>Ga0207813_100198_pt1 | contig 43759 bp, 43 predicted proteins | sample A23E3SouthBayCA_2_FD_187730 | JGI IMG/M metagenome (GOLD analysis project Ga0207813, IMG submission 187730) | Aerobic enrichment media microbial communities from Eden Landing Ponds, California, USA - A23 E3 (4) (SPAdes) | ecosystem: Environmental > Aquatic > Marine > Unclassified | place... | reverse complement strand
CAAGCAGCGCTTCACGGCCGGTCGCCGGTCGAAGCGCCAGGGCGTCACGCGGATCACGCGCCGGAAGAACCTCCAGCGCGTCGCCGAGGAGCGCACCACGCGCGTCTACCCGAACCTGCGCGTGCTCAACTCCTACCCGGTCGGCCAGGACGGCAGCCAGAAGTGGTTCGAAGTGATCCTGCTCGACCCGAACCACCCCGCGATCCAGAACGACGACGACCTCTCGTGGATCTGTGAGGACCAGCACGACAACCGCGCGCTGCGGGGCCTCACGAGCGCCGGTCGGCGCAACCGCGGGCTGAACAACCGCGGCAAGGGCGCCGAACACATCCGCCCGAGCGTCTCGGCCAACAAGAACCGCGGTCGGTAGCCGCCGTTTCGACGGACCGGTTTTCACGCGATCGCTCGCTCAGCAGCGACTGCTCTAAGCAGCGACTACTCCACCTGCCCGTCGAGGAACGAGCGGACACGCCGTTCGGTCTCCTCGCCGGGTTCGAGCCACGGCATGTGACCGTGGTCGGGCAACGCGTGGAACGTCGCGTCGGCCATCCGCTCGGCGACGGGGCGGCCCGCCTCGGGTGGCCAGAACGCGTCCGCCTCGCCCCAGAGGAAACAGGTGGGTCGGTCGATCCCCTCGACTTCCTCACTGATGTCGAAGAGCGGGTGCATCCGACCGAACGAGCCCTGTTCGAGGTTCAGCGAGCGGAGGCTCTCCGTGCGGCCGGGCAGGTTCTGGGCGGCGGCGAGCGTCTCGTAGAAGGCGTCCGATGTCTCGGAATCGTCGACGACGAACTGGCCGACCGACTCGCGGGCGTTCTCCAGCGGGTCGCCACGCCCGTTCAGCCAGAAGAGCAGGCGGCTGACGCCGTGCATCGTCAGCAGGCGGAAGACGACCGGGAACTCCCGGGAGAGGCCGCCCGGCGCGCCGACGAGACAGAGGCGGTCGACGCGGTCGTGGTCGATGGCGAGCAGGAACGCCTGCAGTCCGCCCAGCGAGTTGCCGACGACGTGGGGGCGGTCGAGCCCGAGGCCGTCGAACAGTTCGACGAGGTAGTCCACCAGAAACGTCCGCAGGTCGCGCCCGCCGTAGCCGGGGGCCGCCGAGAGCCCTCTGCCCGGCCGGTCGGGAACGTAGAGACGATAGCCGTCGGCCAGCGCGGGAGCCATCGGCAGCCAGGTCGCCGCGTGGGTGCCGACGCCGTGGAGCAACACCACCGGCTGACCGTCGGGGTCACCGGCGACGAGGTAGTGGACCCGGCCGGCGGACCCGGTTTCGACGATACGCGATTCGACGTCGACGCCGCAGTGTTCGGCGAGACGAGCCTGTCGCTCCGCGTAGCGTCGCTCGGAGTCGTCCTCCCAGTCGTCGGGCGAGCGGACCGTGTGACTCACACCCTCGATAGTCGAGCGCGCCCCGTCGCCACCGTCTGTCATGTCACTGACTACAGCGGGACCGAAAATAAAGACGGCGGGCGTGTGGCGTCAGTGTAACTCCTCGACGAGCGCGCCGAACTCCTCGGTGGGGAGCGCCTCCATCGTCTGGACATCGAGGCCGTGGCGTTCGAGTACGACGTCCGCCCTGAACGCGGCATCGGTCGACTCGGCATCGAGGACGACGACGAAGTCGACCTCGCCGAGGATGACGTACGCGTCCTCGACGTCGACGCCGACCTCGGCGAGTTCCTCGCGGACGTCGCCCCACGTCGCTGCGAGTTCCTGGACGTTCTGTACGTTCGGGTCGCTCACGTCGACGAGCGAGACGTATCTCGTGGCGTCGGTCTGTTGTGGCATGGATGGGAGCTGTCGCGATCGGTTGTGACGACGATGCGTCGGCGACCGCGAACGGACGGCTGCTCGCGAGTGTGACGAACGCCGACTACTCGAACGACGCGACTGGCCGCACCGACCCGTCCGCCGGGGGTGTAACCGAGTGACACTGAAAGGCGTTGTGGCTGTATCTCGCGGGCCCGTGACGACGGTGGCTGAAAACGAGGCGGGTGTCAGGCGGGCTGGTGGGAGACGCCGTCGGTGTGGCCGGAGTCGCTCTCCTCGCCGCGGGAGACGGAGCTGACGGCGTAGAAGGCGGCCTCGGGGTCGCGGTGTCGCCGCCAGTGGACCCACGTGCGAGCGAGGAGATAGCCCCGGCGCAGCCGGCTCAACTGGGGCGTCTCGGCGAGGACGTCGTAGTCCCGACTCCGGATCAGGCGGTGGTGTTCGGCGTAGAGCACGGCCGCCAGCAGGACGCCGAACTGGGAGTCCTCGGGGAGATAGCGGATGCCAGCGACGCCCTCGCGGTAGAGCCGTTCGGTCCGGTCTAACTCGTGGCGCATCGCCGCGACGAACCCCTCGGTGACCCTGGCCTCGCGGAGGTCGTCCTCGGTGACGCCGTACCGCTCCAGCGTCTCCTGTGGGAGGTACACCCGGCCGTAGTCGTGGATGTCCTCGCGGACGTCCCGGAGGAAGTTGGTGAGCTGGAACGCCTCGGCCAGCGCCGCGGCGTGGGGCTCTGCCTCCGTCCGGGTCTCCGCGTCCATCCCCATCGCGACCATCATCATGTTCGCGACGGCGACCGACGAGCCGCGCATGTACCCCTCCAGGTCGGCGTAGGTCTCGTAGCGGGCCCTGTCGATGTCCTGGATCATCGCGTCGACGAAGACATCGATCTCCTCGTCGGCGATCCCCCGGTCGTCGGCGAGTTCGTGAAACGCCGCGAGGACGGGGTCGTCGGTCTCGCGCTCGCCCAGGGCCGTCGCCCGGATCCGCTCGAGTTCCGCCCGCTGTGTCTCGGCGTCGGGGGCGTCCGTCCGGTCTACGACCTCGTCGGCGACCCTGAAGAACGCGTAGAGGACGTACGTCGCGTGGCGCACCCGCTCGGGCAGGAGTCGGGTCGCGAGGTAGAACGTCCGCCCCGTGCGCTTGTGTATCTGCTTGCTCGTGTCGATGTGGTCGCTGGCTGGCATAGGTTGAAACTGCCGGCCGCGGCGCCACGGGAGACGGACGACGTGACGGGAACCGTTTCGGGCCGCGACTCCGGCTTTCTATGCTATAGGTGGTCTGCGTATTTAATAAACAGCCAACCCAACCTGTTTGGGTCACCCTTCTGCGAGACGAACGCACGGCTTACCGTGGTATGGTACCGAACAGCTGCCCGCTCGCTGGACCTGTTCGGCAACCGCTCAGCGGCCGGGCCGGCGCGGCGGGTTCAAGAAGAGTCCGTCCGCCACTGCCAGCGCCCCGACGACCGACGCGGCCGCCATGAGCGTCGTGATACCGAACGAGGAGACCTGCGACGCCGCGATAGCGACCGGGAACGCCGCAGGTATCACCAGCAACAGCAGGTCGTACCGCGAGAGTCCGTCGTCGGTCCGCTCGACCGTGGTCGTTCGTGGCCTGTTACTGGTCGCCATCGTTCGACACCTCCTGTCCGATCGTAACGTCGGCATCCCACTAAAATGTTACTCGGGTCCCGTTTTTCGAACACATTTCGAACATACTTCGAACTGCCATCGAACCGCTATCGAACTGCTGACAAACAGTAGCAGATTATTCCCATATTATTTTTGTAGCTACGATACTCGATCTAGCGAACTGAACACGACGGAACGTCATGTTCGCGCGTCGAGAATCGGTATCAGGGGAATCGGGAAAGATGGAGTACGGTGCAGAGAGCTGAGCCGGTCAGTCCTCGTCGACGACCTCGATGCCGCGGTTGTTGACGGCGTCGGAGTCGAGGCCGACCTCGTTGAGGAACTGCTTGTACTCGCGCTCGCACTGTTCGGCGTCTTTCTGGTAGTTCGAGGCGTGGTCACACAGCGCCGCGATGCCGTCGGGGACGTCGTTGGTGTGGACGATCCAGTGGTTGATGAGGTCCGACAGGCGGCGGATGGGGGAGGTGAAGTGGCCGTAAATCTCGAAGTTGAGCGCGTGATGTCCCCCGAACGGGTCGCTCATGTACTTCGCGCGGGGCATGACGAACATCACGGCGCGCTGGATCTTGCCCAGTTGACGCTGGGGGGCCTGTTCGAGAGTTGCGTTGACGGCCTTCCGGGGGTCGTCCCACGAATCCGCTGGGATGGAGACCCCCTCCAGGTCCTGGATCTCCCGGAGTGCCTCGTCCCACTCGTCGGGGGAGGGCTGGGGGTGGACGCGGTACATCGCCTCGACGCCGCGGCCCCACATGAGTTCGTGCGTGACGGCCTTGTTGGCCTTGAGCATGCACTCCTCGATGATGGTGTGAGCCCTGTCCCGCCGGGGATTGAGCACGAGGGAGCCATCCTCCTTGCGCTGTTCGTGCATCCGGTCGGCCAGGTCCCAGGCGAGTTCGTTCTTCTCGGCGAGGTCGACCTCGGGGTCTTCGAGCAGGTCGTCGGCGGTGTCGGGTTCGTCGAGCAGCGTCTCGCACTCGCTGTAGGTCAGTCGAGCGTCCGAGCGGACCACCGACTTGTAAATCTCGATCTCCTCGTAGGAGAGCGTCTCGGGGTCGAGGTGCATCTCCACTGTGTGCGCGAGTCGGTCCTCGTTGGGGACGAGCGAGCAGACCGTCTCCGCCAAGACGGGCGGGAGCATGTGGACGGTGTAGGCGGGGAGATAGACGGTATTGGAGCGCTCGCGGGCTTCCTCCCACATGGCGGTGTCGGGAGTGACGTAGTGGGAGACGTCAGCGATGTGGACCCAGAGGACGTACTCGTCGTCGCGTTTCTCGATAGAGATGGCGTCGTCGAAGTCCTGGGCGTCGACGGGGTCGGTCGTCCACGTCGTCATCCCACGGAGGTCCGCGCGCTCGTCGACCTCGTCCTGGATCTCGCTGCCGACGTCCTCGGTGCGGGCGGCGGCCTCGTCGAGCACCTCCTGGGGGAACTCGTCGCGGATCTCGAACTTCTCGAACAGTTCCTCGCGCTTGTTCTCGAGGTGGCGCGCGAGTTCCTCGTCGATCTCGACTGGGCCCTGGCCCTCGATGGTGCCGGCCTGGGCCTGTGCGTCCTGGTCGCTCATGCACCGGCGTATGACGACAGTCGCCATATGTCTTCGGTGGTGAACGCGCCACTGACCGGTTCGGCCGGGACTCGACTGCACTGACAGTGCGCGAACCGGACCGACGGCTCGTACGTCGAAGAGCCTTCGAACGAGAGCGAGTCGCTGGTCGGGAGAGCCGGGTCTCGTGGGGTCGACCACCACCGCGGCACGTACCCGCCCACACAGCCACCCCGGCGCGCGCCGTCGAGCGTGCCGAGCAGAGCGAGGCCGCGAGAGGTATCGTGCGAGGTCTTCGTGAGCGGAGCGAACGAAGGCTCGAAAGACGAGCGAAGCGAGTCTTTCGGTGGATGAGGAGCACAGCGAGCGCAGCGAAGCGAGCACCGCAAGAGGTTGGGGAGGTGTGAGGAACACGGCAGCGAGCGAGTCGTCCGACGTCTGCGTGACCGCAGTCATCGTCGTGCGATGGAAGCCCTCGACGCGCTCGCGGTCGCTGAGCGACATATCCGCGCTCGCTTCACTCGCTCGGATAGGGGTCGCTCAGACGACTCCGCTCACTGCGTTCGCCGCGAGCCCGTCTCGCCCTTCCAGTCCGCCAGGAAGGGATCTGTGGAATCGGCTATCGAACATACCATGCTGAGACGGCCTGTGTAACCTACCTTTCCTGGCGGACTGTTCGAGCGCGGATATCCCGTTCAGCGACCGCGAGCGGCCCGAGGGCCTTCACCGATCACTGTCAGGAACGGTCGATACAACACCTCTCAGGACAAAACGAGAGGCAAGGAAAGAACCGGCCGTCTCAGCGTTCCTCGACGGATTCGTCGCGTCGTTCGGCGAGGTCGAGGTAGGCACCGACGAACGACTCGCCGTCGCCGTCGGCGGCCATCGCGGCGTCTTCGAGGAGGGCTTCGAGGTCGCCGCGGGGCTGGTGACACCGGTCACGGTCGCAGGGCTTGCAGAGGTACTCGAACTCCTTGTCCCGGCGGTCCCAGCGGTCGCCGTACTTGTCATACTCGCGTGCCTTCGAGCGGGGGACCGTCTCGCCACAGGCGATGCAGGTGACTTCCCGGCCCCGTCCCCGATCCGGGGAGCGCCACATACCTCCGGGTTGCACGCCCCACCACTTAGCCGTTTTCGCGCACGCCCGAGGCGGGTTTTTGTTCGGGGATCGACGACCGCTTTGTTCGGGGGTCGATGCCCCGCGAAGAGACAACCCCGGGAGCGGATCACCGCGGGAGTCACCGGCCGCGGCAACGGGCGACGTTGCCGGATGCGGAACGGGCGATTTATCCGCCGGCGCGGCCTCCCGACCGACATGAACGTCAAGTCTCGCCACCACCTCCGCGCGGACGCCATCGACGACATCGAGGACACGCTCGCGACGAATCTGGGTGTCGACCTCGACGCCGACACCTACGAGCGCGTCGAGTTCGACGACAGCGACTGGGACGTCGTCCTCGTCGACGGCGACCCGCTCGTCCTCTACGTCGAGTCCGAGGAGGGCGACAGTGCAGACGAGAGCGAACCCTTCCTCACCGTCCAGGGAGCCAACGCCCACCCGCCGGAGCGACACGTCGTCACCGTCGACGCCGGGGCCGTGTCGTTCGTCTCCGACGGCGCCGACGTGATGCGCCCCGGCATCGTCGAGGCCGACGACGACATCGAAGCCGGCGACCTCGTCGCCATCGACGAGGAGAGCCACGGCAAGTTCCTCGCCATCGGCCGTGCCCGGACCGGCGGCGACGACATGGTCGGTGACTCCGGGAAGGTCGTCGACTCCATCCACCACGTCGGCGACGACCTGTTCGAGTTCTCGATATAGAACGCTCGCTGCGCTCGCGTTTGAGGGGAGTGTGCAGGCCACGTTCGGCCAGCGAGCGCGCTCGCTGACCTCGCATTCGGTCGGGCAGGAATCGAGAACGAATACAAGCGAGTGCGGCGCTGAGACCGGCAGGTCTCAGCAGAGCACGAGCGGCCCGACCCCACCGTCCGACGCACAGCGACGAACGCAACGCGAGCGCAGCGAGCGTTACGTGAGTCGCCTGCTGTCAGTTCGCGTCGGAATCGACGCCCGCATCGGCGTCCACACCTGCGTCGTCGTCTTCGCCGTACGCCGTCTCGATGGACCGGAGCGTCTCGACAGCGAGGTTCTCGCGGCTCGCGGCGTCGCGGCGGCCGTAGCGTACCTCCTCGAAGAGTTCGGTGAGTTCCGCGACGTCAGATTCGTCCATGCCGAGGTCGACGGCGGCGTCGGCGAACTGGCCGGGCGTCGCACTGTCGGGGTTGGGGACGTGCAACAGCGAGGTCATCTCCCACCACGCGCGGTAGACGGCGTTGTCGACGTCGGCGTTGTACTGCTCGATACGGTCGGCGGCCTTGCCGGCGGCGGCCGCGAGGTCCGCGATGTCCGCCGGGTCACGGTCGGCGTCCTCGTCGGCGAGCGTCTCGACCGTCTGGTCGCCCGACGAGCGGTAGAGGACTGCCCCGACGGCCAGCAGCGCGACCGCGAACACGCCGCCGGCGACCATCAGCGGCATCTCCAGACCGAGGAAGGGACTGTTCGGCGGACCCGGCGGACCGACCGGACCACCGGGACCGGTACCGGGGCCGCCGGCCGACGCACAGGACGTCATCAGGAAGTACCCGAGGAAGGCGACCGGTGCGACGGCGTAGGCTCCCAGCACGGCGGCACCCGTCGAGTAGGCTCGCTTGAACAGGTAGAGCACGCCCGCGAACGCGCCGAAGTAGACGAGCCCGCCGTACCACGCCGCCAGCGGCTGGACACATCCCTGGAGACTCGCCACGAAGTTCACGTCGGGACCACCGACTTCCGGGAATCCACCGGGGCCGTCGGTCGTCGGCAGGTTGATCTCGGGCGTGGTCCCACCCGGCAACTCCACGCCGGGACCCGCTACCGACGCACCCCCCGCCGTGGTGACCGACTGTATCGTCGAGGCCGCGATCGCGATCGCCACGATACTCACGAGTCCGATGCCGACGAGGCGGGCCGACTCCGCCGACCGATAATTCATGATCGTTACGAGTGTTTACTGGTATATATGTCTTACTCCGCTCATATACACCTGACAGCAGAGTTAGCCCGAGAACCGCTTACAACGGAGTTAGGGGAGTTGTTCGACTAACAACCAAGTCAGAATATCAGACTGACAGAATAGTCAGCGGTTACCACGCGAGACACCAGACGGGGCCGGTGACGGTGTACGCGAAGCGTGCCTGCCGCGAGCGGAATCACTGGCGACCTCGATGCGCGGATCGGATGTTCGAACGGATCAGCGGTTCGGGCGATAACGCCGCTAGAACTAAGAGACTCGCGCCACATACGTAATCGACAGTCGGACCGGACAGATGACAGAGTCAGGCGCGGGGCGACGATACGTCGAGGGGCGGCCGCGAGTGCTGGTCGTGGCCGACGACGAGCGCCGCGACCCACTGGCCGAGCGGATCGACGAGACGGTCGACGGGTTCGAAGTCGAGACTGCACCGAGCGTCGACGACGCGGTCGCCACCCTCGACGAAACCGTCGCCGTCGTCGTGACGACCGGAACAGTCCCTGGGGGGCCGATGGTCGACGGATCCGCGCCTGACGGCTCTGGGCCCGAAGGGTCCGCGCCTGACGGCTCCGCGCCTGACGGGTCAGCCCCTGACTGGTCCGCGGCCGACCTCGCCCGCCGCGTGACCGAACGGGACCCGTCGCCGGGCGTCGTCGTCTGCGCCGAGGCGGTCGACGGGACAGTCGACGAGGCGGTGGTCGAAGCGACCGCGACGGGGCCCGTGACGATCCAGCCAGTCCCGGGGCCCGACCCAGCGACGTGGCCGGTCGCCGAGGCGGTGACCGAACGCGGCGAGGAGTATCTCCGGCGGGTCGAACGGGCGGTCGAGAGCGACGTCCTCCGGACGCTGTTCGGGGACCCCGAGACCTCGTTTTTCGTCACGGACGAGGCGGGTCGATACCTGCTGCTGGACCCGTGGGAGAACGGACCCGACCCCGCCGAGGCGCTCGGGGAGACCGAGCAGACGGTACCACGGCGGGTCGACCTCTCGGAGACGTGGCACGAGGCGGTCCTGGCGGTCGTCGAATCGGGCGAGGCCCAATACCGGCAGGTGACGACCGCAGGGACGGACGACGAACTCGCCTTCGAGACGACGCTGCTCCCCTGGTTCGACGGCGACGGCTCGGTCAGGGGCGTGGTCGGCTACCGGCGGCGAGTCGGCGACGAACAGGCCCGCGCCGAGCGCCTGGCCCGGCGCGTCGAGCGCCTCGAGGGGTTCGTCGACCACATCAGTCACGACCTGCGCAACCCGCTGCTGGTCGCCGACGGCTATCTCGACCTGGCGCGGGCGGGCGAGGACGACGCGCTCGACCGCGTCGCGGACGCCCTCGACCGGATGGAGGAACTCATCGACGACGTCGAGACGCTGGCGGGGAGCGACGAGGCCAGCGCGACGCTCGAACGGACCGACCTCCGGAGCGTGGTCACGGATGTCTGGGACGTCACCGGGCGACCCGTCGACGGGGCGACGCTCGTCCTCGAGGTCCCGGAGGGAACGGTCGTCGACGCGCCCGAGGGGGAACTCCGGCCGCTGTTAGAGAACTGCTTCGTCAACGCGGTCCAGCACGCCGGCCCGGACGTGACCGTCCGCGTCGGCACGTTCGACGGTGGGTTCTACGTGGCCGACGACGGCCCCGGTATCCCACCCGAGCTCCGGGGCGACGTCACCGAACGAGGCTTCACTACGGCCGAGGACGGCACCGGCATCGGACTGGCCGTCGTCTCCGGCGTCGCCGACAGCAACGACTGGGAACTTCGCATCACCGACAGCCGGCCGACGCGGGGCGGGACCACCGTCGACGACGCAACATCGACCGCCGCGACGACAGCCGACGAGCGTCCCGGTGCACGGTTCGAATTCCACGACGTCATGTTCGTGACCGACCCCGACCGGACGGCCGTGCCCGGAGCGGCGCTCGAACTCACGGACAGCGCCGACGTCGGGGACGTCGAGGTTCCGGGGGAGTCGACGTACGACGCGGCCGCGGACCGCTGGACGGTCACCGGCGAGGGCGTCAACATCTATCGCGACCAGATCGGGTTTCACTACGTCTACGCGACCGTCGAGGGCGACGTCCGTATCGAGGGGACCGTCACGGGCGTCGAGGAAGTCTACCCCTTCAGCAAGGGCGGGTTCATGGTCCGCGACTCGCTGGCCCCGGACGCGGCACACGGCTTCGTCGGTCGCATCGCGAGCGGGGAGGCGGAGGTGCTCTGGGGGACCGAGTCGGGCGAACACACCCGGAGCCAGCAGTTCGACGCCGGCGGCGAGCGCCTCGACCGGTTTCGCATCGACCGCGAGGGGCCGCTCGTCACCTGCTGGACACAGCGTGGCGGCACCTGGCTTCCCGTCGACCAGCGCCACGTCACACTCTCCGACCCCGTCCACGTCGGCCTCGCCGTCTGCAGCGTCACCCCCGGGGCGTCCTGTGCCGTCACGTTCGAGGACGTCTCGGTCTGTCGACTCGAAACCGACCCCCACCTCGACCCCGACCGGAACGGTGAGCCCCGTGACGTCGACGACTGACGTCGCAGCCGCCTGCGGCGACGAATTGCGGGCTCTCGCCGAGCGGCTCGTCACCTTCGAAACGACCGCCGGGAACGAGGCCCCCGCGCAGTCGTGGTTGCGGGACCGGCTGGCCGACCTGGGGTTCGAGACGCACACCTGGAGTGCCGACCCCGAAACACTGGCGGCTCACCCATCGTTCCCGGCTGCCGAAGAGATCCACACCGTCGACCGGCCGAGCGTCGCCGGCGTCCTCGAGTTCGGCGACCCCGACGAGGGGCGGACGTTCGTCCTGAACGGTCACGTCGACGTCGTACCCGCCGGCAAGGCGGGCTGGAGCGGCGACCCCTTCACGCCGCGATGGGAGGGTGACCGGCTGGTCGGCAGGGGTGCGGTCGACATGAAGAGCCAGCTCGCGGCCTGTGTCTTCGCCGCGCGAACCCTGGCCGACCGGGTCGAACGCGGCGAACTCGACCTCGACGGCCGACTCGTCGTCGAGAGCGTGGCCGGCGAGGAGGACGGCGGTACCGGTGCCGCCGCGGCGGCCCTGTCGAATCCCTACCCCTTCGATCGTGACGCCGCCCTCGTCGCCGAACCGACGGACATGCGCGTCGTGACGGCCACGGAGGGCTGTCTGATGGGGCGCATCGAGATCGAGGGACGGCCGGCCCACGCGGCGCGCAAGTGGCAGGGTGAGTCGGTCCTCCCGGGCTTCGACCGCGTTCGCGAGGCGCTCGACCGACTCGAACGCGAGCGCGCCGAGCGGCTGAGTCATCCCCTGTACGACCGCTTCGAGACGCCCTGGCCGGTCGTGGTCGGGCGGGTCGACGCGGGGACGTGGGCGTCGAACGTGCCCGGCGAACTCACCGCCGAGGTGCGTGTCGGCGTCGCACCCGGCGAATCGCTCGACGCCGTCGAACGGGAGGTGCGGGAGGCGCTTGCCGCCGCGGCGGCGGACGACCCGTGGCTCGCCGACCACCCCCCAAGATTCGAGCGGTTCGGCGTCCAGTTCGCGTCGGCCGAAATCGACCCCGGGGAACCGGTCGTGACCACCCTGCAGGACGCGTTGCGTGCCTCGGCCGGGGACGAGAGCGACGTCGCGCCGGTCGGGGAGACCTACGGCAGCGACGCCCGGCACTTCGTCGAGGCGGGGACCCCCGCCGTGGTGTTCGGTCCGGGGCGTATCGAGGCGGCTCACTTCCCCGACGAGTCGGTCCACTGGCCGGCGGTGGAGACGGCCGCGGACGTGTTCGCCGAGACCGCACGGCGCTTTCTCACCGGGGACGGACACGACTGAGTTCTCGACGCCGAAACTGGTGAACTACCACAGGCACAGTGGCCCGTGGAACTCGCGCTCTGCTTTTCCGGGTCGAATCGGTACCGCTGGGGTCGCGTGTCCTCGACTGCCGGCTCACATCGGCCCGTTCGGCGAGTTCTGACTGACGCTCCCGTGTTTCGTGAGTGCGAGCCATCCCGACGGATACTGCTCGCGAATCGAATCACCGTCACGCGAATCGCGGGATTCCGTGCCTGGCATATTCCGGACGTGGGACTGCCCTGACCCACTCCACGCGGTCGATCCTGCTCAACTGATGTCAAATGAATTTGATAGCGGACAGTACTCGGTGTTACACCACGCCGAAGAGAAACCCGAGGCCGATGAGGATCAACACGACGGCCGAGATCGTCGGGAAGTACTCGGCCAGTCGGGCGACGCGGCCCTCGTAGCGCTCGAAGCCGGCGACGAGCAACAGCGTGAGCGCGACGAGCGCGACGAGGACGGCGACGGCGTAGACGAGCATGAGTTCGAGACAGTACGTCGACCCGAGACAGAGGCCGATTATCTCGAACTCCTCCTCGTGGGCAAAGCCCAGCACGAACGCGGCGGTGACGATGCCCCACAGCCCTCGCTCGTCGACGTCGTCGGCCGAGAGGTGGTCGTGTCCGTCGTGGCCGTGACCATGCTCGTGCTCGTGACCATCGTGGCTATGGTCGTCGTGACTGTGTCCATCGTCGTCGTCGCCACCGAAGTCGTGGGAGTGGCTGTGACCGTAGTAATACTCGCGAATACCCAGGGCGATGAGCAACACACCCGCGACGTAGCGGACCCAGCCGAGTTGCGTGAGTCCGAAGTAGTCCTTCGCGAGGAAGAAGACGACCACGACGGCGATGGAACTGACCAGGTGGCCGAGTCCGAGCAGGAAACTCGCGGCGAAGCCGTGGAACCACGTCCGGTTCCGGTCGAGTGCGTAGGTGGCGGCGATCGGCCAGCCGTGGCCGGGTTCGGCGCCGTGGACGATTCCCAGCGCTACGGCGCCGGCAAACAGCGACAGCGTCCCGTCGAGGCCGAACACGTGTCGTCGGTGGTCTCACGGGGAGTAAGAGGTTGTTATGGGCCGATCCGGGGACGGCGCATACCTCGACCCCGGCCCCGGCCTCGACCTCGACCCTAACTTCGACCCCGACCTCAACACCAGTCGGGGATCCCGTCGCCGTCGCTGTCGGCGGACGATCCTGCGGGCAGGTCCGGGTCGCTGGGGACCTCCCACTCGTCGACGATGAGGCTGTGGCCGTCGTCGTCTTGGAGGACGACCACGTAGGTCTGGCCCGCCTCGCAGATGGGTTCCAGCGCCCCGTCGCTCCCGAACCCGTCGATGTGGACGTACTCCTGGGCGCGGACCTCCGACCCGCCGGTCCAGACGTCCGACCAGGTGGTCTGGTTGCCCGCACCGTCCCTGATGACGACGTTCTCGGCGTCGATGGTCCGCCCGACCTGGTGGGTGATCGTCACGTAGGGCCTGTCACCGGTGTTACCCGCGCCGCTGGGTCCGTACTCCCGGTCGAACCCACCGCTCGGTGCCGGGTCCCGTAACTCGCTCTCGAACCCGACCACCAGCGTCGCGAGCACGCCCGCCAGGACCACCGCGATGGCTGTCAGCAACACGACCCCGACGACCGGGGAGACGCCGCGATTGCCCCCCGACCGCCGAATATTGGCTGTCATTGCCGCTCGCTTCTCGCTACGCGATACTGCATCAAAACACCTCACGAGCTGTTTCTATTACTGATAATACCCGAAAGATACTGACTACATACGGCAATCTTGAGAGCTAAATTCTGATATTGAGAGAGTGGTCACGGGAGTCAGTCGGCGGCGACGCGCTGATGTACGAGGCACGCGAGGGACCGACCGATGCGAACGACCGTCAACATCGACGACGAGGACATCGCGGCCTTCGACGAGGTCTGGCGCGCCGAGGGCATCGACTCGCGCTCGCGGGCCGTGCGGGAGGCCATCCGCGAGTACGTCGAGTCCCACGCCACCCTCGAATCGCTCTCGGGCGACGTCGTCGCGCTGGTCGCCTTCGATTACGACCACCACGAGGTCATCGAGGCGTTGCACACCGTCCAGCACGACTACCAGGACGTCATCGACACGACCAGCCACACCCACCAGGGCGAGTGGTGTCTGGAGGCGGTCTTCTGTCGCGGTTCCGCCGAGCGGGTGCGCGAACTGGTCTACGCACTGCGGAACTTCGACGGGGTGGGGCGGGTGCGTGTGCTGTCGCTGGCGTCGCGGTGAGTGGTGCGTCGCGGGCTGCCATCTCGCTCGCTATCGGGGCGGCGTCGTCGCGTGCCACGCCTTTCAAGTGCGGGGACGGCGGACAGGGGGATATGTCAGGCTCGGAACTCGGCGCCAGGGTTCGCGAGGCGCTGGCAGTCGACGCCGACGAGTTCGACTCGCGCGTCGCGGACGAGGCCGAGCGGCTCAAGACCGCTGTCGCGGAGGGTACCTTCGACAACGCCGAGGCGATCGTCGGCCTCGAACTCGAACTCTACGCGGTCGACGCCCGGACGGGCGGGCTCCGGCGGATGCCCCGCCACCTGCTCGAACTCATCGGCTTCGAGAAGGAACTGGGCCTGCACAACGCGGAGATGCAGACCAGCCCCGTCCCCCTCAACGAACACGGCCTGGCGGCCCAGGAGCGGGAACTGGAGGCCAACCTCGCGTCGGCCCTGGAACGCGTCGAACGCGACGACCTCCGGCTCGTGAGCGACGGCATGTGGACGGTGCCACCACGCGGCGAGACGGCCACCGACTACCTCTGTGACGCCGTCGAGGAGGGCGGCGTCCGCATCGCGACGAACATGGCCGACGCCGTCCGCTACCACGCGATGGCCAACACCGACTACCCCGCCGGGATGCGTATCGAGGCACCCCACGTCTCCCTCCAGGCCGACACCGTCATGCCCGAGAGCCTCATCACCTCTATCCAGCCCCACTACCAGGTCCCCCACGCCCCCGACCTGCCCGAGTACTTCCGCTACGCGCTCCGGGTTGCGGCCCCGCTGCTCGCGCTCGGCGTCAACGCGCCGTTCTTCCCGCCGGACCTGTACGACGACGCCGACGACGCGGACATCGTCGCGGACGCGTGGATGGAACACCGCATTACCGTCTTCGAGGACGTCCTCAACCCGCCGGCGGGCGAGGGGGCGAACAAGGTGCGCTTCCCGCCCGATTTCGAGACGGTCGAGGACGCCATCGACGCCGTCGTCGACGACGAGGCGATCGTCCCGATGAACGTCGACACCGGTCGGGGGTTCGACGAGGCGTTCGCGCACTTCCAGCACAAACACGGCAGCTACTGGCGGTGGGTCCGCCCGGTCTTCGAGGGCGGGACCCGGTCGGCCGCCAACGCCCGCATCGAGTTCCGACCGCTCCCGGCCCAGCCCACGCTCAGAGACGCCATCAGTTTCCAGGCGGTCTTCGCCGGGCTGATGGTGACGCTCCCGCGCGTCGAGCATCCGGTGCGGGGCCTCGACTGGGAGACGGCCCGCGAGAACTTCTACGCCGCCAGCCGCGAGGGGCTCGCCGCCGACGTCGAGTGGATCACCACCGACGGGACGACGACGACGGCCACCGACCGTATCTACAGCGAACTCTTCGAGGCCGCCCGCGAGGGACTGGAGAGTCACGGGCTCTCGACCGAACAGGCCCGGCAGTACGTCCGGCCGCTTCGCGAGCGGGCCGACCGCCGGATGACGCCCGCCCGCTGGAAACACGACCACGTCACCGCGGCCGTCGACGGGAATATTCCGCTCGCCGAAGCTATCTGGGGGATGCAATCGGAGTACGTCAGCCACCAGGCCGAGACGCTACTGGAGGGCACGTTTGTCGACTGGCTGTGACCGTCCACGACTGACCGTCACCGACTGTCACCGGCTACCACCGCCCGTCACTGCCGACTCTCCTCCGACAGGACTCCTGTCCAGGTCTCGTCCGGTCAGAACCCTCGTCCCCGGAGGTACGACGCGCGTCGTTCGAACTCCTCCTCGTCGATCTCGCCGCGTGCGTAGCGCTCCCTGAGCGTCGCCAGCGCGCTGTCGCCGTCCTCCTCGCCCGTATCGAAGTCCAGTCCGTCGAGGACGGGGACGAAGAGGACCCTGACGACCGCCAGCACGACGACCGCCAGCAACAGGGCCCAGACGATCATCCACAGCAACTGGACCCACTCGGCACCGCCCATCCAGCCGTTCCGCCCCATCTGTGCGACCGTCACGGTAGCGAACGAGATCGGTTCCATACGTACAGTTGGACCTGCTGAGCCTTAAGTCGGGAGACAGGTTCTCGTCCGCCGGGAATCGTTCCCGTCGACAGTCACTGGCTGTCGCGGGTCACTCGCTGTCGACCTGTGCCTGGATCTGCCGTTTGAGTTCGTCGGCGTGTTCCTTGGCCTCGGCCGCGTACGCGGAGTCCTCGGTCTCGACGAGTCGCTCGACGGACTCCCGGAGTGCGGCGAACGCCTCGGGTTCGCTCTCGAAGAACTCGCCGAGTTCGGCGACGTGTTCCTGGGCTGCTGTCGCGTTCGACTCGGTGTACCCGACCTGCAACCCGGCGAGACGGGCGTCTAGATCCGACAGCGTGTCGAGCATCTTCTCGTGGGGCCCCGGCGCCATCTACCCCTCCCTTCCGCTCCGGAGCGTAAAACTGCTGGGGTAACGGTCTCGCGGACGATAACGCCACCGTGGGGGGCCCGAGCGTCCGGGTGAGCTGTCGGACTGTCAGTCCACGCGCGCGTCGACGACGACGTGAACGACGCCCTCGCTGTGGGTCTTCACCCGCCGCGTGTCGAGTATCTCGACGTCGCGGTCGCGGTCGGCGGCGGCCGCCCGGACTCGCTCGACGGGACGCTCGAAGACCAGCGGCTCCGGCGTCGCCTCGTGGACGTGGAGGGTTCCCCCGGGAACGAGCGCGCCCAGCGCGCTGTCGAGGTACTCGTAGGCGTCGTAGTAGCCCATCACCACCCGGTCGGCCGTGACGTCCGTCGTCGCGTCCTCGCGTGCCAGCACGTCCCGACAGTCCGCACGATACGGGTGAACCGTCGCGGCGACGTCGTTGAGACGAACGTTCTCCAGGAGATAGCGGAACGCCGCTGGGTTGCGCTCGATGGCGGTCACCTCGGCACCGGCCCGGGCCATCGGGAGCGTGAAGTAGCCGATGCCGGCGAACATGTCGACGACGCGCTCGTCGGGCCCCACCACATCGCCCATCCGTGCGCGTTCGGCCTTGTTCCCCGGCGAGAACATCACCTCCGACAGGTCCATCGCGTAGCGGGTGCCATGTTCGGTGTGGACGGTCTCGGTGTCGCCGCTCCCGGCGAGGACCTCGACATCGGGTTCGCGGTGAGCCCCGGAGATGCCCCCGCGAGCGAGGACGGTGTCGGCACCGCCGTGGAGTGCGAGGAGTGCCTCGCCGACCTCCTCGGGACGGGGTGAGTCGTCGATGTCCACGAGGACGACGGTACCCAGGACGGCCCACGAGGACGGCGCTCGCGCTATCTCGGCGTCGGTCCAGCCGCGCTCGCGGAGGTGGTCGTCGAGACCACGCAGTCGGCGGGCACCGGGCTGGTGGACCACCTTCAGGACGTCCGTTGCCGGCGGGTCAGTGACGGGAACGGCGATCGCGTCGTCGTCGAACTCGCGGACTCTCCGGCTGTCGTCGTAGACCCCCTCTGCGCGGAGTCGTTCGATGGCCGCGTCGCCCTCGGATTTCGGAACGACCGCCGCGAGGGGCTGGTCGCTCGCGTCGGCATCGCTCCCGCTCATCTACCGGTCAGTGGCTCGCTACCGGGGAAACGGTTTCGGGTTCCCTCCGGAGACTGTCCCACATCGTGCGGATAGAGCCCGCGCAGGTGACTCCGCCCGGTTCGAGACGTGTGGCGCCTCGCTCTGGCCGGCACGACTCGACGACGCGGCCGGTGCAGGCGGTGGCGGCCGACACGCAGCCGCGGTTGCAGAGTCGACACGGACGCGATTCCGGGGCCAGCTATACGGTGGACGAGTCCACACCACGGGTCATGACGTTCAGCATCTGCGTGCGGGAACCGTACGTGGACGAGGACGGCACCGAACAGACCCGCTACGGCGTCGCGGTGACGACACGCCTGGCGGGGGTGGGGACGCTCTGTCCGTTCGCCAGCGAGAACGGCGCGGTCGCCACACAGAGTCTGGTCAACGTCGACCTCGGGCGGAAGGGTGTCGAGTACCTGGACGATGGGCTCGCAGTCGAGGACGCACTGGAGGCGCTGTTGAACGCCGACCCGGGGAGCGAGGACCGCCAGCTCCACGGCGTCGGCGCCGAGGGGGAGTTCGCCTTCTCCGGCGAGGAGTGTCGCCCCTGGTTCGGCCACACCGTCGGCCAGAACTACACCGTCGCCGGCAACCTGCTCACCGGTCCGGAGGTCGTCTCCGCCGTCGCCGAAGCCTACGAGGCGACCGCCCCCGACCCCGACGATGGCGACACGAGCGAGCTGCCCCTGGCCGAACGACTCGTCGCGGCCCTGGCCGCGGGTCACGCCGAGGGCGGCGACAAACGCGAGGAACTCCACGTCCAGAGCGCGGCGCTGCTCGTTCGGTCGACCGAAGACCGCGAGATGGCCCCCTACTACGACGACCTGCGCGTCGACGCGACCGAGACGCCAATCGAGGACCTCCGCGAAACGTACGAACTGGCCAGGGACGGCTACGAGATGGCCCTGGAACGCTACGAGGAAGCGTACGAGGACGACGAGGACGCCGGTGACTGACCGCAGGTGGCCGTGGCTGTCGTCAGACGGTGTCGCTCTCTGCGCGGGAGAGTTCGCCGACACGCCCGGACAGGCAGGGGCAGCCGCTGGTGGTGGGCCGGGTCGTAGCGCGCGCCACGGCGGTTGTGAAGGTAGCAGAAACGGGTTACTCCTCGACGACGACGGTCCCGACCATGCCCTGTCGGACGTGCGGGACGCAGACGTAGGTGTGCGCACCCGGCGTCTCGAAGGTGTGCTCGTAGGTCGTCCCCTGTTCGGCGACATCGTTGGGGCTGCCGTCGGCGCCGTAACTGGCGAACGGTTCGGCACCGTCGGGGATGGACACCTGCGGGGCGTGGTCGGGGACGCCCGAGACGTTGTGGTTGGGGCTGGCGAACGCCCACGTCACCGTCTCGCCGACGCTCACCGTGACCTCCTCGGGGTCGAAGACCGTCCGTCCGTCGGGACCGGCCCGGACGTCACCCTCGGGCGTATCTGACCCCCTTCCGCCACCATCGCCGGAACAGCCGGCGAGTGCGCCGAGCGTCGCGACTCCGACCGACCCCAGAAAGCGCCGCCGCGTCGAACCCGTCATCACCGCCGACTCCGGACTGGCGAGACTTCAGTCGTCCGACTCGCCGAGCGCGTCGATAACGTCGCGCCCCTCGACGTAGACGAGGCCGTGGCGCTCGGCGTAGGAACGGGCCGCCGCGGGCGAGCGCGCGCCGCCGGTCTCGTCGTCGAGCATCTCACAGACGACCATCGCCGGCGGGCGACCCGCGGCCTCCGCGAGGACCAGCGCGAGTTCGGTGTGGCCCTCGCGGTCGGCGACGAGGTCCGGGGCGGCTCTGAGCAGGTGAACGTGGCCGGGCGCGCGAAACTCCGCGGCGAAATCGGTCTCTCCGGGTGAGGTCGCCGCGTCGGCCAGGCGCGTGATGGTGAGCGCGCGGTCGGCGTCGGTGATCCCCGTGTAGGTGTCGCGATGATTCACTGTGAGGGAAAACGAGGAGCGCTCGTCGTAGCCCAGGTCGTGGTCGGCCGCGGCCGCGTGGTCGAGGACGTCCTGCTGATACGGGAGGTCGAACGCCGACGCGACGCTATCGGAGAGGGCGACACAGACCAGCCCGCCGGCGTCGTTGCGCATCCGCGCGACGGCCTCGGGCGTGACGGCCCCGGCGGGATAGACGAGGTCCGTCTCGCCCTCGCGGTCGGCGGCGTCGTGGACGAGTACGGGGTCGCCCCGGCGGACCGACTCGACGGCGCGCTCGACGCTCCCGGCCGCCTCGCTGGCGTCTGTGTCAGTGCCTGTCCCCGCGCCAGTGCCGCTGCCCGTGCCCGTCACCGTCTCACCCCGCGAGTGCGACGGTTCACTGTTCGGAGACATAGACGGTGAGCGTCGACCCGTCGTCCAGGTCGAGTTCGTCGCGGAGTTTCGCCGGCGCGATGACCTCCAGCTGGTCGTCGCCGTGGTGGGTGCGCTCGGGCGTGATGACGTGGGCGTCCTCGTAGCGGTCGCCGTCGTCGGTCTCGACGGCCGCCGGATAGCAGTAGGCGGGACCGTACGTGCGCTCCTCGTCCTCCCAGCCCTCGATCGTGACGGGTTCGTAGGAGGTGAGCCGGCCGCGCTCGCGGACGCTGTCGGGACCGAGTTCGAGGTTCAGCGTCCCGAGGAACGGCTCGTACCCCAGTTGCTCCTCGAACTGGCGCATATAGCCCGACAGCGAGATGTAATGTCGTCCCTCGCCCATGCCGCTGGTGACCGACCCGCGCAACTCGACGGTGGCCTCCTGCTCGAAGATGCGCCGGTAGTCGGCGTACTCGCGCTGGAGGCCCCGCTCGCCCGCGTCCGTGACGGCGACCCACTGGCCGTCGCCGACGATCTCGCGTTCGAGCAACCCCGCCTCCTCCAGACGCTGGAGGCGTCGCGAGGCGGTCTGCGTGGAGGCGTCGAGCCGGTCGGCCAGCGCCGAACACGAGATCTTCGCCTCGCCGTCGAGGCCGTGTTCCAGCGCCAACGACTTCAGCGTCGCCAGTTCGGCGTGTCCCACCGCCGACGCCGTGACTCCTGTCATACCCGGGAATTGCCGTCACGTCCGGATAAGTGTACCGAATACGGGACGCGTAACAGATCTGTTGATAGAGTAATACGCCGGACAGTTCCTCGTCAGAGCGAGTCCGTCGACGACCGGTCTGTCGGCCCGCCGTCGGTCGCTGCTCGGGTGTCAGTTTCGGCCCCGGCCCCGGTCTCGGCACCGGCACCGGCCGCGGTGGCCCGCCCGGCGCCGTCGACGACGAACTCGTCGAGGAGGTCCTGGAGGTCGTCGGCGCGGGCCGACAGCGAGCGGGCGTTGTCGGCGGCCTGGGTCAGCGAGGCGGTCTGTTCCTCGGCGGCGGCCGACACCTGGTCGGACTCGTCGTCGATCGACCGGGCGGTGTCGGCGACCTCGTCGATCATCGAGGCGACCTCCTCGGTCGACCCCGCCTGGTCGTCGGTGGCGTCGCTGACCTCCTGGATGCTCGCGTTGGCCGCCGCGACGTTGTCGGCGATCTCGTCGAGCGCCTCGAGCGCCTCCTCGACGGTCACGGTGCCCGCGTCGACGCGCTCGCCCATCTCGCGGATGTTCACGACGGTGCCGTCCGTCGACTCCTGGATGTCGGTGATGAGACGCTCGACCTCGTCGGTCGCTTCGGCGGCCTCACCGGCGAGGCCCTTGATCTCGTCGGCGACGACGCCGAACCCCTCGCCCGCCTCGCCGGCACGGGCGGCCTCGATCGAGGCGTTGAGCGCCAGCATGTTCGTCTGCTCGGCGATGTCGGCGATCATGTCGACCACCTCGCCGATCTCGTCCATCTCGGCGGCGAGCGATTCGACCTGGTCGACGGTGTCGTCGGCTTTCCGCTGGATGGCGTCCATCTCGTCGATGGCCTCCCCCGCGGAGTCACGGGCGTGTTCGCCAGCCTCGACGGTCTCGGACGTCGTCCGGGCGATCTCGTCGGCCGAGGAGGCGACCTCCTCGACGGCCCCCGAGAGGTTCTGCATCTCCGAGGCCACCTCCTGGAGGTTACGGTGCTGGTCGTCGGCGTCGGCCGAGACCGCCTGCATCGAGTCGGCGACCTGCTCGCTGGCGCTCTGGCTCTCTGTCGCGCCCGCTTCGACCTCCTCGCTGGCCCGCTGGACCTCGTCGGCGAACGACCGGATCTGGACCAGCGTCCCCGCGAGGTCGTCCATCATCCCGTTGAACGCCTCGGCGATCTCCGTCATGGCCTCGCTCTCGCTCCCGGGGTCCATCCGCCGGGTCAGGTCACCCGCGGCCGCCGCCCCCATCACGTCGCCGAACTCCTCGGCTTTCCGTTCGAGTGACTCGCTGAGTCGTCTGGCCTGCTCGCGCTCGGCTTCTGCCTCCTCGCGGGCCGCCTCGGCTTCCTCGCGGGCCTGTTCGGCGTCGATGCGCGCGTCCTGGGCGTCCTCCTGGAGTTCGACGGCCTCCTGGCGCGCCGCGTCGGCTTCGGCCTGGGCCTGTTCCATGTCGTCGACAACGGCCATCGTCCCCGTCGAGCCGACCGCGTAGACGCCGACGGTCGTCGCCAGCAGCGTCACGCTCATCGGGTCCATTATCGACGGGAGGAATCCGACCCACTCCAGCAAGACTGCGCTCGTCCACATGAATCCCAGCAGCGCACCGAACGAGAAGTTCGCCCAGAACCCCCGCTGGAGGTCCGTGTCCCGGTAGTTCAGATAGCCGTAGACGACCGCGCCACCGAATCCGAGCGCCGCGACCAGATCGAAGAGGACGGTGACCTCAACCATCCGCTCTCACCTCTTCGCCCGCGATCTCCCGTTTGCGGTGGACGTACGCCGCCGCGAAAAACGCCAGCCCGGCGCCCATGAGTCCGACGCCGTGTTCGGCGAAGTTGAACACGTCCCCGAGGAACAGGCTCTCGATGTTCGTACTCAACGCCGCGACGACGAGCATCCCGTACCCCAACGCGAACCATCTGGACCGCTCACGATACTGGACGACCACGGGAACGATCCCGACGAGCGCCACCGTCGCCACCGCGATCTCCATCGGACTGAGCGCACTGAGTGCTTCGAGCATGTGTGATATCTACGATTCTATTCGACTATCCCACGATATCCAGCATGAAACTTCCCGCCCGATTACAACCCTTGATAACGACCAGACCGAGTGAGGGCGAACGGGGAATAGAGCGACTATCGGGAGATCAGTCGCCGGTAACCTGGTCCCGGGCCCAGAAGTCGCTGTCTTTGTTCAGTTTCGGCACCCAGGTGTCGTCGGTCTTCGAGAGCAGCGTGACGTGCGAGACGGGCACCTCCTTGAGGACGTCGTGCTCTGGCATGTACTCCTGGACGTCCTCGGTAAAGTCGCGGACCTCGTCGTGGTCGGGCATCGAGTCCCGGTCGAGGCGGCCCCGGGAGTGTCCGACGTGCATGTACGCCTTCAGCTCGACGAAGTCCGGCTCGGCCCGCCGGAACATCGACGCGTACCACTCGGGGTGGTGCATGTTGTGGCCCTTCACCAGCGTCGTCCGCAACACGGTGCGGGTCTCCTCCTTCTCGGCGAGGACGTCAAGCGTGTCGATAAGGCGTTCCCAGGCGTCGTCCTCGACGGCTTTGACGGTGTCGTCGAACGTCCACCGGTCGGCCGCGTCGACGCTCACGTAGAGCTGGGTGGGGTCACACTCGGCCAGCACCTCGGGTTTGGTCCCGTTCGAGACGAGGAAGGTGGTGATGTCCCGTTCGTGGAACTCCTCGATGAGTTCGGGCAGGTAGGGATACAGCGAGGGTTCGCCGTCGAGCGAGATGGCGACGTGGCGCGGTTCCATCGCCTCCTCGAAGCGCTCGCGGGGCACCGCGTCGTTCCCGCCGAAACCCGAGAGGATCTTCCGCTGGAGTTCCAGCGAGGCATCGGCTACGGCCGCGGGGTCGTCCCACTCGACGTCGCCGAGTTCGTACGCATGACCAGCGTGGTCCCGCCAGCAGAAGACACAGCGCTCGTTGCACTTGACGACCGGCGTCATCTGGATGCAGCGATGTGACTCGATGCCGTAAAATATATTTTTATAACATTTTCCCTCACCCTTGAGGGCGTTTTTTGTCCATCCGCAGGTCTGTGCCGCGGTGTGGTTGACGCTGTGGTAGTTCGGGTCGTCTACCTGTTTCGGCCCGTCCGATTCGCTCATTAGGCGAGTACACGAGAGGGTGTCCTAAACATCCTTTCCTCCACTTCGCCTGTCTAGCTCAGCTCCCATCCGTCTTTAGCTAATTCGAGAACCGCTTGACAGCAGTGACATATCGGGGAAATTTTTCGAGAGGAATCAGTCCACGGTTGACAGACCACTAGTGAACGATTTTCACTTCGTGTAGACAGTACACATTCCGTCCAGCAGTTCTTTGACCGCCGGACACCGAACACTACCCATGCCGTTCAGTGTTAGCTGGCATACGCTCCTGGACGAAGCCGACGACGTACCTTCGGGGGCAACGCTCGTTACACCGCTCTCTCACAGGGAGTTCCGAATTACTGACGTCCAGGAACACCGCATTATCATCGAGTACGTGGACCGCGACGAAACGCGACCACTCCAGCGCGACCAGTTCGAAACCCTCTTTCGACGGATCAGCGACGCCTCGGGCAACGAATTCGAGCTGGACCGACTCCCGCCGGACGCCGATCCGTATCCAGCCGTGTGGTCACTTCACCCCCGGTTCGAGATCGACGAAGATGCAGGTGTGATCCGAGAATCAGAGGAACCCACCGGCACACAGGTCGTCAGCACGAGCGAAGCAGATGAGACAGTCAACGAGCGGCACGAACCGGACCTGCAGGTCTACAGTGATGCGCTCCTGTTGATCGATGCGTTGGAACGTCACGAGATAGACGACCCCACTGCTCGAGAGACGGACGTTTTGGTGGACCTCTATACACTGCTCTCCGATGTCCAGCGCAGCGCCAACGATCTCCGGAAGGAGATCGCGGACGTGCTACTGTCCCGTCTACATCACGACCGGGCAGTCAGCGGGCAGTTCGGGTCAGTCCAGCGTACCCAGCGACGGAACCGCTCGCTCAAAGATGAAGAGATGGTCCTGAACGCACTCGAAGCCGCCGGCATCGACCGTGAGCAGGTGACGAGTGTAGATCGGGAGAAAGTGGATGACGCGCTCGACGTGACCGACCTCTCGGAATCTGATCTCTACGAGATCGACACGACGGAGTACGTCCGCAAAGCCGAGGTCGACGAGGACCTCAAAGAGACACGGCTCCAAGGGTTGAAAGACCGACTCGCCGCGAGCGACGAACCTGATGAAGAGGTTGAGCAACTCCAGGAAGAAATCGCCGACCTCGAAAACCGGATCGAGGAGTTAACCTCGTTCAAATCCGGGACCGCTTTTCACACAGAATCGGCGGCTGAGTAGACGCCCCTCCCCTGTCCAAGCCGCCTGTATCGGTCTGTGAATCTATTACTGGAATCCCACAGTCGATGTGGGGAAGGTCTATATGGGACTGGCTGTTACTCACAGTTACGTTGCGTTAACCAGCGATACCAATATGCCAGTCAATTTTGAAGAATACCGGGAACACCAAGACGGGGGCGGTCTCGCGTTCGACCCTGATACACACGCCTATCGTATCCTGTCGTTCTTGGCTGAGTATCCGGAAGAGGGATTCAAACCCTCGGAGATCGCCGAGGAGACCGAGATCAAACCCGGAAGTGTCCGGGGGACGCTGAAACGGCTTGAAGACAGGGGCCTCGTCCGGCACGCGGAACCGTACTGGGCGATCGGAGACGACGATCGGCTCGCTGGCCTGACCGGTACCATGCTAGGTCTCAAAGCCGTGGGCGACCGATACAGCGACGATGAGTTCGACGGTTGGGAAGAGACGGCAGTCGACCCGCGCGAGATGCGTGACGAGTAGTCAACCGTATCAACGTGCCGACATCGTCGCCCATCCGGCACCGTTCAAGAACCCGCCGAAACACCGGTATTTCGTGATCCTCAGCGACGACAGCCACCCGTTTCACGGGGAGGAGTACGCGGTCGTCGCGCTCACTTCGAAGCAGCGTCCAGAGGCCATTGAGATCGAGGACGACGACTGGCGATTCGGTGCTCCAAGAGGAGACAGCTACGCATCGCCCTGGTACGTGTTCACCATCAAGCACGCGGATATCTCAAATCCACAAGGGAGCATCACCGACCAGAAGGCAAACGAGATTGCACAGGAGGCGGCCTCCTATCTTGGTGTGTGATTCTAGATCGGATTTTCAGGAGGCTCTCGCTGTTACGCTGGTTACTTCAACCCCACGAGGGTCCATCTGTAACCATGGCCGATTCAGGGCCATAGACGAGTTAAAGGCCTGTTCTCACTTCATCGTTTCCGTCGATCCGCAATAGCCTCCAAATCCAGAGGGACGACGAAACTCATAGTGATTATTGTAGATTATTTCCGGATCGCGCCGGCACCGGGGTCGGCGCGTACCGGTAAATCGCTACAATAATCACTATCAAAGAAATCGACTGCCCTCGGTCGGGTCTTTACCGTAGACTGTCCGACCCAGTGTATTTCCAACTGATATAGCGCCATGGACAGCCAAGTGACCTATACATAAATTTCAGTCTTGGAACCTTTGTGTTCGGTTAAGGCCGAAAACGCCATGTCGGACGGGTAACGGCTCTGATTGGACATGTTCAAACCGCCAAATTCGGGAGCCCGACGAACAAGTATGGTCGCTCCGACTTGGGAAATATTACTGACAGTGTTACCCGAACACGAATGGCTTCCGGAGTGAAAATGGTTAGAAACCACTGGTCGGGCTATCCGGAACGTAGCCAACGTTCACAACCCTCGAATACGTCGAATACAACATGAATACCATCCGCATCTCGCAAGAGACGAAACGGAAACTCGAAGTGCTGAAACGCGAGGACGAGACGTTCGACGACCTCCTCAGTCGCCTCGCCACGACAGAGAAGGACATCGAAGAACTGGGCGGGTTCGCCGACGATGACGTCGTCGAGGACATGTCTCGGGCGCGCGACGAGTCGAACGACTCGCTGGAACAGCGCTCGGACCGAGAGGCATGATCTGCCTCGACAACGACGTTTTCAGTCCCGCGACATCCACCCCCGCCAGGCCCAGATTTATTATTCACGAATACTGAATACACGGCGATGACAGAGACGGACGTCGAACGCGGCGGTGACGGAGCTGGCAGGCCCGTGGACGCCCAGTCTGTCGACAGAGACGTGCTGGTCCACGACCTGCTCCGGGACACCACGAAAGCGAGAGTGTACACGGCGGTGCTCGTGGACGGGCCGATCCAGCGCGAGGCAGTCAACGAACGCATCGAGGGGCTCGGGGACACGACGATCTACCAGACCCTGCGCGAGCTCGCCGAGACGGAGTACGTGACCGTCGACGACGCCACCGAGCCCTACGAGTACACGGCGCGGCCAGTCCAGACGCACGTGGTTAGCGACGACGGCGCGACGGTGTTCGAGGTCACACCGACGTTCATCGCAGTGATGTCGGCGAGTGCGGTTCGCGACGACATCGAGTTGTTCCTCGAACGTCACAGCATCGGGGCGCTCGCGGCGGCGTACGAGGCGACGCTCGCCTATCTGAGCGGGCAGGCGAGCCGCCGGATGGTCGTCGAGGAGGTCGGTCTCGAACCGTACGAGGGCATCACAATCACCGAAGAAGTCGAGTCGGTCGTCGACGAGATGCGCGGGACCGATCCCTACCTCGCCGACCGGCTCGAAGACAAAGCCGGGGACCCGGGCGGCGAGTGACTGCCGGTATGTCGCTCCCGCCCGAAGCACCGCCCACGGATCCGGCGTCGATCCCCTCGGGCGTCGTGGTCGACACCTCCGTCGTGAGCGCGATCGGAAATCCGGACGCGGAGAAGAACAGGGCGCTGGCGAAACTGTTCGAGGCGGCCAGCGCGACTGCCTGCATCCCGCCCTGCGTGGTCGACGAGATCGAGGGAGAAAGCGGCAGGGCCTACGAGGCTCCTGTCCGGGTTCTCCACGGGGAGAGACAGGGCTGGATGGAGAGGGTGCCGGCGTTTACCGACGGGGCGCAGTATCGGAACGGACCCGTGGCGAGCCACGTTGCTGATCGCGTTCGGGAGCGGATGGCCGACCGGTTCGACGTGCCCGAACACGAGGTCGAGAAGACCGATACGCTCTTGCCGGGCGTCGCCGTCCAGCTCCTGGCGAGTGGCGAGTACGGCCGCACCGGCGTTCTGATCAAGGACAGGCACGCAGCAGAAGCGGCCCACACCGTCCTCGAGAACACCGAATACGAGGGGCTGATCCGGATCTACCGTGGGAAGCCCTTTATCGAGTGGAGTGTGGACTGGGCGGGTGCGGAGTCTTCGTCTGACCGTGGCATCTACTGACAACCTGGCGCGTCTAGCTGCAAGAATCCCTGCATTCGCCGATTCGCAAGTCGGTACCGATGACGGCATAGCTCCTCCAACGATCCGGTTCGCTCAGTCTCCCGCCCCTCCGCCACCACCCACCGCTTCGGGGCCGATCGACCCGTACCGCGCGATGACGTCGAAGTACTCGTCACCGAGCTGTGACCCGCCGGTGATACCGTAGGCCTGGTCGTCGCCGAACCGCGAGTCGACGAACCAGCCGGCGACCAGCGCCTTGCGCGCATCCCCTCGCTCGTCGATCGCCCACTGAGCCTCTTCCAGCAGCACGGTCCCGGCGACGACGTCGTAGATCAGGTCGGCGAGTCGCTTGGCGTGGTACTGGGCGTAGTCCTCGTCGTTCGTCGCCAGCGTCACGAGCGCGGTCTGGAGCTCCTCGAAGCGCTCCTCGACCAGCTCTGCCGAGTCGCCCAGCAGCGGGTGGGTCACCGAGTCGAGACGGTCGCCCACGAACGGCACCAGCGCCTCGTGGGCGTCGACGCGTTCCAGCGCGCGCAGGACGTCCAGCGAGAGCACGTTGGCGGTCCCCTCCCAGATGGGCAGGACCTGTGCGTCCCGGAAGAGCCGCTCGGTCACCTGCTCGGCGACGTAGCCGTCACCCCCGCGGACCTCCATCGCGTCCGCCACGAGGTCGACGCAGACGTCCGCCGTTTTGTACTTCGCGATCGGGACGAACAGTCGCATCAGGCGATACGCCCGCTGGTCGCCCTCGGTCTCGGCGTCCCAGGCCCGTTCGCGCCGGTCGTACTGCTTCGCGGCCTCGAAGGCCATCGCCGCGGCGGCCTCGTACTCGACGGTCATCGCACAGAGGTCCCGGCGGAGGAGCGGGTACTCCTGGATCACCGATCCGAACGCCTCCCGGTCGGCGGCGTGGACCTTCGCTTCGAGCAGGGCACGTCCCATCATCCCCACGGCGCCGGTGGCGTTGGTCACCCGCTCGTAGTTGAGCATCTCCGTCATGTACCGGAACCCGCGTTCTTCCTCGCCGACGAGGTAGGCCGTCGCGCCGTCGAACTCGATCTCGCCCGTCGGAACGGAGAGCGTTCCGAGTTTGTCCTTCAGTCGCCGGAAGAGACTGTCGTTGAGCCGGCCGTCGGGTAACTCCCGCGGGACGAGAAACAGCGAGAGCCCGTCCGTCCCGTCCGGTGCGTCGGGGGTCCGCGCGAGCGCCAGCGCGCCCTGGGCGTCGATATTCGAACAGAACCACTTCTCACCCGAGAGCTCGTAGGTGCCGTCGGCCTGCGGTTCGGCGCGGGTCTCGTTGGCGCCGACGTCCGACCCACCCTGCTTCTCGGTGAGGAACATCGCACCCTCGATGTGGTCGTCGTAGTCGGCGCTGGTCAGGCGCTCGAAGTAGTCGGCGAGCGTCCCGTCGGCACCGGCTCCAGCCCCGGAACCGGCTCTAGCCCCAGCACCGGCCCCTGCTCCCGCCCCGGCGAACTTCTCCAGCACGACGGCCGCACCCGTGGTCATCGACGACGCACAGGCGAAGCCGACGTCGGCGAAACAGACCAGCGCCTGCATCGTCAGCGGGTGGAGCAGTCCCACCGGGTCGTCGCGGCCGGGCGGTGCGTGGAAGGCGTCGTGAGTCAGGCGGAAGTCCTCGTAGGTACGGCGTTCCGTCTCGAACTGTGCGGGGTGGTACTCCACGTCGTTCCGGACCTCGCCGCGGTCGTCGTAGGTGTGCAGTTGCGGGCTGTGACGGTCGACGAGGTCGGCGTTGTCCGCGAGCGTGTGACCGGCGAAGTCGCCGTACTCCGCGAGGACGTCCTCGGCCCACGCGAACTCCGCGTCGGGGTAGGTCCGCCGGGCCTCGAACCGGAGCGTCGGGTCGGACGTCCAGTAGTTGCAGTCCCGTCCCGCCGCGAGGTCGCCGTAGTCGATCGGGTCCCGGGCCATTTCCGGGAACTACGGCGGACAGTCGAATAACGCCACCGGCGGAGTCGGGACCGGGAGACGCGCTCGTGAGGGGAGTGGAGAGCGAAACTATCCGAGGTCGAGCGGTCGCTCGACAGCGTTCGGGAACGTGTCGTCGCCAGGGAGAGTGCGGTTTTACGGTATTGGCGCCATTCCGCGGGTTTTTACCGGGGCGGGACCCACCGTACACCCAATGATTCGCCCCGACGTCGTCGCGGTCTGCGGGAGTCGCCGCGAGGGCAGTTACACGCGCCGGGGGCTTCGAGTGGCACTCGACGAAGCGGCCGACGCCGGCGCACACACGGAGTTGCTCGACCTCAGGGAGATCGACCTGCCGCCGTTCGACCCGGACGCCGACGAAGGCGAGACCGTGCAAGCGTTCAAGCGCCGGGTCCGGGAGGCCGACGCGGTCATCCTCGGCTCGCCCGTCTATCACGGGTCCTACTCGGCGACGCTCAAGGACGCACTCGACTACTGCGGCAAAGACGAGTTCGAGGACACCACCGTGGGGTTGCTCGCGACGGCTGGCGGGGGGAGTTACGCGAGCACGCTCGACCACCTGCGCGTGGTCGTCCGGTCGGTCCACGGGCTGACGATCCCCACCCAGGTCGGCATCCGCGGCGCCTACGACAAGTTCGACGGCGACGAACCGGCCGACGACGGCATCGAAGACCGACTGTGCGAACTCGGCCGCGACGTGACGGCCTACGCCACCATCGACCCGACGGTCCCCGCCGAGGCGACTGTCCGGTGTGACGACGACTGATCCGACTCACTTACCGCTCGCGAGCGAGCGGTGCGCTCGTCGGAGTGCAGTGATCGGCGCCGGCCACGTCGCTCGTGCTCTGCTGAGACCGCGGTCTCAGCGCCACACTCGCTTGGTATCGTGGAAATCTCGATTGACTTCACTCACCAGCGTCGTAGATCGCGTCGACGAGTCGCTGGACGGCGAGTCCCTCCTCGACGGTCGGGAGTCCAGACTGCTCGCCGGCGGCCACGGCGTCGACGAACGCGGCATCGAAGGCGGGGTGGCCGTCCCCTCCAGTTCCACCCGTCAGGTCGGTCTCGGTGTAGTGGTCGTGGGGGTCGGTGTCGGTCCCGAGTATCGTGAGGTCGTCGCCGCCGACGGCGAGTTCGGCACCTGCCTCGGTCCCCCGGACGACGACCGAGTGCTCCGACCGGCGGTTGGCCGCCCACGCGACTTCCAGCGAGAGGGTGCTCCCGTCGGCGAAGGTGACGAACGCGCTGGCGGAGTCGTCGACGTCGAAGGTGTCGCCGTCGGCGTCCCAGTTGCCCGCCCAGCCGTCGGGGTCGGCGTAGTCCGGCCGGGAACCGAACTCGCTACGGACCGCGGCGGCGACGTCGACGGGTTCGGGAAAGTCCAGCAGGTAGAGGACGTAGTCGATGGCGTGGACGCCGATGTCGATGAGTGCGCCGCCGCCGGCCATCGACTCATCGGTGAACCACGACCCCGGCGCCGGGATGCCGCGACGGCGGACGTAGTTCGCCTCGACGTGAGAGATATCGCCGAACGCACCCTCGGCCTGGCGGGCCCTGAACAGCTCCGCGGCCGGGGTGTAGCGGTTGTGAAAGCCCACGGTGCAGAAGGCGTCGCTCGCGTCCGCGGCGGTGGCGATGCGCTCAGCGGCTTCCAGCGTGTGTGCCAGGGGTTTCTCACAGAGAACGTCGATATCCCGGTCCAGTGCGGCTACCGCGGCGGGTTCGTGAAAGCGGTTGGGCGTCGTGATCACGACGGCATCGGGGTCGGCGTCGTCGTAGAGCGCCTCCGTGTCTTCGTAGACCGGGACGCCGAACGCGTCGGCGAACGATTCGCGGGCCGCCGCGGAGACGTCGGCACCGCCCACGACGCTGGCGCCCGCGTCGGCCAGCCACCCGGCGTGATTCGTACCCATGCCGCCGAGTCCGACGATCCCGATCTCGGGTGTCGCGCTGGTCATGATCGATTCCTCACTGAGCGGCGTGAAAAACGTCGCGCATCCGCTGGCACTGGCCGACGACCACGTCTTCGTCCGAGCCGTGGCCGCGCATCGCCGCAGCGTCAGTACATCGTGACGCCGGCGGTGACGTTGACGTCCTGGCCGGTCGTGCGGTCGGCCCGGTCCGAACACAGGAAGAGGACGGTGTCGGCGACGTCTCCGGCCTCCACGAACTCGTCCATCGGCGAGCCCGACCGGAACTCGTCTTCGACCTCGGCCACCGTCGTCTCTCGGTCGGCTGCCTGGGCCTCGATGACGGCGTCCAGTCGCGGGCCTTTCACGCTCCCGGGGCAGACGGCGTTGACCGTCACCCCGCGGTCGGCGAGTTCGACGGCGAGCGTCCGCGTGAAGCCGACGACGCCCATCTTCGCCGTCGTGTAGGGCGTCCGGTTGCGCAGCGGGCGCTTCCCGCTCATCGAGGAGACGTTGACGATCCGGCCGTCCGCCTCGCCCGCGACGAGGTGGGGGATGGCGGCACGCGTCGCGTTGAACTGCCCGCCGAGATTGACCGCCAGAGTGTCCATAAACTCCTCGTTGGTGATCTCCTCGCAGGGGCTGGTCGGCCCGGCGACCCCGACGTTGTTGACGAGGATGTCGAGGCCGCCGAAGGCGTCGACGGCCCGCCCGACGAACGCCTCCATGTCGTCGGGGTCGCTGGCGTCGCCCTGGACGGTGACCACCTCACCTGTACAGTCGGCGAGCGCGTCCGCGGCGTCGGCCAGCGCGTCGTCGTCCACGTCGTTGACGGCCACGTCGACGCCAGCGTCCGCGAGCTGTCGTGCGATCTGTCGACCGATCCCGCTGCCGGCGGCCGTGACCGCCGCGGCGTCGCCGGGGATCGTGAGGTCGGTTCCGGGCATACCCACGCTGGGTCGACCGGGACAATGAGTGTTGGTCCCCGCTCTCCCGCCCCCACTCGACGGCCCGGGAAAACCCGGATCCCGTGGCGGTCCTGTCCGAGAACGGGCGTCTCGCGGCGGTCCTGCACGGGAAGTCGCTCCATCGTTACTCGTCCGCCGGCGAGGAGTCGGCGACGTAGTTGGCCGGCGGTGCGGACCCGGCGTCGATGTCCTCGTACACCGACTTGAGCGCGAGTAACGCCGCGTCACGCTCGCGCTCGGCCGTCTCCCGGTCGACACCGGTCCAGTCGTAGACGCCCTTCCCGCTCTCCCACCCGGTCTCGCCGCGGTCGACGAGTTCGCTGACGACCGGGTTCGGGTCGGTCCCCCGGTCCAGGTCGGCCATGAGCGAGCGCTCGACTTCGCGGTGGACGTCCAGGCCCGACTGGTCGACTTTCTCGAAGATGCCCATCACGGGCAACCGGAAGCCGAAACCGGCCCTGACCGCGCGGTCGATGTCCGCGGCGCTGGCGACCCCCCGCGCGAGCAGCGAGTAGGCCTCGTAGGTCATCGCGGCCTGGATGCGGTTGCCGAGAAAGCCGGGGATCTCGCGTTCGAGGACGACCGGCGTCTTCCCCGCCGAGTCGAGCAACTCGCGTGTCGCTTCGGCGGCCGCGTCGGTCGTCCCGGGCCCCTTGACGACCTCGACGAGCGGAACGATGTGTGGCGGGTTGAACCAGTGTGTCCCGAGGACACGACTCGTGTCGTCGACGTCACGCGCGATGTCGGCGATGGAGAGCCCCGAGGTGTTGGTCGCCAGCAGCGCGTCGGCGGGCGCGTGGGCGTCGAGGTCCGCGAACACCGACTGTTTGACCGCGATGTCCTCGGCGACGGCCTCGGTCACGAAGTCGGCGCCGGCCACGGCGCTCGCGATGTCCGAGTCGGTCCGCAGGTTCGACAGCGCCGCGTCGGCGGTCGCCCGGTCGACGGCACCCACGTTCACCATCGTCGACAGCGCCGCGTCGACGCGCGCCGGGGCGGACTCCAGTACCTCGTCGTCGACGTCGAACAGCGTCACGTCGCGGCCGTCGAGTGCGTAGACGAGCGCGATGCCGTGACCCATGCGGCCGGCACCGACGACGGACACCTGCTGGATAGTCCCTGCCATCGCTCACTCGATGGCCGTCGCGTCTCTCCCTTTGAGGTCGAGGAACTCCCTGACTTCGTCGGGGGTGGCGGGCTCGCGGCCGGTGACTTCGTGAGCCAGTCGAACCAGTTTCGAGACCATGTCGGCGTTGCTCTCGGCGAGTTCGCCCGGTCCCAGGTAGAGGTTGTCCTCCATGCCGACGCGGGCGTGGCCACCCATCGTCGCGGACTGGAGAGCCATTCCGTACTCGGCCCGGCCGGCACCGATCACCGAAAACGAGTAGTCCTCGCCGAAGAGGTCCTCCGCGACGTCGACCATGTGGGTCAGGTTCCGCGCGTCCGCGCCGATGCCGCCGTGGATACCCAGCACGAACTGGAGGTGGAGCGGCGGGTCGATCAGCCCGCGGTCGACGAAGTGTTTCGCGTTGTAGAGGTGGCCGACGTCGTAACACTCCAGTTCGGGTTTCGTCCCGTGCTCGTCGAAGATCGGGAGGATCGTCTCCAGGTCGGCGAACGTGTTCCGGAAGATCAGGTCGCGAGTGCCCTCCAGGTACTCCCGTTCCCAGTCGTACTCGAACTCGTCGTACTTCTCGGCGAGGCCGTAGAGCCCGAAGTTGATCGACCCCATGTTACAGGAGGCCATCTCGGGTTCGAGTTCGGGGACGACGCCGACCCGCTCGGCGGGCGTGGCCGTCGGCGCGCCGCCGGTGGTCGGCTGGATTATGACGTCACAGGAGTCGTGGACGCGCTCGGCGACCGCCCGGAACAGGTCCCAGTCGTTGACCGGTTCGCCCGTCTCGGGGTCGCGGACGTGCAGGTGGACGATGCTCGCGCCGGCGTCGGCCGCGCCGATGGCCGCCTCGGCGATCTCCTCCGGCGTGACCGGCAGGTGTGGCGACATCGTCGGTGTGTGGATCGCCCCCGTCACCGCACAGGAGACGACCAGGTTATCGAACTCGCGCATCTCTGTCTCCCCATGTCGGGGCCGACGGATAAAGTGGTTCGCGCGCCGGAACTGTCCGCCGGAAACAGCGCGGTTTGCGGACGGACGTCTCACGCGTTCGCGAGCGTGCTGTCCTCGGTGTCGTCGGGCCCGACCCGTGTTTCGGCGACCGTGTCAGCCTCGGCCCGTGCGTCCTCGCCGTCGGGGAGACGGACGGTGACGGCGGTCCCGTCGTCGGTGTCGACCGACCAGGAACCCCCGAGGGCGGTGACGCTCCACTCGACGACCCACAGGCCGATGCCGGTCCCGTGGGCGAGCGCCGTCTCGGCACCGCTCTCCAGGGGGTCGAGTTCGCTCGCGGGGATCCCGTCGCCGTCGTCGCTGACGGTGAGCAGGAGGTCTCCCCGGCCCTCGTTCTCGCCGTCGCGGTTGCCGTCGTCATAGCCGTCGCCCTCACCCGCGCCGATCGTCGCAGTCACCGACAGCAGTGGGTCGTCGACGTGTTCGAGGGCGTTCTCGACGAGGTTGCCGACGACGAGCTCGACCCACCGCGGGTCCGTCCGGACCGTCGCGTCGTCGGCGCTCACCTCGATACGACCCTCGCGGTCGCGGTAGTCGTCGACGGCGTCTGCGAGACAGGCGCGGATATCGACGTCCCGGTAGCGGGGGCCGCTCTCCCTGAGTCGCTCGAACTCGCGGGCCTTCTCACCGGCGTCGAGCATGTCCGCCGCGGCCGTATCGATCATCTCGGCCAGTCGTTCGGTCCGCTCGTCGTCGGCCTCGTCGCGCAGGACCTCGGCGTGACCGGCGACGGTCGTCATCCGGTTGCGCAGGTTGTGCCGGAGCACCCGGTTGAGCACGTCGAGGCGCTGCTCGCGGCGACGCTCGCGGGTGACGTCCTCGAAGACGAGCGTGGACCCGACGCGGTCGGCCCCGGGGTCGGTCAGCGGCGAGCGCGAGACGCGGAACTGGCGTGACTGGCCGTCGACACGCGTCGTGAACACTCGGTCGTCCCGCGGGGGGAGACCGCCGTCGGCCACGACCACCGGGTCCGTGTCGAGAATCGTCGAGACGGGTTTCCCGAGCGGCTCGGAGACCAGACCACCGTGTTCTGCCAGCGTCTCTGCCGCGTGGTTGTACTCGACGACGCGGTCGTCGGTGTCGAGGACGAACACCGGCGTCGCGATGTCGTCGACGGCGTTCTGTTCGGCCGCTCGACGGGTCGCGGGATTGGTCTCGAACATATCGCTCTCGACGAACGCGTAGGCGTCGAGGAGGACGTGCGGGACGAACGCCGCGCCGACGGCGACGAGTCCGGGTACGGCGTCGAGGCCGAGTAGCCACGCCACGACTGCGGCCGTCGGCGCGACGCTGCTCAGCGAGACCGCAGTGGCTTCCCGGCGGTACAGCGGCCCGTAGTCGATGACCGTCTCCACCAGGAGCAACACGCCGACGCCGGCCAGCGCCATCCCGAAGCCGACGGCCACGTACCCCCACGGGTCGACGACGGTGGTCGCCGCGAGCGCGCCGCCGGCGGCCGGTCGCCACACCAGTCCGTGGAGCGGTGACGTCGCGGTCGCGAGCGTGTTCACGGCCGCCAGCGCCAGCACAACCGTCGTCGCGCGGTTCTCGAACGCCAGCGGCCGCCCGGTGTAGTCCATGGCGAAGGCGAAAAACAGCGGGCCCGTCGCGACGAACCCGGTCCAGGTGAGTGTCGACAGTGCAGTTCCGCCGACTCCACCCACGAACGGTTGGAACGCTGCCCCGAGACAGAACAGCGCCTGCGCGCTCAGTCCCGCGATAAACCAGTTCGCGCCGGGCTTGCCTCTGTGCCGCCACAGGTAGGCCACCAGCGCGAGCGTTCCGATGCCTGCGACACCCGACCCGACGGCCAGCCACTCGACGCCCAGCACGACTTCGTCCATACGTGTCCCAGGGCCTGGGAGCCGCTAAAGCAGGGTCCAAACGAGTAAGGTGTGTGGGTGTCTGACGTTCGAGTGTTTCGAGGAGAGAGTCACGGTTCCGGACCGGGAGCGCAGTCTGTATACCGGGAGAGTGTGACGTCCGGTGAACCGCCCTCGTATCGGCTGGCACTGTTTCCACGATACCGAGCGAGTGCGGCGCCGAGACCCCCAGGTCTCGGCAGAGCACGAGCGACGTGGCCGGCACCGTCTACTGCGGTTCGACGAACGCACCGCTCGCCTCGCGAGCGGCAAGTGAGTCGACTTACATCGACTCGGGGGCTTCGACGCCGAGCAGGTCGAGGGCGTTACCGACGGTGTGACGGGCGGCGACGACCAGCGCGAGCCGGGCCCGCCGCGTCTCTTCGTCGTCGGCCGTGAGGACTGGACACTCCCGATAGAACGCGTTGAATCGCTCGGCGAACTCGCGGGTGTAGGTCGCCAGCCGGTGGGGTTCGAGTTCGTCGGCCGCCTCCTCGATCTCGGCCGGGAAGCGAGCGATCGTCCGGAGCAGGTCTCGCTCTTCGGGCGTGTCGAGTAACGCGGCGTCGACCTCGTTCGTGGGCTCGAGCCCGTCGCTCTCGGCCTCGTCGAGGATGCCGCAGGTCCGCGCGTGGACGTACTGGACGTAGGGCGCCGACTGGGCCTCGAAGTCGAGAGCGCGCTCCCACTCGAAGGTGATCGCCTTCCGGGGCTGTTTGGAGACGATGTCGTAGCGGACGGCACCGATGCCCACCTGGCGGGCGATGCGCTCGACGTCGGCCCCGTCGAGTTCGTCGTCCCGGATGCGGTCGTCCATCCGCTCCTCTACTTCGGCGCGGGCACGTTCCTCGGCCTCGTCGAGCAGGTCGTCCAGATCGATACCCGTCCCCTCCCGAGTACTCATGCCCTCGCCGCCGGGGAGGTTCACCCAGGAGTAGAACACCTGGTCGAGCTGGTCGGTGTCGTGACCCAGGAGTTCCAGTGCCGCGCGCAACTGGTCGAAGGTGAGCTGGTGGTCCTCGCCGATGACCGTGATCGCGCGGTCGAAGTTGTCGAACTTCCACTCGTGGTGTGCGAGATCGCGCGTCGAGTACAGCGAGGTGCCGTCAGAGCGCAGGAAGACGAAGTTCTTCTCGAACTCGGGCAGGTCGAGTTGCCAGGCGTCGTCCTCGTAGACGGCCTCGTCCAGTTCCTGCAGGCGCTCGACCACGTCGTCGGTCGACCCGTCGCGCATGAACCGCGTCTCCCGGACGAACTCGTCGAAGTGTGCGGGCAGCCTGTCGAGGGTCGCGGTCATCCCCTCGAGGACCTGGTCGACGACGCGCCCGACCCGCTCGTAGACGTCATCGTCGCCCGCCTCCAGAGCCTGCATGATCGCCTCGATCTCGGCTTCGGCGGCCTCGACGTCTTCGGGGTCGACGTCCTCGCCCTCGGCGTCTTCGAGGTAGGCGTTGCCCTTCCGGTAGTAGCGCACGAGGTCGTAGTCGGGCTTGTCGCGGTCGGGCTCGGGCAACTCGGACTCGTCGAAGGTCTCGTAGGCCCACGTGAACACCGCGAGTTGCCGGCCGGCGTCGTTGACGTAGTAGTGAGTCTCGACGTCGTAACCGGCGAAATCCAGCACGCGGGCGAGCGCGTCGCCGATGATCGGGTTGCGCGCCCGGCCGACGTGGACCGGTCCCGTGGGATTCGCGGAGGTGTGTTCGACGACGACGGACGTGTCCTGGTCGGGAAGGCGGCCAAAGTCCGCGTCGCGGGCGGTTTCGACGGTCTCACCGAAGTACCGGTCGTCGGGGAAGAAGTTGACGTAGGGGCCCTGCGTGCGGACGGCACCGACGTAGTCGTAGTCGGCGGGGTCGATCTCGCTCGCGACGTCGGCGGCGACCTCCGGGGGCGGTGCGCCGACCTCGCCGGCCAGCCGGAAGGCCACGCTGGAGGCCAGCACGGCGTCGACGCCCTCGGGCGGGCGCTCGATGCCCAGGTCGTCGGTGGGCAACTCGAGCGCGGACAGCGCGTCGGCCAGCGCCGCTTCGACCGACGTACGCATCGAACGGAACATATTCACCGGTTTTCGACCGGCGGGTATAGGGGTGACGAACTACCGCGGGGCAGGAACGGCCGCCGACGCTTCGACCACCTCACCCGAAGCGTCCGAAGAGGCCGCCCGACTCCTCCTCGCCTTCCTCCTCCTGTTCGTCCTCGTCGAGGAACCACCCCGTCTCCATGATGGTCTCGACCTCGTCGAGAGATTCGCCCTCGAAGAACACGCCGACGAGCAGGTCACTCAGTTGCTCGAAGGCGTCGGCGGCGGGGCTATCGGGCGTGTTGAGCACGAGCGGTTCGCTCTTCGTGGCGTCGATATCGTCCGGAATGACTGCCAGCAGGGGTTCGTCGAAACGCTCGGCGATCCCCTCGACGTCGGTCTCGGTGGTGACGCGATTCAACACCGTTCCGAGCACTTCCCCGCCGACGCGGTCGGCGAGTTCGGCCGTCTTGACGGCGTCGCCGACGGCCACGTCGTCGGGTGTCGTGATGAGGATGATGCCGTCGGCGAGTCCGAGGGGGACGGTCGTCTCGTGGCTGAGACCGGCGCCGGTGTCGACGAGGACGACGTCGTAGGCGTTGCGGAGCGTGCGGACGACCGTCTTGAGTTTCGCCGGGTCCGCGTCGGCGAACGCCTCGAGGCTCTGCTCGCCGGGGACGATGGTGATCCCGCCCTGGACGTCCGTGAGCGCGGCGCTGACCGCGTCCCCGCCCGCGAGAACCTCGTGAATGCTCGTGTCCGGGTCGACGTCGAGCATGGCCGCGAGGTTCGCCATCCCGAGGTCGGCGTCGACCACGACGACGTCGTAGCCTGCCGCCTCCATGGCCCCGGCGATGTTGACGGCCGTGGTCGTCTTCCCGACGCCGCCCTTGCCCCCTGCGACGGTGCAGACGTAGCCAGACATTGTGCGTACGAGTGGCGGGGAACCCCATAAACCCGCCGCCGGTTTCCCGGGGTTTCGACAGTACCGGACGGCGTTCGCGGGCGACTCGCGAGTCATCCCGTCGTCCGGCTCGCTGGCGTCGCGTCGCCCTACCCCACCTCGAAATACAGCACCGTCGCCACGCCGACGAAGATGACCAGCAGGGTGGTCACGACGAGATAGAGGTCCGCCCGTACCGCCGCCAGGAACCCGGAGATCGTACCGGGTCGGGAACCCATGTACAGGGTGAAACCGATCCCGCCACCGACGACGAGTAGCCCGAGAAATCCGAACGGGGGACGCGGTCGGTCGTTCTCCATGTACTGGCAAAACGACTGATAGTACGTAATTGTTTCCGCCCGAGTATCGAGGGGCACGAGGGCGGCCGGCCCCTCACGGGACCTGGGGCGGCCGGCCCCTCACGGGACCCCGAGCGACCGGACCAACGGGTGACCCACCGTCTCTCCGCACGCCCGGCCCGTCCACGGCGAGAGGGGGCCAACACCCGGAGGCCAACACTTACTTACGCCCCAGAACCCGAATCCTGTACAATGAGTGAGCAACAGGGAACAGACAGGCAGAAATACGAGTTCAAGAAAGTCATCGAGGAACTCGACGACTATCGCGGCTCGGGCACCCAGCTTGTCTCTATCTACATCCCCGAGGACAAGCAGGTGAGCGCCGTCGTCGCCCACGTCACCCAGGAACACTCCGAGGCGTCGAACATCAAGTCCAAGGAGACCCGCACGAACGTCCAGGACGCCCTGACCTCCATCAAGGACCGCCTGCGCTACTACGACACCTACCCGCCCGAGAACGGCATGGTGATCTTCTCCGGTGCTGTGGACACGGGCGGCGGCCGGTCGGAGATGGTCACCCGTACCCTGGAGAGTCCGCCCCAGCCCATCGAGTCGTTCCGCTATCACTGCGACGCCGAGTTCCTGCTGGAACCGCTCGAACAGATGATGGCCGACCAGGGCCTGTTCGGCCTCGTCGTCCTCGACCGGCGCGAGGCCAACGTCGGCTGGTTACGGGGCAAGCGCGTCGAACCCGTCAAATCCGCCTCCTCGCTGGTCCCCGGCAAACAGCGCAAAGGTGGGCAGTCCGCCCAGCGGTTCGCCCGCCTGCGCCTCGAAGCCATCGACAACTTCTACCAGGAGGTCGCGGGGATGGCAAACGACCTGTTCGTCGACAAGCGCCACGAGATGGAGGGGGTGCTGGTGGGCGGTCCCTCCCCGACGAAAGACGAGTTCCTCGACGGCGACTATCTCCACCACGAACTCGGCGACATGGTCCTCGGGAAGTTCGACGTCTCCTACACCGACGAATCGGGACTGTACGACCTCGTCGACGCCGCCCAGGACGTCCTCGACGAACACGAGATGCTCCAGGACAAGAAGTACATGGAGCAGTTCTTCAAGGAACTCCACGACGGCGACCTGGCGACCTACGGGTTCGGCCCCACCCGCGAGAACCTCAACATGGGCGCCGTCGAGACACTGCTGCTCTCGGAGGACCTGCGCAAGGACGTCGCGGTCATGACCTGCGAGAACGGTCACACCGAGTACGAGTTCGTCGACCAGGGTGCGGACCTGCCCGACGCCGACTGCTCGCGGTGTGGCGAGCCACTGGCGGCCGAGCGCGAGGACGCCATCGACCACCTGATGTCGCTGGCCGACGAGCGCGGCACCGAGACCTACTTCGTCTCGACTGACTTCGAGAAGGGCGAACAGCTCCTCTCGGCGTTCGGTGGCGTCGCCGGCATCCTGCGCTACTCGACGGGCGTCTAATCGGATCGCTTCGTGTTGACCACGACTGCAACGGATGAACTGGGACTCCGAACGCGTCGATACACTCCTGGCCCAGGGCGTGTTCGTCGTCCTCTTTCTCGACGTGCTCGCGCTGTGGTTGCACCCGGAACCGGTGACGGCGGCCGCAGTCATCGTCGTCACTGCGGGCTATACGATGATGACCCAGTTCCGCGAGTTGCTCAAACCGCCCGCCGAGCGGCAGTGACGCTTTCCCGCGGAGCAGCAGTGGTACTTGCCCGCGAAGCGGCAGTGACAGCATCGTCACTCACGAGTGTCCTGAAACGTAGATAATCCTCGGGCGCCAGCCGGGGGAGACTGGCACCCGAACCCTCGTCTCCGTACCGGGTAGCCGGTCGGGGGGACGCCGGCCACGCCCGGTCGAGTCCTGATGACAGGTGTAGCGGAACCGAGGTGGGATTGGGGGAGACGACGACGGGTCCTGAATGTCGTCGCGACGGCACCTGGTTCGGATGCCGCGACTGTGCATACAGGCTGGGGGTGTAAAGATTCTGTACCTAACTGAGTAGGTACCCACCTCAGTGTCCGGACTGCGGGTCGCGAGCGGTTCGCTGACGGGGGTCCGGACTCGACACAACGTACCGTTCGCGCTCTTCGATTATCGACCAGCCGACTTCGAGGGCTGCGAGTGTACTCGCAGGCCGAACGTGGCCGGCACACCCCACCGAACGCGAGCGAAGCGAGCGTTAGAGCAACTGTTCGAGCTGGTGACGCCGCCGTCGCAGGTCGACAGCAGCGTCGACCGCGGGGTCGTCGGCGAGGCGGTCGACGGCGAGAAACGGGTCGGTGCCCGCACGCTCGACCGCTTCGAGCAGGTCCGATATCTCGGCGCGGTGGGTCGCCAGCGAGTCGAGCAACCCCACGAGGAGCGCGAGCGGGACGGCCGCTTCCGTGTTGGCGGGGAAGGCGTCGCTGATCTCCGTGAAGTCGGGCACCGACTCCGGGGAGTCCCCGACGGGATGCAGGCGCAGACACGACGAACACAGCGCCACACCGGGGTCGTCGCCCCTGAGGAGGGACCGGTACTCCCCGGGGACGGTGAACGCCACCGTCGCCGCTCCGCAGGCTGGACAGTCCATGGTCTCGACTGTGCGAGCGGCCGTGTTAACGATGGCGACGAGGTGACGACCATCGATCGGCCGATGAGACGGCCGGTTTCGGGCGTGATTGTGGCATCGTATAAAGACTTTCCCCACAGTCACTGGGTCTGCAAGCTGGAATTCCGTACTAAGGGGGTCTGGGGAGTACGCCCGTGTACATGGTCCCCGACAGCCCCCTCCGCCGCCTCCGTCGGCTCAGCCCCCTCCCCGGGCTCCGACACCTTCGTCCCCTCCAGCGCCGGCTCCGTCGCCTCCCGCTCCCCGACCGGACGGCACTGCCAGACACCGACAGTCTCGCTCCTCCCGGGGTCGGCGCGTGGCTCAGTCGCCTCGTGGCAGCGGTCCTCGCGGCTGGCGTCCTCGCCTTTGGCTTCGCCCAGGGGTCGATGACGATCGTCCTCGCGTTGCCCGAACTCCTCGGTGCCGCGAGCGTCGCTTTCCTCCAGGCGGAGTTCGCGCTCGTCAACTTCACCGTCTTCCTCCTTGCCTCCGGCGGGGCGCTCGCGATACAGTTGCTGCGCCGGGACCTGCCGAGCGACCCACCCCGGACGGGCCCCGACGTGACCGCTATCGTCCCCGTGTATCGCGACGCTGCCGTCGTGGACCGGAGCGTCGAGAGTCTCCTCGCCAGCGAGTACGACGACCTCCGTGTGGTCGTGGTCTGTGAACCCGACGACGAGGCGAGCATCGACCGCGCGAGGGCTCTCGAATCGCGCCACGACCGCGTCGACTGTCTGGTCAACACCGAGAACCCGGGTTCGAAGGCCGCGGCGGTCAACTACGCCGCGAGCGTCACCGAGAGCGAGCACCTCGCAGTCTTCGACGCCGACGAGGTCGTCGACCCCGCGTTCGTCCCGACCGCCGTCGCCGGCCTCCGCGACGCGGACGTCGTCCAGGGCCGGACCGTCCCGGAACCCGACGGGTTCGTCGAGACGGCCGCCTACTACGAGTCGGTCGTCCTCGGCGAACTTACCGACCGGCTGGTGAGCCTCGTCACCGGCTT
>Ga0207813_100197_pt1 | contig 43865 bp, 35 predicted proteins | sample A23E3SouthBayCA_2_FD_187730 | JGI IMG/M metagenome (GOLD analysis project Ga0207813, IMG submission 187730) | Aerobic enrichment media microbial communities from Eden Landing Ponds, California, USA - A23 E3 (4) (SPAdes) | ecosystem: Environmental > Aquatic > Marine > Unclassified | place... | reverse complement strand
CTGGAGAACGCGACGGTCCAGTGGGTCGGTCCCTCGGGCACGTACAACCTGGTCAACGCCAGCGTCGACGCATCCGGGGCGGACGGGCACTTCGGGATCGTAGCGTTCAAAGACGCCGACGGCTCGAACCCCGTCCTCAACGACCCGGACGACCGGATGGTGATGGTCTTCGACGTCGGTAACAACGACGTCAACGCCGACGACTACTCGAATTTCAACGGCGGGACTAACGCTGGTAACGCCGGGGTCGACTACTTCGGCGACGCCGTGCCCGAAGGGGCGTCCGTGAACGTGAAGATCACGACCAAATCCGGCGCGACGACCACCGAACAACTGACCGTCCCCGAGACGCTCTCGGGTTCCAGCGCCGTCCAGCTGTGACGGCCGGTTCCCGATAGCCGACGGAATTAAGCCCTTCTATCACCCAACTCGACACATGTCCCGGGGACACGACGACGCCTCGGACGGCGATGACGGTCCGATACTCTCGCCGGACGAGCTCGACATCGCGGAGGACGAACACGTCGCCGAGATCGACGACGGCCGCTACGTCGTCTCGCCGAACGAGCCGATCGGCGACGTTCCCGGGCAACAGAACGACGAGGGCGAACCCGCAGGCGGCGACACCGTGGGTCCGGGCGATAGTGGGTCTCCCGGACGGGGTGACGGCCGGTCCGCCCGGCGGACCCACCCGGAACCCCACGCGGGCCCGGACCCCGAGCCTGTCGTCACGGAGGCGGAGGTCAGGGAGTGGCTGTCCGACCAGTTCGACGCGACGGACTCGCGGTACGGCTTCGACGTCACCGCGACGTTCGACGGCACCGTCGAGCAACGCCGGATGGTCTCGAACGACGTCGTGACGATCTTCGAGAGCCTCGTACTCTGGTACGCCCAGCAGATAGACAGCACGACGCCCGTCGAGGAAGTGCTCGGGATCCTCCTGATGGAGGCGAACGTCCCCGTCAGATACCCGACTGCGAGCCTCCAGCACGTGCTCGAATCGACCGACCTCGACCCGGAGGACTCGATCGCCGACCTCGCGGCGGCCATCGAGGACGACGGGTTCAAGATCTGACGACCTCACTCGTCCCAACGCATGGATGCTTCTCGCACCGTCACCCTTCTCTCGGTCGCTGTCGTCCTCGGGACGCTCGTCGTCACCGGCCCGCTCGTCGGAGAGACCGACGCGGGGAGAGCGCCCTCCGAACTGGGCGAGGGCACCGCGACCGTCGAGCGTGTCCAGTTGACGGACTCGCCGTCGTTCTCGCCCGGTCGGTTCGGAACCGGTGTCGTCTACCTCCGGGTCCCCGACGTTGCCGTCGAATTCGCTTCGACGACCGGCCGGTCGCGACTGGTCTATCGCGTGGCAGTCCCGGCACTCGACTTCGACCGCGTCGGCACCGCGGCAGTCGACCCGGGGACGACCCACCGACGGGTCGGGATGAGTGACCGCGCGTTCGACCCCGATTCACTGGACCGCGACCGGTATCGCGTGAACGTCACCGTCCGGGTCCAGAGTTTCTCCGTCGACCGGACCGTGTTCCAGCGGAACCTCACCGTGGAGGTCGCCGATGGTTGAACCCGGCGGTGTGGCCGACGAGCCACCGGCAGAGGAGAAGGAGGCGAACTCGAACACCCGGAACTGGTCGCTGTTCGGCGACTCGCTCGGTCTCGCTGTGTTTTGCTGTGCGCTGGCGGTCGCCGGGTCGACCTGGCAGGTCGGCTTTTTCGTCACCGACACCTACGCCGTGGCCAACGGCCTCGTGAACGTCGCGGAGGGTCACCTCACCATAGACCGGATCGAGTACTCGCTGACGCTGGGCTCTCAACCCGGACTGCACGTCGTCGACGGCTACCTGTACGCGCGCAACTACGGCCAGGCCGTCCTCGCGCTGCCGGCCTACTACGCGCTCGAGGCCCTGACGGCGGTCGCGCGGCTCGAACTGGTGCTCGCAGGGGGGTGGAGCCTCCTCGTCGTCGCCGCCTGTCGACAGGTCGGTGTCGTCCTCGACCGACGTCCGACGTTCCGGACCGCCGGCAGTCTCCTCGGACTCGGGTGTTTCGGGGCGAGCGTGGCGCTCGCGACGCCGATCGACGCGGAGTTGACCGGACTCGTCGCACTCCAGGCGCTCTCGCTCTGTGCGGTCGCGGTGACCGCGCTCGCGCTGTACCGACTCGCTGGCAGGTTCCACGGCCCCCGTGTCGGTGCTATCGCGGGTGCCGGGACGGTGCTCGCGACGCCGCTGTGGTTCTGGGCGGCAGTCCCGAAGCGCCACGCGCTCACGGCGGCCGCCGTCGCGGTACTCCTGTACTGGTTCGCGGTGAGTCGGCAGTCGGGACCGCGAGTGGCGGTGCCGCTCCTGGGGAGAGTCAGGAAAGCTGTCATCCTGCGCTCGCTGGCGTACGCGCTCGCCGGCCTGGTCGCGTGGGTCCACGCCTTCGAGGGAGTCGTGCTCCTGGGGACGTTCGCCCTCGCCGACCTCGCGACGGCGTCGACGACGTCCCGCCGGGCGCTGGTCGCCGTGGCGGTGGGGGCTTCGGTCGGTCTGGCCCCCTTCGTCGCGACGAACGTACTGGTGAGCGGGAACCCGGCCGAGCCGCCGCGGTTGACCGAGTCCTACCAGCCCCGGGACGACGTCGAGATCGGGCCGGGCGGCGCAGTCCAGTCAGGTGAACCAGCCGGGGGCGGGACGGGTCAGTCCGGCGCGTCGACCGGTGGGGGTAGCGGGGAGACCGGTGATCCGGGCGGTGGCGGGACGGGTTCGACGGGTGACGGACCCTCCGCAGTCGGTGCGCTGGCCGAGCGGGTCCGTTCGAGCAGCGCGTTCGGGTACGCCAGCAAGGCCGTTACCCAGGCGAACGAAGCCCCGTCGAGACTGTATCACACCTACCTCCGGAGCGGCCGAATCGAGAGCGGGGTCAGATACGGCGTCAACGACGAGGAGACGATCGAACTCTCGCTCGCGGAGTCGCTGCCGCTGGTCGGTGCGCTCGCCGGTGCGTTCGTCGGCGGACTCGCGCTCCGCCTCCGGACGGGCTGGCGGTCGCGACGCGTCGAATCGAGCCTCCGGTCGGACGGGGGCACAGGGGGAAAGTGGTCCGCCGGGAGGGTGCTCGGTGCGGTTCGCCGGCTCCCCGGGCGGGTCCGACGCGGGGATCCGGCGAGACAGACCGACGGGCTCGCACTTGCGGTGTTCGCGGGTTTCGCGACGCTGTACTACCCGTTGCTTCCGTTGCACACTCAGTTGACGGTCCGGTACGTGCTCCCGGTCGTGCCCGCGCTCGTCTATCTCGTCGCTCGCCGTCGGACCGTCCGGCGCTCCGTCACGGCGGCGACGCGGTCACTGGTCGCGGGGTACGCCCTCGCCCTCGTCGCCGGAGTGGCGGCCGTCGCGGTTGCGTTCCCGGCGATCGACCCGGCTATCGGCGAGGCGATGCAGCTACACGCGCTCGTCGACCTCGCCGTCTGTGGCGCTCTCCTCGGAGCCGTGGCCGCGACCCGGGCCGGTCTCGCCGACGATACCAGACTCGCCGCCGCGGCGGTGGGGGTTGCGGGTGCGGTGACGACACTGCTGGTCGTCCGGATGCAACTGGTCTACTTCGAGTACGGCACCTACGCCGTGCCGGTCGTCCGTCGCGTCGCCGACGCGCTCGCCGTCGGCGTGTGACACAGGTGTCGCGTGAAATCCGCAGTATCACGCAGTTCAGCCGTGCTATCAATCCCGATAATTCACGGGTCAGGTTTTAGTAGGATTTCACGGTACAGTAGTGTGACCGACATGCCAGACGTACTGATAGCGGACGACTCGGAGTTCATGCGTAACCTCCTGCGGGAGATCCTCGAAGAGGACCACAACATCATCGGCGAGGTCGAGAACGGCGTCGAAGCGGTCGAGACCTACAAGGAGCGCGACCCCGACCTCGTCATGATGGACATCGTGATGCCGATCCGCGACGGGATCGAGGCCACCGACGAGATCAAGACGGAGAACCCGGGTGCGAACGTCATCATGTGTACGAGCGTCGGCCAGGAGGAGAAGATGAAGGAGGCGGTCAAGGCCGGCGCCGACGGCTACATCACGAAGCCGTTCCAGAAGCCCAGCGTGATGGAGGCCATCGACGACGTCGTCCCCTCATGAACGTCGACATCCAGTCGCTCGGGACGTTCAACCGCCTGGCACACGAGGGCGCCGAGCAGGCGACGGCCTCGATGTGTCAGATGACGGGACTCGACGCCGTCGTCGACGTGACGAAGATCTCGCTGGTCGACCGCGCGGACGTCGGCGAGCAACTCGCTGGTGGCGAGTACGTCGGCGTCAGGTTCGACTTCGCGGGCGAGCTCGCCGGCGAGACGGTCCTGGTCTTCGACCGGGAGGGCAGCGAGACGATCGCCAACGCGCTCGTGCCGGGCGGTGAGGTCGACGAGGCGATGGCCCGCTCCAGCGTCGAGGAGATCGGCAACATCATGATGAGTGGCTTCATCGACGGCTGGGCGGACTTCCTCGAGGCGACGATCGACCACTCGCCACCCCAGTACGTCGAGGGGATGGGCACGGAGATCCTGCCGGTGGCGTCCAGCGACGGTAGCGCCACGGTCGACAGTCCGGACGGGTTCGAAGCCGACGATTCACCGGTCGAGGGGTCGCTCGACCAGGTGTTCGTGTTCCAGAGCGAGATCGAGTGGGTCGGCGAGTCGGTGAGTTTCTACATCTACATGCTCCCGGAGTACGGCCCGCTGGCCGACGTCATGGGACGTCACGCAGACGCGGAAGACGACGCGATCCCGGTCGACAAACTCGGCGTGTTCAACGAGATGACCTACGACGGCACCCAGCGTGCCGCGGCCAACGTCGAGATGATGACGGGCATCGAGACCGAGGCCGAGGTGACACAGCTGAGTTTCGCCTCGATCGAGGACGTCCCCAAGCAGGTCGGGACGGACACCTACGTCGGCACCGTCGTCGAGTTCACGGGCGTCCCCAGTGGCTACCTGATGGTCCTGTTCGACGAGGCATCCGCCGTGCACATCGCCGAAGCGATGATGCCCATCGAACTGGATAGCGACGAGTTGACCGACCAGCACAAACAGGCCATCGAGGAACTGGGCAACATCATGACCTCGGGGTTCGTCGACGGCTGGGCGAACGTCCTCCAGACCTCGGTCGACCACACGCCGCCGCGGCTGGTCCACGACATGGGCCGGTCGATCGTCGACCCGCTCGCGGCACAGGTCGGGCAACACCAGGAACACGCCTTCCTCATCGACTCGGAGATGCGCACCGACGACATCGCCTTCGGCGCCGAGATCCAGGTCCTGCCCAACGAAAGGGAGTTACGGCAGGCACTGGACGAGTTACTCGTCGAACGGGCCGACCAGACAGAGGCGGACGTCGAGCAGATATTCGAATGAAAGTCTACGACGGGTCGACGACGGAGACGACGGCCGCGGCCGGCACACAGCCCGAACGGGTCAAGGTCGGCATCGCCGAGTCCCGGGTAGCCTCGGGCGAGGCGGTCCTGACCACGAGCGGGCTGGGGTCGTGTGTCGGTGTCGCGATCTACGACACCACGGCCGACGTCGCGGGGCTCGTCCACGCCATGCTCCCCTCCCGGGCGGAGATGGACGAGTCGGGCAACGCCGCCAAGTTCGCCGACACCGGGATCCGCCGGCTTGTCGCGGAGCTCGAAAGCGAGGGCGCCGACAGGGAACGACTGCAGGCCAAACTGGCCGGCGGGAGCGACATGCTCGATTTCTCCGAGAGCGGCCCCGGCATCGGCGCGCGCAACGCCGAGATGGGACGTCGCACCCTGGCGGAGTTCGACATCCCGGTCGTCGCCGAGGACGTCGGCGGCGAACGGGGGCGGTCGCTCCGCCTCGAAGTTCACACCGGCGACCTGGTCGTCAAGAGCGCCAATCGCGACGAACAGCGATTCTGACTCCCACTGGCCAGCGGGTGCTGATCCCACCCGACGATCTGTTATCGATACGGAAACTAGTCTGGCGCCCCTTCACCGAAATCCGTCTGACGATCCTTTCACGACCGAAACCACTAATTTCAACGGTTCCGGGTGTGTATCCGCCGATCTGTTATCAAAAATAATAACGAAGACGGTAGATTGAAGGACGGAAGGGCGTACGTATGGGGTAATGAGTAGCGTCGTCGTGGGGTCGGTCGGGGCAGTCGCCACCGACGGGTCGACGGTCACGGCCCTGCTGGTGGTGCTGTCCGGCGGCCTCGTCGGGATGAGTATCCGCGAGATGATCGGCATCCTGGGCGACGACGAGGAGGAGGGAGGTGACGACGAACTCGCGGACGGCGGCCTCATGGCCGAGGACGGCGACGAGGAGGAACTCGGCGGGTTCGGCGGTCTGGACGACGGCGGCGACGACGAGTTCGGCGACTTCGGTGGCGACGACGAGTTCGGCGACATGGACGACGGGGCCGACACCGACGAGCTCGAACACCGCCTGGACGAACTCGAGACGGAGGTCGGAAGCCTCTCCTCGACGGTCAACACCGTCCGCAACGAGAACGAGCAGATCTCCGAAACCGTCGACGAGGTCGAGGAGAACGTCCGCAAACTGCTGGACATCTACGAGATGGTCACGCGCGGTGTCAACCCGTTCGCCGACGACATCGAGCCGGGCGGGATGGGCGGTGCCGGCGGGTCGTTCGGACTGTTCGACGACGACGAGGGTGAGGACGAGGGGGCGGACCTCGACGACGACCTCGCGAACGCGGACGCCGAGGGCTTTTTCGACGAGGACCTGGTCGACGACGAGTCCGGTCCCGCCGCGGATGCGGACCCGATGGGACTGGGCAGTGACGGTGCGGCCGACGACGACGCCCTCGACGCGGGATTCGAGGACGACGGTGGCACCTTCGACGACGGCTCCCTCGACGAGATGGACGACGACCTCGGCGAGTTCGACGACGGCGGCGAGTTCGACGACGCCTTCGACGAGGGTGGCGACGGGTTCGACGACGCGCTCGACGACGACACGCTCGACGGAGACGACGGCGGTGACGGCGGTGACGGCGGCGGCGAGGGCGGCAAGTCCTTCGCCGAACTGAAAGACGAGTACGAGGCCGGGGACGCCGACTGGGCCGGCGAGATGGCCGAGCACGAAGACGAAGGCGACGAGGAGGACGACGCGGACGGCGACATCGCCGACGAACTCGGTGACGCCGAGGACGTGCTGGACGAGTCGGCCGACGAAGCCGAGGTGTCGACGGCCGGGGAGCCGACGGCCGAGAACGACGACCTCGCGGGCGACGACCTGTTCGACGAAGTCGTCGAGGACAGCGAGGCCGACGAAGCCGATGCAGCCACCGAGGACCCCGGATTCGAGGCCACTGCCGACGACTCCGGTGTCGAGTCGGGCACCGACGACCCGGTGGCGACCGAGACCGACGCGGCGGGCGATGCTGGCGCCACGACGACGGACGCCGATACGGCCGCTGGAGACGCCGCGGCGACGGACGGGGACGACGCCGGGACCACGGCCGACGGCGACGGCAAGCCCTACCTCTCGGAGACGCCGGAGGGCTTTGCGGCGGACATGATCGTCGTCGAGTGGCTGGAGTACCTCGTCGGCGAGGTCGGCGTGCGGGAGACGGCGCGGGCCATCGACTACTACGAGCGTATCGACTGGGTCGCCGAGCCGGTCGGCGAGGACCTGCGGGCGTACCTCCGCGGGTTCGACGGCGAGGGTGGCGACGGGGGACTCACGATCGACCACCACACCCGGAGCCTGCGATACATCAGTCAACTCGACGGGGACGCCGGCGAGGCCGTCGCCCTCTCGGGCGTGCTCGGGGGCCGTGGAGGTGGTTCAGATGGGCTTCAGCGTTAGCGGCTCGGCGGCCATCATCTTCGCGGCGATGTTCATCGCCTTCGGGATGTGGCACTCCGCCGCGACCAACGGTTTCGAGCAGGTCTCCGACGCCCAGGACGACCGCGCCGACGCCGCCCTCGAACGACAGAACACCGAGATCGCCATCGACTCGGTCGTCCTCAACACCACGAGCGACGAGATGCAGGTCAACGCCACGAACCTCGGGTCGAGCGCGCTCGAGATCGAGGAGACGGACGTCCTCGTGGACAACGACTACCGCACCGAGTGGCGAGCGACCGCGACGGTCGACGGGGTGGCCGACACGGACCTGTGGCTCCCCGGCGAGGAGCTGGTGTTCAACGTCTCGGTCTCCTCGGCCGACCAGGTGAAACTCGTCACCGGGACCGGGGTCGGCGACACCGCGGAGGTGACCAGCACGTGAGCCCGGCTATCGGAACTCGCGGGCGTCACCCTCGTTCCCAGGGTCCGCGTGGGGAAGGTTCACGCCGGGCGGGTTCCCACCGGGCGGGTTCGCGCCGGGGACGTTCCCGTGAAGCAGGTTCCTGCCGGGCAGTTTCGAACCCGGAGGTGACCGTCCGTGGCTAGCGTCTCGGTGTCGCACATGATCCTGTTCATCGCCTCGATGCTGATCGCGGCCAGCGTCGCGGGCGTGTTCACCGACACCGTCGGGCAGTTGAGCAGCGCCATCGACGACCAGGGGATGCAGGTCAGCGAGGACGTCCGGACGGACGTGGAGATCATCAGCGACAGCGGCGCGGGCGGCATCTACAACGCGGCGACGGACGTGGTCACGCTCCACGTCAAGAACACCGGGTCGGAGACGCTCGCACCCGAAGGCCAGGCGATAAACGCCTTCGTCGACGGGCGGTTCGTCCCGCCCGGGAACGTGACGGTGACGCTCGTCACCGAGGGTGACACCTGGCGCCCCGGGGGCGTCGTCCGCGTCGAACTGAGCGGGCAGGACCTGACCGGCGACGTCCGCGTCCAGCTGGTCGTCAACGGCGACGAGGAGGTGTTCGAGTTCCGCACATGAGCATCGCGAGCAACGACCTGTTCTCACTCGGCATCGAAGAACGGGACCGGCTGAACAAGGAACTGGGCGGGGGCATCCCCCCGGGCAGCATCGTCCTCGTCGAGGGTGACTACGGCGCCGGGAAATCGGCCATGAGCCAGCGCTTTGCCTACGGGCTCTGCCAGGAGAACCACTCCGTCACGATGCTCTCGACGGAGTTGACGGTGGGGAGTTTCCTCGACCAGATGCACTCGCTGGACTACGGCATGGTCGAGCACCTGCTGGACGAGGACATCCTCTTTCTCCACGCCGACATCGGCGAGGGGAACAAGCTCACCGGCGGCGGCGACGACTCCGAGCGCAAGGACCTCCTCAAGCGCCTGATGGAGGCCGAGGTCATGTGGGAGTCCGACGTCGTCATCATCGACACGTTCGACGCCATCCTCCGCAACGACCCCAAGTTCGAGGCCCTCGTGCGGCAAAACGAGGAGCGGCAGGCCGCCCTGGAGATCATCTCCTATTTCAGGGACGTCATCTCCCAGGGCAAGGTCATCATGCTCACCGTCGACCCCTCGACGCTCGACGAGGAGGCTATCGGTCCGTTCCGTGCCATCGCGGACGTCTTCCTCGAACTCCAGATGGTCGAGGTCGGCAACGACGTCCGCCGCCAGATAAACGTCCTCCGTTTCGCGGGGATGGGCGAGCAGGTCGGGGACACCGTCGGGTTCTCCGTCCGCTCGGGCACCGGCATCGTGATCGAATCCCGGAGCGTCGCATGACGGACCACGGTCGACCCAAACCGTCGGACGAACTCAGGCAGGTGGCCTCGCGGCGGCCCCACCTCATGGACCACCTGAAGAAGTTCAAGCAGATCACCGGGGAGTTCCCGACGTTCATCGACGAGGCCGACAGCGAGTACGAGTCCCACCGCCCGAACGTCCTCTACCCCGTCGGCGGGCCCATCTTCTGTCACATCTACGGCGACATCGGCCAGGACATGAAGTACTACGCCATCGAGCCGGAACTCTCCGACGACGAGCAGGTCGTCTTCAAGAACGTCCGGGACCGCCTGCTCGAACGCAGCGTCAACAAGCCCGCCCCCACCAGCGAGACCGAGTACGACGACCGCATCGAGGAACTCCTCCAGGAGACCACCACCGTCACGGGCGGCGCGAGCGACGAGAACGGCGTCCTCTCGCGCTTTTCGAAGATCACGAACCTCGGGACCGTCGAGGTGACCGAGGAGACCTACGAGAACATCCTCTATCGCCTGAACCGGGACATCGTCGGGCTGGGGCCGCTCGAACCGGTGATGCGCGACCCCGCCAACGAGGACATCCACGTCATCGGCCCCCACGAGTGTCACGTCGACCACTCCGTCTACGGGATGCTCGCGACGACTGTCGACTTCGGGACGCCCGAGGAGTACGACCAGTGGATCAAGAACATGGGCGAGCGCATCGGCGACCCTGTCTCCGACTCCGACCCCATCATCGACTCCACGTTGCCCGACGGCTCCCGCCTCAATCTCATCTACTCCGACGACGTCTCCGTCAAGGGACCCTCGCTCACGATCCGCCAGTCCGAGGACGAACCGCTCTCGATCTTCCAGATCACCAAGTGGGGCACGCTGAGTCCCGAACTGGCCGCCTACCTCTGGCTCTGCCTGGAGAACGAACAGACGGTGTTCGTCGTCGGGGAGACCGCATCGGGGAAGACCACCACCCTGAACTCCATCATGGCGTTCATCCCCCGCGACGCCAAGATCTACACCGCCGAGGACACCGCCGAGGTGCTCCCGCCCCACGACACCTGGCAGAAACTGCTCACCAGGGAATCCGACGAGGAGGGCGCCAGCGTCGACATGTTCGACCTCGTCGCCGCCGCGCTCCGGTCTCGCCCCGACTACATCATCGTGGGTGAGGTCCGTGGCGAGGAGGGGCGCATGGCCTTCCAGGCCGCCCAGACCGGGCACCCGGTCATGCTGACCTTCCACGCCAGCGATATCGTCTCGATGATCCAGCGCTTTACCGGCGACCCGATCAACATCCCCGAGACGTTCATGGACAACGCCGACGTCGCGCTGTTCCAGAACCGCGTCAAGCAGGGCGACCAGGTCCTCAGGCGGGTCACGAGCGTCCAGGAGATCGAGGGCTACTCCAAGGAGATGGACGGGGTCGTCACGCGCCAGTCGTTCTACTGGGACCCCGTCGAGGACGAGATCGTCTTCCAGGGGATGAACAACTCCTTCGTCCTCGAAGAACAGATCGCGACGCTGCTTGGCTACGAGGACACCCGCGACATCTACGACGACCTGCAGTTCCGCGCGGACGTCATCCGCCGGGCCATCCAGGAGGGCATCGTCGGCTACCACGAGGTCAACGAGATGATAGAGGACTTCCAGCGCGACGGCGTCGAGGGCCTTCCCTTCGACATCCACAGGGAGTACTGAACCGATGGCACACGGGGGCTACTAGAATCGATGGCGGCTGACGGCTCGGCCAGCACCGGACTCGAACTCACGCTCACGGCCGCACTGAGCGGCCTCGCGGAGTCGTACAAGCGGATGCCGATGCCGCTGAACCGGTATCTCACGGTCATCCTCGTCCCCTCGGCGGTCTTTTTCCTCGTCACCGTCGGCGTCGCTATCGTCCTCCAGCTGCCGCTGATGATCCGTGCGCCTATCCCGCTGCTCGGACTGCTCGCGCTCGGGTCGGCCGTCTTCTACCCCAAGATACTGCTCTCCCAGCGCAAGAAGGAACTCGACAACCAGTTCCACCTCGTCGTCACGCACATGACCGTCCTCTCGACGACGAACATCGACCGGATGGAGGTGTTCCGTCGCCTCGCCGAACAGGACGAGTACGGGGAGATGGCCGCCGAGATCGGCCGCGTCGTCGAACTCGTCGACACCTGGAACCAGAGCCTCGACGACGCCTGTCGCCGCCGCGCCAAGGAGGTCCCCAGCGACGCGGTCGCGGACTTCTTCGACCGCCTGGGCTACACGCTCGGTGCCGGGCAGGCGCTGGACGACTACCTCCTCTCCGAACAGGAGCAGATCATCCAGAACTACAAGACCGTCTACCAGGGGACGCTGGACAACCTGGAGGTGATGAAGGACCTGTACCTGTCGATGATCCTCTCGATGACGTTCGCGCTGGTGTTCGCCGTCGTCCTGCCGGTCCTCACCGGCACGAACCCCACGATGACCGTCAGCGCCGTCATCACCCTCTACGTGTTCGTCCAGTCGGGTTTCTACCTCGCGATCCGCTCGATGGCGCCCCACGACCCCGTCTGGTACCACCCCACGGACAAACCCTCCCCCATCGACGAGACGATCCGGAAGGCGACGGTCACCGGCACCGGCCTCTCGGTGGCGCTACTCCTCTTCTCGCTGGCCGGCATGTTCGGCGTCTCGCCGGTCGGGCTGAACGACGTGGTCTACTTCCTCGACCCGCTCCCGCTCCCGCTGTACGCCGCCATCCCCGTGACGCCGCTGTTGATCCCGGGACTCGCCATCAGGCGCGAAGAACAGAAGGTCAAGGCCCGCGACGGGGAGTTCCCGAGTTTCATCCGCGCGCTCGGTGCGACCGAAGGGGCAAAGCAGTCCACGACGTCGACGGTGCTCGCGACGCTCCGGAAGAAGGACTTCGGGCCGCTGACCGACGACGTCGACAACCTCTACAAGCGCCTGAACATGCGTATCGAGACGACCGAGGCGTGGCGCCACTTCACCGCCGAGTGTCGCTCACATCTCATCCAGACGTTCTCGGAGATGTACCTCGTCGGCCGCGAGATGGGTGGCAGTCCCAAACTGCTGGGCGAACTCATCAGCGAGAACATGAACGAGGTGCTCCAGCTCCGCCAGACCCGCAGCCAGGCGACGACGACACTGATCGGTCTCCTGTACGGCATCACTGCCGCCTCGACGTTCGCGTTCTTCATCGGCCTGCAGGTCGTGAACATCCTCGCGGGGATGAGTCTCGACCTCCAGACCGGCACCAGCAACTTCGACGTCGGGACGCTCATCAACACGGAGGTCTACGACATCCCGCTCATCGAGTTCCTGCTCATCGTGATCATCATGTTCGGCGCGATGCTCTCGGCGCTGATGGTCCGGACCGTCGACGGGGGCCACAAACTCAACACGTACGTTCACTTCGTCGCGCTCACCTGGATCGGCGCGCTCACCGGCGTGCTCACCAAGTGGCTCGTCTCGCAGTTCCTCGCTATCTGACGGTCGGTCGGGTCGCGGTCTGGCCTGGTTCGTGGTCGTCCGTGGCCGTCAGTGGCCGTCAGTGGCTGTCAGTGGCCGTCAGTGGCCGTTCATGGCCGTCAGTGGCCTTTCATGGCCGTCCCGATTTCTTTGCACGTTCGCCAGACAGCTGTGCATACAGCTATCGTGTCCCACGACGTCTAGAGGGTGTGAACACGAATCCGCAATGACGGACAGCAAGCGACCCGTCTGTGGGCGGTGTGGGGCCGCGGCTGGTGTCGAAAACGTGACTACTGGACACCCGGGGTCGGACCCGCTCCAGGTGTCGGAGTGCGGCCGGTGTGGCGCGATCCTGCGGATCGGCGGGCACCGGTGGTAGCCAGGCGGCCGGGTCGACCCACGGACTGGCCCGGTCTCGACCGGATCGGTCAGTCGGTCGGTCGTGTGTCGACCCAGTCGACGTGGACGGCCTCGCCGGTCGAACGGGAGGTTTCGAGCGCGTGTTTGGCACGCATTCCGGCTTCCTCGGCAGTCTTCCCGCGGCCGGCGCCGACCTGGAGTTCGACGTCCACGGCCTCGCCGACGTGGGCGACCGCGTCGCGGTAGTCGGACGCCTCGAGGTCGGGACAGACGGCGATGACGTTGTCGCCGCCGACGAAGAAGGCGAGTGAGTCGTGAGCCCGTCGCATGTGGCGCATGAGTTCGGCGTAGGCCTGCTCGATCTCGATGAAGGTGTCGAAGGCGTTGAGCCGGTCGGTGTACTTGCCGGTGGCGTCGACGACGTCGAAGTGGGCGATCTGGACGTCGTCGTCCCGCCGGAAGTCGGCGTCGACGGTGCGGCCACGGAGAATCTCCCGGCGATGTTCGTCCTGTGCGCTCCCGGCGTCCTGGAGCAGTTCCGTCGCGGTCCCGAGCGCCTCGACCGGTGTCGTTCCCGTCGCGACGCCGAGACTCATCGTCACCGGGTAGCGGTTGCCGACCGACTCCTGGACGAGTTCGTGGTCGGTCAGGTCCAGCCCGTTGGTGACGGCGACCATGTTGTCGAACCGCGAGAAGAAGACGTAGCCGCCGCGGTTGCCCACCAGTTGCGAGATGTCGGCGTAGAGCCGCGACTGGAGCGTCTGGAGGTCCACTTCTCGACGGGGTTCGGGGGTGACCGTCCAGGGACCGTAGTTGTCGATCTGGACGAGCGTGACCTGCGTATTCGTCACGGCCGGGAGTGGGTCCCTGCCGGTCTTGTGTGTTTCGTTGCGGCCTGGCGGTCGCCGGCGAGCACTCCGTCACCGGCCGTCAGGGTCAGGATTCGACCGCGGCGCGTACGCGCTCGTCACTCGACCGCGGCGCGCACCCGTTCGTCGTCGGTTCCGAGTGCGACCGTCCCGAGCATCGAGTCGTAGTCGACCAGCCCCGTCGGCGTCAGTCGCGGGAGCGAACACTGGAAGATTTCCTCCCGGAGCGCCGCGGCCGCCTCGTCGTCGACTGCTGCGGGCTCGACGCCGCGCTCGCGGGCCAGTATCGCCCGTGCCAGGTCGTCGACGGCCAGCGGGTCGTCCGCCGTGACCAGTTCCGCCAGGACCCGCCGACAGCGGTCGTCCGCGAGCAGGTCCGCGACCACCTCGTCGGGGACTCTGTCGGTCGGCTCGCCGCACGCCGTCCGCGTGGATTCTGTCCCGGGCATCCCCCGGTACCTACGCCGGGGGGCTACAAGTATGTGTCGTGCTGACACGGGACGAACAGGACGGCGCCGGAAACACTCAATACTATGTGGTTCGTCAGCACCTAGCACACTCTCGACGGGCCGACCTGCCGCCCGTCTGCGACGGTTCGGGCGAACCGGTCGGTTTCGACGGGGGGAGAGACGAGATGCCCACTCGACAGGAACGGCACAAGGAGACGGTTCGGAAGTATCCGCTGGCGGTTTCGGCGGGGGAGTTCGACGTATTCGACGACATCTGTACCGCGGACGTGGTCTCGCACGCGCCACTGGGCGAACCCGAGGGAAGAGCGGCGCTCAAAGAGTACGAGCGGCCAGTCCACGGGGCGTTCCCGGGCTTCGACGTGACGTTCGAGGACCTGGTCGCCGAGGGGGACCGCGTCGCGATGCGACTGACGATCCGGGGCACGCACGAGGGCGAACTGATGGGGGTCGAGGCGACGGGCCGGAACGTCGAGTTCGGGAACACAGTGTTCCACCGGATGGAAGACGGGAAGATCGCCGAACGCTGGGTCCAGCCGGACGTGCTGGGGCTGCTCAGGCAGGTGGGTGCGGTGGATCTACCCGACCCGTGAATCGGACCGAGAGCGCGATACCATGCACCTACCCACGGCGATAACCGACCCGGAAACCGGCGAAAGCATCGAGTTCGACGAGGCAGCCTCGGACAGCGAGCGACTGGTCTGGGAGCAGTGGCGGCCCGCGAACCACGACCCGCCGCCGTTACACCACCATCCGACCACAGAGGAACGCTTCGCGGTGCACGAGGGGACGCTGGTCGTGCGGGTCGACGGAGAAGTCGTCCGACTCGAGCCGGGGGAGGAACTCACCATCCCGCCGGGGACGTCACACACTTCCTACACGGCGGGCGAATCTGCCCGATTCGAGCGGGCAGTGAGCCCTCCTGGACAGTGGCGCGAATTCCAGACCGAACGGTTCGCCTACGCGCACGCAGTCGGACCGCTCTCGGGTGTCGGCGGACTCCTCCAGACGGCACTCTGGCTGCGGACCTACCCGGACGTGCTCGTCCTCGAACGGCCGCCTCGGGCCGTCCAGCGGGTTCTGTTCCCGGTGCTCGCCAGCGTCGCACGGGCGACCGGACGGACAGCCAGTCACCCGTATCCGCGAGAGGAGGGGTGAACGACCGTCCCGTCCCGAAGGTCGGCCGAGGGCGTCCAGGTCGCCGCCTGCCGATAGCTCTATGGGGCGTCCGGGATTCCGGTCGCACATGCAAGCGGTGCTCCTGGCAGCCGGCGAAGGGACGCGCATGCGCCCGCTGACTGCGTCGACGCCGAAACCGATGTTACCCGTCGCGGACCGGCCGCTCGTGGCGCACACGGCCGACGCCGCGGTCGACGGGGGCGTCGACGAACTGGTGCTGGTCGTCGGCTACGAGGCCGCCGACGTCCGGGCGTACTTCGGGTCCGAGTACCGCGGGGTCCCCGTCGAGTACGCGGTTCAGGACGAACAGCTCGGAACGGCACACGCAGTCGCCTGCGCGCGCGAGCACCTCGACGGCCCGTTCGCCGTACTCAACGGCGACGACCTCTACCACCAGGGTTCGGTGGCCGCGTTGCTCGACGCCGGCAGGGAGGGGCCAGCCATCTGCACGTACCGCGCCGACAACCCGGAGAACTACGGCGTCGTCCAGGTCGAAGACGGGGCCGTCACGGACATCGTCGAGAAGCCGAAGAACCCGTCGACGAACCTGGTCAACGTCGGTGCGTACGTCTTCCCCGCGGAGGCTCGCGACTGGCTGGACGTCCCGAAGAGCGAGCGCGGCGAACACGAGATCACCGACGTCCTCGCGCGGGTCATCGAAAAGCGGCGGGTCGAACCGGTGACGGTCGAGCGCTGGCTGGGCTGTGGCCGCCCGTGGGAACTGCTGGAGGCCAACGAGTGGAAACTGGGTGAACTCGACCGCGATATCGACGGTGACGTCCACCCGAGCGCCGACCTCAGAGGGTCGGTCGTCGTCGAAGACGGTGCGACTGTCGATGCGGGCGTCGTCGTCGAGGGACCGGCCCTTGTCAGGAGTGGCGCAAAACTGGGGCCGAACGCCTACGTCCGGGGTGCGACGCTGCTGGGTGAGAACACCCACGTCGGCAACGGCGTCGAGATCAAAAACAGCGTCGTGATGCGTGACTCGGCGGTCCCCCACCTCTCGTACGTCGGCGACAGCGTCCTCGGGACGGACGTCAACTTCGGCGCGGGGACCCAGGTGGCCAACCTCCGTCACGACGGCGCGGACGTCCGCTTCACCGTCAAGGGCGAGCGCGTCTCGACCGGCCGCCGGAAGTTCGGCGTCGTCGCCGGCCCGGGCGTCAAGACGGGGATCAACACGAGTCTCAGCCCCGGCCTGTGTCTCTCGGCAGGGGCCACGACGACGCCCGGCGAGTCCGTGACGCGGGACCGCTGAGTCGGTCACCTGGGTCCGCTGAGTCAGTTACGCAGGGACCGCTGATCCGGCGACCGCCGGCTTCGGACGGACAGATCTGCCGAACCAACGTCTTTCGACCGATATTTCTGGCGTTCCCGGACGGTCGGAGCGGATGTATGCGGTTAAGTGGGTTCGTCTGTACCGGTCGGGTAGGATGGTCGACCCGACGTCAGACCTCAACGAAGACGTGTCCGAGGAGGAGGCACCGGCGTGTGCCGTCTGTGGCGAGCCACTGGTCGAGGACCCCGACCACAGGGTCGTCACCTGGGTGGAAGACGGGAGCGTCCGGACCGAACACTTCTGTAGCGACGCCCACCGCGATAGCTGGGCGCAGTGACGCCGAGCGCGCGACTCCGACCTGTCTCTCTACCGGTTATCTCGCCGAGTAACACCCCGCCCAGCACTCGTGCCAGCGCACGAGTCGCTTCGTCGTACTGTCGACCGCACCCTGACGGTCGTTCCGTGCCTCCGTCTCCGCGGTCCCGTCGCCCAGACCGGCGGGCAACTCGATACTGAGTCGACCCATACCACCCGTGATCAGCGGTGAATCCCCCTAAACCCCGGTCAGACGCCCGTCTGCCGGAAGACTGACGGATCCGGTGTGACGCGTGGGCCGTTCCGACCGCCGCCGACAAGAGGCGACGCCGTCCGGTTGGACAACGCCTACGTCGTTCCCTCCGGGACACCGACTATGACCGACACGACAGACGCGCCCGACGCGACAGCCGTCGCCGACCCGCCCCACGAGACGGATGCGACCGACCCGGTCGACCGGATAAGCGGCTTCGCCGACGAGATCGACGACGACCTGGACGAGCAACTCGCGGTCCTCGAATCCGAGGGGATCGACCGCCTCGACCTGCGCAACGTCTGGGGCGAGAACCTGCTCGACCTCCCGGAGGAGCGCCTCGCCGACCTCGAGCGAGAACTCGACGAACGGGGCTTCACCGTCACTTCCATCGGCTCGCCTATCGGCAAGATCGGTATCGAGGAGCCGTTCGACCCGCACATGGAACGGCTCGACCGCGCGCTCGAACTCGCCGAGCGCTTCGACACCGAGTACGTCCGCGTGTTCTCTTATTACATTCCGGAGGACGACGACCCGGTCGACCACCGCGAGGAGGTACTGCGTCGGACCCGCGCGGCCGTCGAACGCGCCGAGAGCACGGACAGCGTGCTCCTGCTCGAAAACGAGAAGGACATCTACGGCGACACGCCCGGCCGGGTCCGCGACCTCCTCACGAGCGTCGACTCGCCGCACCTCCGTGCCGTCTTCGACCCCGCCAACTACCTCGAGATCGGCGTCCATCCCTACCCCGACGCGCTCCTCCAGGTCGTCGAGTACGTCGAGGCGGTCCACGTCAAAGACGCCGAGTTCGGCGAGCGGGGCGGCATCGAACCCGCCGGCGAGGGCGACGGGCGAATTCCGGAGACGCTGACCGCTCTCCACGACCGGGGCTTCGACGGGGCGCTCTCGCTGGAGCCACACCTCTCCGTTGCGGGCTCGAACTACGGCTACAGCGGCCCCGAAGGGTTCCGGACGGCCGCCGACGCACTCCGCGAGATACTGGTAGACGTCGAATCCCGCACCGACCCCGAGTGAGTCTCGAAGCAGCCGACGAAGGGATATCGGACCGCCGAACCGCCAAACCACCAAACCGCCGGACCGTAGAAACATCAAATAGGGGAACAGTAGGATCAAAATATATTTTCACAGAAGATTTATGTCTGTCCCGCGTCAGGAACGGGCAATGCCGACGAGACGCGCGGTGCTCAGGAGCGGACTCGCGGCGGGCGGGGCGACACTCCTGGCGGGGTGTGGCGGACAGGACGACGACGGACCGGTCCCGGGGTTCGATCCGGAGGGGCGAACGCTGACCGTCGTCGCCCCCCAGGGTGTGGACGCACCGCAACTCAACCCCTACTCGCTGAACCAGCGTGGCCGGGCGGTCGTCGAACCCTTCCAGCAACTCGTCCTCCCGGCGGTCGCGCCGACGGGCGAGTTCCGGACCAGCGGCCACACCCTGACAGTCGACGGCCAGGCGGTGTCCGTCCCGTGTGTCGTCGTCGACTACAGCGTCGACGCCGAGGGCGTGACGACGACGTTCGAGTCGGGACTGACCTACTGGAACGGCGACCCCATCGACGCCGAGGCGTACTTCCTCGCCGACCGGGTGAGCTGGCTCGTCTTCCAGGAGTTCGGTGCCGAGTATCCGAACGAACTGGTGAGCGACACGGAGTACCGCCGCGCGGTCGATACCGACACCTGGGCCGGCCTGCGCGGTGCGGTCCACCCCGGGGCGCCGCCGCTCCCGCCCGAGTTCACACGCCAGTGGGCCGAAGACCTGGCGAGCGCGTCCAGCCAGTCGGCACGCGATGACGTCTACGCCGACCTCAGCGCCGAAGACGTCACGATCGAACGGATAGTCGAGAACGGCTGGGGGTCGGGTGTCTACCGCGTCGAGTCGACCGACGACATCGCCCGGGACGGGATCGGTGCACGCCGCCGCGAGGACCACCCTGGTGACGTCGCGGTCCCGAACCTCGTCGTCCGGACGCCCCGCGCCTCGTCGGTCACGAACCTGGTCGGGTCGGGCGAGGTCGACCTCGGTGTCGGCCACATCGCCGACCAGGGCGGTGCGTTCCAGCGCGACGCTGTTCCCGGGAGTCACCAGCACCTCTCGCGCTATCCCGCGCCGGCCGACGGCGGGTTCCAGCTACTCTGTAACTGGTCGAATCCCCACCTCGGACGGCTGTGGGTCCGGCGTGCGCTCGCCGCCGCGCTCCCGGCCGAACGCGTCATCTCGAACGCCGTCGGCGAGCGCGGACGCCCGGTCGAGAACAACACCGGATTGCTCCCGGCCGTCGACCGGGCCCGACTCGGGAGCGAGACGCTCGCGACGCTCGTCGACTATCCTGCTACGGCCGACACCGAGCAGGCCAGCGCGTGGATGGAGCGTGCGAGCTACAGCCGACGGGAGGGCCAGTGGCACGACCCCGACGGGGAACCGGTCGCGCTTGTGCTCCTGACCGGGCAGCCAGCGGGGTCGGCGGTAACGAGTGTCGCCAACGGCCTCCGGGAGTTCGGCGTCGGCGTCGACCTCCGGAGCCAGTCGCTCACCCCGACCAACGAGTTCGAGGTCGCCGTCGAGGAGGGGCAGTGGGACCTCGTCGTCACGTTCACCCCATCTGGCTACTCGGCCGCCGACTACTACGGGGCCACGCCGGAGATTCAGGGGGAAGCCCTGGTCGCGTCACCGCTCGCGCTGGGGGGCGCGACGCTGGGGACCTGCGAGACCGGAACCGGGTGGCTCTCACCCCCGGAGGCCGTCACGGTCCCCGCCGAACCAGCCCTGGAGATCGAGGGCGTCGACTACGACGACGGCGGCACGACCTATCGCCACGACGCCGGGACCGATCTCGACGTCTGTACCGCTATCGAGACAGTTCGATCCCCTGACACGAGCCGCGAAGAGCGTCGCGAGGCCGCCCGTCGCTGTGCTCGCTGGTACAACTACGCGCTGCCGTCGTTCGTCTTCGGGGTCACCCGCCGCGCGGTGTTCGGGAACACGGAAGCCTTCGCTTTCCCGGAGACCGAGGGCGACCGGCACACCGCGCGCCTCCCGGCGTGGTCGCCGGTGCAGTATCACCTCCAGGCCGGGACCGTCCGCTGAGCGCCACGTCGACCGGTATGCCGCTCCCGGCCGGCCCCATTCCATCCGACGGCCCGTTCCCAATCCGATCCGGCGGCCTGTTCCCGGTCCGATCGGGCGGCCGGGTACAGTCCGATCCGGCGGCCGGTCCCCGGTCTCGACCCGTAGCGTTTTACCCGGTGCCGGGCGCAGAGTGTGCCATGACAGAGGCGACGGGTATCGTCGGGGAGTTCCTCTCGCTCAAGGAGGGGACCGACGCGGATCTGCTGGCGATGCAGTGTGGCGACTTCTACGAGTTCTTCGCCGAGGACGCCGAGACAGTGGCGGACGAACTCGACCTCAAGGTCTCACAGAAGTCCTCACATGGCTCGTCGTACCCGATGGCCGGCGTGCCGGTCGACGACCTGACGCCGTACGTCCGGGCGCTGGTCGAACGCGGCTATCGCGTGGCGGTCGCCGACCAGTACGACACCGACGACGGGCACGCCCGCGAGATCACCCGCGTCGTCACCCCTGGAACCCTGCTGGAGACGACCGACGACGACGCACAGTACCTCGCGAGCGTCGTCCACGCGGGGACCGGCGAGACGAACGGAGCCGAAGACACGGTCGGCCTCGCCTTCGCCGACGTGACGACCGGGCAGTTCCTCGTCACTGCCTGCGAGGGCGAGGACGCGGTCGCGGCGGCGATGACGGAACTGTACAAGTTCGACCCCGTCGAGGTGTTGCCCGGACCCGACGTGCGCAACGACGACGGGTTCCTCGAACGGGTGCGCGACCGGACGGACGCCTCGCTGACGCTGCACACCGCCGAGGCGTTCGCCCCCGGAAGAGCGCGCCACACACTGCGCGAGCAGTTCGGCGAGGGTGCCATCGAGAGCGTCGGTATCGACGACGAGGCGGCGATCCAGGCGGGCGGCGCCGTCCTGTCCTACGTCGAGGAGACCGGTGCGGGCCTCGTGGCGTCGATGACGCGCGTGCAGTCCTACGCGGGCGAGGAGTACGTCGCCGTCGACGCAACCACCCAGCGTAACCTCGAACTCACCGAGACGATGCAGGGCGATTCGGACGGGTCGCTGTTTGCCACGCTCGACCACACCGTCACGAGCGCCGGCGGGCGACTCCTCCGGGAGTGGCTCCAGCGACCCCGACGGTCCCGGGGGGAACTGGCACGGCGACAGTCGGCGGTCGCGGCGCTGGCCGAGGCCGCGATGGCCCGCGACCGGTTGCGCGAGACGCTGGGTGACGCCTACGACCTCGAACGACTGGCCGCCCGTGCGGCCTCGGGGAGCGCCGACGCACGCGATCTGCGGGCAGTCCAGGGGACCCTGGACCTCTTCGCGGACGTCGCCGATGTGATCGATACTGCGGAGCGCCTGCGAGAGTCGCCGCTCTCGGACGTCCTGGCACGGCCCGACAGCGAGCGGGCGGCCACGCTCGCCGCGGACCTGGACGAGGCGCTCGTCGCGGACCCGCCGGGGACGGTCACACAGGGCGGACTCATCGCTCGTGGCTTCGACGACGACCTCGACGACCTCGTGGCCGATCACGAGGAAGCGCTGGAGTGGCTCGACGGGCTGGCCGACCGCGAGAAGCGCCGCCACGGCATCACCCACCTCTCGGTCGACCGCAACAAGACCGACGGCTACTACATCCAGGTCGGCAAGTCCGAAACGGCAGGCGTCCCCGACGAGTACGAGGAGATCAAGACGCTCAAGAACTCCAAACGGTACACCATTCCCGAACTCGACGAACGGGAGCGGGAGGTGCTCAGACTGGAGGAACGCCGCCACGAGCTGGAGCGGGAGATCTTCGAGCGCCTCCGCGAACGCGTCGCGGGCGAAGCGAACTGTCTGCAGACCGTCGGTCGAGCCCTCGCGGAGGTCGACGCGCTGGCGAGTCTGGCGACCCACGCAGTGCGCAACGACTGGACGCGGCCCGAGCTGTCGGAGGGCCGGGCACTCGAAATCGAGCAGGGCCGTCACCCGGTCGTCGAGCAGACGACGCAGTTCGTGCCCAACGACCTCTCGATGGACGAGGACCGCCAGTTCCTCGTCGTCACGGGTCCGAACATGAGCGGGAAGTCGACGTACATGCGCCAGGCCGCCCTCATCACGCTGCTCGCACAGGTCGGGAGTTTCGTGCCGGCACGCTCGGCCCGCGTCGGACTGGTCGACGGCATCTACACGCGGGTCGGTGCGCTCGACGAACTCGCACAGGGCCGGTCGACGTTCATGGTCGAGATGCAGGAACTCTCCAACATCCTCCACTCCGCGACGGAGGACTCCCTGGTGATTCTCGACGAAGTCGGTCGCGGGACGGCGACGTTCGACGGCATCTCGATCGCGTGGGCGGCGACGGAGTACATCGTCAACCGGATCCGTGCCAAGACGCTCTTCGCGACGCACTATCACGAACTGACGGCGCTCGGCGACGAACTCCCCACAGTGGAGAACGTCCACGTCGCGGCCGACGAGCGAGACGGCGAGGTCACCTTCCTGCGGACGGTCCGCCAGGGCGCCACTGACCGGTCCTACGGGGTCCACGTCGCGGACCTGGCCGGCGTGCCCGACCCGGTCGTCGACCGCTCGCGCGAGGTGCTCGACCGGCTCCGCGAGGACAAGGCCATCGAGGTACGGGGGAGCGAAGACGAGAGTGGGACGACACAGGCCGTCTTCGACCTGGGGTCGGGTCAGTTCGTGAGGGGCGACCGGTCGGCGAGTTCGGAGGCCGACCGACCCGTCGCGACGGACGGCAGTGTCGACCCCGAGCGAGCGGCTGTCCTCGAGGAGTTGCAGGACCTGGACGTCGACGAGACGCCGCCAGTCGAACTGATGGCGAAAGTCCAGGAGTGGCAGTCCCAACTGGACGAGTAGCGGTGTGCACCTCCGGGACGTGACCGAAGAACCGCCAGACACAGAGCCCACGGACCCGGTGAAGAGTGGGGCCGACCAGAGATTTTAATCGTCGCTGGTGCCAGGGTGTGCCATGGCCAGCGAGCAGCGGGGTTCCGGCAGCGCGGATTCGTCTCTCTCGGCGGCGTCGCTCGGACACGACCGTCCGGACGTCGAAGCGTATCGGGCACTCGCCGCCGACCTCCGCAACGCTGTCGACGGTGGCGTCGAGTTCGACGAGTACGCCCAGGTCCTCTACGCCACCGACGGGAGCATCTACAGCGCCCGGCCCGCAGGGGTGGTGTTCCCGACCGACGTCGCGGACGTCAGAGCCGCAGTCCGGACCGCCGCCGACCACGACGTGCCCGTCCTCCCCCGGGGAGCCGGTTCGTCGCTCGCCGGACAGGCCGTCGGCCCCGGCTGTGTCGTCCTCGACCTCTCGCGTCATATGGACGATATCGTCGACGTCGACGCCGAGGCCCGCCGCGCGACCGTCCAGCCCGGCGTCGTCCAGGACCACCTCGACGACCGTCTCGCCGAGGACGGCCTGAAGTTCGCGCCGGACCCCGCCTCGTCGAACCGGGCGACCGTCGGCGGCGGCATCGGCAACAACTCCACGGGGGCCCGCTCCGTCCGCTACGGCATCACCGACGCCTACACCGAGGAACTGCGCGTGGTCCTCGCCGACGGGTCGCTGATACACACCCGCGAGGTCGTCGTCGACTCCCCCGAGTGGGAGGGGCTGGTCTCGGGCGACGACCTCGAAGCGCGGATCTACCGCACTGTCAGAGAACTGGTCGAGGACAACGCCGAGGAGATCGAGGCGCGCTACCCGACGCTGAAGCGATCGGTCTCTGGGTACAACCTCCACAAGGTGGTCTCCGAGAACGACGACGGCGAGCCGACGATCAACCTCTCGAAACTGTTCGTCGGGAGCGAGGGAACTCTCGGTGTCGTCGTCGAGGCGACCGTCTCGCTCGTGACCAGACCCGAGGAGACCGCGCTCGCGCTCTACTGTTTCGACGACCTCGTCGACGCGATGGAGGCGGTGCCCGAGGCCCTCGAGTTCGAGACGTCGGCGGTCGAGTTGATGGACGATGAGGTGTTCCGGCTCGCACGCGAGTCCGAGGGATTCGCCGAGTACGCGGAGCCGATCCCCGACCGCGCCGCGGCGGCACTGATGTTAGAGTTCGACTCCGAACTTGTCGAGGACTTCGAGGCGGCCGTCGAGGCGACGAACGCCCACTTCGTCGACGAGGGGGCGGCGTTCGACGTCTTCGAGGCCTACGACGAGGGTGCTCAGGCTGACCTCTGGAACCTGCGGAAGGCCGCCATCCCGCTGTTGATGAGCCTGGAGGGCGACCCGAAACCCTACCCGTTCATCGAGGACGCCTCTGTCCCGCCGGACGAACTGGCCGAGTACGTACAGAAGTTCGAGGGCGTCCTGGAATCCCACGGCACCTCGGCGGCCTACTTCGCCCACGCCGGGAGCGGCACCCTCCACATCCGGCCGATCCTCAACCTGAAGCAGGAGGAGGGGATCGAGACGATGCACTCGATCACCGAGGACGTCACCGACCTGGTCCTCGAACACCACGGCGCGTTCTCGGGCGAGCACGGCGACGGGATGGCTCGCACCGAGTTCAACCCCAAGATGTACGGGGACCGGCTCTGGCGGGCGTTCAAGGAACTGAAGACGGCGTTCGACCCCGAGTGGCTGTTCCACCCGGGCAACGTCGTCTACCGCGACGGCCCCGACGACGTCGGTCCGGACTCCGAGCGGGGCGTCGGCGCGGACATGCGCGAACACCTCCGCTACGGGGCAGAGTACCAGTCGCTCGAACCACAGACCGCCCTCGATTTCTCCGAGGAGGGCGGGTTCTCGCAACTGGTCGAACTCTGTAACGGCTGTGGCACGTGCCGACAGACCGACTCGAACACCATGTGTCCGACCTACCGGGCGTCCGAGGAGGAGATACAGACGACCCGCGGCCGGGCGAACATGCTGCGGGCGGCCATCAGCGGCGACCTCTCCGGGGAAGAACTGCACTCCGAGCGGTTCCAGGAAGAGGTGCTGGACCTCTGTATCGGCTGCAAGGGGTGTGCGAACGACTGCCCGACCGGCGTCGACATGGCGAAACTCAAGACGGAGGTCAAACACCAGCACCACGAGGAGACGGGCGCCGACCTGCGCGAGAGACTGTTCGCCCACATCGACACCGCCTCCCGTGTCGGGAGCGCGCTCGCGCCGCTGTCGAACCTCGCGACGTCGATCCCGGGCTCGCGAGCGGTGATGGAACGGACAGTCGGCATTGCCGCCGACCGGGACCTCCCGACGTTCACCCGGGAGACGCTCGTCGACTGGTTCGAGGCCCGCGGCGGCTGTCAGCTGGCCCCCAGCGAGGCCGACGACCAGGTGTTGCTCTTCCCCGACACCTACACGAACTACAGCTACCCCGGTCCGGGGAAGGCGGCGGTCGAGGTGCTCGAAGCCGCCGGCGTGTACGTCGACGTCCCGACGGACCTCGCGCCGAGCGGGCGGGCGGCCTACTCGAAGGGCTTTCTCGACCTCGCCCGCGACCGCGCCGAGCGCAACGTCGAGGGGCTGTTCGACCGGGTCCGTGACGGGTGGTCGGTCGTCTTCGTCGAACCCTCAGACGCCGTGATGTTTCAGGACGAGTACCGCGACCTCCTGTCGGGGACCCGCGTCGAGACCGTCTCGAAGGCCTCGTACGGCGTCATGGAGTTCCTCGACGTCCACCGCCTCGACGAGCGCCTCTCGACCCGTGACCACGACCGGTCGCTGACCTACCACGGCCACTGCAACCAGAAGGCGACGAACACGGACCACCACGGGGTCGGCGTGTTGCGCCGGGCTGGCTACGCGGTCGACCCGCTGGACTCGGGCTGTTGTGGGATGGCGGGTTCGTTCGGCTACGAGGCCGAGCACTACGACCTCTCGCAGGCCATCGGGCGGGTCCTCTTCGACCAGATAGACGACAGCGACGGCGACCGGGTGACCACGCCCGGCGCGTCCTGTCGGACCCAGATCGGCGACCAACCCGGCGGCGGGCAACCGCCCCACCCGGTTGAGTCGCTGCGTGACGTGCTGGTCTGAGCTTCACCGCCGTACGTCGGAGAATCATGATCCGCCCTGCGTCGTTCCGTCGGACGGATCGGTGGCTTGCGTCGGTTTCACGTTCGGGTCGGCAGGCGGCAACCGGACTTCGGCAGTCGTCCCGTCGGCGTCGACGACGAGTTCCCCGTCGGCCTCGTTGACGGTCCACTCGAGACACCACAGCGCCAGCCCGCCGCCGTGTTCGAGCGGTGACTCGTCACCGTTGACGATGGCCTGTACGTCGATATCGGGGAGTCCGCCGCCGTCGTCGTCGATGGTGACGACCAGGGAGTCCCTGGCCACGCCGTCCGCGGGCGTACGCGCAGAGACGGTGACGTCGACGGTCACGTCCCCGTCGTTGTGCGCGATGATCTCCTCGACGACGTCGGCGACGGCCTCCGGGAGCGTGGCGACAGCCTGTGCGACCACTTCGGCGTCGTCGGCGACGGTGAGCGTGACAGTCGTTTCCGGCTCGGCCGAACTGACGGCGTCGAGTCGTTCATCCAGACGTTCCGTCAGCTCGACCGGCGTCAGCTCGGTCGTCTCGCCCGAGAGTACGTGTTTGATGCGCTGTGTCCGCTCGGATATCTCGGCCAGTGCCATCGCCCGTCGCTCGATGACGTCGAGTTCCGCGCGCAGTCGCTCGACGTCGAGAGCGTCGCCATCACGCCCGCTGTCGAGCGCGTCGTCGTGTCCGTCGACGCGGTCGAGACGACCAGCGAGATACTCGGCCCGTCCGGCGATGACGTTGACCTCGTTTCTGACGTTGTGTCGCAGGACCCGGTTGAGGACGTTCACCATCGTCGAGCGTTCTTCGAGCGCCCGGTTCGAGGCTTCGAGTTCGTCTCTGGTCTCGCGGAGTTCCTCGAAGCGCCGGCGAAGCGTGTCGCGGGTCCGCGCGAGCGTCCGGTTGAGGTCACCGAATTCGTCCGGCCGTTCGGTCTCGAAGTCGACCCCGTAGACGCCGTCCTCGATCCGCTCGGCCCGCCCGGACAGGCGCGAGAGCGACCCTGTCACGTCGGCACCCAGTACGAGGACGACCCCGAGAAAGCCCGCCACTGCGGCGACGCCGGTGATACCCACCCACGTCCGCGCCTCCCTACGGATCGCGTACGCCTCGTCGGTCGGAGCGTGTTCGACGACGACCCAGTCGGTGCCTGCGACCGGCGCGAAGGCGACGACGTGGTCGTCCCGCCCGGGCGTCGAACTGTCGAAGGTCGGGTCGTCGACGAAGCCCGACTCACCGCGCACGCCCATGCTGACGACCGGCGCGCGGAGCGTCCGCTCCTGGTACTGTCGCAACATCGCCGAGCGGTCGTCGGCGAACACCACGGTCCCGTTGGAGTCGACGACGCGGGTGAACCCGCCCTCGACCGGGTGTTCGAACCGCTCGAAGACGCTCGACGCGTCGACTGTCACCACCAGCAGATGGCCCGGTTGCTGCCGGACCGGCGTGATGAATCCCAGCACGATCGTCCCGTTCGCCGTCTCGTGGGGACGCGAGATTCGAACGTCGTCGAACGTCGTGAATGCGAACTCCTCTTCCCACGGGAGGTCGCCGACCGCCGTCCCCTCCAGTTCGCGCCGGGCGCTGATCTCGACGGTCAGGTTTCGCCTGTCGATGAGGTACGCGTCGACGACCTCGGTCTCCCGCAACTCCCCGCGCCGGGACCGGAGGTGGTCGCGGACCGCCGCATCGTCCCCGGTGCCGTACACCGGATGCTCCGACAGCAGGCGCGCGACGAGGCGGTTCTGGCTGGTCCACTCCGTCAGTTCGTCGGACTCCGCGCTCGCGGCTGCCGTCATCGACTGCTCGACACTCCGGTCAAGCAACGTGCCGATCTGGACGTACAGCCCGACCGCAGCGACGCTGCTTGTCAGCAACACGACCAGCAGCGCGACGGCCAGTTTCCGGCGATAGGAGGCACGGACTGCCCCGGCGACCAGCCTGACCCCGGGCAGTGACAGAGGGGATCTCATCGCCACGGCCCCAGCTCGGCCAGATACGACTGCGCGACCGTTCGTGGCTCGTGGTCACCGAGGACGACCCGTCCATTGAGCCGACGTATCGTCGCTTCGTCGAGCGCGGTGACGACCGGTTCGAGCGCGTCGAAGACCGCCGGATGGGCTTCTATCGTCGGCGCGTGTGCCGTCGGTGCTGGCTGGTACGGCACGAAGTACTCGCGGTCGTCGTCGAGTACCACGAGCGACCTCCGGTCGATCTGGGGGTCGGTGGCGAAACCGCTGGCGACCTGGGCCCGCCCCTCGCTCAGCAACTCGTACGTGAGGCCGACGGACGTGACGACGAAGGTTCCGGATTCCACCGCCGCCCGCGTCTCGGCCGGGACCCCGTAGTAGTCGGCCAGACCGGTCCAGCCGTCCCGCCGGTGGTAGAAGTCCTCGTTGAACGCGACGCCGACGTCGGTGTTCCCGTCCGCGAGGCGGGTGGCGAACTCGCTCGTCGTCGAGACGCCGGTTCGTTCGCTCCACTCGCGGTCGGCGACGAGGACGTACCCGTTCGAGAACGACGCCGGCGCGGCCATCCGGATGCCGCGGTCCCGGGCGTCCGCCGCGACGAGTTCGGAGAGCCGCTCGGGGTCGGTCACCCGACGGTCGTGACGCGGCGGGAGTTCCCGCCAGGCCGTTCCGGTGTACTCCCAGTAGAGGTGTTTCACCCCGTCGACCGTCGCCCGCCAGTTCTCCCGGGTGTTCCCGTAGCCGATCTCGTCGACGGCCTGGATCCCCGACACGCTCTGCAGTCGCTCGTAGGCCAGATAGCCGAGGACCTGCTGTTCCGGGAACGGTTTCGACCCGACGCGCACGTCCGGGAGCGCACGACTCCTCCGATCGCGCTCGCTACAGCCACCGAGTACCACGCCGGTACCGACCGTCCCGAACCCACCGACCCGCGCGAGATATCCCCGGCGTGTCCACACCATACCTTGTCGATTGGTTGCTCATTGTACAAATAACCTCTCGACGGTACGAACGATTCGTCGTGGAGACGTCCGCTCGACGCTGCGGGAGTGCTGTCACTCGTCCTCGTCGTCACCGTCGACGAGCGTCTCCTCGATGAGCGCGGCCGACCCACGGCGAAGGCGGCCGCTGACGGCGGTCTGTGAGATGTCGAGCAGGTCGGCCAGCGTCTCCAGCGTGGCCTCGCGGGGTTCGTCGTAGTAGCCCTGGACGTACGCGCTCACCAGCGCCTCGACCTGGGGTTCGGTCAGTCCGAACCCCGACTCGACTTCGCCGTCGGCGGCCTCGTGGAGTTCGAGCACCTCGAAACGCATGTCCGCGTCCTCGGCGAACGCGTCGAGTTCGTACAGTGTCTCGCGGTCCTGGAGCTGTAACTGGAGGACCCAGCCGTCGGCGTGGCTGCGCGACTCGGCGACCAGTCCGCCGGCCGCGGTGACGACCGGGGTGACGAGTTTGGCCTCGTCGCTGTACTCGATCTGGTAGGTGCGTCGCTCCTCCGTCCCGGCCACCGCGGAGAACGAGGCGACGGTGGTGTCGGCGTCGAGCGCCGCTTCGAAGGCCTCGAAGTCGTCGGCCTCGACCCAGAAACAGTGGACGTCGTGCTGTGGGTCGGTCCCGGCGTCGGAGACGACCCCCACGTCGGCGTTCGGGAGCGACCGGATAGTCTGGACGAGTGCCATCTCGGGGTGTGTCGCGTACACTTTGGTCGAGAGTACCACGGTCGATCTCCTCCGGGGGGCCGGAAGGTGCTAGACGTTAGGTGACGAACCACATAGTTGTTTGCGAACAGCACGTTCCCCGTGACGGTCAGTTGCGGTGCCGACTCACCTGACGGTCAGTTGCAGTGACGGCCCCGTGACGTCACTGACGGGGGCGGTCGACGACGAGCGTGGCCTCGACGAGGGCTTTCATCCCCCGTTTGAGACGGCCACCGACGGCGGACGGCGAGTGGTCGAGCGAGTCGGCGACGTCCTCCAGCGACGCTTCCCGCGGGTCGGCGAAGTAGCCCTGCTCGTAGGCGGCCAGGAGCGCCTCGCGTTGTTCGTCGGTGAGGGCCTGCCGGGCGGTGTTCCCCGGGTCGACGTTCCCCCGTCGGGTGAGGTCGAGCACCTCGAACTCGAACCCTTCCTCGCGAGCGTACGCCCAGATGTCGTGGATGGCCTCGCGGTCGGGCAACAGCCAGCGCTCGTGCCAGCCCGGAAACTCCTGTCCGGACTGGGAACTGCGGGCGTCGACGACGAACCCGCCCTCGCGCGTGACGCGCGGGGCCAGCAACTTCGTCTCGCCGGTGAACTGGACGCCCCAGAGGTTGTGTTCGTCGAACTCCGTCATCGGCCGGACGGCTGCCACGGTGTGGTCGGCGGAGAGCGCCGCCTCGAGTGTGTCGGCGTCCACGTCGTCGAACGAGAGCACGTGCATGTCCCGCCCGGGGTCGGTGCTCGTCTCCGGGAGTACCCGGACGTCCGCCCCGTCGAGGCTCGCGAGCGTCCCCGCCAGCGCCCCGTCCTCGTGGGCGAACCGGACCTCCGTGATGGTCGCCGTGATCTGTCCGTCGGTGGTAGTCGCCATGGTCTGTCCAGATGGGTTCCGGACCAGCACGACTCCGTTCTCGAACGGGCGACTGTCCTCTCGTCCGGATGCTAGAGCCATACACGCACGCGACCGTCTTAGTCTCTCCGGCGTTTCGCGATGCACACGCGACGGGGCACGGAGTGCGTGTGCGACGGTTCACGAGTCGAGGGCGAGAAGTGAGTCCTTACTGGACGGCAGACGCCTCCCGCAGTCGGTCGACGATGTCCTCGCGGGTGATGTCGCGTTCGCCTTCGGTCGCCAGTCGGCCGACGACGAGGTCCAGCAGGTTGAGGTCCTGAAGCATCTCGAGGGCGTCGTCGCGGTCGATGTCGATGTCCTGTTTGACCTCGTAGATGGTGTTCGAGCGCTCGACCGTCTCGATGAGGTCCTCGGCGGTGACCTCGTCGGGCAGTCCGATACCGTCCGAGAGGACGACCTGGCCCTGGTCGGCAGTCGCCGCGGTCGGGTCGTCCCCGGTCTGGTAGGTGTTGGGCTCGTGGATGTCGTAGTCGATCATGTACCGACGCACCGTCTCGGCGGTGACGTCCATCTCCAGCACTTCGGCCATCTCGGCGAACGTCTCACAGGAGTCGTACACCTCCGCCAGCAGGTCGGGGTCCTTGAACGGCGGGACGTCGCGCTCGTCGGTCGTCGTGACCGCTCCGTCGGCGCCCGCGTCCGACGAGTGCTCGACGCTCTCGACGTCGGCGCCGTCGACGCGGGCTGTCCCGGTCCGGTCCGAATCGGCGGTTCCACCCGAGAGGCCGCTCGTGTCCGGGCGGTCGGCTCCGATAGAGTCGGCAGCGCGGACGCCGTCCCCGGCCGGATCGGGGGTGTCGGGAACCGTCGCCGCGAACCGCACGGTGACGGTTTCGTCGCCGTCGACGGCGGTGCCAGTCGGTTCCACACTGACGTCGTGGTCGGCCGTGGGAATCAGTTCAATCGTCGAGTCGAGTGCGAACCTGACCGTCCCGTCGGGACAGACCTGTGGGTCACGGAGCGTCGGTCCGCTCGTCGAGTCCACCGACAGCGTCAGTTCGAGTTCGGCCCGTAGCCCCTCACTGCCTGCCTCCGTCACCTCCGCGACGTCGACGCGTTCGACCGGCCCACCGCGTCGCTCACAGTCGTCGAGAAAACGCCCCAGCTCCCGGAATCCGGTGCCGATTCCCATGTTAACGGCTGTCACGCCACGGACCTGCATCAATATACACGATGAATTATTTTGGTTATTAAGTACGCCCGCGGACTCACCGCAGTACGCGACGGTGTCTGACGCTACCCGACTGTCGTCATCGCACCCATTCGGTCCGGACTCATAGTGAGTATTGTAGCGATTTACCGGTACGCGCGGACCCCGGTGCCTGCGCGATCCGGAAACAATCTACAATAATCACTATCATGACTCCGTCCGGGTTTCACTCGGGAATCGTCGCTCGGCCGCCGTGACCACGCTGTCGAGCAACGCGGCGAGCGTTACCGGGCCGACACCGCCCGGGACCGGCGTGAATGCGGCCGCCTTCGCACGAGCACTCTCGGCGTCGACGTCGCCGACGACAGCCGGGTCGCCGTCGTCCTGCCGGTTCGCACTCACGTCGACGACGACTACGCCCGCCGAGAGCATCGACCGGTCGACCAGTCCCGGTTCCCCGGCGGCGGTCACGAGGACGTCCGCCGCCCGTGTCTTCGCGTCGAGGTCCCGCGTCCGGGAGTGACAGACTGTCACCGTGGCGTTGCCGGGTTCGGCGTCCCACAGGAGTCTACTGGCGAGCGGTCGACCGATAGCCCGCGAGCGACCGACGACCACCACGTCCCGACCGGCGACGGTCACGTCGTAGTGGGCGAGCAGGCGACAGACCGCGGCGGTCGTCGCGGGGACGAACCGCGGGTCCCCGGCGACGAGTCGGCCGAGATTCTCGGGGTGAAAGCAGTCGACGTCTTTCGCGGGGTCGAGGCGCCGGCCGAGCGCGACTGTGTCGACGCTTTCGGGTAGTGGCGTCTGGACGAACACGGCATCGACCCTGGGGTCCTCGCTCAGGGTCCCGACTGTCTCGACGACGGCATTCGGGGGACCGTCGGGGTCGAGACGGCGGTCGCGGGTCGCGACGCCCAGCTCCGCGCAGGCCTCGTGTTTCAGGTCCATGAACCGGTGGGCCCCCGGCGCGTCGCTGGCGAGAACAGTCCCGAGTGTCGGGACGGCCCCTCGCTCTCGGAGCGTCTGGATCCGGCCGGCGACGGAGCCACGGATATCGGCTGCGACCGGTTCGCCGCGCAGTTCTGTCGGTACCACGGTGACCCTTCGTCCGCGGTCGGCTTGTATCTTCGTCGAGCGGTGTCCGTTGCCGTCAGCCGGTTCCAGTTCCCGCGTCCACCGCCGAGTCGCCGTCGTCGATCTCGTCGAGGACGCGCTGGTGGAACTCCTGGAGCACCTCGCTCTCGTCCTCGGCGAGCACGACGTCCGAGGCCATCAGCGTCGCCAGTCCGAACGCCCGCGGCGAGGGGGAGTCGACGCGGTGGTGTTCGACCGCGGTCTCGCCGTCCGCCACGTCGCCCAGCACGCGCTCGATGGCACCGACGGCGAGTTTGTCTTCGAGGATCTCGCGGTAGGTCTCCTCCATGACGGCGAACTCCTCTAGGTCGTCGGCAAAGCCCAGCAGCATCTCGGAGCTGACCTGCTGTTCGCTGGCGGACTTCTCGTAGCCCTTGTACCGCTTCAGGATCATCAGCGAGCGCGTCGCGTTGATCCGGAAGTAGCGCTTGAGCAGGTCGGTGCCGTCGAGACTCGCCCGCAGGTCCGCCCGGACGTCGGCGGGGTCGATGTCATCGAACACACCGAGGAGGTCGACTTTCCGGTTGAGCGGCATCGAGAGCGTGAAGCCGTTGTCGGCGACGGCGACCTGGACGTTGGCGTTGGCCGCTCTCGCGACCCGATACGCGAGCAATCGTGAGAGACCGTCGTTGAACCGGCGACCGTAGTTCGAGTGGACGTAGTAGCGCCGCTCGTACTCGTCGCGGTCGAGTTCCTCCTCGACGACGAGGCGCTCGTCGGTGCTGACGCTCGTCGACCCCGCGTAGGCGACCTGCTCGCTGAACATCCGCGCGACGGCCCGGACGCTGTTCTCGTCGAGGGGGAACTCCCTGAGCCAGTGACGGACGGCGTTGACCCCGCCGCGTTCCATCTCGTCGAGGAGTTCGCGCTGGAAGGCGAGTATCTCGCGACCGAGGTCGTAGGACAGAGGCAGACGCTCGCTGAACCACGAAGGGACCGTCGGGCGGGCCGAGGTATGGTCGACGTACACCTTCGACCCGCGGCGGTAGCGATACTCGAAGTTGTCGCCGCCGAGGACGAACACGTCGCCCGACTCCAGGGTGTCGAGGTACTCCTCGTCCAACTGGCCGACCCAGTCGTCGCCCGAACGCGTGAACACGTCGCAGGTAAAGGAGTCGGGGATGGTGCCGATGTTCGTCATGTAGATGACCCGTGCGAGACGACCGCGCTTGCCCATCAGCGGTTCGCCCACGGGGTACTCCTCGTAGTGGTGCTCGCCGTCGGGCGGGTCGTTGGTGTCGCGCCAGACCTTCGCGTAGACGTTCTTCTCTTCGAGGCCCTCGTAGTCGGCGGTGAGATATCTGAGGAGGGATTCCCACTCCGCCTCGCCGTAGTGCCGGTAGGGGTAGGCACGCCGGAGGATCCCCCTGATATCGCGCTCGGGTCGTATCTCGGCGATGGCCATGCCGTAGACGTGCTGGGCGGCGACGTCCTGGGCGTTCTCGGGGACGAACACGCGGTCGACGAACCCTTCCTCTGCCTTCTTGAGCATGACCGCACACTCGACGAGTTCGTCGCGGTCGAGCGCGAAGACGCGGCCGGTGACCGTCTCGCCGAGCTGGTGGCCCGCCCGACCGACCCGCTGGAGGAGCGCCGCGACGGATTTGGGCGAGCCGACCTGCACGACGAGGTCGACGTGGGGCATGTCGATGCCGAGTTCGAGACTCGTCGAGGTCGTGACCACGTCCAGTTCGCCCTCCTTGAGTTGCCCTTCGACGGCCTGGCGTTTCTCCTTGGAGAGGCTGCCGTGGTGACAGCCGGAGTTCCCCTCGTCGTAGCCGTCGAACCGTTCCCGGAGGTTGTGGAGGACGCGCTCGGCACCGGAGCGTGTGTTCGTGAACACGATCGTGTTGGTGTGGTCTTTCACGAGGTCGTCTAGCTGCCGGTAGAAGCGGTCGTTGACCACGTCGGCGGGCGTGTTCACGAGGTCGTCCGTCGGACAGACGAGTTCCATGTCGAACTCGCGGGCGAAGCGGGCGTCGACGATCTCGTACTCGCGGGGCACCATCTTCGGTCCGTCGGTCGCGCTGGCTCCTGGCCCCGCGTCGGCGTCCGTTTCTGTGTCGGTCTCCGCTTCCGCGTCGGCGTCCGTTTCTGTGTCGGCATCCGCCACCGCACCGCCGTCGGCTGTCGGGGTTTCGGCGTCACGGTCACTGTCGGCGCGCGGCTCGGCCGGTTCACAGCCGACCAGAAACTCGGCCATCGTGTCGAGCGGTTCGACGGTGGCCGAGCACCCGACCCGCGTCGGGGATCCGTCGGCGAGGGCTTCGAGTCGCTCCAGCGAGACCGAGAGGTGGGTGCCGCGCTTGTTCTCGGCGAGGCTGTGGATCTCGTCGACGACGACGTACTCCACAGTCCGGAGTTTTTCCCGGAACTTCGGCGAGTTCAGGAGGATCGCGAGTGTTTCGGGCGTCGTATTGAGGATGTGGGGCGTCTCGTCGAGCATCGCCTGCCGGTCGGCGTCGGACGTGTCGCCGTGGCGGATGGCGTGGCGGATCTCCACGTCCTCGCCGCGGTCGTCGAGGCGCTCGGTGATACCCTCGAGTGGCACCTCCAGATTGCGGTGGATGTCGTTGGCGAGCGATTTGAGCGGGGAGATGTACAGACAGTAGACGGAGTTGTCGAGGCCCTCGGTTCGGTCGCGCCTGAAGAGTTCGTTGATGACGCTCGTATGCGACGCGAGCGTTTTTCCACTGCCCGTCGGCGCCGCGACGAGAGCGTTCTCGCCCTCGTGGATGAGCGGGATGGCCTCTTTCTGCGGTGGGGTGAAGAAACCCCCGTTCTGGGGGACGAACGCGCCGAACTCGTCGACCCACCACTCCCTGACCGGGGGTTCCAGCAGGTCCAGCACGTCGGCGTCGTCGATCTCGACGCTGGCGGGGTCGAACGACACGTCCGACTCCGCGAGCAGTTCGCGGCCTCCCATCCTGTGGCCTTGCGGCCGGTTAGGGCCACCGCGTCAAGGACCTTTGGACCGCGGGGTGAAAGTGGTCAGTCAGCGAAGGCCTCGTCCGTGCTGACCTCCAGAGCGACCCAGCCGGCGACCCCGGCGACGACCGCGAGGGCCGCCAGCGCGATCCCGACCGGACCGCTCCCGAACGTCGCCGCGAGTTCGATCCCCGGCGTCTGGGTGAGGACCACGACCAGCCCCACGGCACACGCGAGGCACAGTCCCACGACTTTCCAGAGCAGCCAGTCGACGTCGTCTCCCATGGGATAGCGTCCTCGCGGCGCCGACAAAAGTCTTGTTCCACCACCGGACTGTCGGTCAGTTCGACAGGGCGTCGCGATACCGCCAGCCGACGACGGCGACGGCGATCACGGCCACTGCGGCACCGAGGAGGAACGCGTCGCCGTCGTAGCCGTAGGGGACCGACATGTCCGTGGTGCTATCGAGGACCCACAGTCCGAGCGCGAGTACCGCGACGAGCGCGCCGACGACCTGTCCGAGTTTCGAGCTGGAGGACCGTCCGGGCATACGTCGGTCTTGACACTCGTTCAGGATATCGTTTGCGCTGACCGACCAAGCTCCGATATCGACCCCGACGAACTACTTACACGACACCGGCCAACCGCAGTGGCGCGCGCCGTCGAGCGTGCCCGAACATCGTGAGGGCCGCGAGACGAAGCCGTGCGAGGGATGAGGAGCGCAGCGAAGCGAGCACCGCAAGAGGCTGGGGAGGTGTGAGGCCGTCGCGGTGCTGTGCGGGGCGGTGTGGTCGCGGAGCGGTGCTGTGCGGTCGCGGTCCTGGCGGACTGAAAGGGCGAGACGCGCTCGCGTTCATCTAGTCGCCTGAGCGGGCCCTATCCGCGCGTGCGGTGTGGAGAGCGCGGATATCCCGCTCAGCGACCGCGAGCGCGTCGAGGGCTTTCGACTCACATCGTCGCTGGCGGTCACCTCTCCACTCACAATTAGCGAGCGCGTCGAGGGCTCTCAGCCATTACTACGAGGAGCGGTCGAGTCATCATCCACAGCGGGGGAGTTGCCCGGCCGAAATCAGCGAACAACTCTTTCACTCGGGACACCAAATCCACGGACATGCGCCTGACGTTCCTGGGGACGGGGAGCGCGATGCCGACGGGTGAGCGGTTCCAGGCCGGACTCCTGCTCGAATCCGGAGACCACACGCTCCTCGTCGACTGCGGCAGCGGCGTCCTCCACGGACTCGCGCGGACGAGCGCCGGGTACGAAGCCGTCGACGCCGTCCTCCTGACCCACCACCACCTCGACCACGTCTCGGACCTGTTTCCCTTCCTCAAAGCACGCTGGCTGGCCGGCGCGACCGAGATCACTGTCGCTGGCCCCGCCGGTACGCGGGACTTGTTCGACGGTCTCTTCGACGTCCACGAGTACATGCAGGACAGGCTGGACCTGACCGTTCGGGAAGTCGACGTCGGCTCGTTCTCGCTGGCGGGGTTCGACGTCGCGGCGATGGAGACACGCCACTCGATGCGCTGTCTCGCCTACCGGTTCGCCGCCGGGGACGGATACGGGGACGGGACCGGGAACGGAGATCAGAAGGACGGGCCGGTCGTCTTCAGCGGCGACACCGAGGCGTTCACCGACCTCGTCGAGTTCGCCGACGGCGCCGCGATCCTCGTCCACGACTGCTCGTTTCCCGACGACGTCGACGTCTCGAACCATCCCACACCTGCGGTACTCGGGGGGGTGCTCTCTGACGCTGACGCGGCGGTCGGTCGGGTGTACCTGACTCATCTCTATCCACACACCGACGGCCGCCACGAGGAGATGCTTGACTCCATCGGCGAGCACTGGGACGGCGACGTACGGTTCGCGCGGGACGGACTCTCTCTCGATATCTCGTGAGCTGCATCGGTAGTCAGATTGGAGTCCCCCGACGCGTCGCGGTCGCTGTCACCGAAAATCGAAGATTTTCGAGATGACGGGAGAGCTACGGTCTCTCGAACCACGCGGGATATCCGTGCTCGGTCACCCGTACAGCACAGTATCGCCCCGTACGACACCGCGACGGCCTCGCACCTCCCCAGACTCCTGCGTTTCCCGGGCCTGCGACCCTGCGATGCTCGTCCATCGAGAGACTCGGGACGATGGCCGACGAGTCACCCAGAAGCCACCGATAGTTACCCCGGGCTCACCGAACGCATACGACCCGTCGTGCCGAACCACGACTATGGACCCGTTCGTCGTCGTCGGCGGTGACGCCGCCGGCCTGAGCGCCGCGAGCAAACTGAAACGCGAGGACCCCGACCGCGAGGTCGTCGTCTTCGAGAAAGGACGCTGGGTTTCCTACGCCCACTGCGGGACGCCCTACTTCGTGAAAGGCGAGGTGGCGGAGTTGACCGACCTGCTCTCGCTCACGCCCGACGAGATAGCGGAGCGCGGCATCGAACTCCACCGCGAACACGAGGTGACGACCGTCGACACCGACGCGAAGACGGTGCGGGTCGAACCCGTCGACAGCGACGGGAACGCCTTCGACCAGCCCTACGAGGAACTGCTCGTCGCGACCGGCGGGCGTGCGGTCTCGGGACCCATCGAGGGCAGCGACCTCGCGGGGGTGTTCACGCTCCACGGCATCGACGACGCCGCCTCGATCCGCGCGGCACTCGAACCCGACGAGGCCACGCCGGAATCGCTCGGTGGCGGTGAGTTCCTCGACTCCGCCGTCGTCGAGCGCTACGCGGCCTGGGAACCGCCCGAGAAAGTCGCCATCGTCGGCGGGGGCTACGTCGGCGTCGAGATGGCCGAAGCGTTCTCGGCCCACGACCTCGAGGTCCACCTCTTCCAGCGGGGCGAGCACGTCCTCGGGCCGTTCGGCGAGGCGGTCGCCGAGCGTGTCGAGTCCGAACTCCGCGAACAGGGTGTGACGCTTCACCTCGGCGAGGAAGTCGCGCGGTTCTCGGGCGGTGGCGGACCCGGTAGGGGTGGACCGGATGACGACGCCGACGCCGACCGCGTCGCCCGACTCGAATGCGAGAGCGGTGCGGCGCTCGATATCGACATCGCGCTCGTCGGCGTGGGTATTCGGCCGAACGTCGACCTGCTCGCGGACACGCCGGTCGAACTCGGAGACTCGGGAGCGGTGGCGGTCGACGAGTACGGTCGCACCTCGGTCGCGGACGTCTACGCGGCGGGCGACTGCGCCGAGGCGCGCCACGCCGTCACCGGCGAGTTCGACTGGGTCCCGCTGGGGCTCACGGCGAATCGCGCCGGCCGCGCAATCGGACAGACCGTCGCCGGGGACCCGACGAAGACGGGACAGATCGCGGGGACAGCGGTCGTCAAGGCCTTCGACCAGGAGTGCGGGCGGACGGGAATCACCGACCACGAGCGGGCCAGCGAGGCCGGCTTCGACCCCGTCAGTGAGACGATCACGACGCGCTCGCGGTCGGGCTACTACCCCGGCGCGGCCGAGACGGTCGTCTCGCTGACGGCCGACCGCGAGACGGGACGACTGCTCGGCGGGACCATCGCCGGGACCGACCGCGCGGCCGTCCGGGTCGATACCGTCGCGACGGCACTCGAAGGGAACATGACCGTCGACGAGGTCGAACGGCTCGATCTCGCGTACGCACCGCCGTTCTCGCCTGTGTGGGACCCGATACTCACGGCCGCGAAAGTGCTGAACGGCGAACTCGACTGAGTGCCGGCCGGGCGAGTCGGAACAGGTCGGAGCGGGTCGGAACGAGTCGGAGCGAGCGCGAACTCTGCCCTCCAATAGCCGGCAAACGTGGTGTTCTTCCCGAGAGTTGAAACGCGGGGAGACACTCCCGGTGGTATGTCAGTCGACCCCCCGACCGGGGGAGAGGCGGGGGCACCCGACGAGGCCGGCCGCCGGTCCCGTCGGTCGATCCGTCGGTTCCTGCTCGAGAACGAACTCTACGCGGCGGACGACGACCCCTTCGCCAGCCAGCGGGCGACCGTCCGGGCACCGATCCGCCGGCTGTTCACGACCTTCGGCCGGCGGTACTGGCAGTCGTTCGGGCTCGGGATCGTCACGGGGTTCGTCGCGCGGTTCGTCGACCTGCTCCCGCCGCTGATTCTCGGACTCGCTATCGACGCCGTGTTACTCCAGCAGCGACCGTACGCCCTGCCGCTCGTCCCCGAGGCGTGGATGCCCGCGACCCGCGAGGGGCAGTTCTGGCTCTCGGCGGGGATCATCGGCGCGGCGTTCCTGACGACGGCGGTCTGTAACTGGCTCCGTGCGCGCGGGCTGAACGCCTTCGCCCAGCACGTCCTCCACGACCTCCGGACCGACACCTACGACCGGATCCAGCGGCTGAAACTCCCCTTCTTCGACGAGAAACAGACCGGCGAGCTGATGAGCGTCCTCTCGAGCAACGTCAACGACCTGAACGACTTCCTCAAGAACAGCCTGGACCAGATCATCCAGCTCGTCGTCACCGTCGGCGGCGTCGGCCTCATTCTCCTCTCTCTGAACGCCCAGCTGGCGCTCGTGACGCTCTCGGTCATCCCCGCGGTCGCCGTCCTCACGCTCGCGTACGTCCGCGCCGTCAAGCCACGCTATCGCGGCGTCCGGGAGAGTCTCGCGACCCTCTTCTCGCGGCTGGAGAACAACCTCACCGGCATTCAGGTGATCAAGACCTCCACCACGGAGGACTTCGAGCGCGGGCGGGTGGCGGCGGCCTCGGCGGAGTACCGCGAGGCGAACTGGAACGTCCTCCGCCTCTCGACGGTGTTCGGCCCCGCCCAGCAGGCGATGACCGGCGTGACGTTCGTCGTCACGTTCGTGCTGGGCGGACTGTGGGTGTTCTCGGGCCCGCCGCTGTTTTTCTCCGGCGAGCTCTCCGTCGGGGAGTTCGTCACGTTCATCCTGCTGACCCAGCGGTTCGTCGGCCCGATGGCCCAGTTCGGCAACATCGTCGACAGCTACCAGCGCACTCACGCGTCCGCCGAGCGCGTCTTCGGGCTGCTGGACGAGGTCGACGCCGCCGAACGCGACGCACCCGATGCGCACGCGATCGACGACCCCGACGGTCGCGTCGTCTACGACGACGTCCACTTTGGCTACGGCGACACGCCGGTCCTCCGGGGCGTGAGTTTCGCGGCGGAACCGGGTGACACCGTGGCGCTGGTCGGTCCGAGCGGTTCGGGCAAGTCGACGGTGTTGAAGCTCTTGCCTCGCCTCTACGACGCCGACGACGGGGAGATCACGCTCGACGACTACCCCGTCGAGGGACTCACCCGCGAGAGCCTCAGGGGGTCGATCGGCTACGTCAGCCAGGAGCCGTTCATGTTCTTCGGCACGGTCCGGGACAACCTCGTCTACGGGGCCGACGACCCGACCGAGGACGAGATAATCGCCGCCGCGAAAGACGCCAACGCCTACGGCTTCGTCGAGAACATGGAAGACGGCCTCGACACACAGGTCGGCCAGCGCGGCGGGAAACTCTCCGGCGGACAGCGCCAGCGACTCTCGATCGCCCGCGCCATCCTCCGTGACCCCGATGTCCTCGTCCTCGACGAGGCGACCTCGGCCGTCGACACGGAGACGGAGTTGCTCATCCAGAAGGCGATCGAACGCGTCACCGAGGGGCGGACCACCTTTGCCATCGCTCACCGCCTCTCGACGATCAGGGACGCCGACCGGATCCTCGTCTTCGAGGACGGCGAGATCGTCGAGCGTGGCACTCACGACGAGTTGCTCGGGGTCGAGGGGTTGTACGCCCATCTCTGGCAGGTCCAGGCCGGACTGCTGGACGACCTCCCCGCCGAGTTCGTCGAACGCGCGGCCAGGCGGGCGGCGACGCTCAGACCGTCGAAGGAAGACGCGAAATCGTCGGGCCGGGGGGACTGACGGGGTCGTGGGTGGTGACCACCGACAGCGAGTGTCGTGACGCTGTGACGGCCGACGGGGGACGCTGTGACGGCCGACGGGAGCCGCTACGACGCCGTGATCGCCTCGGCCAGCGCCGCGAAGTCGTACTCGACGCCGGTCTCGTCCTCGGAGACGTCCCACAGCCGGTCGGCCAGGTCCTCGTCGTATGACCGGTCGTTCGAGCGCTGTTTCTCGGGCTCGCCGCGCATGTTCATGAAGCCACCGGGCCCGATGTAGTCGCCGCCCTCGACGTCGTCGGCCGTCGTCGCGTACAGTAGCGGGAGCGCCCCCTGTTTGGCGGACTGGCCGAAGACGGCGTTGGCGGCTTTCATCGCGTAGAGTTTCACTGCCGATCCTTCCTGTTCGGGGCCGCGAGACTGGAGGTTCGTGGCGGCGTATCCAGGGTGACAGCCGACCGCGACGGTGTCCTCGATGCCTGCCGAATCGAGGCGGCGCCCGAGTTCGTAGGCGAAGAGGAGGTTCGCGAGTTTCGACTGGCCGTAGGCCTCCCACTTGCCGTACGAGTCCTCGTGGTGGAGGTCGTCGAAGTCGATATCGCCGCGCTCGTGTGCGCCGCTGGAGTGGGCGACCACGCGCGTCTCACCCGGCGTCCCGACGAGCGTCTCCAGCAGGTGACCCGTCAGCGCGAAGTGGCCCAGGTGGTTGACGCCGAACTGCGTCTCGAAGCCGTCCTCGGTCTCGCTCCGGGGGATCGCCATCACGCCCGCGTTGTTACAGAGGGCGTGCAGTTCGTCGTAGTCCTCGCGCAGTCCTTCGGCGAACGTCTCGACCGAGTCCAGCGACGCCAGGTCGCACTCCCGGACGTCGAAGTCGGGGTCCAGGTCGGAGTCGGAGTCGATGATCTGCTCGCGGAGTTTGTCCGCCGCCGACTCCCCCCGGTCGACCGAGCGACAGGCCATCACCACCGTCGCGCCCTTCTTCGCCAGGACGCCGGCCGCCTGGTAGCCGAGCCCGCTGTTCGCGCCCGTGATCACGATATTCCTGCCCGTCTGGTCTGGAACGTCCGCGGCGGACCAACTCATACTCGCTATCACACACCGAACCGACACAAGTCCATCGTTCGACCTGGCGAGCACGTGTGTGATCGCAACGATCAGCGAAACTACCTGATTTCAGGTGACCGCTCTGTCAGTGTACAATTCAGGCGACGAACTTAACGCTCGCTTCGCTCGCGTTAGGTGGTTGGCGCCGGCCACGTTCGGCCTGCGAGCAGGCTCGCAGCCCTCGTAGTCGGCTGGTG
>Ga0207813_100196_pt1 | contig 43948 bp, 42 predicted proteins | sample A23E3SouthBayCA_2_FD_187730 | JGI IMG/M metagenome (GOLD analysis project Ga0207813, IMG submission 187730) | Aerobic enrichment media microbial communities from Eden Landing Ponds, California, USA - A23 E3 (4) (SPAdes) | ecosystem: Environmental > Aquatic > Marine > Unclassified | place... | reverse complement strand
GAAGGCTCCGGGGGCTAGCGACATCAACATGAGCGCGACGACGTTCGAACTCGTCGGGCCCGAGGGCACCGACCGCTTCGCGTTCACGAACGAAACGGCTGTCAACCGGAGCAGCGCGGCCGGTCCCCAAGACCGCACCCGCGCGCTCCAAGACGACGACGACTCTCTCAACGAGAGCCGTGGCAACGGGCTCATCCTGAACAGTCGGACCGACCGACTGGTCGTCACGCTCGACCTCAACGCGACGGCCAACACCAATCCCTTCGTCAACGGGCCCCTCTCCGCGGGCGAGACTGCCACCATCCGCGTCAACACCGAAAGTGGCGCCACTAGCATCATCCGCATCCAAGTGCCACAGTCACTCTCCGGCGAACAGTCCGTCGCCCTGTAACGGTCCTCGGACGGACTATCAGGGTTCGATTGACTCGTCGAACGGCTGACTCGGGCTCCGCCCTAGCGGCCGGTGGCACCGAAGTGTGCCCCCTTCTTTTCACGAGTCGTACACTATCCGCCGTCCCGGAGCGACAGCCCCGCCCCATCTCTCGGCGGTCGAAAAGTCCGTAGGACGATGGCTGTGGGTGGCGACGGTCGAAGACGACCGCGACACTACCGGGAGTAGGACGGTATGGCGACGAGGTCGGTAGCACGCGGAAGCGGCGGGAACTCACGGGGCGACGGGAGGTAGTCGCGGTGGGGAGACGTGGCGTCGTTCGGCGTGGTGGTACTGGCCTCGGGCGGCTCGTCCCGGCGAGTGGACCGCCCCAGTAGTTGCGAAGCCGCTCACGACGCGTGGGACGAAACCCCGACAGGACCGTCGACGAGCGGGGTCGTCACCGACGAGCGAGCACCGAGAGGTGAGGCGGGGGCGACGGGTGAGGACTCACGTCGTGTCCGGATCGGGAGCCGAGAAGCGAGGAGTCTGAGAGGGATGGCCACAGTCGTCGGTCGGTCCCGCTTCCTTGGCCACGGTCTCCCGGCGAGAAACGATGGCGATGGGTCCGCCATCGTCGTGGGGGACGGCGACACGGCTTCGATGGGCGGGTGGACGTTCCTGAACGGAATGCGGGCATGTCGCGTCGATGGGTGCCACCCGCCCGGGACTGCCGGTGTCGACCGTCCCCCATGGACCCATCATTTCAACTTACTTAACTTTCTGGGGCGAGAGCGTCCGAGCGTATGCACGGACGCCTGTCAGTCGGCCTCGATCCCCCGACTGTCGTCCGCGGCCGGCGCGTCGGCGTGGCTTGGTGTCCGGTCGCTCACCCCGCGCCGTAGCGTCGGGAGGTCGACGGACTCGCTGCCGATCACCGCAAAGCCGACGAAGATGGTCAAGAAGCCGACGACCGCGGCCGTCGAGATGGCCTCCCCGAGAAGCGCCCATCCGCCGAGAGCGGCGACGACAGGGACCAAGTAGAAGACGAGATTCGCCCGAATCGCCCCCGCGGCGTCGAGCAGACCAAAGTAGGCGATGTAGGCCACCGCGCCGGCGAGGAGGCCGACGTAGGCGAGGGCGGCGACGGCTTCGGGCGTCCACGTGATCGCAGCAGGCGTCTCGCCGGCACCCAAACTGAACAGGTGACAGCAAAGCGCCGCGAAGGGGAGGCCCCAAGCAGTTCGGACCGTACTCGACAGACCGCCGCCCGACCACCGGATCAGGACGCTACCGAGAGCGCCGCTCACCGCACCCCCAAAGAGGATGACCTTGCCCACACCGCCGGCCATCAGCGTCGCAGGATCGGGGTTGACGACCAGCGCGACGCCGACGAATCCCAGCGCCATCCCCGCGATACCCCGAAGCGAGAGCCGTTCGTCAGCCAAGAGAAACGAGGCGAAGACGGGCGTCAGAATCGGGTTGAGGCTGAACACGATGGCGGCGACGGCGCTCGTGGTGTACCCCTGACCCACGAACAGGAGTGCGTTCGTGATGCCGATAGCGAACACGCCGGTCGCCAAGATGGCGACTGCGTCCCGCCACGTCTGGGGAAAGAGGTTCGCTCGCTCCGTCGTCAGCGCGGCATAGCCCAAGAGGGCGACCGCCGCGACGTCGAACCGGAGTGCGACAAAGAGCAGCGGCGGGAAGTATACGAGCCCGGCCTTAGCCGCCACGAACGTCCCTCCGAAGAGGAGACCCGTGACTGCGAAGGCAAGCAGGGAGCGACGGTCCGCCGCGGTCACTCCCCGACCCCGTGGAAGGCCTGTTCGTCGCGCGATCCGAAGGTCGAAATCCGCTGTCGGATACTCATCGAATACACGTACGGGACGGAGCCGTTTAGTTTAATTCGTAAATTATTTCATAGCAAGAAAGACGTGCAGTCCGTCCCGTGCGTTCGGGCCGTGCAACGATTTCACGGGGCGAAAGTGGTTTGTCGCGCCGGGGCGGACTGCGATCATGGAGTCGGCACTGTCGGAGATCGAGTTCCTCGCGCTCTCGCCGAATCGGGTGGCGGTGCTCCGGCGACTCGCACAGGAGCCACACACGCGCACGGATCTCGTGGTGGCGACGGGCGCGTCCCAAGCGACGCTCGGACGGATTCTACGGGACTTCGAGGAACGGTCGTGGATCCGGCGGGTCGAGGGCGGATACGTCGCCACCGCGACGGGGACTCTGGTCGCGGAGGGCTTTCTCGATCTACTGGAGATCATGGAGATCGAGGGCGAACTCCGGCCTATCGTCCGCTATCTCCCGGCCGACGAACTCGGCTTCGATCTGCGACGGTTCGCGGACGCGACGATCACCGTGCCGAGCGGGACGAAACCGAACGCACCGGTCAAGCGAGTGCTCGACTTTCTCCGGTCGGCCACAGAGGTACGAGTGTTCTCCCACGCGTTCAACGAGGGGAGCCTCCGGGTGATCGAGAAGCGGGTGAGCGCCGACGAGATGACCTTCGAGGGCGTCCTCTCGCGGAGTGCGCTGGACGCCGTCGCCGACGACGCTGGCCTCCGGCGCCGCCTCGGGTCGCTGCTGGAAACCTCGGCGGCGACGGTGCGGGTCCGGGACGGAGAGATCCCCGTGGCGGTGACCGTTGCGGACAGCGTGGTCCACATGCTCCTCCGAGACGAGAACGGTATCCTGCAGGCGTCGGTCGACACCGACGACGTGGCGGTTCGCGAGTGGGCACGCGAGACCTTCGAGACGTACTGGGAGGCCGCAACCCCGGTCGATCCCGACGACCTCACCCACTGAGACGAGGTTGGCAGTCCGGACGGTTGCCGTGGTGCTGCCGGCTATGATCGGGCGCGTCGGTAGTTGACCAGCCGTCCGCCACAGGTCGGACAGGTCACCCGAAACGGCCCCGCTTCGATCTCCCGGTCACACCCCGGACAGACGTAGCGCGCCATGACAACCCATCATGTATGCTCGATAATTAACCTTTTTGCAATATTAGGACACGTACAGCCGACTTTTCTCGAATTCCGCCTACGAATAGTCGTTCTCGTTCCGGCTGAGGGACCGGAAACACTTAGCACGCGCCCGTCGGCAGAGAACGTATGGTTCAGTTGCGCTCCTGTTACTTCTGTGGCAGCGTCGGCGACTCGCTTCACGAGTACGAGGTAGTGCCGGAGCGTCTCGACGCCGACGGAAACGGGCGGTCCGCGGTGCTGTGTTCGGCCTGTCACGAGAAACTCCGACGAATGCTCGAACCGCTAGCCGAGGCGTCCGAGTCGACGGGCACGGCCGACCCCGGACCCGCGTCGCTGCAGGAGGTCACGTTCGGATCGGATGCCGACGGCGAGGTGTCGACGGGAACGGCAGACGCGAAGGCGGACGAGGATTCGACGCCCGAGACGGTGGACGAGGCGGACGCCTCGCCGGGCGACCGGACGCCACCGGACCCGTCGCCGAACTCGGAAGCGACGGACGAGCGGACTGGAGAGCGGTCGACGACGAGCGACGACGAGGGTGGGGCGGTAGACGACGACGTCCCCGAAGAGTATTACACGGTGTTGCGCCTCCTCCAGAACCGCGAGTTCCCGATGGAACGGACCACACTCGTCGACATCGTGACGGGCGCGTACGACGTATCGAAGCCACAGTGTGACCGTATTCTGGAGACGGCCATCGAGCGTGGCGTCTTGGTCGCGGACGGATCGACGCTCGACTTGGGTCGAAGCTGACGGGAAACACAAACAATTATGTACGATACTCGGTAACGTGTGTTCGGTGGTGACGTATGAGCCTCATGGACAAGGTAAAAGAGCTATTGGCGCCCGACGACGGGGAGACAGTGCTCTACGACTACGAGTGTCAAGAGTGCGATACGACGTTCACGACGAACGCGGAGGCCGACGAGGCGACGTGTGACGAGTGTGGATCGCCCGACCTAGAGGAGGTTGGGCGGATGTACGCCGGTGGCGGCGGCGGCGCGCCCGGGTAAGGCTACGCGTCGGTGCCGCTCCCGGGGAGTCGCCCCGGGTCGCCCGAACGGAGGATGTACTCGATAGCGATGCCGTTGAGTGGCGACCCCGCCTCGGCGGCGTGCTCCCGGGCCAGATCGAAGTAGCGCTCGGCGACGGCGACGACGTTTTCGTACCCCGCCGGGTCGTCGTCCGCGAGAATATACTCCGCGGTGACAGGCGTGAGCTGTCCCTCGGCCACGTCGTCGCGGTAGTCGTCGACGTCGTCGAGCCAGATCTGTGCGCCGATGATCGCGAGGACGATGGACGTCCCGAACGCGGCGGGAATCTCGAAGCCGATGCCGCGGTAGGCATCGAGCATGCCGCGGTAGATGACGCCCACGCGGTCGTACTGGGTCCGGAGATACGGAAGGTCGCGTTCCGCACCTTCGAACGGGGCGTCGTCGGGGACGGGTGCGAACTTGTACTCGGACTCGATGCGTTCGACGGCCTCGGCGTCGCCGTCGAGGGCGTCGGCGAGCAGTTCGCGGAACCGGTCGTCCTGTGCTTGGTGGGCTTCGGATCGTTCGACCGCGTCGTCGTAGGCGACCCGCACGGCGTCGGGCGCGCGGTCGAACGCCGCCTCGACGACGCCTTGGAGGTGTGTCTGTGCGATCACTGCGACCCGCTCGCGGTCGACATCGTCGCCGTCGACGCGCACCGCAAAGTCCTCGAACTCGTCGTCGTTGATCGCGTCGCGCATGTCGCCGTCGAGCAGCGCTTGGACGATGAGTGCGGTCGCCTCCTCGGCGCGTTCGACGTACTCGCGCGCCTCGCGGTTGGCGGTCGCGAACGGGTCGACACGGCCCAGCCGTCTCCGGAGGCCGGTGACCTCGTCGGCGACCGGGTCGTAGCCGGCCGTCGAACGTGCGATAGCCCGTCGGTACAGGTAGCCAAGCGTTAGCTCCGCCGGGAGCGTAAGCTTCGTCTCGTACGCGAAATCGACCGTCTCGACGCCCAGTTCCGCAGCGACGGCGTCCTCGATGTCGGCGTACACGTCGTCGAGGATGGCATCGAGCGTCTCGTCGACCGCCGATTTGATCCGGAGGGCGCGGTAGTCGAAGCGGCCGCTCTCCGCGTAGTAGCCTAGGATCGCCCGTTGCGCGGTCGACAGGCGGTCGGCGCCGGCGAGACGGCCGGCGACGGCCCGCGGCGGCGACGGGATCACCGTTCCGGGCGTCCGGCCGTCACGCCGTCCGCCCCGCTCACCTCCCGACGGCTGACTCGAATCCTCATCGGCCGAACTGTCCCCGGGAACGGGCATCAAGCTTGTTATCGCCGGAGCCGATGGAACAGTTTTTCGGGCACGGGCCTCCCAGTAGCGTCCATGCAGGTCCACACGGTCGGTGACGGGACCCCAGAGGTCGCGGTGGTCGGCGCCGTCCACGGGGACGAGCCCTGTGGCGCCCGTGCGATCCAGCGCTTCCTCGAAACCGAACCCGACGTCGACCGCCCGGCGAAGTTGATCGTCGCCAACGAACGCGCCCTAGAGCGGGGCGTCCGGTACGTCGATACGGACCTCAACCGGTGTCTGCCCGGCGACTCCGAGAGCGACCAGTACGAGGAGCGCCTCGCCGCCGAACTCATGACCGAAGTGCGGGACTGTCTCGCACTCGGCATCCACTCGACGGTCTCCTACGACCGCCCGTTCGCCAACGTGGCGTATCTAAACGAGCGAAAACGCGACGCCGTGGCCCACCTGCCCGTCGATGCCGTCGTCGATTTCACCGTCGTCGCCGACGGCCGCTCGGTCGAGTTACCCCGATTCGTCGATATCGAGGCGGGCCACCAAGGCTCGGCCGCGGCCGCCGACAACGCCTACGACTGTCTGGTTGCCTTCCTCCGGGCCGCGGACGTCCTCCCGGGCGAACCGCCCGCACCCGACCCCGACTTCTACGAGGTGACCGATCCCGTCTACAAGGAGCCAGGCCGGGACTACCGGTTCCTCGGCGAGAACTTCGAGCGCGTCCCCGCCGGCGAACGGTTTGCTACCGTCGACGGCGACGACTTGACGGCCGACGAGGAATTCTGTCCCGTCCTCATGTCCAGCGACGGCCACGACGTCCTCCTCGGCTACCGCTCGACTCACCGGGGCAGGCTGTCGACGCTGCCCGTCGCGGGCGACGAAGCGGAGTCGATGACCGACGGAGCGACCGACGACTAGCCGGCGCCGAACGCCGGTCCGAAGCCGTCGGTGGTCGACCGCGCCGCGAGTACGGGGGCTAGAGGTAGCCTTCGATGTGGTCCGCGACTTCCTCGGGCGTATCGCCGACGGGGACGCCGGCGTCGTTGAGCGCTTGGATCTTGCTCTCGGCCGTCCCGGTGCCGCTCCCGGAGACGATGGCGCCGGCGTGGCCCATGCGCTTCCCCGGCGGGGCTGTCCGCCCGGCGATGAAGGCCGCCACGGGCGTGTCCATCTGCGTGGCGATATACTCCGCGGCTTCCTCCTCGTCTTCGCCGCCAATCTCGCCACACATGGCGACCGCCTCGGTCTCCGGATCGGCCTCGAAGAGTTCGAGGGCGTCGATGAAGGAGGTGCCGATGATGGGGTCGCCGCCGATGCCGATTGCGGTCGTCTGACCGATGCCGCGGTTCGTCAGGTTGTCGACCACTTGGTAGGTGAGCGTCCCCGACCGGGAGACGAGGCCGACGTTCCCCGAAGCGAAGATATTGCCCGGGAGGATGCCGAGTTTCGCCTCGCCGGGCGTGATGACGCCGGGACAGTTGGGGCCGACGAGGTGCGTATCCGTCTCCGAGAGCCGGCGGTTCACCGTCGCCATGTCTTGGGTCGGGATGCCCTCGGTGATGGCGACGACGAGGTCGAGGGAGGTGTCGAGCGCCTCGAACAGCGCGTCGGCGGCGAAGGCAGGCGGGACGAAGACCACGGAGGCGTCCGCGTCCTCCCGCCGGACGGCCTCGTGGACGGTGTCGTAGACGGGGACGCCGGCGACCTCTTGGCCGCCTTTGCCGGGCACCGCGCCGGCGACGACGTTCGTGCCGTACTCGATCATCTGCTCGGCGTGGAACTTGCCTTCCCCGCCGGTGATCCCCTGTACGACCACGCGGGTGTCGGCGTCGACCAAGACGCTCATGATTGCACCTCCTCGGCGTTGGCGACCGCACGCTGGACGGCGTCCTCCAGCGTCTCCTCGACGCGGACGAGGCTGGTGTCGAGAATCTCCATCCCCTCGCTCGCGTTGGTTCCGGCGAGACGGACCACGACGGGCTTTGGAATCTCGTCGAACTGCGAGAGCGCGTCGTTGATACCGCGGGCCACCTCGTCGCCCCGGGTGATACCGCCGAAGATGTTGAACACGACGGAGTCGACGTTGGGGTCGGAGAACACCATATCGAGGGCGTTGGCAACGCGTTCGGCCTTGGCGCCACCGCCGATGTCGAGGAAGTTCGCGGGGTCACCGCCGTAGTGGTCGACGAGGTCGAGCGTCGCCATCACGAGGCCGGCGCCGTTGCCGATGATGCCGACGTTGCCCGAGAGGCGAACGTAGTCGAAGCCGTATTCGCCGGCCTTGCGTTCGAGGTCGTCGGTGTACGACTCCTCTTCCATGTCCGCGAGGTCGGGGTGGCGAAAGAGCGCGTCGTCGTCGACGTTCAAGACGGCGTCCGCGGCGACGACGTCGCCCCCGTCGGTCACCATCAGCGGGTTGATCTCGGCCTCGCTGGCGTCCTTGCTCTCCCAGAGGTCGTACAGCGTCTCCAAGACGCTCGCGACGGCGCGGGACACGTCGCGTGGCACCCCCGCCTCGTAGACGGCTTTGCGAGCCTGATAGGGGTGCATTCCGAACGCGGGATCGACCCCCTCGCGGGCGATGGCCTCGGGCGTCTCCTCGGCGACCGACTCGATATCGACGCCACCCTCGGAGGAGACCATCGCGACGGGTTCACCCTCGCCGCGGTCCATCGTCACACCGAGATAGAGTTCGTTCACGAAGTCGACGGCCGACTCGACGAGAACGCGGTCGACGTGGTAGCCCTTGAGATCCATCCCCAAGATGGCGTCCGCGGCCTCGCGGAGTTCGTCGTCGTCGGTCGCGATTTCGATGCCGCCGGCCTTCCCGCGGCCGCCGACGTGGACCTGTGCCTTGACCGCGACGGGGTAGCCGAGCGCCGCCCCGGCGTCAACCGCCTCGTCGACGCTCGTCGCTAGCCGGGAGTCGGGCGTCGGAATCCCGGCGTCGGCGAAGATACCCTTCGCCTGATACTCGTGGAGTCTCATGTCGAATCGTTCCGAGGTACCGGCGAATGGGAGTTAGTAGTATCGGTCGGAGCGAACCGTCACTCGGCGGCGTCGCCACAGTCGAGAATCGAGACGGCGAAATCGAGGGCCACGGCGACCCGTACGACGACGCGGACTGTGTCTCCGACGACCACTGCGTCGGGGACGGTGGACACCGTGTAGGACGGGTTTTGAACGCGGGGTCGGTCGCGCGGCGGGCGTTTAATCACTTTCGCGGTCGACGATGGGGACGTGACCGACGCCGCTTTCGACGCCTTCGACCACGAGTCGCACATGCGACGGACCTTCGAACTCGCCCGCGAGGCCGCCGACCGGGGCGACGAACCGTTCGGCAGCGTCCTCGTCCGCGACGACGAAGTCGTCATGGCCGACTCGAATCGAATCGTCACGGAAGACGACATCCGCCGCCACCCCGAGCTCCATCTCGCCCACCGCGCGTGTCGGGACCTCGACCCCGCAGAACGCGCGGAGACTGTCATGTACACGAGCACCGAACCGTGCCCGATGTGTGCCGGCGGGATGGTGCGGGCGGGGTTCGGCCGCGTCGTCTACAGCGTCGGAGGCGACGAAATCGGGGCGTTCACGGGGGGTGGTCCGTCGGTCCGCTCGGCGGACGTCCTCGACGGCGTCACCGACGTCGTCGGCCCCGTCCTGAACGACGAGGGGCGCCGGATCCACGAGGAGTTCGACTGGTGACGGCGGGACGGTGAATCGAGGACGGCGTGGCTTTATTCGGGCGGTCCACGTACGCCGATCCATGCGCGCAGTCCGATACCACGAGTATGGCGGCCCCGAGGTACTGCAAGTCGAGGAGATCGACCGACCCGAACCGGCCGCCGACGAGGTCCTGATCGAGGTGGCGGCGGCGGGGGTCAATCCCGTGGACACCTACTTTCGGGAGGGTGCCTACGAGCCATTTACCCTGCCGATGGTCACCGGTGTCGACGCCGCGGGTGAGGCCACCTCGGTCGGCGACGACGTCACTGGCATCGACACCGGCGACGCCGTGGTCGCCACCGGCCTGAACAAGGACCACTACGGCACCTGCGCGGAGTACGTTGCGGTCCCGACCGACCGCGTCGTCGAACTCCCAGCCGGCGCCGACCTCGTCGCCGCGGGCGGAGCGGGGGTCGCCGCCGTGACCGCTTGGCGGGCGCTGATCGACCACGCCAGCCTCGAACCCGCCGAGACGGCGCTGATTCACGGCGGAAGCGGCGGGGTCGGCCACGCGGCCGTCCAACTCGCCGCCGCGACCGGCGCGCGCGTCGTCACCACCGCCGCACCCGCATACCACGACCACCTCGACGCCCTCGGGGCCGACGTCGTCCTCGACTACGCCCGCGACGACCTACGGGAAGCCGTCGTCGAGGCGAGCGCAGGTGGCCCGGACGTGATCCTCGATCATCGCCTCGACGACTACCTCCAGTTCGACGCGGACGTGGCCGCTCACGGCGCTCGGATCGTCGGCATCGGCGAGAACGACCCCGCGGCCGGCTTCACGAACGACGGCGCCGCCCGCGGGAAGGAACTCACCTTCCAGTTTATGAGCATGTACAACACGCCGACGTTGCGTCCGCGACTCGAACGGGTCGCGACCCTGCTCGGCGAGGGCGAACTCGACATCGAAGTGGCCCGCACCTACGATCTAGACGAGGTGGCCCAAGCCCAGCGCGACGTCCTGAACGACAGCTTCCTCGGAAAGCTCGTCGTGACGCCCTGAGTCGGACGACGCCACCCGCGAATTTTTGATCCTCGGTACCGAATCACACGTATGTCCGTATCCTTCGACTTCTCGGACCGGGTCGTGTTGGTGACGGGTGCGAGTGGCGCCCTCGGAAGCGCCGTCGCGGCGGCCTTTGCCGACGCCGGGGCGACAGTCTGTGGCGCCGACCTAGTCGCGCCCGACGACGAGGACGCCCTGATCGATCCGGCGGCCGTCGACTTCTACGAGGGTGACTTCACCGACGAGTCGGACGTCGCGAGCGTCGTCGAGGCGGTCGTCGACGCCCACGGCGGCATAGATCACCTCTGTCCCGTCGCAGGGACGTGGCGGGGCGGAACGCCGCTCCACGAGACGGACGCCGAGACCGTCGAGTTCCTGCTCGACGTGAACCTGAAGACGATGTTTCTGGCGTCGAAACACGCGCTCCCGCACCTGCGCGAGCGCGAAGGGACCGTCGTGAGCGTCGCGTCGCGGTCGTCGCTCTCGGGCGGCGAGGGTGACGGCCCCTACCGCGCCTCGAAGGCCGGAGTGCGACTCCTGACCGAGACGGTTGCCGCCGAAAACGCCGGTGTCGTGCGAGCGAACGCGGTCATGCCGAGTGTCATCGACACGCCGGCGAACCGCGAGGCGATGCCCGACGCCGACCACGACACTTGGGTCGACCCCGCGACCATCGCGCGAACGGTGCTTGCGCTCTCCTCGGAGGCGACGGCGGCGACCAGCGGCGCGGCGGTCCCGGTCTACGGCGAGGCCTGAGGCCTCCGGCCCGGCGCCCGACCACCGTGGCGGTCGTCGCGGCGGATCGTGATCCTTTTTTTCCGTCGTGGTGGATGCCGGACCATGTCACAGCGAGAAACGTGGGCGACGCGGGTCGGCTTTATCATCGCGGCCGTGGGAAGCGCCGTCGGTCTCGGTAACGTCTGGCAGTTCCCGTTCCAGACGGGCGCGAACGGGGGCGCCGCCTTCATCGTCGTCTACCTAGCCGCCGTCTTCCTGATCGGCTTTCCCGCCATGCTTGCGGAGTTCGTGATCGGTCGCCGCGCCGAACGAAACCCCATCGACGCCTTCGCCCGTCTCGGCCACCGGGACTGGCGTGTCGTCGGCGCCATCGGTACCATCTCGGCGTTCTGGATCCTCTCCTTTTACAGCGTCGTCGGCGGGTGGGTGATCCGGTACATCGTCGGGAGTGCCACGGGGGCGTACTTCTCCGGATCCGAGGCGTACTTCGGAGCCATCTCCGCCGGCCCCGAGGCGATTGGCTTGCACGCCCTCTTCATGGCACTGACTGTCGGCGTCGTCGCCTTCGGCGTCACCGACGGCATCGAGCGGTCGACGAAGTTGATGGTGCCGAGCATCGTCGTCCTACTCGGCGGCCTCGCCATCTGGGCCGCGACCCTCGACGGCGGCGGCGCCGGCTACGCTTACTACCTCTCGCCCGACATAGACACCCTCGTGGCGAACATCGGGAGCATCCTCCCGGCGGCGGTGGGACAGGCCTTCTTCACCCTCTCGCTCGGGATGGGCGCGATGCTCACCTACGCCTCCTATCTCGGCCGCGACGACTCGCTGCCGGCCGACGGCGCGACCATCGTCGTCCTCAACACGTTCGTCGGCCTGCTGGCGGGGCTGGTCGTCTTCCCCATCCTCTTCTCGCTGGGTATCGATCCCGGGAGCGGTGGCCTCGGTGCCGCCTTCATCACCCTCGCCGGTGCCTTCGCACAGTTGCCCGCCGGACGCCTCCTCGGAGTCGTCTTCTTCGTCGTCCTCCTGCTCGCGGCGCTCTCCTCCGCGATCAGCCTGCTCGAAGTCGTCACCGCCTACCTCGTCGACAACACCGACCGCTCGCGCTCGACGCTGGCGGTGGGTCTCGGCGCCGCCATCTTCGCGCTCGGCGTTCCCAGCGCGTTCGGACTGCCGATCCTCGCGTGGTACAACGCCATCGCCTACAACCTCCTGCTGCCTCTGTCGGTGCTCTGCCTGCTCATCTTCGTCGGCTGGGTTGACGCCGCCGACGCCGTCACCGAACTCCGTCGGGGCACCGGCCTGAGCGAGGGTGGGGCCACCGCTTGGCTCTGGTTCGTCCGCACGGTCGTCCCCCTAGGCGTCTTGGTGACGCTGCTTCTCGGCCTGCAGTCGCTGGCGGTCCGGGCAGGACTGATCGCCGAGGCTATCGTCTAACTCTCGGACCGCTGACGACTCCCGACTCGAAACCCACTTTACGGGGATTCACCCACCGTTTGCTAATGGCACGAGAGACGTGGGGTACGCGCACGGGTTTCATCCTGGCCGCCGCGGGGAGCGCGGTCGGGCTGGGGAACATCTGGCGGTTCCCTTGGATGACCGCCGAAAACGGCGGTAGCGCCTTCTTGCTCGTCTATCTAGTCATCGTCCTCGCTGTCGGCGTGCCGGGACTGCTCGGGGAGTTCGTCATCGGCCGCCGGGCGCGGCGCAATCCCATGGGCGCGCTGGGCGACCTCTCTGGATCGCGACGCTGGGCCGCCGTCGGCGGTGTCTCCGCGGTCACCGGCGTCGCGCTCCTCTCGTTTTACAGCGTCGTCGGCGGGTGGATCCTGCGCTACCTGCTGGTCTCGTTGACCGGCCCAATCACCGGCGGGACAGCCTACCTCGCCAATCCGGGAGCGTACTTCGAGACGATTTCTTTCGGCGTCGAAGCCGCCGGCTTTCATCTCCTCTTTCTCTCGCTCACCGGCCTGATCGTCCTCGGCGGCGTCCGTCGCGGCATCGAACTCGGGACGAAGGTGATGATGCCTGCGGTGCTCGCGCTCCTCATCGGCATGGCCATCTGGGTGTCGACACGGACGGGAGCCGGCGCCGGCTACGACTTCTTCCTTACCTTCGATCTCGCGACTATCCGGGCGGACTTCTTCTCGATCCTCGGGCCTGCGGCCGGGCAGGCGCTCTTTACCCTCTCGGTCGGCGCGGGAACGATGATCACCTACGCCTCCTACCTCGACGAGGATCGGTCGCTACCCTTCGACGGGTCGGTCATCGCTCTCCTCAACACGGGCGTGGGTGTCCTCGCCGGCCTCGTTGTCTTCCCGCTGCTGTTCTCTCAGGGGATCGACCCGGGGAGTGGCGGTCCCGGGGCGCTGTTCGTCGGCATCGCCGGAGCGTTCGCCCAGTTGCCAGGGGGCGAACTTCTCGCGATCCTGTTTTTCGGCGTCGTCGCCTTCGCTGCGCTGTCGAGTTCGATCAGCATGCTTGAGATTCCGGTCGCCGTCCTCGTCGACGAGGTGGGGTGGTCACGGCGACGAGCGGTCGGGGCGTTGCTCGGTCTCATCGCGACGACGGGGACGATCACCGCCTTCCAGCCCGGACTCTTCGACTTCGTCGCCGGAACGCTGGTCGATCTCCTGCTCACCGGCGGGTTGATTGCCTTCCTGCTGTTCGCGGGGTGGGTGCTCGGCCGCGACGCGGTCGCCGAATACGCGACCGGCGCGGGGCCGCTGGCGACCCGCTTTGGCACCCCGTGGCTGCTCGCCGTCGGCGTCGCCATCCCCCTCTTTCTGGTCTTTACCCTCCTGACGACGTTCGGCGTCGACGCCCAGATCGGCTTCTGGCCGACCGTCGGGGCTGCCGTCGCGGTCGTCGGTGCCGGGATCGCGCTCATCGGCTTCCGGCGCGGGCGCGCAGCGGTGTGACGGCGGCGGAATCCTTTTGCCGCCGGTCGAACCTTGTTGTGGACGATGACAGGTGGTGGGCTATGACCATGGACGAGCGGATCGAGGAACTCCGCGAGAAGCGGGAGCGGGCGCTCCTCGGCGGGGGCCAAGACCGGATCGACTCCCAGCACTCGAAGGGGAAGATGACCGCCCGCGAGCGGATCGACTACTTCCTCGACGACGGCACCTTCCGGGAGTTCGACCAGTTCCGAACCCACCGAACCCACAAGTTCGGCATGGAGGAAAAACAACTGCCTGGCGACGGCGTCGTCACCGGCTACGGGGAGGTGAACGGGCGCAAGACCTTCGTCTTCGCCCACGACTTCACCGTCTTCGGTGGCTCACTCGGCGAGGTGATGGCCGAGAAGATCTGTAAGGTGATGGATAAGGCGATGGACGTCGGCGCGCCTATCGTCGGCCTCAACGACTCCGCGGGCGCCCGCATCCAAGAGGGGGTCCGCAGCCTCGCCGGCTTCACTGACATCTTCCACCGAAACCAGCAGGCCAGCGGCGTCATCCCCCAAATTTCGGGCATCATGGGGCCGTGTGCCGGCGGCGCGGTGTACTCTCCCGCCATCACCGACTTCGTCTTCATGGTGAAAGACACGAGTCACATGTTCATCACCGGGCCGGACGTGATCAAGACCGTCACCGGCGAGGAGGTCACCTTCGAGGAACTCGGCGGGGCGGTCACCCACGCCTCGGAGACGGGGGTCGCCCACCGCGCCTTCGAGGACGAGGAGACGGCTCTCGATAACATCCGTCGCCTGCTCTCCTATCTCCCACAGAACAACGTCGAGGACCCGCCGCGGCTCGACCCTTGGGACGATCCGGATCGCCCGGCCGACGAGCTGACGGACGTGGTGCCGGACGAACCACAGAAGCCCTACGACATGACGGACGTGATCGACGCCGTCGTCGACGAGGGCTCGTTCTTCGAGATCCACGGCGACTGGGCACGCAACGTGGTCGTCGGGTTTGGCCGCCTCGACGGACGCTCGGTCGGCGTCGTCGCCAACCAGCCCCGGTCGAACGCCGGCACCCTCACCGTCGACGCCAGCATGAAGGCCTCGCGGTTCGTCCGCTTCTGTGACGCGTTCAACGTCCCCATCCTCACGCTCGTCGACGTCCCGGGCTACATGCCGGGGACCGACCAAGAACACCGGGGGATCATCCGCCACGGCGCGAAACTCCTCTATGCCTACTCCGAGGCGACGGTCCCGCTGTTGACCGTCATCACGCGGAAAGCCTACGGCGGCGCCTACTGTGTCATGGCGTCGAAACACCTAGGTGCCGACGTCAACTACGCGTGGCCGACCTCCGAACTCGCGGTCATGGGACCGGAGGGCGCCGTGAACATCCTGTACAGCGACGAACTCGACCACGCGGACGATCCGGAAGCTCGCCGGCAGGACCTCGTCGCGGAGTACCGTGAGGAGTTCGCCAACCCCTACACCGCCGCCGACCGCGGATTCATCGACGACGTGATCGAGCCACAGGACACCCGTCGTCGCCTGATCGACGACCTAGAGATGCTCACGACCAAGCGCGTCTCGAACCCGGAGAAGAAACACGGCAACATCCCGATCTGAGATGGACGGACTCGACATCCCCGACGACGCCGACGACGCCGAAGCCGCGGCCATCGCGGCCGCGGTCGGTGCCCACGTGCGTGACGGCGAGCGTGCCGCGGCGGCGGCCGCCGCCGGGGCGCCGGCCGAGGAGCAGTGGAGCGGGCGCCGGTGGGTCTTCGCCGGTCGGATCGAGAGCCTCCAAGGTCGGTCGGTTCGAATCCCCGACGGCGTGCCGACCGACGACTGGACGGCTGCGGGGCGCACCGACCGACTCTGACCGAAGGTTTTTCGCTTGACACGTCTTGGCTAAGAGACGGTCCAACGCGGTCCAATACGCATATACGGACGCCGTCCGAAAACTGGCCTCGTGAGCGACGAACGCGGGGGCATCGACGACGGGCGGGTCGGAGACCCCCTCGGACTCCTCGTCAAACAGCCACAGAAGGGGTGGCTAACGGGGAGGTTGGGGACACGATTCGGCGGCCTGTCGGTCGCGTGGCGTCGCCGTCTGGGCAGCGGCGTCGTCGCCGGTGTCGGGCTACTGCTCGTCACTGTCCCCGTCAATCATCTGTTCCATCACGGACTCTCTATCGAGGGGCTACTGGGCGACCTAGTGCCGCTGGTGTTCGGCGCTACGCTAGTGGCGGCCGGCGCTTGGCTCCGATGGGGGAGCGACGACGAGACCGCGCCCACGGTGACCGCATTCTGGGTCCTCGTCGGCCTCGTCGGTGCCGGTCTCGTGTCGCTGTACATCCTGTCGCTCCACATGAGCCACGGTCACGTCGTCGAATCGCCGTGGTTCTTGGCGTACGACATCGCCGCCACGGGTGCCGTGGCCGGACTGCTGATCAGCCGGTACGACTTGCGGGCCCGGAGTCGTCACCGCCGGCTGAGCGAGCGGGAACGCCAGTTTCGGGCGGTGTTCGAGGGAACGCTCGACGCCCTCGTCGTCACCGACGACAGCGGTCGGTACGTGGCCGCGAACCCTGCGGCCGCCGACCTGTTCGGTCTCGACCGGTCGGAGCTGATCGGCAAGCAGGTCTCGGATTTTACGCCCGACGACGCCGACGTGGACGAGCAGTGGGCGGCGTTTCTCGACGACGGCTGTCAACGCGGCGAGTTCGACCTCGTCCGTGCGGACGGCGAGGCTCGAACCGTCGCCTTCGCCGCCACCGCGAACGTGCTGCCGGGGCGTCATCTCTCGGCGTTGCGGGACGTGACCGAGCGCACCCGCCGCAAACAGGAACTCGGGCAAGAGCGCGCTCGCGTCGAGTTTCTGAACCGACTGCTCAGACACAACATCCTCAACGGAATGAACCTCGTGCTGGCGAAACTCGACGCGCTGGCCCGAGAGGTGCCCGACGACCGGTGCGACGATGTGGACGTGGCCCGCCACCGGAGCAAGGAAATCGTCGACCTCGTCCAGACGGCGCGACGGTTGGCGAACGACATAACCCACGAACCCACGGATCAAGCAATCTCCGTCATCGACCCGCTCTCGGCGGCCGTCTCCAACGTCCGGGAGACGTACCCGCAGGCGACCGTCGAGTGGACCCCGCCCGACGGAACTCCGCGGGTCCACGCCGACGACATGCTGGAGACGGTGTTCGATCACCTCCTGACGAACGCGGTCGAACACAACGACGCCGGGTCGGTCAGCGTGACCGTCGACGTCGAGGCAGACGCGCAGACGGTCACGGTCCGCGTCGCCGACGACGGGATCGGTATCCCCCCCGAACGGCGTGAGGAGCTATTCGACGGCAGCGGCTTCTCGCACGCCCGCGACTGGGGTGGATTCGGCCTCTCCATCGTCGACGTACTCGTCGACAAGTACGATGGGCGCGTTCGGGTGACGGACAACGAGCCGAGCGGCGTAGTCGTCGCCGTGGAACTTCGGCGGGCCGAGTGACAGTGGCGACGAGCGGTCGATCCGTGTCCCGGCGGTCCACAATTCGGCGAACCTGCCGCTCCGGGGTGTGTCTCTAGCGACGTACAGCCGACAGTATCAGGCCTGAGCTGCCGCGCCAGCCTTCTTGCGCGTGATGTAGCCCGCGATCCGGTTGCGAACGCCCTTCGATTCGACGTTCGTCAGCTTGGAGACGCTGTCCTTGTTGGTCTCGAAGTCGGTGTTGAACGCTTCCGGATATCGCTCCAGCAGGAGCCCGCCGAGCTGTTTGACGTATTTGGGTTTGATGGCCATACCGACAGTTGTGCCACTAGGCCACTAAAGCGATTCGTTCCGCCGCGCACGCCAGTCGGTCAGTTCGTCGATCCGGTCGAAGGCTGCACGCTCTGCCGGCCCGCCACACCGCTCGACCGTCTCCGCGAAGTACGCTAGACGGTCGAGCAGGGCGCCGGTGTCGTACGCTGGCACGTCGAGACGTGAGGCCGCCACCGTCGCGTCGATGACGGCGTAGAACCCGCGGTTGATCGTCGGGACCCGCCGCTCCCGCACCGTCGCCTCGGCGGGCGTGAGCGCCCAGCGCACCCACTCGGTGCCGCCTTCTTCCCCCTCGTCGAGGCGTTCGGCGGTCACCTCGACCCACGCCGCCGCCCCGTCCCGAACCGGCTCGTCCGTCTCGGTCACGTCGAGAGCAGCGGCGACGAACTCGCGGGGGTCGGTCGTGAACTGGACGACGCCACCACCCCGCCGCTCGAAGTTGCCACGGGTTCGCGTGTGACCCCACGTCGTCGCGGTCACGGGGTCACCCGCCTCATCGGGCGCGTGGAGACCGAGAGCCGCCTGATTCCAGCGGTCGTTGGGGCCGAGCGTCGCCACCACCGACTCGGTGACCCCCGTGAGGCCGGCCGGCCAGCCGTCGGTGGCGGTCACACCGGCACCCCTCGTTCGAGCGCGACGAAGGCCGCCGCCGCGGTGAGGTCGGCGGTCGTCCCGGGGTTGATCCCCTCGGCGCGGAACTGCGCGGCCAAGTCCTCGGCGGCGTCGAGGTCACCGCGGACGGCCGCGGCTCGTCGGCTCACCGCCGCGGCCGTCTCGGACCCGTGTTCGGTGGCCACGAGCGTGTCCGGCCGCTCGGCCAGCAGATCGAGGAAGGCGCGGGCCAGACGGTCGGTGACCGGCCCCGTATCGTCACGGACGGCGGCGGCGGCCGCGAAGGTCCGCTCGAAGCCTCCCGTCCACTCCGCGGCGTTGCCGTCGCGGTCCGCGCTCGTGGCCATCACGTCCGCGAGTGTCACCCCCCGCTCTCTGATCGCCGGTTCCGCATCGGCGCCTTTGCGCACGTCGAGGGCCGTCGCGTCCGGGGGCGGGTCGTCGACCGCCACGTCGACGTGTTCGAACGCGCGATAGAAGGCGACAGCGTCGTCGACGGTCGTCGCGTCGACGACTGCGTCGACGCCCGCGGGCGAGAGTCGATCCGTCGTGGCGGCCCGGACCAGCGGGGCGAGCAAGAGCAGGCAGCCGAACTGCGTGTTGTCGCCGTCCTGCTGGCTCATGCCCCGGACCGCACGCTCGAAGGCGTCGCCGAGTGGGCGGTCGGGGTCGGCCGCCTCGACGAGTCCGGGGCGGGCGCCCACGGCGCCCGTGAGAAAGTGTTCGAACCGGAGGTCTGCGTGGTCTCGGCGGCGGTCGACGTTGCCCGGCTTGGGCGTACTCGCCACCTCCAGCAACAAGGCGAGTTCCGCGTGGTCGACCGGCGACATCCCGGGCCGGGGGTGTGCCGCCGACCGATCCGCGTCGGTCACTCCGGGACCCTCCCGTCGCGGCGGTCGGCCGTCTGTGGCCCGGCGGCCCGGCGGTCCCAGTCGTCGACGGCGCGGGCGACCCGCCGAAGCACCGCCGGGTCGTCGCTCGGCCGGCCGACGCTGACGCCGTCGGCGCCGTAGGCGAGATACTCCCACGCCGTTTCCCGGTCGCGGACGCCGTTGTTGGCGAGGACACGGGTCTCCGGCGTCACGGCGGCGACGTCGGCGACGACGGGTTCGCTGTCCATGGCGTCGACGTGGACGATATCGGCCCCCGCGGCGGCGACCCGTCTGGCGGTCGCCGGCAGGTCGACGCCGTCGACCTCGGTACGCATCTTGACGCTCACGGTCGCCCCCGTCTCGGCCGCGGCGGCGACGTAGCGGGTGAGGCGGTCGGCGTCGCGGAGCAACGTCTCGCCACAGCCGGCGGCACACAGCTCCGCCTGTCGGCAGTGGGCGTTGATCTCGACGACCGCGTCGTGGCGGGCACAGACGGTCGCGGCGGCCCGGATCGGGTCGACGGTCGCACTCCGGACGTTCAGCCCGGGGCGGATCGGCGCGCCCGCCAGCGCGGCGAGTTGAGCGTCGGCGAACGCGAGCGGGTCGTCGGGGAGAAACTCCTCACGGCCGCGAGCGACCAAGTCCCGAGCGGCCGCACGAGCCTCCGCGTCGAGGGCGAGGCCGCCGAGGAAGGCGAGGTCGGCGAAGGGCGCGCCGTGTCGCGCCCACGCCGCGTCGGCGGCGCCGCTGAGGCTGGCCAGAGCGAGCATCAGGTTACCTCCGCGAGCGCCGACGCGACGGCGCTGACGACGCGTTCGGCGTCCGCCGTATCGTCGATCCGAGTGTCGGTGCGGACGACCGGGCGGTCGAGGGCCGTGCCGTCGTCGGTGTCGAGGACGAAGGCGTCGACGAAGGGGTAGGCGTCGGCGACACCGGCGGTCGAGGGCTCGCGGCCGACACCGCGCATGAGGTCGTCGGCCGGCCCGGAGAAGACGCGGTCCTCGATGAAGGGCGAGACGGCGACGACCGGCGCGTCGGCGAGGGCATCCTCGACACCGGGGAGCGCGCGGATCGGCCCGACGCTGGTGACCGGGTTCGAGGGGCCGATCACGACCGGGTCGTCGAGCGCCGCACGGACTGCGGCGGTGGGTGCGGCGTCGGCGGCGCCCCGGAACTCGACGTCCTCGACCGCGGGGGCGGCACGGCGTGCCACCCAGTACTCTTGGAAGTGCATCGCGCCGTCCTCGGTGTGGACGATGGTGGCGACGGGATCGTCGCTCATCGGCAGGAGATCGACCGTGAGGCCGAAGGCGTCGGCGAGACGGCGGGTCACCGCGGTCAGGGATAGTCCCTCGTCCAGCAGGCTGGTGCGGGTGAGGTGGACCGCCCGGTCACGGTCGCCGATCTCCATGAATTCGGCGACCCCCGAGAACCGCCGCCAGCGGGCGAGCCGTCGGCCGGCGGTCTGTCGGTCCGGCGAAAGATATCGCGGACCGGCGGGAAGGTCGGCGGCGTCGGCGATCCGCGCGAGTTCGTCGTGGGTCGCGGTCGTGTCACCCTCGATCCCCCACCACCGCTCGCGGTCGAGGACCCCACCGCCACCGAAGAGGACGGTGTCGAGGTCGGGACAGACCAGCAGACCGCCGAGTTCCACGTCGTCGCCGGTGTTGGCGACGACCGTGACCGTCTCGGGATCGAAGGCGGCGCCCACGCCGTCGAGGAGTTTGGGCGTGCCCGTCCCGCCGGCGAGAAACGTGACCATGCGCGCCGTAGCGGACGGGCGGGTTTGTGCCTTTGGGGTCGGGAACCCCGTTCGGCCACGCGCCACGCTTAGGACCCCTCCGGCCGAAGACTCGCCTATGGGCGATATCGAGGTACTCCGCGACGACGTATCGCTCGACGACCCGACGCTCGTCGAGGGACTACCGGGGGTCGGTCTCGTGGGCAAACTCGCCACCGACCACCTCGCGGAGACGTTCGAGATGGTACATTACGCGAACGTCCACTGCGAGGGGTTGCCGCCGGTGGCGACCTACGAGGGCGACGACCGCGAACTGGTGACGCCCGTGCGACTGTACGCCGACCAAGAGCGTGATCTGCTGGCCCTCCGAAGTGACGTGCCGGTCACGCCGCCGGCCGCCCTAGAGTTCGCCGAGTGCCTGTCGGCGTGGGACGGCGGCGGCGGGACACACGTCTACCTGAGCGGAATCGGCCGGAAACGCGAGGAGGGGACGACACCCGCGATGTACGGCGTCGGCACCGCGGGCGGGAGCGACAGTCTCGCGACCGTAGGGATCGAGTCCCCCGAGGAGTCGGGGCTGGTGTCGGGGCCGACGGGGGCGCTCCTGAATCACGCGGTGCGGACCGACCGGACGGCCGTCGGACTGATCGTGGAGGCGACACCCCAGTTCCCGGACCCGGAAGCGGCCGCCCACCTGCTTCAGGAGGGGATCGGACCACTGGTGGGGACGACGGTGCCGGTCGCGGAGTTGACCGACCGCGCGGCGGAGATCAGGAGTGCCAAACGGCGGCTGGCCCGACAGATGCAGGAGGCCGACGAGACGAGTTCGCAGGCGCGGCCGCTCGGGATGTATCAGTGAGCACGTTCTGCAAGCCTTAAGCGACCCGAGGCGTTTCGTTCGACCATGCAAGAGGATGCGGCCGACGGAACGACGACCGACGGCGACGCCCCCGACGCGGACGACGGTGAGGACGAGACGACCGACCTCGCCGACCGCGTTGCCGAGTACGACGCCGACCTCGGCGCGGCCGTCGAGGACCTCGAAGCACGGATCGAGGGCCTCGAAGCGGAATTGGAGGCTGAACGGGACCGTGCCGAGGACTTGGAGTCGCGACTGAAGCGCAAGCAGGCCGACTTCCAGAACTACAAGAAGCGTACCGAGGAGCAAAAAGAACAGCTCAAAGAGCGTGCGACGGAGGATTTCGTTGCCCGGGTGGTCCCGGTGCGTGACGACTTAGTCAGAGCGCTCGAACAGGACGACGACGTCGACATCCGAGACGGCGTGGAGTCGACGCTGGCGTCGCTCGACCGGGTCCTCGAATCGGAGAACGTGGCGGCCATCGAGCCGTCGGCCGGCGACGAAGTCGACCCGGTCCGCCACGAGGTGATGATGAAAGTCGAGAGCGACGAACCCGAGGGGACGATCGCCGACGTGTTCCGCCCGGGCTACGAGATGGCGGGGTCGGTCATTCAAGAGGCACAAGTGACGGTCAGCGACGACTCGGCGTAACGCGGCCGGGGCGGTCCCGGTGGATTGCAGTTCTACATAAATGGTGTTGGTAACGACCCACGCGCAGTCGTCGAATCGGGAGACGGGAGCGGCCCGGTTCGGACGACGAATTCGGGCCGTCTAGTAACCTTTAACCGAACTAAACCGGTAATCACGGACAAGATGGCGAGCAACAAAATTCTGGGCATCGACCTCGGGACCACGAACAGCGCGTTCGCGGTCATGGAGGGCGGCGATCCGGAGATCATCGTAAACGGCGAGGGTGATCGGACGACACCCTCCGTCGTCGCGTTCACCGACGACGAGCGACTCGTCGGGAAACCGGCGAAAAATCAGGCCGTCCAGAACCCCGAGCGCACGATCCAGTCGATCAAGCGCCACATGGGTGAGGAGGACTACACCGTCGAGATCGACGACGACGAGTACACACCCGAGCAGATCTCGGCGATGACCCTCCAGAAGATCAAACGCGACGCCGAGGAGTACCTTGGCGACGACGTCGAAAAGGCGGTCATCACGGTGCCGGCGTACTTCAACGACCGGCAGCGCCAAGCGACCAAGGACGCCGGCGAAATCGCCGGCTTCGAGGTCGAGCGCATCGTCAACGAGCCGACGGCGGCCTCGATGGCCTACGGCCTCGACGACGAGTCCGACCAGACCGTCCTCGTGTTCGACCTCGGTGGCGGGACCTTCGACGTATCCGTCCTCGATCTGGGCGGCGGCGTCTACGAGGTCGTCGCGACCAATGGGGACAACGACCTCGGAGGCGACGACTGGGACGAGGCGATCATCGACCACCTCGCCGACGAGTTCGAGAGCAACCACGGGATCGACCTCCGCGAGGACCGCCAAGCCCTCCAGCGACTGAACGACGCCGCCGAGGAAGCCAAGGTGGAACTCTCCTCGCGCAAGGAGACGGAGATCAACCTCCCCTTCATCACCGCGACCGACGACGGCCCGATCCACCTCGAGACGTCGCTCACCCGCGCGAAGTTCGAGTCGCTGACGGGCGACCTGCTGGAGCGGACGGTCGAGCCAACCGAACAGGCGCTGGCGGACGCCGGCTACTCGAAAGGCGACATCGACGAGGTCATCCTCGTTGGCGGATCGACGCGGATGCCGCAGGTCCAAGAGAAGGTCGAGGACTTGGTCGGTCAAGAGCCGAAGAAAAACGTCAACCCCGACGAGGCGGTCGCGCTGGGCGCGGCGATCCAAGGCGGCGTCCTCGGCGGCGAAGTCGACGACATCGTCCTGCTGGACGTGACGCCCCTGTCGCTGGGGATCGAAGTCAAGGGCGGCCTGTTCGAGCGCCTGATCGAGAAAAACACCACCATCCCGACCGAGGAGTCGAAAATCTTCACCACTGCGGCGGACAACCAGACGATGGTGCAGGTGCGAGTCTTCCAAGGTGAACGCGAGATTGCCGAGGAGAACGAACTGCTCGGCGAGTTCCAGCTGACCGGCATCCCGCCGGCACCCGCGGGAACGCCGCAGATCGAGGTCGGCTTCAACATCGACGAGAACGGCATCGTCAACGTCGAGGCCGAGGACAAGGGCTCGGGCAACGCCGAGTCCATCACCATCGAGGGCGGTGCCGGCCTCTCCGACGAGCAGATCGAGCAGATGCAGGAAGAGGCCGAGGAACACGCCGAGGAGGATCAGCAGCGCCGCGAGCGGATCGAGGCCCGCAACGACGCCGAGAGTTCGATCCAGCGCGCCGAGACGCTCCTCGAGGAGAACGAAGAGGAGATCGATGACGAGATCCGAGGGTCCGTCGAGGACGCCATCGCGGACGTCGAAGAGACCCTCGACGACGAGGACGCGACGGCCGACGAACTGCAGGACGTGACGGAGACGCTGTCCGAGGAACTCCAAGAGATCGGCAAGCAGATGTACCAAGAGCAGGCCCAACAGGCACAGGCTGGTGCCGGCGGTGCGGGCGCTGGCATGGGCGGCGCGGGTGCCGGTCCCGGCGCAGGTGCCGGTCCCGGCCCGGACGCCGGTGCCGACGACGAGTACGTCGACGCCGACTTCGAGGAGAAAGACGACGAGGACGAAGAGTAGTCCCCGAGCCGCGTTTTTGAAATAGGTAGGGACGATACGGGAGGATAACTGATGACAGAGGATTTCTACGACGTGCTCGGCGTATCCCGGGACGCCTCGGAGGAGGACATCAAGGCGGCGTACCGCAAGAAGGCCTCGGAGTACCATCCGGACGTGAGCGACGACCCCGACGCCGAGAAGAAGTTCAAGCAGGTACAGAAGGCAAAGGAAGTGCTCACCGACGAAGAGAAGCGGCAGGCCTACGACCAGATGGGTCACGAGCGCTTCGAACAGGCCGAAAAGCGCGGTGGCTTCGACGGCGGCGCCGGGGCCGGTGGCGCCGGTGGCGGCAACCCCTTCGGCGGCGCGGGTGGCGGTGCCGGCGGCTTCGAAGATATCTTCGAGCAGTTCTTCGGTGGCGGCCGCGGCGGCGGTGGCGGCGACCGACCCCGGCAGGGACAGGACCTCCGCACCTCCCTCGAACTCGATCTCGAGGAGGCGTTCGAGGGTGTGGAACGGGAGTTCACCGTCACGCGCCCGTCGCGCTGTTCCGACTGTGGCGGTGAGGGTCACCCGCCGGACGCCGACACGCGGACGTGTCCCAACTGCGACGGCCGCGGACAGGTCACGCAGGTGCAACAGACGCCGTTCGGGCGGGTCCAGCAGACGGGGACCTGTCGACGGTGTGGTGGCGAGGGTTCCCTCTACAGCGAGACGTGTTCGACCTGTGGCGGCGAGGGACAGATCCGCGAGGAGTCGACACTCTCGGTCGACATCCCGGCGGGCATTCGCGACGGGCAGACCCTCCGGATGGAGGGCGAGGGCGCGCCGGGCGAGAATCGCGGCCCGAACGGTGACCTGCTGATCGAGGTGTCGGTCACCGACCACCCGGACTTCGAACGCGACGGCGACGACCTCCGCTATCAGCATCCCATCTCCTTCCCACAGGCGACCTTCGGTGACACCGTCGAGGTGCCCACTATCGACGGCAGCGTCGAGATGGACGTGCCCGCGGGGACCCAGAGCGGCGAGACGTTCCGCCTGAAGGGGAAGGGCATGCCGCGACTCCGGCGGCGGGGCCGTGGCGACCTCTACGTACAGGTGCAGGTCGTGACACCCGACGACCTGAACGAGGAGCAACGCGAGGCGCTCAAAGCGTTCGCCGAGGCCGGCGGCGAGGAAGTCGACGTGACGGAAGGCTTCTTCGAGCGGATCAAGAGCAGTTTCTGATGTGCGTCCTCGGCGACCTCGTCGGCCGCGACCGGCGAAGCGAACGAACCGCGCTGCGGGTCGTGGCCCGGGACCGCGCCGTTAGCTACCGCGATTTCTGCACGACGGCGTGGAAAGCCGGCCACGCGCTCAGCCACCTAGGTGTCCACGAGGGGGCACGGGTGGCGCTCGCGCCCGACCCGACGCCACCGGTCGTCGAGACGCTGTTCGGAGCGGCGCTGCTTGGCGCCCCCGTCACGTTCGACGTCGACGCCGACGCGCGGGTCGTGATGGGGCACGTCGACCGGGAGGCCGAACTCGATGTCAACGAGCGGAAGGTTCTCGTCTACGGCGGGGCGCCAGCGGCGACGACCACGACCCACTGGGAAGGGGTCGTCTGGAGCGAGAACCCCGCGATGCCTCCCGGCGAACGGTCGCCGGACGACCCGGCGCTGATCGACGGAGAGCGGACGCGGTCACACCGCGATCTGTCGACGCGGGCCGAGGTCGTCGTCGACGCGGCAGGGCTGGACGACGGGACGGCCGTCGCGCTTCGGGCGTCGCTCGCCGACCCGCGGGCGGTGATCGCGGGCGTAATCGCCCCGTTGCTCGCAGGAGGGACGGTCGTCTTGCCCGGGGCGGAGGCAGCGGCGGCAGAGGCGGCGGCGCCGGTGGCGGTGAGCGACACCGAGGTCCCCGAGGCCCGCCGGATCGCCCTCGACTCGGTGTGAGACGCAGGTGAGGAGGTCAATCACCGGCGCCTCAGAGTCACGACCAACGGCACCGGGCACCATACCTTTATATCCAAAGATCATGTCGAATGCGAGTATCGATGTCAACACGACAGCGGGTGCAGTCGTTCGGTCGCTCGATGGCCGACTGGTCGGAGCGGTGGGTCCCGAGTCCGTTCCTGTTCGCAGTGATCCTGACGCTGATCGCGTACGTAGCCGCAATCGCGCTTACGCCCGACGGTCCCTATCAGAATATCCAGAATTGGTACGACGGCTTCTGGACGCTGTTGACCTTCGCGATGCAGATGGTGTTGATTCTGGTCACGGGTTACGCCGTCGCCGACTCCGACTTCGTCAGTAGCTATCTGGATCGACTCGCGGCGGTGCCGGACACGAACACCCAAGCGGCGGCGCTCGTGGCGGCCGTCGCGTTGCTCTTTGGCTACTTTCACTGGGGCATCGGCCTCATCGTCGGGGCAATCTTCGCCATCTTCGTGGCGCGGGCGGGCCACGAGCGGGGCAAGACGTTCCACTATCCCATCCTCTGTGCTGCGGGCTACACGAGTCAGACCATCTGGCACGTCGGCCCGTCGACGAGCGCGGGACTGCTGTCGGCGACAGACGGTCACCCCTTCCAAGATGTCATCGGCATCGTCCCGCTCAACGAGAGCGTGTTCACGATTTACGCGTTCGGCATCGCCGTCCTCGTGTTCCTGACGGTCGTCCCGGTGCTTGCGTTTCTCGCCCCCGACGAGAAGGACGCGACCGGCATCGAGGAGTACGCACCGGAACTCCTCCGCGGCGACGACCCCGAGGAGGCCGTCTCGGACGGCGGGACGACGGCCACGGCGAACGTCTCCCGGTCCCCGGCGGATCGGATCAACGACAGCCGGGCCGTCGCCTACCTCATCGGCATCGGGATGATGGTGTACGTGATCAACTACTTCGTCAACGCCGGCGGCATCGGCGAAGCGCTCGACCTCAACGTGTTCAACTTCACCTTCATCGCACTCGGGCTGTTCTTACACAAGACGCCGGCGGCGTACATGGAGACGATCCGTGACGCGACCGAGGGAGCGGCCGGGATCATCCTACAGTTTCCCTTCTACGCGGGAATTCTGGGGATCATCAGCAACTCCGGGCTCTCCGATCTGATCGCCGAGGGGCTGCTCGCGGTGGCGACTCCGCAGACGTTCCCGGTAATCGCGTGGCTGCTCGGTGGGTTGATGAACCTGTTCGTCCCGAGCGGGGGCGGAGAGTGGGGCATCATCGGCGGTGTCGTCGGGAGTGCGGCGGTCGAACTCGGCGTCGCACCGGGGAAGGCCATCGTCGCCTACGGCGTCGGCGACATGTGGACGAACATGTTCCAGCCGTTCTGGGCCATCCCGCTGTTGGGGTTGACGCAGGTTCGCGCGCGAGACATCCTCGGGTACACCATCGTCGTCATGCTGGTGCTGCTTCCGGTGTTCGCGGTCGGACTCTACTTCCTGCCGTACTGACCGGCAAATCCTTTTAGTTCGCCGCTCACTACGTCGGGCCATGTACGTCCGGGACGCCAAGAACAGAGACGAGGCCTGGTTGCTCGACCACATCGAGGAGATGGCCCTGGACGATGTCGCCTTCAGATCCCGGGATTACGTCATCGCGGTCGACGAGGAGACAGACGAGCGGGCGGGGTTCGGCCGCGTCCGCATCCACAAGACCGACGACGCCGACTACTGTGAGCTAACGGGCGTCGGCGTACTGCCCGCGTGGCGCGGTCAGGGAGTGGGAGCACACGTCGTCGAGCGCCTCGTCGAGACGGCGGCCACAGAGGAGTTCGACGCCGTCTACTCGGTGACCGACCAGCCGAACTACCTCGTCCAGTTCGGGTTCGAACCGGTCGAGTCGGACGCTCTTCCGGCGCGGATACGCGAGCGACTGGCGGAGAAGCGAGAGTCGGTCCAACCCGACGCCGTCGCGACACGCCTCGACGTCGACACGTTCGAGATGCCCGCACAGTTGCGGGAGGCGTTCAAGAACGCCAGTCCCCACGAGGTGGGCGCGGAGTCGACGGAGGCCGACGCCGAGGACTTCGGCATCGATCCGGACAGCGCGACCTACAAGTACGACACCGGGCGCTAGGTCCGGTCTTCGAGGAAGTCGGTGCTGAACGCCAGCCACGCGAGCACCGTCGAAAAGAGGATGGGTGGCAGGATGGCAAAGGCCCAGAGGGGTTCGATCCCCCAGAACAGTAAGAGGAGAACGTCGGCGAGCCCCAACAATAGGAAGGGCGTCACCGCGAGCAGTGCGCGCCGGCGGTTCGGCGTCGGCGCCTCGCTCTCGGAGAGTGCCATAGTTAGGGTCGTCGTTGCGCGAGTAAAAGTCCCTCGGGTACGCGTCGGGGACAACCCCTATGAGCTCCTAGCGTGTACAGGTGGGGCGTGACTGACGAACTCGTCGAACGCGCTCGGGCCGCCCTCGACGCCGCGTACGTCCCTTACTCCGACTACCGCGTCGGCGCGGCGCTTCGGACCGCCGACGGCACCGTGTACACCGGCTGTAATATCGAGAACGCGAACTACAGCAACAGCCTCCACGCCGAGGAAGTCGCTCTCGCCGAGGCGGTCAAACGCGGTCACCGGTCGTTCGACGCCCTCGCCGTCGCCTCGGGTGCCCGCGACGGCGTGACCCCTTGTGGGATGTGTCGGCAGACGCTCGCGGAGTTCTGCGACGACAACCTGCCGATCCGCTGTGACGAGGGTGACGGGCGCGTGAGCGAGTACACTCTCGGCGAACTGCTCCCCGCCGCCATCGACACCGACACACTCGAAGCTGCCGAACGTGGTGAACGGTGACAAAATAACCAACACACGGGCAGTATAGTCGAATATAGCAAAATACCTTAAACAGTATTACCGATATGGAATACATACCCACATCATCCTTTTATGCTGTGAGTGACACCGTACTATCAGGATGAGCCTCAGTAGCCGATCCACCGATCCGTCCGAGCTAGCCGCCTGTCCGTCCTGTGAAAACGAGGTACTGAACGTCCAAGGGATCCACGCCTGTTCGAGTTGTAGTTGGGTCGTCCCCGAGTACCAGTAACCGGCGGTCGAGCGTCGCCCACCGCAGTTATTTTCGCCCCGTCTCCGTACGGGCTTGCATGGTAGACGAGAACGAGCGTCAGTACCACCTCGAAGTCGCGCCGGGGGATGTCGCCGAGACGGTGTTGCTCCCCGGCGACCCCGACCGGGTCGACGTCGTGACCGACCGCTGGGACGACGCCGAGACGGTCGCAACCCACCGCGAGTACCGCACGGCGACCGGAACGTACGAGGACGCACCGCTCTCGGTCACCTCGACGGGCATCGGGAGTCCCTCCGCCGCCATCGCCGTCGAAGAACTCGCACGCGTCGGCGCGGAGACGTTCCTCCGGGTGGGATCCTGTGGCGCCATCCACCCCGAGATATCGGTGGGCGACCTAGTCATCACGACCGGCGCGGTGCGGGGCGAGGGGACGAGCGAGGAGTACGTCCGACCGGAGTATCCAGCCGTCGCGGACCACGCGGTGGTCTCGGCGCTGGTGGCGGCCGCCGAACGCCTCGGGTACGACTACCACTGTGGGATCACCCTGAGTACGGACAGTTTCTACGCCGGCCAAGCGCGCCCGGGGTTCGAGGGGTTCGAGGCGCCGGGGAGTGACTCGTTGCTCGACGACCTGCGGGCGGCGAACGTCAAGAACATCGAGATGGAGGCGAGTGCCGTGTTGACACTCGCGAACCTCTATGGCCTCCGGGCAGGCGCGGTGTGTACTGCCTTCGCCAACCGGACGACTGGCGAGTTCCGGACCGAAGGGGAAGGCCGAGCCGCGGAGGTGGGCAGCCTCGCGGCCGCACTCCTCCACCGGATGGGAGAGCAACGCGAGACGGCGGACGCCGGGGCGTGGCACGCCGACCTCTCGCTGTAGTCGTCGCCGTCCGGCGGCGTTTCAACACCCCTATAACGTAGGGATTCAGAGTGCTCGTCATGACCGCTCAGGTCGTCGTTCTCGGGTCTGGGTACGCCGGTGCCGGCGCCGTGACATCCTTCGAAGAAGTGTCGGATGACAGCGCCGACCTCACTTGGATCTCCGAGCACGACTATCATCTCGTCCTCCACGAATCTCATCGCGTCATTCGAGACACGAACGTCGCATCCAAGATCTCGATCCCTGTCGACGAGATCAAGTCCCCAGATACGACGTTCAAACAGGATCACGTTACGGAGATCGACGTCGACGAACGAGAGGTTCACCTCCGCGACGGCGACCCGGTGCCGTACGACTACCTGCTCGTCGCCCTAGGGAGTCGCACCGCCTTCTACGGTATCGAAGGCCTCGAAGAGTACTCCCACACGCTCAAGAGCCTCGACGATGCCCGGGAGATCCATCACGATCTGTCCGACGCGGTGGCCGGGGCCACGCGGTCGGACCCCGCACAGGTCGTCGTCGGCGGGGCCGGCCTCTCGGGGATTCAGTCGGCCGGCGAGGTGGCCGCCTACCGGGACGAACACCGCGCGCCTGTGGAGGTGACGCTCGTCGAGGGACTCGACGAGGTACTCCCCGGCAACGATCCCGAACTCCAAGGAGCGCTCCGCAAGCGACTGGAGGCCGCCGGAATCGACATCATGACCGGCGAGTTCGTCTCGAAGGTCGACGACGACACCATCTACGTCGGCGGCGGCGAAGACGAGGACCCGACCGAACTCGACTACGACGTGTTCGTCTGGACCGGCGGCATCACGGGACAGGACGAACTCACGAGCACGGCCGTCGACAAGGACGACCGGAGCAACCGAGTGTACGCCGACCGCGACTTCCAGACGAGCGACGACCGGGTGTTCGCCATCGGCGACACGGCCATGATCGAGCAGGGACCCGAGGACTTCGCCCCGCCGACCGCACAGGCCGCTTGGCAGGCAGCCGAGGTCGCTGGCGAGAATCTCGCTCGCGCGGCGCGTGGCGAATCACTCCGGACGTGGACCTACAACGACAAGGGGACGCTCGTCTCCGTCGGCGACAAGGCGGTCGCCCACGGCGTCGATCCTCTCCCCGTCGACACGTTCGGCGGCATCGGTGCCGAACTGCTGAAGAAAGCCGTCGCCGCCCGCTGGATCGCGGACGTCTCTTCTATCGGCCGGGCTATCGACGCCTGGTCGGACATGTAAGCGGTCGCGGCAACGGACGAGACGACGACCGCGAAACCGGTCAGTGGTCGGTCGGTTCCGCGGGCGCCCGCATGTCGTCGATCCGGAGAATGAGGATGTTGTCGGTGTCGTCTTTGCCGTCGACCGTCCCGTCGATGACGAGTTTCGAGAGCGGCGTGGGGCCGACACGCACCTCGTCGCCTTCGTGGAACTCTCGGACCGAGCCCTGAACGTGGATCTCGGCACGACACAGGTCGGGGTGGTGAACCGACGAGAGGTCGATCTCGCCGATGTTCGCCGTGTCGACGGGCTCGCCGTTGTGAAGCAGAGGGACGGCGGCCGGTTCGTCCATCTGGTCTACGTCGAGAGCCTCGAAGGCGCTGGCTGTCGGTTTGTACCCGCCTTTTGGCCCTGGTACGCCTTCGACGAGTTGGAGGGCTTTGAGACTCTGCATCTGGTTACGGATCGTGCCGGGGTTTCGGTCGACCTCGTCGGCGATGTCCTCTCCTTTCACCGCGTCCTCGGTCTCGCGGTGCAGGTTGATGAGGGCCGTCAGGATCGTCTTCTGACTCGAAGTCAGTTCGATTGATGACATGGGTTTGGGTTGGTGACTAGCGTTATTAAATTCGATGGATGTGCGGAAACAGCGTCCGATTTTCTCCCCGGCGTCAGGGTGAACGCAGTACAGCTTTGGGTCTGTCGGGATTTTACCCCACGCCGGGCGGAAAGCGTACCCTCGCAGGGGTAGCGCGGGAGGACAGAGTTCGACCCCACCGACGACACCGACACGTCTTGTGCGATCCCGCTTCGTCGGGCACGGACGAGACGGGTCGCACCCCGGTATCGGTTACGACGCGAGTCGCCGCGGCGTCGACACGGAGCCTCGGCGTGCGACGTGCCGAGTGCGCCGGGCGAGCGAATTCCGGCGACGATCAGGCGTCGTCGAGTTCACCCTCGCCCGTTCGCTCCGCGGGGATCACGGCCACCGAGGCGACGGCGTCGCCGGCCGCTAGGTCCATCACGATGACGCCCATCGTGTTCCGCCCGACCGTCGAGACGTCCTCGACGGGCGTGCGGATGATCTGGCCGTCCTCGCTCATCACCACGAGGTCGTCGCCGGGGCCGACGGCGTCGATGGCACAGGTCGGTCCGTTGCGGTCGTTCGTCTTGATGTCGATCAGACCCTTTCCGTAGCGGGACTGTTGACTGTAGGCGTCGACCGGCGACCGCTTGCCGTAGCCGTTGTCGGTCACCGACAGGACCCAGTCGTGATCGGCGGGGTCGGCCGCAGCCACGCCGACGACGTGATCCCCGTCCTGCAACTTGATGCCGCCGACGCCGCGGGCGTCCCGGCCCATCGGCCGGACCTCGTCCTCGTCGAACCGGATGCTCATGCCGTCGGCGGTGGCGACGATCAGGTCGTGGTCGCCGTCGGTCAACTCCACGTCGACGAGAGCGTCGCCCTCGGCGAGACGGATGGCCCGGATGCCGGTCGAGAGGATGTTGCCGAACTCGTCGACGGCGGTGCGTTTCACGCGGCCGTCGCGGGTCGCCATGGTGAGATAGCGGTCCGCGTCGCCCTCTAAGCTCTCGCAGTCGACGACCGCCTCGATCTCTTCGCCGTCGTCGAGATCGAGGAGGTTCACGGCCGACTTGCCGCGGGCCGTTCGGCCCATCTCGGGCACTTGGTAGGTCTTTAGCTTGTACACCTGTCCCCGATTGGTGAAACAGAGCAGGTAGTCGTGGGTGTTCGCGAGGAAGACAGAGGAGACGCGATCACCCTCTTTGAGGTCGGCGCCGATAATCCCCTTGCCGCCGCGATGCTGAGGGTCGAACGTCGACAGCGACATCCGCTTGATGTAGTCGTCCTCGCTGACGACGACGAGCGTGTCCTCTTGGGGGATGAGGTCCTCGTCGGTCACCTCGCCGTCGTCCTCGATGACCCGGGTGCGGCGCTCGTCGGCGTACTCGGCTTTGATCTCGCGGAGTTCGTCCTTGATGACGCCGAGAAGTTCGGACTCGTGTTCGAGGATCTCCTCTAACCGTCGGATCCGCGCCTGTACCTTCTCGTACTCCTCCTCGATAGCGGCCGTCTCCATCGAGGTGAGACTCCCAAGTTGCATGGCGACGATGTGGTCGACTTGGTCGTCAGAGAAGTCGAAGGCGGCTTTCAGCGCCACCTTCGCGGTGTCACGATCCGCGGCGTCTTGGATGAGTTCGACCACCTCGTCAGCGTTTTCTAGGGCCGTCAGTCGTCCGTCGAGGATGTGAGCGCGGTCCTCCGCCTCGGCAAGATCGAACTCACTTCGGCGGCGCACGACCTCGCGGCGGTGATCGAGGTAGGCCGAAAGGGTCTCCTTGAGGTCGAGTACCTTCGGCTGTCCGTCCACCAGTGCGAGATTGATGACGCCGAAGGTCGTTTCGAGGTGGGACTCGAGCAACTGGTTTGTCACCACGTCCGGGTTCGCCCCCCGCTTGAGTTCGATCACGATGCGGATACCGTCGCGGTCGGACTCGTCGCGCAGGTCGCGCACGCCGTCGAGGGCTCCCTCGTTGACGTCGTCGGCGATGCGTTCGATCAGGCGCGCCTTGTTCGCTTGGTAGGGAAGTTCCGTGACGACGATTCGGTCGTCCATCGTCTCCATCTCGGCGCGGACTCGGAGACGACCTCGGCCCGTCTTGTACGCCTTGTAGATGGCGTTACGGCCGACGATGTTCGCGCCGGTAGGGAAGTCGGGGGCGACGACGTGGTCCATCAGGTCCTCGACGGTGCACTCGGGATTCTCGATGAGGTGGATCGCCGCGTCGATCACCTCGCCGAGGTTGTGCGGTGGCACGTTCGTCGACATGCCGACCGCGATGCCCGAGGAGCCGTTGACGAGCAGGTTGGGGAAGGCCGCGGGCAGGACATCGGGTTCCTGCTTCCGGCCGTCGTAGTTCGTCGAGAAGTCGACGGTGTCTTTCTCGATGTCCGCGAGCAACTCCTCGGCGATGGGCGACATCCGGGCCTCGGTGTAGCGCATGGCCGCCGGCGGGTCGCCGTCGACCGAGCCGAAGTTACCCTGACCGTCGACCAAGGGGGCACGCATCGAGAAGCCTTGGGCCATCCGTGCCAGCGCGTCGTAGATGGCGCTGTCCCCGTGGGGGTGGAAGTCACCCATCGTCTCGCCGACGACGGAGGAGGACTTCCGGTGGGAGGCCCGGGAGGTGACCCCCGCCTCGTGCATGGCATAGAGGATGCGCCGGTGGACGGGCTTGAGGCCGTCGCGAGCGTCGGGGAGCGCCCGCCCCGCGATGACCGACATCGCGTAGTCGATGTAGGACTGCTCCATCTCCTGTTCGATCCGGGCGGTGTCGACCCGACGGGCTGGTGCCGCCGAGTCCTCGGGAACGTCCGAGCTCATATGTCCACCCACTCCGCGTCGCTCGCGTTCTCCTTGATGAACTGTTTGCGCGGTTCGACCGCATCACCCATCAGGATCGAGAACATGCGGTCGGCCGCCGCCGCGTCCTCGACGGAGATGCGCTTTAGAATCCGGTTTTCGGGGTTCATGGTCGTCTGCCAGAGCTGATCGGGGTTCATCTCGCCCAAGCCCTTGAACCGCTGGACTTGGTCGGCCTCGCCATTACATTTCTCCTCGACGATCCGGTCGCGTTCGGCCTCGCTCATCGCGTCGTAGGTCTCACCGCGGTATCTGACGCGGTAGAGCGGGGGTTGAGCGGCGTAGACGTACCCGCGTTCCAGCAGGGGCTTCATGTGTCGATAGAGGAGGGTAAGCAGGAGGGTGCGAATGTGGGCGCCGTCGACGTCGGCGTCGGTCATCAGGATGATCCGCTCGTAGCGGGCCTCCTCGATGTCGAACTCCTCGCCGATACCGGTGCCGATGGCGGTGATGAGCGCCCTGATCTCGTCGTTCTCCAAGATTCGGTCCAAGCGGTGTTTTTCGACGTTCAGAATCTTCCCCTTGAGTGGGAGGATAGCTTGGAACTCCCGGTCGCGGCCCTGTTTGGCGCTCCCGCCCGCGCTGTCACCCTCGACGACGAACAGTTCGGATTTGCTAGGGTCCTTTGACTGACAGTCGGCGAGTTTTCCCGGCAGGGCCGTCGACTCGAGGGCGCTCTTACGGCGGGTGAGCTCCTCGGCCTTCTTGGCCGCTTGGCGGGCCTTCGCCGCCTCGACGGCCTTGCCGACGATGGCCTGTGCGGTGCTGGGGTTCTCCTCGAAGAAGGTGCCGAGGTGTTGGTGGACGGCGCTCTCGACGATACCACGAACCTCGCTGTTGCCGAGTTTGGTCTTGGTCTGTCCTTCGAACTGCGGGTCGGGGTGTTTCACCGAGATGACGGCGGTCAACCCCTCGCGCACGTCCTCGCCTTTGAGGGTGCCGTCGAGGTCACCCAAGAGGCCGTTGTCGGTCGCGTAGTCGTTGACGACGCGCGTGAGCGCCGTCTTGAAACCCGTCAGGTGAGTGCCGCCCTCGCGGGTGTTGATATTGTTGGCGAAGGCGTGGATCGACCCTTGGAGTTCGTCGGTGGCTTGGAGGGCCACCTCGACGGAGATATCCTGTGCCTCGTCGTCGAAGTAGACGACCTCGTCGTGGAGTGCGGTCTTGGTCTCGTTGAGATACTCGACGAACTCCCGGATGCCGCCCTCGTAGCGGAAGGCGACCGCCTCGCCGTCGCGTTCGTCGGTGAGACCGATCTCGACCCCGGAGTTGAGGAACGCGAGTTCCCGGAGGCGCGTCGACAGCGTCTCGAAGACGAAGTCAGAGGTCTCGAAGATGTCGTCGTCGGGCCAGAAGCGGACGGTCGTCCCCGTCTCCTCCTCGGGGGCGAGGTCACGCACCCGTTCGAAGCCGTCCTCGACTGGTTCGCCGCGCTCGAATCGGTGGGTCCAGACCGCCCCGTCGCGTTTGATCGTGACCGCCAGTTCCGCGGAGAGGGCGTTGACGACGCTGACCCCGACACCGTGGAGGCCACCGGAGACCTGATACGACTTGTTGTCGAACTTGCCGCCGGCGTGGAGAACGGTCATGATGACCTCGACGGCCGGCCGGTCGTACTCCGCGTGGGTGTCGACCGGGATGCCGCGGCCGTTGTCCGAGACGCTCACCGAGTCGTCCTCGTGGACGGTCACGTCGATGGCGTCACAGTAGCCCGCCAACGCCTCGTCGATGGCGTTGTCGACGACTTCGTAGACGAGATGGTGGAGGCCGCGTGTATCCGTCGATCCGATGTACATCGCCGGCCGCTTCCGGACGGCTTGGAGCCCCTCCAAGACCTGTATCTGTCCGGCTCCGTACGCTTGTTCGTCAGCCATAGAATCTACACGAGTTAGATGGCCACGACCCTTAAACACTCGCACGCGTGCGCGCGGCGACAATTACGGTTACACCAAGACGAAGTTCGGGTTTCGATTCGACAAGCTGAGTTCGTCGTTCTCCGGGCACACCGACCACGGCCCGTCGCGTTCGGCGGGACGACCCGGTCGGCCGCGCTCGGGCGCGCCCGTCGTTCCACTTTCACCCCGCTGGCGGTGGCCTTTTAAACGTCGTCCGGGTAGGGGGCGCACGGATGACATCGTTCCAGTCGACGCTCGGCGAGGACGGGGGCATCGCCGAGGAGTTGGCCGAGAACCAGCGGGCCATCTCCATCGCCGAGTTTTTCGAGAAGAACAAGCACATGCTCGGATTCGACTCCGGGGCCCGAGGGCTGGTGACCGCCGTCAAGGAGGCGGTAGACAACGCCCTCGACGCCACGGAGGAGGCCGGCATCGCCCCCGACATCTACGTCGAAATCGCCGAGGCCGACGACTACTACCGACTCGTCGTCGAGGACAACGGGCCGGGAATCACGAAAGAACAGATTCCGCGGGTGTTCGGCAAACTGCTGTATGGCTCTCGGTTTCACGCGCGCGAGCAGTCCCGTGGCCAGCAGGGGATCGGGATCTCGGCGGCCGTTCTCTACTCGCAGCTCACCTCCGGAAAGCCAGCCAAGATCACCAGCCGAACGAGGGGCAGCGCCGACGCTCAGTATTTCGAACTCGTCGTCGACACCGACGACAACGAACCCGAGATCCGGAACGAGCGGACCACCTCGTGGGATCGGCCCCACGGGACGCGGATCGAACTGGAGATGGAGGCGAACATGCGGGCCCGCGCGCAACTTCACGATTACATCAAACACACGGCGGTCGTCAACCCACACGCCCGGGTCGAACTCCGGGAACCGGGCCTCGACGAGCCACTGAAGTTCGAGCGCGGTACCGACACGTTGCCCGACGAGACGGAGGAGATCCGCCCCCACCCACACGGCGTCGAACTCGGGACGCTCCTGAAGATGCTGGAGGCGACGGAGTCGTACTCGGTATCGGGCTTTCTTCAGGAGGAGTTCACGCGCGTCGGCAACAAGACGTCGACGAAGGTGTGTAACCGCTTCCGGGACCGCCACTTCGGCCGAGAGATGGCGTGGGGGACGCCAGCCCCGCACGACGAGGCCGACATCGAGGACGCCCTGATCGACGCCGTCGCCAACAAGAGCGCCGACGCGACCGACTGGTTCGCCACGCGCGTCGGGGAGACGGTCGGCGACCGGGAGCGGATCACCCACCACGAACTCGTCGAAATCGTCGGGAACCTCGCCGACGCGGCCGAGGAGGAGTTCGACGAGACGTTCGGCGAGACGGTGCGAGAGAACGCCATCGACGCGGCTTGGGTGGAGTGTACCCGGACCGATCTCCTGACCGCGACCCTGTACGAGCGGATCGACGACGCGACGAGCACCCGGAAGGACGACGCGACGGTGCAGGGGGTGGCCGAACGACTCGCGGATAAGTTCGCCGCAGCCGACGACCCGCGCCATCGGGCGACCCGCGACGAACTCGTGGCGTACGTCGACCGCTCGGCTGATCGGATCGAGGAGGCCACCGATGCCACGTTCGGTGACACCGCCCGCGAGAACGTCGTCGAAGCCTGCTGGGCAGTCATGCGGACGGTCCCGGACGACCTCCCGAAGGTGAAGACGGTCGCCGACGACCGGGACACCGCCTCCGAGTTGCTGGAGGCGATGCGCGCGACGGACATCCTCGCACCCCCGACGGACTGTCTCTCGCCGATCACGGCGGACCTCGTCGAGGCTGGCCTGCGAAAGGAGTTCGACGCCGACTTCTACGCGGCCGCGACCCGCGACGCCGAGGTCCACGGTGGCGACCCCTTCATCGTCGAGGCGGGCATCGCCTACGGCGGCGAGTTGGAGAGCGACGGCTCGGCCGACGTGATGCGCTTTGCCAACCGCGTGCCCCTCGTGTACCAGCGCGGCGCGTGTGCCATCACCGACGTGGTCAAGGATATCGGCTGGCGGAACTACGGCTTAGATCAGCCGGGCGGACACGGCCTCCCCTCCGGCCCCGCGGTGGTGATGGTCCACGTCGCGTCGACGAACGTCCCCTTCACCAGCGAGTCGAAGGACGCGGTGGCGAACGTCCCCACGATCGAAGACGAGATCGAACTCGCCATCCGCGAGGCCGCCCGAGAGCTGAAATCCTACCTCAACCGCCGGCGGTCGCTCGAGAAACGCCGGCGTAAGCAGGAGGTACTGGGGCGTATCCTCCCCGAGATGGCGGACAAGCTGGCGGCGGTGACCGGACGGGAGCGTCCGAACATCGACGGCGCGCTCGGACGCATCATGAACAACGTCCTCGTCGAACGGGCGGTCGAGGAGGGGGCGGTGACACTCGCGGTGCGGAACCACTCCGAGCGCGCGGAGGAACTCGACGTGACCGACATCGTCGATCAGGAACCGACGGCGGTGAGCGACGGCGCGTCGGTGGTCGACCTCGACGACGAGTGGTTCGTACAGTGGTCCCCGTCGGTGTCGGCGGGTGAGACGGCCAAGCTCACCTACGAGGTGAGCGACGGCGAGGAGGCGACCTTCGACGTCGACGTCGAGGGAATCGAACGCGAGAAGCTCACGGTGGATACATGAGTACCCAAGACGAACGCGCACGGCGGCAGTTGATCGACCTCGCGGCGGCGTTCTACGACCAATTCGACCGGGGAGAGGTCCCGGAGATGACGCTCCCGACGCGGACGAAAAGCAACATCGAGTACGACGAGGACAGCGGCGTGTGGGTCTACGGTGACCGCACCTCGACGCGCTCGGCCAACTCCGTGCGTGGCGCCCGAAAGCTGCTGAAGGCCACCTACACGATTGACTTCCTCGCCCGCCAACTCGAGGAGGGGCGATCCTCTACCCTCCGTGAACTCTACTACCTCTCGGAGTCGTGGGACTCCGACGAGGCGGCCTTTGCCGATCAGGACGAGTCCAACCAACTGATCGAGGACCTCGAAATCGTCTCGGACGTGACCCGCGAGGACTTCCACATGCGGCCCGAGGAGTCGGGCGCGACGCTGATGGGTCCCCTAGAGTTGCGCGAGCAGACCCGCCGTGGCGAGCGCGAGATCCACTGTCAGAAAGACGTCGGCGAGGGTGGCTACCAGATCCCGAACAACCCCGACACGATCGACTTTCTGGATCACGACATCGAGTTCATCCTCTGTGTCGAGACCGGTGGGATGCGAGACCGCCTCGTCGAGAACGGCTTCGACACCGACTACAACGCCCTGATCGTCCACCTGAAGGGACAGCCGGCGCGGGCGACCCGCCGAATCACCAAGCGTCTCCACGACGAACTCGACGTGCCGGTCGTGGTCTTCACCGACGGCGACCCGTGGTCGTATCGCATCTACGGCTCGGTCGCCTACGGCTCGATCAAGAGCGCCCACCTCTCGGAGTATCTCGCCACGCCGGAGGCGGACTTCGTCGGCATCCAGCCCGAGGATATCGTCGAGTACGACCTGCCGACTGACCCCCTCGCCGACTCCGACGTGAACGCCCTCGAGTCGGAACTCGACGATCCACGCTTTACCACCGACTACTGGAAAGAGCAGATCGAACTCCAACTCGACATCGGGAAGAAGGCCGAACAGCAGGCGTTGGCCTCCCGCGGGCTCGATTTCGTCACCGACGAGTACCTGCCCGAACGGCTGTCCGAGATGGGCGTCGTATAACTGCGGCCCGGGAGTCGCCACGGCGGCCCGCGACGGCGTGGCTCACGCCCAGCCCTCGTCGAGGACGACCGGGACGCCACGGCCGGCGACGTCGGCGGCGAAGGCCCCGGAGTCGGCTCGGAGGAACGCCTGCGTGTCGTAGTGGATCGGCACGACCAGTTCTGGATCGAGCCGCGCGGCGAGCGCGGCGGCCTCGTGGCGATCCATACAGACCGATCCCGAGATGTTCGCGAGAAACAACGACACGTCGAGCGTGTCGTGGACGGGGAGGGCGTCCGAGTCGCCCGGCCAGAAAACCGGGGTCGGGGTGTCCCCGACGACAAAGCGGTAGCCGACGCCGAACCCCTCGGGATGTGTGACCGAGCCGTCGGGGTTCGCCCGCGGCCCGTCGGGGTCGTTGTGCGCCGGGAGGCTGCGAACGGGGACGCCCGCAGCCTCGATCCGGTCGTTCTGGCCGATTCGACGCAGGTCGTACCCTTCCTCGGCCGCCAGCGTCTCGGGCGACGGCGGCCGCCCGGCGCGGTCGGCGTCGACGCCCTCGTAGACGACGAGCGTGGCGCCCGGCGCCGCCACGCGACGGACCCCGTCCGGATCGTAGTGGTGATCGTGGGTGACGAGCACCACGTCGCCGTCGCGGGCGTCGTAGGCGGGGCCGTCGGGGTGGCGGGTGTCGACCTCCGCGGGCGGCTCCCAGTCGCCGGTCACCACGCCGTACCGGCCGGGGTCGGTGTAGACGACCGTCTCGCCGTCGTCGACGCGGGCGGTGGCGTAGCCGAGCCAGCGCACGCGGAGATCACGGTGGCGGATCATACCGGGGATAGTCGGCGACGGCTCAAAAGCGGTCGGTCGAAGGGGCTACTCGCCCGCCAGCCGCTCGATTCGCGACAGCGAGTCGGCGTCTGCGGGTCGCTTGTCCTCGCGGACGGCGACGAACCGGGGGAAGCGGAGCGCGTAGCCCGACCCGTAGGTGGGCGACGCCTGAATCTCCTCGTAGCCGACCTCGAAGACCACCGCGGGATCGAGTGTCACCACGGTCCCGTCTTGGTGTTGGATCAGCGGCTCCAGCAGGTCGCTCAACTCGGCTAGTCGCTCGTCGGAGATGCCCGTTGCCACCTTGCCGATGGTGACGAAGTCGTCGCCGTCGGGGGCGTCGTTCCGAGCCGATAGGAGGAAGGTGCCGAGGTGGTTCGCCCGCCGCCCCTCGCCCCACTCGGCGCCCGTGACGACCAGATCGAGCGTCTCGACCTCCGGTTTCCGCTTCAGCCAATTTTGCCCCCGTTTGCCCGGCGTGTACGCCGAGTCGGGGTTTTTCAGCATGATCCCTTCGTGATCCGCCGCCAGCGCCTCGGTCTCGCGGGCCGCGACGGCGTCGGGATCGGCGGTGATCGTGAGCGGAGAGACACCGGTCGGGAGCACCGATTCGAGGTGATTGCGGCGGTCGCGGAGGGGCGTGTCGAGCAGATCCGTCCCGTCCGCGTGCAGGCAGTCGAACGCCCGGAGTTCGATGGCCACCTCCTCGCGCATCCGGGCCACGTCGTGTTTGCGCCGGAACCGACGGAGCACTGCTTGGAAGGGCAGCGGGTCGCCGTCGTCGTCGACGGCGAGTGCCTCGCCGTCGAGGATGACCGGCACGTCGACCGCGTACTGAACGAACTCGACGATTTCGGGAAGCGCGTCGGTCACATCCGCCATGTTCCGGGAGTAGACGGCCGTCTCGCCGTCGGGGTCGTGGTGGACTTGGACCCGTGCGCCGTCGAACTTCGTCTCGACGGCGACGGCCGGCCAAGCGTCGAGGGCGTCGTCGACGGTGCCGGTCTGGGCCAGCATCGCCCGTACCGGCCGGCCGACGGTCAGCGCCACGTCCGCCAATCCCGCTTTCCCCTCGTCACGAGCGCGGACCGCCACCGCGCCGTAGTCGTTGGTCACTTGGAGTGCGTTCTCGACGGCGTCGACGGGCACGTCGAACGCTTCGGCGATGGCGTCCCGGACGGTTCCCTCGCCGACGCCGATCCGCATCTCCGAGAGGACGAGACGGGCGAGATACCGGGTCGCGAGCGAGTCGGCGCGGTTGAACAGGCCAAACAGGGTGTCGACCTTTCGGTCTTGGCTTCCCGACCCGTCGGCGCTCGCCAGCGCCCGCAGGCGGTCGTCCACATCGGCGACGGTGAGCGGGTCGGGGTCGGCGGCACCGAAAGCGGCGAGGCCGCGCTGTCCGCCCGTATCGAGCGACTCGGCGACGGCCCCGATGTCGCCCGTCTCGGCGAGGCGGTCGGCCACGTCGTCGGCGGTCACGTTCTGGCCGGCGGCGCGCGCGAGCGCCGTATGACAGAGCTGTGGCCCGACGTCGAGTGTCGTTCCGTCCCAAGCGGGGACGACCCGTCCGAGCAGGAGTCGGACGACCACGGGCAGGTCGTCGCCGGCGTCGGCGAACAACTCCGCGACCAGCGACGTGATTTCGAGGTCCGCCGTCTCGGCTTCGACGGCAGCGACGCGGTCGGCGAACTCCGAGAACTCCATGCCGACCGGTTCGGCGCCGCGATTCCTGAGGCTATCGGTTCCACTGCGGGGTCGTCACCGACCCCGGAGCGGGTCGGGGTGCGCAACCCCTTTTACCCACGGTACCGTACGTAACGGTATGACGTTCCAACCCGGAAGTGACCTCGACGGCGAGGACGTACAGTCGCGTGTCGATGCGGCCATCGACGAAAACGACGTGGTGCTGTTCATGAAGGGGAATCGACTGATGCCCCAGTGTGGCTACTCCAAGCGGGCGCTCGAACTGATCGACCAGTACGTCGACGACTTCGAGACGGTCGACGTGTTGCCGGCGCTGCCGGAGTTCCGGGCGGCGCTCGAATCTCACAGTGGGTGGGAAACGACGCCACAGACGTACGTCGAGGGGGAGTTCGTCGGCGGGAGCGATGTGCTCGCGGAACTCGACGAACGGGGCGAACTCGAGGCGACCCTCGCCGGCGAGTGACGGGGCGACGTGTTCGCCGCGCAACGGGAACAGTAGGTCATATAAGCATACGCCCCGTACGTCCCCGTAGACGGGCGTAGTGGCGCTACCCTCGCCGAGAACAAACTATGTCAGGCCGCGTATATCGACTCCATTCGACGCTCGAACTGCCACTCGAAGACGTGC
>Ga0207813_100194_pt1 | contig 44459 bp, 40 predicted proteins | sample A23E3SouthBayCA_2_FD_187730 | JGI IMG/M metagenome (GOLD analysis project Ga0207813, IMG submission 187730) | Aerobic enrichment media microbial communities from Eden Landing Ponds, California, USA - A23 E3 (4) (SPAdes) | ecosystem: Environmental > Aquatic > Marine > Unclassified | place... | reverse complement strand
TACGATGCACGCGAAGGCGTACGAACTGCTCGACCTCTCGCGGGGCGACGTGGTCGGCGAGAGCGACAAGGAGGAGTTCTGCGAGGAGTACGGCGTCGAGTACGAGGACGAGAAATCGGGCGCCGGCCGGCGGACCGCACGGTCGACGACGCTCGGCAACAAAGTGATCGCGACCTCCCAGTGGCTCCAGCGAACCGACCGCGAGGTCGCCGACTGGTACGACGTGCCGTTCCAGTGGGACGTGGAGGACGTTCGACTCCCGCCCGAGATCGACCCCAACGCACAGGAGGGGAACAAGTACACCCCGACGTGGCCGTCCGACGACGACCGCCTCGACGTGCCCGAAGCGATCCGCGCGTGGCGTAACTACAAGGGCGAGAACGAGGTCGTCGGCTTCGCCGACATGCTCGAACGCGTCGCCCAACGATCGCTACAACCGAACGTCGACTACCTCATCATCGACGAGTTCCAGGACATCACGACGCTGCAGTCGAAGGTGTACGAGGAGTGGAAACCCCACCTGGAGAAGGCGCTGATCGCCGGCGACGATGACCAGGTCGTCTACGCCTGGCAGGGCGCCGACCCCGACCTCCTGCTGGACGAGGACGTCGACGAGGACGTGGTGCTGCCGAACTCCTACCGCCTGCCCTCCCGCGTGCTCAACGTCGTGAACAAGGAGATCCGGCACATCGACAAGCGACAGGAGAAGGATCTCCGCCCACGGAAGGAGGGTGGCCGCGTCGAGGCCGCCGAGTCGCCGTCGATGCTCGAACTCGTGCGGAACGTCCGCCACACCGTCGAACAGGAAGACAGAAGCGAGGACGGTGACGGGACCGTCATGCTCCTGTTCCGGGCGCGCTACCAGATGTTCGACTTCGTCGACGAGTTCATCGACGAGGGGATGCCGTTCTCGTCGCTCACGGACCAGCGGCTCTGGACCGACCGACTCACCGACTACGTCCGGGCGATCGAGGCCGTCGACGCCGGCGAGCGCCTCACCGCACTCCAGGCGCGGCGGCTGGCGGACATCCTACAGGAGTCGGCCTTCGGCAGCAGCGAGCGCGACGATCTCTACGACCTCATCGACGAGGTCGAGGAGCAGTCCGCGAAAGACGATCTCGCGGAGATCCCGGTCGCGCCGGACGCCGTCGAGGACGTGGTGCCGTTCATGCCCGGCCCCCGAAGTGCTGGGGACATGGCCCGCAAGATCACCTCCTTCCAGCGCAAGTCGATGAAGGCGTACTTCGAGGGCGACTACCGCGGGATGGAGCCCGACCGCGTCCGCGTCGGGACGATCCACTCCGCGAAGGGTCGCGAAGCCGATCACGTGTTCGTCGCGACGGATCTGACCGAGAAGGTGGTCGAGCAGATGGCCGCACAGGCCGAGCAGGAGGGGATCGAGACGCCGGGTGACGAGGAGTTCACCAAAACCACCGACCCCGTGCCGGTGCTGACTGACAACGAGCGGCGCGTGTTCTACGTCGGGATGTCCCGCGCCCGGGAACGGCTCGTCCTCATGGAGAACCTCGTTACCGGCGCGCCGACGCTGCCAATCAGCGTGGTGCTGTTCAACGAACTCAGGGAGGACCCGCCGGCGGAGCTTATCGACGAGGTGCAGGAGTCACTGGAGGCGCCCGAACCCGAGCCGTGACACGGCCACTCGCCCCAGGGGCGCCCGAGGTCGCCGCCGACCACCCCGACGCCCCCGAGACCGACCTCCAACCGATCGCCGACGCCGTCGAGAACGCCGGCGCCGCCGGCTTCGTCGCCGTCGGCGACCGGTTCGCCGACGACCTGCGCTACCTCTCGCGGTTCGGCGGCCCGGACCGCGACTATGCCGTCGTCGTCACCTCCGATCGTGCCGCGCTGACGGTGCCGGGACTGTTCGACGAGCAGGCCCATCGCGAGTTCGTCGACGGCGCACCCGACGACGGGATCGCCCGCGAGGTCCGGACCGAGAATCAGGGTGAGCCCGTGGGCGTCCGCGCGGCCGCCGCACTCGAGGACTATGCCGGCGACGAAGACCCGTCGGTCGTCCTCACCCCCGCCAGCATCCCCCACGACGCCGCGCTCTACCTCGAAGAAGCCGGCTACGAACTCGAGTCGACGACCGCCGTCGCCGATGCGCGCCTGCGCAAGCGCGAGGCCGAACTCGCCTGCCTCCGGCGCGTGCAGGCGGTGACCTGTCGCGGGATGGCCCGTGCCGAGGCCGTCCTTGCGACGGCGGAGCCGGACGGCGACGACCTACTGTACGAGGGCGACCCGCTCACGACCGAGCGCCTGCGCCGGGAAGTCGACGCCGAGATGGCCCGCCACGGGATCCGGAGCGCGGGTAACACCGTGATCGGCGCCGGCCAGACGGCGGCGGATCTCCACTACACCGGGATCGACCACATCTCGCCGGGTGAGACGGTGCTACTCGACATCTCGCCCCGCGGCCCGCACGGCTACTACGGCGACCTCACTCGGACGTTCGCCGTCGGCAGCGACGGCGGCTGGGAGCGCCGCGCGTTCGTCGCCGTCGAACAGGCCCACGAAACTGCGCTGGAGCACGTCGAAGCGGGCGCCACGGCCGGAACGGTTCACGAGGAGGCCGCGGCCGAACTCACCGCCCACGGGTTCCGGATCGACTTGTCGGAACTCGGATTCACCCACGGTGTCGGCCACGGCGTCGGCGTCAGCCTCCACGAGGGCCCGTCGCTGCGCGCCGATACGCCGCTGGAACCGGGCAACGTCGTCACTATCGAACCCGGCGTCTACGACCCTGACACCGGCGGCGTCCGGATCGAGGATCTCGTCGCCGTTACGGAGCACGGCTACGAACGACTAGCGACGTACCCGGTCCGATTCACCCCGGTCGCGCCCGAGTAATCCGGCCCTGACTTTTTGAGAGAGAACGCGACCAACTCCCCTGTGATCTGAAAGGAGCCGTGGGGTGGTCGAGGCGGGAGCACGGCGCACCCCCTACGGCGGCGACGACGCGCCGTCTGCTCGCCATGATCCGTAGCAGCTGCTCCGCGCTACTCCTCCTCGGACTCCTCGCTGTCGACGACGGCGCCCTCGACCGCTCGCTCGGCGGCCATCCCCGGCAGGTCGCCGGGCGTGGTCAGGTACTTGGGAAGCAGCACCATTAGCACCGCGACCAGCAGGAAGGCGCCGCCCACAGCGGTCTCCCCGCCGAGCATCCGCTCGATCGCGTAGATCCCCAGTGGGATCGCGAACACGAGGCTGCCCGCGACGCCGACAGTCTCCAGCAGGCCGAGTCGCATCACCGCCGTGTAGGCGCCCGATCGGCAAAACGTTCCCGTAACGGAATCGAGAGTGGAAACGCTCTTGAGACGCGACGGCGGATCTCCGAACGTGTTCACCGGCATCGTCGAGCGGACGGGCGAGATCACCGACGTGAACGAAACCGCGGATGGGCGCCGGCTCACCGTCGCGGCGTCGGGACTGGACGACCTCCATCACGGCCAGTCGATCAGCGTGAGCGGTGTCTGTCTCACGGTTGAGGCGTTCGACACCGCGGACGGCTGGTTCGAGGTGTTCCTCGCGAGCGAGACAGTCGAGAAGACGTACCTGGGCGAACTGTCGGTCGGAGACCCGGTCAACATCGAGCGCGCCCTCCCGGCGGACGGGCGCTTCGACGGTCACGTCGTGCAGGGCCACGTCGACACCACCGCGACCGTCGAGGCGATCGAGCAGGTCGGCGAGGACTGGCGCTACACGTTCTCGCTCCCCGCGGAACTGAGTCAGTACGTGGTCGAGAAGGGCTCGATCGCCGTCGACGGTATCAGCCTCACCGTCGCTGCGCGCGACGAGGATCGGTTCGAGGTCGCGATCATTCCCGCGACCCGCGAGATCACGACGCTGTCGGCGAAAACCGTTGGCGACCCGGTCCACCTGGAGGTAGACGTGATGGCGAAGTACGTCGAGCGGATGACGGACGGCTATCGCTGAGTCGTCGTCGCGTCGATTCAGTCGGCCTGCCCGGAACAGGCTTCCGCGCCGCCGTCGGCCTGGACGGGCTCGGGCGGGTTCAGCTGGTAGAGATTCTGTCGCGCGTCGGCGAAGTAGACGTCCTCGTCGACGACCCCGATCCCTTCCAGTCGTTCGAGTGCGTAGCGAACCGTCCGAGCAGAGAGCATTGACTCCTCGACGATCCCTTTCTGCGTCAGCGGACCGTCGTACTCGAGTACTTTGAACACGAGCTTGGCGCTTGGTGGGAGGTCGTCGAGGGCCTCCTCGTCAGTCTCGGTCATCATTTCGGATCGAAACCCTCCACTGGCATAAATCTTCGTGGACTGGTGTCGTGGCCCAACACGTCCGACAGCCAAGCGAACTCCTTTTGTCGGCGCGTCACGGAGTCGTCGGCATGGCTACGGAGAGTTCTCGCGGGCTGTCTGACCACGTCCGCGGGGTGACCGTCACGACGCTCGCCTGTCTGGCCGGCGTTATCGCGGCCGTCGTGACTGCGATCGTGTTCGGTACCGACCCGTCGGCGGTGTCGACGACGACGCCGTTAGCGGTCGTCGCGGCGTTCGTCATCGCCCAGTACCCGATCCTCTACGCCCTCCGCGTCGACGTGTCGGAGTTCGGCATCAAGGACAACCTCTACGTCGCGTTCATGACGTTCGCGCTCTGGTTCCTGAGCAACACCATCATGCTCTCTACCGGAGTGAGTTTCTGATGTCCAGCGACAGTATCGCGGTCGTGGATCTGGATCGCTGCCAGCCCGACCGATGTAACTACGAGTGTCAGAACTTCTGCCCGCCTAATCGGACGGGCAAGGAGTGCATCACACTCCGCGGCGAAGACGCGATGGAGGGCGACCCCGACCAGATCCACATCTCCGAGGAGATCTGTCTGGGCGAGTCTTGCGGCATCTGCGTCGAGAAGTGTCCCTTCGACGCGATCGAGATCATCAATCTCCCCTCGGAACTCGAGGAGGAGCCCGTCCACCGCTACGGCGACAACGCGTTCGCGCTGTATGGCCTGCCGACGCCCGAACCGGGCAAGGTGACCGGGATCCTCGGCCCCAACGGGATCGGGAAGTCGACCGCCGTCCACGCGCTGGCTGGTGAGGAAACGCCCAACCTCGGCGAGTACGACGGCGAGTCCAACTGGGGGGCGGTGCTCGATCGCTACCGCGGCACCGAACTCCAGAACTACCTCGAACAGCTGATCGACGGCGAGATCGAGGTCGCGCGCAAGCCCCAGTACGTCGACCAGATCCCCAAGCAGTTCGACGGAAAGGTGCGCCAGCTGCTCGAACAGACCGACGAGCGCGGCGAACTCGACTACCTCGTCGACGAGCTCTCGATCCGGCCGGTGCTGGATCAGGCGATCGACTCCATCTCCGGCGGCGAGCTCCAGCGCGTCGCGCTCGCGGCCACGCTGGCCCGTGACGTGGATTTCTACTTCCTCGACGAGATCACGCCGTACCTCGACATCAGCCAGCGGATGACTGCCGCCCAACTGATCCAAGAGCTCTCGGAGGACGGCGACCGCTCGATGCTCGTCGTCGAGCACGACCTCGCGATCCTCGACCTGCTCGCGGACACGCTCCACATCACCTACGGAGAGCCCGGCGCCTACGGTGTCGTCACCGACCCGAAGTCCGTCCGCAACGGCATCAACGAGTATCTCTCGGGCTATCTCGACAACGAGAACATGCGGATCCGCCCCGAGTCGATCACGTTCGAGGAGCACGCGCCGCGTGCCGCCACGAAGGGCCAGCCGCTGGTCGAGTACCCCGACCTGTACAAGTCCTACGGCGAGGGCGAGTTCTCCCTCGACGTGGAGGCCGGCACCATCTACGAGTCGGAAGTGCTGGGCGTCGTCGGCCCCAACGGGATCGGGAAGTCGACGCTCGCGAAGCTGTTCACTGGCGCGCTCGACCCCGACGAAGGCGAACTCGACACGCAACTGGATATCGCGTACAAACCCCAGTACATCGAGATCGACCAGCCGATGCGCGTCGACGCCTTCCTCTCGTCGATCACCGATCAGTTCGGCTCCTCGTACTGGAACACCGAGATCGCGCAGCCGCTCCAGCTGGAGCGGATCATGGAGCAGAACCTCGACGACCTCTCTGGTGGGGAGCGCCAGCGCGTCGCGATCGCCGCCTGCCTCTCCGAGGACGCCGACCTGTACCTGCTCGACGAGCCCTCCGCCCACCTCGACGTGGAGCAGCGCGTGCAGGCCACGTCCGCCATCCGCCGCTACACCGAGAACCACGACGCGACAGCGATGGTGATCGACCACGACATCTACATGATCGACCTGCTGTCGGACCGGCTGATGGTGTTCGACGGCGAACCCGCCGACCACGGGACCGCCCGGCCCGCCCAGGAGATGCGCGCCGGCATGAACGACTTCCTCGCGGATCTGGACATCACGTTCCGCCGCGACGAGCGGACGGGCCGCCCCCGGATCAACAAGCCCGGGAGCCAGAAGGACCGCGAGCAGAAGCGCGACGGCGAGTACTACTACGCCAACTAAGCCGCGACCGGTTTCCGGAACCGCCCGGCTATAACCCCGGCCGCCCGTAGTTCCGGGTATGCTCCGCCTCGCCGTCGCCACCCAACAGGAGACGTTCGAGCGCATCCGCGACCCGCTCGACGACCGCGGAATCGATGTCGTCGCCGTGCAAGCCAGCGAGCGAACGCTGTCGCTATCCGATCCAGCCTTGCCGAGCGTCGACGCGGGGCTCGTGTTCCCCTCCCGGCTGATGGAGGGCGGCGCGGTCGCGGCCGCACTCGACGTTCCCTGGGTCAACGACCGCGATGCGATCCTCACCTCCCGCAACAAGGCGGAGGTGCTCGCCGCCCTCGCCGCGGCCGACCTCCCTGTCCCCGAGACGACGCTCGTCTCCAACCCCGTCGACGACGACGCCGTCACCGCCGCCGCCGAGGCGCTCCAGACCCGCGCTGGGGTCGACTCCCTCGTGATCAAGCCCAACTCGACCACCCGCGGCGTCGGCGTCGCCCGCGTCGAGGATCCGGACTCGCTGCTGGGCGTGACCGACTACCTCGATCTCGTGCACGACTTCCGAGCCACCGGCGACCGCTCGTACCTGCTCCAGGAGTACCTCCCCGACGCGCGGGACTACCGCGCGATGATCGTCGACGGCGAGTACGCCGGCGCCGTCGAGCGGCGACTGCCGGCAGCGGAGACCGAGACGGGCAAGTGGAAACACAACGTTCACCGCGGCGCGGTGGCGGAGGGCGTCTCGCTCCCGCCGAAGGCGCAGGAACTCGCCGAACAGGCGGCCGAGGTGCTGGAGATCGACTACCTCGGGGTGGACCTCCTCGAGACCGATAACCGACTGGTCGTCAACGAGACCAACGCGCGCCCGACGGTCGACGACGCGACGAAGTACGAGCCCGGCTTTTACGACCGACTAGCGGCGCTGATCCGGAAAACCGCAGAGTAAGGGCGCGCGGCGCCGATCAGGAGAGGTCGATGTCGGCCGCGTCGTCGGACTTCTCGAAGCTGACCTCGAGAACGCCGTTGTTGAACGTCGCCTCGGCGCTGTGTTCGTCGACGCGGGTCGGGAGCCGCACCCGTTCGCGGTACTCGCCAGCATCGATCGTCAGCGTCTCGCCGTCGCACTGCAGCGAGATATCGTCCTTGCTCGCGCCGGGAAGGTCCGCGACGAGCCGGAGCTGGTCGCCCTCGTCGAAGGCGTCGACGTGGGCGTCGCCGTCGGCCTCCTCCCGACTTCCCCCCATCATCCGCTCGATCTCGTCGAAGATGTCGCCGAACGGGTCTTCGCGGTCATCCCTACGCATGGAAGAGGGTAGACCAGCACCGCTCAAAAGCCTTCTGTCGGTGGCTATCGTGGTCCCTTCCCGGAATCTCGTCGGTCGACGCCGACGGAACCGGTCGGTTTGAAGTGCGATTGGCCCCAATCGCGGGACGATGGCTTCTTTCGCGACGCTCGATGCGCTCTCCGAGCGGTTCTCGGAGGCTCGTGTGCTCGTCCGCCTCGACCTCAACTCCCCGATCGAGGACGGAACCGTCCAGGACAACCGTCGGTTCGAGCGCCACGCCCGCACCGTTTCGGAGCTGGCCGAGGCCGGCCACCGGGTGGTCTGTCTGGCTCACCAGGGCCGTCCCGGCCGCGACGACTTCACCCACCTCGATCAGCACGCCGGGATCCTGAGCGACCATCTCGACCGCGACGTGCAGTACGTCGACGACATCTGCGGCGCGACGGCGATCGATGCGATCGCGGACGCCGACCCGGGCGAGGTGCTGCTGCTCGACAACGTCCGGATGCACGACGACGAACTCGCCGACCGCGACCCCGAAGCCCACGCCAACTCCGACCTGGTCGCGACGCTCGCCGACGCCGCCGACGCCTACGTCAACGACGCCTACTCGGCGGCCCACCGCGGCCACGCCTCGCTCGTGGGCTTCCCGCACGTGCTCCCGGCTTACGCCGGCCGCGTGATGGAGACGGAGTACGAGGCTAACTCCGCCATCGCCACCCGAGAGTTCGACGGGCAGGTGACGATGGTCGTCGGCGGGACGAAGGCGACCGACGTGATTCAGGTGATGGACGCCATCGGCAACAAGGTCGACGCGTTCTGTCTGGGCGGTATCGCGGGCGAACTGTTCCTCCGGGCGGCGGGCCACCCCGTGGGTCACGACGTGGGCGGCTCGGACCGCTTCGACGAGCAGTGGGAGCGAAACGAGGAGACGATCCGGGCCGTGCTCGACGAGCGCGGCGACCAGATCCACCTGCCGCTGGATCTGGCGTACGCGGACGAGTACGACCAGCGCGCCGAGATCGCGCTCTGGCAGATCGACGAGAAGAGTACGTCGTTCCTCGACGTCGGCTCGGCGTCGATCGACAGCTACCGCGACATCGTCGCCGACAGCGAGGCGGTGTTCGTGAAGGGCGCGCTGGGCGTCTTCGAGGACGAGCGCTTCGCCGACGGCACGGTGGGCGTGCTCGAGGCGATCGCCGACACCGACTGCTTCTCGGTCGTCGGCGGCGGCGACACCTCCCGCGCGATCGGGATGTACGGGCTGGACGAGACCGACTTCTCACACGTCTCGATCGCCGGCGGCGCGTACATCCGTGCGCTCACGGGCGAGCCGCTGGTCGCCGTCGAGACTCTGGAGCACTGTCGACCGAAAACGGAAGCGTAGCCGTTACAGGTCCCGACCGAGCCCCATACCGAGGGTCTCGTTCGTAGTCGCGATGCTCTCGGCTTTGCTCGCGCTGTCGGTGATCGCGCGGATCGCGTCGACGTTTTCGGGCACCACGTCGGACTCCTGGTGGATCGCCTGGAACAGGTAGAGATCGTCACCGCGGACGGCGATGGAGTCCTCCCAGATGCAGTTCTCCCAAACGTCGCCGCGGGAGCGGCCAGAGTCGAGAGCGAACTCCTTGAGCTTGCCCGAGCCGTCGATGCCTGCGTAGCCGGGCACGAGGAACGTCCGGGACTCCCCGGCGAGCAGATCGCGGACCGCCTCGGCGTCGGCGTCGCTCTCGAGGGTGACGTTCACCGAGTGCATGTGCATCAGCGTCGCCGGCACCTTCAGCCCGAGCGTGTCGATCGAAACGTCGGGGAAGATCGTCTTCACGTCCGGGCCGTGGTGGCTCGGCAGCGAGACGGGGTCGGGGAGGATGTCGTCGATGGGGCCGCGGCCGGTCTGGCCGGGGTCGCCGCCCCGGCGGACCAGCGTCACCCGTGCCTTCTCGACGCCGTACTCCTCACGCAGCGGCGCGAGCAGGCGCGAGAGCCCAGTCGTGTTACAGGAGACCACGCGGACGTGGTCCGCACCGATCGCGTCCTCGTAGTTGGCGCGGGCGTTGAACGACGTGTCGGCCACGTCGGCATCCTCGCCGCCCTGGTAGATCGCGGGGGTGTCGTGGGCCTCGTACACGTCGCGGTTCTGGGCGCCGATACCGCTGGGGGTGGCGTCGACGATCACGTCCGCGGCCTCGACGAGGCCGTCGAGATCGCCGGCGACGGGGATGCCGGCGTCGTCGAACAGCTCGCGGCGCTCCTCGACGGCCGCGTAGAGGTTGTACCCCTTCGAGACGGCGGTTTCGGCCTCGAAGTTGGGCGAGGTCTTGGCGACCCCGACGATCTCCATGTCGCGCTGTGCGACGACCGCGTCGGCGACGCGTTTCCCGATGGTGCCGTAGCCGACCACACCGACTTGGATCATGCGAGTAGATGGGGCGCTAGCCGATAAGTAGGCGGCGGTTCGTCATGCCGCAGTCGACCGCGAACTGCCGTCGCGCGAGGACGCTCAGGACGATTCAGCTCGGTCGATCGCACACGTCCGCGGGTCGCCAGTCCGGCCGAGGAAGAACACCAGCAGCGACAGGCCGACGAGACGCAGCAGGTTCCCGTCGAAGGGGAGCGTCGCCATGGCGCCGACGAAGCCGAGCGCCCCCAGTACGCCGGCGCCACAGCCGGCACAGCCAGCCGCGAGAAAGCCTGGGAAGATCCCGAGCAGCGTCGACGCGTTCCGCCGACGCGCGCGTCGAGAGAGCGTGACCGCGTGCGTGGCTGCGACGCCGGCCAGCAGCGCGTAGGCAACGATCAGGCCCAGCCCGATCCAGCCGACGCTTCGGTACGTCTCTCGCGTGAGCGTCGCGACGCCGTAGAGCAGATCCCCCGGATTTCGAGCAAGCAACTGCACCGAGAACTCGGGGAATGTACTCAAGATCAGCGCGGCGTAAGTGAGCGCCGTCGCCCCGCCGGCGACGACGAGTCGTCTGTCCGACGTCAGCGGATGGGCGAGCGCGGCCGGGAGCCGGCCAAGCCACGCCGGGCGCCCGAGCGATCGCCCGTCGGTCATGCGTTCAGCACCTGCTCGATCGCGTCGGCGAAGTTCTCGTAGGGGTGGGCGCCGACCAGCTTCCCGGCCGTCTCCGTCTCCCGGTTGTAGAGCACGAATCCGGGCGTCCCCCTGATGCGGGACGACTGTGCGACCGCGACGTTCGGGTCCATCGACTCGCGGATCTCCTCGGTTCGGGACGTTCGACAGTCGTCGACGGCCCCGAGGGGGACGCCCTCGGTCTCCTCGGTGATCCGGGTGAACGTCTCCTCGTCGGCCCAGTCGGTTCCAGACTCCGGCTGTGCTTCGAACACCGACGCGTGCCAGCGCCAGAACGCCGCCGGATCGTCGGCGGCGACCTGCGACCAGACACACCGGCTCCAGACCGCTGCGGGCATCGAGTACTCGCCGATGTTCGGGTAGGAGAGTGCGACCAGCCGTACTTCCCCCGTGTCGACGTGGTTTCGCCCGACCGCCGGGAGCGTCTCCTGGTCGAACTGCGCACAGAACGGACAGAGGTAGTCCGTCCAGTAGTAGAGGTCGACGGGCGCGTCGGGGTCGCCGGCGATCGGGCGCCCGGCGAGTTCGACCCCGAACCCGGTGGTCTCCTGGCTCGTGTGAGAGCGCTCGGGGACGTAGACTCCGGCATCAGAGTCCGATCGGGTGGCGAGATACGCGACGCTCCCGCCGAGTGCGACGACGCCGACGCCGCCGGCGATCGCGCGCCGGCGGGATATCGACCGTTCGTCACCCATCTACGCGCCGGTGTGTGACGAGACGAGCGTTCGGAGCTTCGACTCGTCCTGCATGCCGACGAGGCGCTCGACCGGCTCGCCGTCGGCGAACAGCACCATCGTCGGGACACCGCGAACGCCGTACTCCGCGGCGAGCTGCTGGTTGGCGTCGACATCGACTTTCGCGACCGCGGCCTCGGTCTCTTCGGCGATCGTCTCCACGACCGGTTCCAGCATTTGACACGGGCCACACCAGTCGGCGTAGAAGTCGACCAGCACGACGCCGTGCTCGTCGGTCGTCGATTCGAGGTCGGCGGCGCCGGCGACAGCGATCGGCTCCGTCGGCGCGTCGTCCGCGTCGTCGTCCTCCTCGGCTCGCTCTCGGAGCTCTTCGAGCTTCCTCTCGCGGATCTCCTCGATGTCTTCGGTCATTACCGGCGCTTTCGCGCTCGCTGGGCTTAGGTGTTTTGCAGTTTCTGTTCAATACCGGTGGCGGGTCGTGGCCGCCCCAGTCGGCGTCGATCAGGCTGTCGCGGCAGTCCCTGTCGTGCTGGCGTCCCAGTTGGTGATCCCGCCGCGCATCGCCTTCGCGTCGAACCCGAGTTCGCGAAGTCGCTCGGCGGCGACGGCGGCGGTCGAGCCGCTGAAACAGACGACGGCGATCTCCTTGTCGTCGGGGAGTTCGGCCGCCGAAACATCGAGTCCGATGAAGTTCTCCCCCTTGAGCTGGTCGTAGATCGGGAGACTGTGACTCCCCGGGATGTGCGCTTCCTCGTAGCTGTAGGTCGGGCGGATGTCGAGGACGTACAGCTCGTCGTCGCGCTCCCGAACCGCCTCGGCGTCGATCACAGTATTGCTCATTATGCCCAATCTCGACGCTTCGTGGGTATGAATCCTCCGTGAGTCCGGCTAGCACGTAGCGGTTCCGGCGGATCGTGAGGCGTCGTCGCAAGACATATTCGGGTCTCCGCTGAACCGCGAGCCATGGCCGATCTCAGAACTGCCGCGGAGACGGCGATCCACCAGTGTCTCGATCTCGAAGCCGAAGAGTCGATCGCGATCGTCACCGACGACGAACGTCGCGCGATCGCGGAAGCGCTCTACGAGGTGGCCGCCGAGACGACCGCCGATACCACGTTCGTCCAGTACCCGCCGGGCGAGCAGCACGGGCAGGAGCCACCCGAGCCAGTCGCGGCGGCGATGAAGCACGCCGACGCCTTCCTCGCGCCGACGACGCGCAGCCTCTCACACACTCGCGCCCGCTCGGCCGCTTGCGAGGCTGGCGCCCGCGGCGCGACGCTGCCGGGGATCACCGAGCAGGTGATGGTCGCCGGCCTCGACGCCGACTACGAGACGATCGCGGATCACTGCGGGGACGTGCTCGACCAACTCGGGGACGCCGACGAGATCCGGGTCACCAACCCGGCCGGCACCGACATCACGTTCGCCGTCGGCGACCGCGAATGGCACGAAGACACGGGGATGATCCGAGAGCCGGGCAGTTTCTCGAACCTCCCTGCCGGCGAGGTGTTCGTCGCGCCCGCCGACGCCAACGGCACGTTCGTCGTCGACGGCACGATGATGCCCCACGGGCTGCTGGGCGAGGAGCAGGAGCTCACCTTCGAGGTCGCGGACGGCCACGTCACCGATATCTCCGACGACGCAGTCAGCGAGGACGTGGCGGCAGCCCGCGAGGCGGTCGGCGACGCCGCAACCAATCTCGCGGAACTCGGGATCGGCACCAACGTCGGCGTCGCGGAGCTGGTCGGCTCGGTTCTGCTCGACGAGAAGGCGGCGGGCACCGTCCACATCGCGATCGGTGACAACGCCTCGATCGGCGGCGACACCGAGGCGCCGATCCACCTCGACGGCATCCTCCGGTCGCCGACGGTGTACGCCGACGGCGAAGAAATCAGTCTGCCCGAGTGAGACCACTCCCGCCCGGCTCGGTCGTTCGTCGGCGGTAGTAGCTCGGAGAGACCGACACGGCGGTCGGTCTCAGTGTCTCGATGGTGATTACACAGTCACGGCAATACGCTCCGTCGCCCCGGCACGGGGGCCGCGGCGGGTCACGAGCCGTGACTGGTGTTACTCCATACGAGGACGGCGTGGCGCTCCGCGGCCGTGACGCAGCGGTCACGGCCGGTCGCGAGCCACCCTCTACTCCACGTACTCGTACAGCCGCTCGTTCATCCGGCCACGGCCGGCGAACACGAACTCCCCTTCGGGGGTCGTGAACTCCTCGACGTCGACGGTCATGTCGTGGTTGTGCACGTCGTGGATCTGCTCGTACTCCTCGAAGTCGAGGTCGTAGCGCTGGTCGAGCTGTTCGTCGATGTTCAGGTTCTCGATCTCCTCGCGCCAGCCGTCGACGACGGTCTCGGCGTGGATCTCCGCCTGCGCGCCGGAGCCGTAGGAGCCGACGAGGAGCTTCTCGCCGGCGAGGTCGCGGCCCTGCTCGGCGGCGGTCTTGAGCGCGCTCGCGCGGGCGACGTGGACCGAGCCGGTGTACCAGTTCCCGACCTCTCGGGCGATTGATAGCGTCGGCTCGATGGTGTCGGCGTACCACGACTGGTACGTGTCGGTGCGCTTGAGCTCGTCCATGTACTCCTGGATCGCGTCCTCGTAGGCGTCCCAGTCCTCGAACTCGCTCTCGCGGGGCTGGCGCCCGATCTCGTCGGCGAGCTCGTCCTCGATCTCGGTGTCGCGGATCATGTGCCGGTAGCCCAGCAGCCCGGCCTTCCGGACCATCCCCGGGAACGGCGTGTGGAACGGAATGTACGCGAAGTCGTCGGGGTGCATGTCCCACGCGACGGACTCGAAGTCCTCGACGGCCTCGCGCATCCGGGAGAGGTACACCTGCATCGAGCGCTTGCCGTCGACGCTCGGGAACTGCTGATTCGGCTTCAGGAAGTCGGTCTCGTCGGCGCTGCCGTACCCCTGCTCAGTCGACAGTTCGACGAGGCTCGGGTCCTCGGTGATCAGCATCGCCACCGCGCCCGCGCCCTGGGTCGCCTCGCCGCTCGAACCGCGGGCGTACAGCGCGGTGTCGGTGGCGACCACGAGCGCGGACCGCCCGCGGTTCCGCTCGGCCTTGATCCAGTTGTACGCGTCGTCGATCGACTGCGTGCCGGAGATGCAGGCGAACTTCCGCTCGCCCTTGTTGGCGTGGTGGAAGTCGTCGTCGTACACGTCCTCGAGACAGCCCGCGATGTACGTCGAGACGGGCTTCGAGTTGTCGAACGCGGACTCGGTCGCCACGTCGATTCGCCCGATGTCGTCGGGCGTGAGCCCCTCGCGGTCCATCAGGCGCTTGGCCGCGTTGGCGCCCATCGTGACGATGTCCTCGTACACGTCCGGGAACGAGGAGTTCACCAGCCCCAGCCCCTTCCGGTACTTGTCCGGATCTTCGTCTTTCTCCGGGGCGAACGTGCCCGGGAGATCGAGTTTGGTCTTGCCCGCCCAGATCTCGACGGCGTCAATGCCGACCGTGGTCATGGTGCCGTATGGGTCGGTTGGCTATTTGGGTTTGTCGATGAGGGTTACGTCGCGTGTCGAAAGAACGGCCTCAGTCGTCACCGAACTCAAGTTCGACGGTGGTCTGACTCCCGTCGTTCAGGTAGAGGGTGAGTGTAACGGACGAGTCCTTCATATTGGCTTTTTGTAGGCCGTTTCCGTTCTTTTTTGGTTTCTGGAACCCGTCAAACTCGAACTCGACGCGTTCGTCTCCGGCGACTGTGACATCCTCGCTGAATTCGACTCTTGTTCCGGAGTCGGACTCGTCTATTGGGATTGGTTCGCCTACTACTGAATCGCCGTCCGCGCTCAATATGTCCCCTCCCGACACTTCAGTTGCCTCGGTGTCCGTCCCGTTGATCGCGATGGCGACGACGGTTGCGTCCGTTTCCCCGCTGTTCTCGACCGTGAAAGAGGCTTTTCCGCTGTTCCCCGACGTTTTCGCGTCTCCAGTCAGTTCGATGTCCTCTGCCGCTTCTTCGTCATCGTCACCATCGTCTTCGGTATCTTCGGCTGGTCCGATTCGTTCGATGGTGAGTCCGTTCAGATCTGAGCTGTACCATACCTCGCCTTCGAGCCCGACATTTAGCGTTCCATCCGTCACCGATACGGTCTCGGTGCGGCTCAACGCATGGTAATTGCCCACTTCATCATTGACGTCGATGTCCTCGATGATGGTCTCGTCTTCTGCAATCACATTGAACTCCCCTCTCTCAAAGCTCCCTATATCTGCGAAGTGGAACGTAACTCGGTATTTCCCCTCCGACGCGGGAACCCGGTATCCGAAGTCACCGACTCGCTCGGTCTGGTAGTGTTTATCGAAGTCTGTGTCGCTGATATCTTCGTCTGTCTGGTGCGTCCACGATCTCTCTTCGGTCTGATAGGGGTTTTCACCCTGATCAGCAACGTATGTCCTCCCGCCAGCGTCCAGCTCCGGTCCTCCAGCGTTCAGCGCGTAGCCCACGTTCACCTGCTCGGTCGTCGTGTCCGTGTCTCCCTCGTCGTCGGTGGCGGTCAGCGTGACGGTGTACGTCCCCATCCGGTCGTAGGTGTGTTCGGGCGATTCACCGGCGCTGCTTCCGCTGCCGTCGCCGAAGGACCACTCGTACTCGAGGCTACCGCCGTCCGGGTCTGTCGAGCCGCTCCCGCCGAACTCGACGGGCTCTCCGACGTTGATGAACCCCGGAGCGTCGATGGATGCCGTCGGCGGAACGTCGGACGTATCGTCGCCATCGTCGGCCCCTTCGCAGGGCTCGGTCTGTATCGGCCCGTTCTCCGGGTTTCCATCCGATTCGTCGGTGACGAGCAAGCAGTTCGTGTTACCCAAACTGTCCGTAGCGGTGAGTCTGAATTCGTATGGGTTCCCGAAGTCCGATCTTCGCAAACTTCGACTTATGCTCTGATCTCCCACTCGCTCTTCTGTAGAATCGAGTAGCTCTCCATTCCGTGTTACACTCATCGTCACCTCGTAAGAGGAATCGTCTGAGCTACTCCAGGTATAGTTGTACTCCTCCGAGAAGGCACAAAATATCCAAAAACACACCTCTTCGCCCTGATCCCATACTCGAAGCTCCAGCTCCGGCGCCTCGTTGTCGACAACCACCGCGTTCCGCCGCTCGGCAGTTCTGTTGTTCCCGACTGCATCGACGGCCTCGACCACGACACTGTAGTTACCGACGCTGTTCGCAGCAGTATCGGGCGGAATACTCAGATTTTCCGACCCCTCGGCGGGGAGCCCCGTTTCCTCGGCGATCGTCGTCCCGTTCACGATCCGTACTGTGACGTTTTCGACACCCGCCGTGTCGTCCGTCGCGTTCCACGAGACGCTCACGTTCTCTCCACTCCGGACGTACGTCGGCGCGCTGCCGTTCGGCGAAACGTCCTCGACTGCGGGACGGTCGCTGTCGATGGTGAACGATTTAGTGGTGTCTTCTGCGGTGTTGCCGGCGCCGTCGGTCGCGTTCACGCGAACCTTGGCGTCCGTGGTGTTCTCCTCGGAGACGTCCCACTCGAACACCCCGTCGTTCTTCCCGTCGAACTCGATGTCCTGCCATGTCTCCCCGCCGTCGAGTGTGTACTCGAGTCCGACGCTGTCGACGCCGGTCGCGTTCGCGTTCTGTTGGTCGCTCGCGGACCACCGGACCGTGTACGTCGTCCCTCCACGAACGACCGCCGTCTCGTTCGGTTGCGCGATGGATACTTCCGGGCCGCTTATGTCGGGAACGTTCTCGATCTCGATCTGGTTCGTCTGCAGAACGCTGTTGCCCTCGTCGTCGGTGACGTTCACCGCCACGTCGTACGTTCCGACTGACGAGTAAGTGTGATCGACCGACGGTCCCGTCGCGTTGTCGCTCCCGTCGCCGAAGGACCACTCGTAGGTCAGGTCACCGCCGTCGGGATCTCGACTCCCGGAGGCGGTGAAGCTCACTGACTCTCCGACACGTGCTTTTCCCGGACCGTCCACCACGACTGTCGGCGGCTCGTCGAGTGATTCCGAGGGCTCTGCACCCGGTAACTCCACACCCTTATCGGGGTATTTCCGTTGCACGGGCAGTTCACTCTCTCCACTGAACGCCCGAATCGACCACGCTACGTCGGGGTCGAACGGATAGTTTTTCGACCAGCGCTCGCCGGGTTCAAATAGATCGTCATTATCTCCCCTCACGAGCCCGCTCTCGTTCACTTCCAGCGAGGACCGTCTGTCGCCTTCGACGACGATAGTCACCTCGGAGAACGGCACCGCCTCGCCGCCGTTGTGTTCGATCGCGAGGCTCTCGTTTGTCTGTATCACGACCAAGTCGGCCCGGACCGCGTCGTCGTCGCCGATCGAACCGAAGACGAACACCCCGGCGGTCGCGACGGTGATGACGACGACGGCTGTGAGGAGGATCGCGCCGATAGCGCTGGATTGGGCTCGCGGGGTCATGGTTAGTTTGGGGCGACGAAGTACCGTGTCCTGAACTCGGTCCCGTCGTCCTCGTACACGAACGTGATCACGAGGAAGTCGTTCTGGAACTTTCCATCGGTGCTGAGTGTGAACTTATTCACCCCTTCTGCGATGGTGACAGGACTGATGTCCACGTACGGCCCCCCGAAGGAGAGATCCGCGAGTGGTGTGCCGCCGGTGTCCGATCCTTGGTACAACTCTACCTCGTTCGAGTCGCTACTCCCTTTGCCACTGTCGTAGTAGAAGTCGACCCGTGCACCAACGAGGTTCACGGACTCGCCGGTATTGTCGAAGGTGAGAACTGCTCTCTTGTTGTTCTCGGAGGAACTCGACTCGGTCAGAACGATCTCGCCGGAGGCGTTCGGATTTATCCCACCGTCGTCGGAACCACTGCCACCATCCGATCCGAAGGCGAATTCGGGCACCTTCAGTCCGGTGAAGTTCTTGTGTTCGTAGGTAGCGTCGCCGATCCCGACGTCGAGCCATCCGGCCTCGCCGTCGTCCGTTACTTGGTTCTCGGCGTACTCCACTGTGACGCGCCCCTCGGAGTTCGTCTCCACCTCGACGGAGGAACCGTCGTCGACTCGAATGAAGGTCCCGTCCGTATCCACGTTCACCTCCTCCCCGGAGACTGGATTGTTGAACCGATCTCGGACTTCGACCGTTAGCTCCCCAGTCTCGCCCTCCCCGACGGTTCTGTAGTCGTCGACGACCACCAGATACGCTGCCTTGGTCGTCGATTCGTTCTCGCTCACGCTTCCGACGCCGACCGCACTGCTGCGCAGTTGGTAACTCCGTCCCGTATCGAACTGCACACTGATCCGGTGGTAGCCCGTATCGGGTATCGGTTCACTGGTGACCTTCTCAACCGACGGCTGCTCACCGAGGAGGTCCGTCCGGTTCCAGACGCTCGCGGGCAGCTGGGAGGTGAAGTTCAGGTACAGAGGGTCGTCATCCTCGCTTTTCACGCCGACTGTTCGGCTGCTCTCGCTCACCGGAACGACGGGGACGGTGACGGTCCCTGACCCCGACTTGCTGAGAGAGCCCCGAAGCGTGAGCAAGTCGATCGTCCCGCCCCGGACGAGTGTCTGTCCCGTTATCGTCCGATTGGCTTGGTTCGGACCATCACCGAAGATGTTGTACAACAGCGTGTTATCCGCGACGGTCGTCGGTTCTCCCGCGTACTCACTGTAGTCCGATGTGTAGACAACATGGGACGTATTGAACTCGCCACTGGTGCTCGCGTTCGTCCAGTAGTCCCGAGCGTTCTCGTACTCGCTATCGGTGAGGCTCACCTCTCCGCTTGCGGTACTCAGAGTGATGTTCATCGTTTGTCCATCGACTTGGTCTACTGTCCGTAACCGTCCGGTCGCTGGTGGCGGATTGATGAACAACAGACGATTCTCGTAGTCCGTCCCGAGCGCTACTCTGGTGGGCCGGACGGTGCCGCTGCTCGCCGAGCGGAGTATCCCGTTCCGTAAATCCTGCATGTCCGACTGGACGGCCTGGCTGTGATCGAATTCAGTCTCCGCATTCTGGTCGGGGATGACGGTCGCCTGGAACGTCGCAAGCACGATAACGAAGATGCCGAGCAACAGGACAGCCCCCACCTGTAGGGATTGTGCTCGGTCGTCACCCCAGAACGTCATACTCACTCCCACACGCCCGGTGGGGAAAAAGCTGCTCCGTCAGTCCTCTTCTTCGACGGTCTCGGGGGAGGCCAGCGCGTTCTGGAGCGACTCCAGCCCGTTGACCCACTCCGCGACGAGCCCGTACTCCATCTCCTCGACCAGCGCCGGGTCTATCTCCTCGCCGTCGATCACGAGCGTCCCGGCCTGGACGATGTAGCCGACCGCCGTGTCGATGTCGTCTTCGGCCTCGGCGTCGGCGGCGGCGTCGATGTACTCCTCGAGGGCCGCCTCCTCGGCGGCGCCGGCGGCGAGGTACTCCTGGGCCGCGTAGAAGACGACTTCGAGGCTCATCTGGACGCTCTCGATCAGCATCGCCTTCTCCTCGTCCTCGAGCGGCGCCTCCGCGAGCACGATCTCCTGCATCTCCGAGAGCTCCTCGTGGGCGCGCTCCTCGTCGATGCTCCCGTCCTCGTAGGACTCGATCACTTTTGCGACCGCGATGGCGGTGTCCTCCTGAAGGTTCATCAGCAGGCGTGCCGAGTCTTCGTCCTCCAGGTCCAGGTCCTCCTCACGCAGGCGGTCGATCCAGTTCTGCCAGCGCTCTTCGGTGTAGAACGTCTCCACGGGCTCGTCGTCGGTCATACCCCCATCTCCACCCCGACGACGCAAAGGGTTTTCCTATCCGTCCCCGCGAGCGAATCCGCCGAAACCCGGGGCAGGCGGGCTATTCACCGGAATCGAGCGTCCCGACGGTGTCGATCCCGTAGACGCGCTGGGGCGTCTCGACGTGTGCGCGAGCGACAGCGTCGTCGTGATCCGCCTCCAGCAGCCACCGCACGCGTCGCGGGACGGTTTTCGGGCCCAGCACCGCGCCCGGCCGGTCGGGGTCGTCGACGAAGTCCGTCTCCATCAGGAACGGCTCGCCCGACTCGACGGCGACACGGAGTCGGTCCTTCTCGCTCATGACGCTCGGTGTCGGCCCCGCAAGCTCGCCGCCGGCGTAGTGCTTGACCACCTTCTCGGCCGGCAGCCCGCGCGCCTCGGCCCACTCCGCCACCTCAGTCAGGTCGTCGGTGCCCTCGGTGTGGAGTTGGACCGCGCAGTCGTGCTCGGCGCCGAGTTCGAGCCCGTGTTTGAGCACCGCGTTCGAGGCGTCCCACACCGCGTCGCTCACCTCGTAGTGGGGGCGCCCCGTTTTGAGCCCCAGCGCACGATCGTCGGCGACGTACTCCGCCGCGAGGTCGAGTCCCGCCTGCATCAGGTCCCGGGCGTCCTCGGGCTCGTGCCCCGCGTCGACGAGGTGGCTGATCAGGCCTGGATGCACGCCCAGCACGGGCCACGCCTTCCCGGGGAGGATCTCGTTCGCGTCGGCGACGGCGTCGATCGTCGCCTCGAACGCGGTCCGGAAGTCGGCTCGCTCGCTCGGCACCGGGCCGAGGTGCCACGAGGGCTTGTTCACGACGAGCAGGTGGGTGCCGCCGAGGCGTACGAAGTCCCGGACCGCATCCATCCCGCGCCCGTGCTCGGGATCGAGGTGGAGGTGGTTGTCGAGCACCGGCGTGTCGAGTTCGTCCATGTCCGACGTGGGGGGCGAGTCGCCCTTGAACGCTGTCCTGTCGGTCGGCGGCGGCGACGCCCGACGCGGTGGTCGGCCGAGAGTGCACCGAGGTGGATCGCCCGGCACAAACGCTATATCTGTGTGTGGCTCACTCCCACGCGTGCCCTCGACGCTGGTCCACGTCGCGGTCGGCGGCCTCGTCGGCGCCGCGCTGCTGGGCGATCGGTTCACCCCGAAAGCCATCGCCCTCGTACTCGTCGCCGCGGCTGTCCCCGACCTGGACTCGTTTCTCGCGCCGGTGATCGCCGGCGCGCACCGCTCGGCGCTGCACACGCTGCTCCTTCCGGCGCTCCTCGGGGCGGTAGTGTACATCGACGCCCGGGTACTCGGCCACTCGCGAATCCGCGAGCGCTGGGGGACGAGTGCGCCCTACGTCGCCGGCGTCGCGATCGCGACCCTGCTCGCGGGCGGCATCCTCCCCGATCTGGTCACCAACGGCGTGAACACGCTCTGGCCGCTGCACGACCAGTTCTACACCGTCGACGGCGAGTTCAAACTCTCGACGACGGAGGGGCTCGTCCAGACGTTCGTCGACCTCTCGCCCGCGGAACCCTCGCGACCGTCGACTACTGACAACACCCGGTACAGCACGGGCGCGGACCCGACACCGTGGAAGGAGGACGAAGGACCGGTCGAGCGCGTGTTCCCTCTCGTGACCGCCGGCTGGCAGCTCATGCTCGTCAGCCTCTCCGCGGTGACGGTGAGTGTTCGCTCGTGGCAGAGCTGGCGGCACTGAGTCGGCGAGGCTTCGGGGGGAGCGACAGCCTCAACAGCGGCCGGGCGTCAGTCGGCCCATGGAGATCCGTCCGTACGAACCCGGGGACGCCGACGGCCTGTGGGCGTGTAAGCGTGCGTTCGAACTCGGCCTCGGCAGCGGCACCGGCGGCGACGAGAAACGAGACAAGTACGAGGGGAAACTTGACCGTCAGTACCGCGAGGAGTGGTTCGAGTGGGTCGAGCGCTGCGTCGACGATGACTCGCGATGTGTAACCGTCGCGGTCGACGACACCGCTGACCCAGCCGACCAGTCGGTCGTCGGCTACGTGTTCGTGCTGCCCGAGCGTCACCGGTTCATCTGGGACGCGGCGGTGCTGAACGAGCTTTACGTCGCGCCCGACCACCGCGGGAGTGGGGTCGCCGACGACCTGATGGCGGCCGCCGTCGATCTCGCCGCCGACCAGGAACTACCACTCGACCGCCTCGTGCTCGACGTGGACCGCGAGAACGACCGGGCGAAGGGGTTCTACGAGCGTCACGGCTTCGAGCACTGGGGCGAGATGGTCGCCCGGGAGCTCTGACCGCGGCTCAGTCCCGGAACTCGACCTCGGCCTCGGCGCCGTCGGCCTCGCGCCATTCCGCCTGACTCACGGAGTACTCGACTGTGTCGTGGATAGTGCCGTTCTGAAAGTCGACGCGGTTACGGAACCGCCCGGCACGCCGGCCCCCATGACGCTCGACGTACTTCGTGATCGCTCGCTCGGAGTTCTCGTTCTCCGGGAGGTGGGAGACCCGCACGAGTTCGAGATCGAGTCGATCGAACGCGAGTTTCAGCACGGCGTCGGCGCGCTCTCCAGAGTATCCACGCCCCCAGAACGGCTTGCGAATCCACACCCCGAGCCCGCCGACCCGGCAGTCCCAGTCCATGAACAGCCCGGTCGTTCCGGCGATCTCGCCGGCTCCCGGATCACCCTCGCGGGGCCGGAGCAGATACGTCGCTCCCTCCCTGTTCTCCGTCCGTTCGGCGGTCCGAGAAAGCGTCTCCGCGACACCGTGTGGGTGGTCGTACGGCTCCCACGTGACGTACTCGGTGGTCGCCTCGACGTTCGGCGCACCTTCGCGCCAGTGTTCGTAGAGATCGAGCGCGTCGGCGTCGTCGGTGTCGATCCGCTCCAGTCGCAGTCGGTCGGTTAGGACTGTCTCTGGAAACAGATCGGTCATGGCCACGACTCGCCGTCGCTATCCAGGAACGTCCCCTCCTGGTCGGGGTCGGCGTCGCGGTACTCCGCCTGTGTGACGCTGTAGCGGACGGCGTCGACGGGGGGGTCGCCGGCGTGGAAGTTCCGCAGCGTCCCTTCGCGGCGGCCGCCCATGCGGTCGATGTACTTCTCGATCGCCCGGGCCGACTGCTCGTTGCCGGCCTCGTGGGTCACCGTCACCACCGCGAGATCCAACTGCTCGAAAGCGAGTTCGGCCAGCGCCAGCGCACGCTCGCCCGAGTAGCCGCGCCCCCAGAACGGCTTGCGGAGCCACGTGCCGAGTTCGGCGCTGTCGGTGTCCCAGTCGAAGGTGAGGCCCCCGAAGCCGGCGATCTCTCCGGCTCCCTGCTCCCCCTCCCGCGGGCGGATCACGTAGTCGATGCCCTCCCGTTCGTCGCGGGCGGCGGCGCCGCGTTCGAGGAACTCCGCCGTCTCGTTCGGCGTGCTGTGTGGCTCCCACGGCAGGTACTCGGTGATCTCGTCGATATGCGGGGCGTCGCGGTTGCAGTGCTCGTACACCTCGAACGTGTCGACGTACTCGGGCGTGCGTGGCTCGAGTCGAAGCCGTTCGGTCTCGATGATCGCGGGGAACATACGCTCAGTGACGTGACCGGAGTGAAAAAGTCTGGCTCGGCTATGGGATGGCCAAACACACGTCCCGCCACCGACCGATTCATCCGCCACCCGCCGAACCTGCCACCGATGGAGACGCCTGACGAACTCGACGTTGACGCAGAGCGGGCGCTCGCTGGCACCGTCACGAGCCTCGGCGACGACGCGCTCCGCCGGCTCGCCCACCACCCACTCGACTCGGTCGGACAAGAGTACCCCCACCACGGCGGCGCCGTCGACGGCCCCGACGACACCGTCCAGCCGCGTGAGGACCACCCCGTCTTCTTCGGCTGTTACGACTGGCACTCTGCCGTCCACAGCCACTGGGCGCTGATCAGGCAGCTTCGACTGTTCAAGGACCACCCCGACGAAGCCGCCATCGTCGACAACATCGACGCCCGCCTCACCCCCGAGAACGTGGCCGGCGAAGTCGCGTACTTCGAGGAGAACCCCGCCTTCGAGAAACCGTACGGCTGGGCCTGGCTGCTGCGCTTGGCCGCGGAACTCCACCGCTGGGACGACCCCCGCGCCGATCGCTGGGCCGACACGCTCGCGCCGCTGGCGGAACGGATCCTCGACCTGACTGACGAGGCGTTCCTCACCGACTCCCGACCGTTCCGGGTCGGCACCCACGGCAACAGCGCGTTCGCGCTCTCGGCGGTGCTGGACTACGCCGAGGTGGTTGGCGACGACAAGCTGGCCGCCGCCGCCGCCGAGGCCGCGCGGCGCTTCTACCGCGACGATATCGACGCGCCGGTCGCCTACGAGCCGCTGGGGTGGGACTTCCTCTCGCCGACGTTGGCTGAGGCGAACCTGATGCAGCGGGTGCTGGAGGCGGCGGAGTACGCGGCGTGGCTCGACGGTTTCCTCCCGGACCTCACGGCGGCGCGCAACGAGGCGTTCCTTGATCCCGTCGACGCGGGCGCCGACGGCGAGGGCGGCCTCGCGCTCCATCTCGTCGGACTGAACCTCTCGAAAGCGTGGGGGCTGGCCGAGGTAGCCGACGCTGTCGACGGGGAGACGGCGACCTTGCTGGAAGCGAGCGCCGAGCGGCACTTCGACGCCGGCCTCGGCGGTGCGTTCACCGACGACTACGCCGGCGCCCACTGGCTCTCCTCGTTCGTGCTGTACGCGCTGACGCGGAATGTCGACGACGGGGCGGCGTAGCGCGTGTCGGCGACGCGCGGGCGCGGCGCTCACCCGCTCCGGAACCACTAAACGCGAAAGCGCCCTGATGCCGGTAATGGCTGATTGGACGGAGTCCTACCGGCCCGACACGCTCTCGGCGGTCCGGGGGAACAACAAAGCCCGCGACGCCTTCGAGGAGTGGGGGCGGACGTGGGACGACCATCGAGAGGCGGTCATCCTCTACGGCAGCCCCGGGGTGGGCAAGACTTCCGCGGCCCACGCACTCGCCGCGGACATGGGCTGGGAGACGGTCGAACTCAACGCCTCCGACCAGCGCACGGCCGACGCCATCGAGCGCTTCGCCGGCCGCGCGGCGCGCAACGAGACCCTCGGCGGCGACGCGACCGACGAGGGCGGCCGCCAGCTCATCATCGTCGACGAGGCCGACAACATCCACGGCAACTACGACCGCGGCGGCGCCCAGGCGATCACCAAACTGGTGAAGGAGGCGAACCAACCGATCGTCCTCATCGCCAACGAGTTCTACGAGATGAGCCGCGGGCTCCGGAACGCCTGCCAGGACATCGAGTTCCGGGACGTGTCCGCGCGCTCGATCGTCCCCGTCCTGCGGGACATCTGCCGGAAGCAGGGAATCGAGTTCGACTCGGACGCGCTCCAGCGCATCGCCGACGCCAACAGCGGGGACCTCCGGAGCGCCGTGAAGGACCTCCAGGCCACCGCCGAGGGGAAACAGCACCTCACCGTCGAGGACGTGGTCACCGGCGACCGCGACACCACGGCGGGCATCTTCACCGTTCTCGACGCCATCCTGAAAGAGGAAGCGAGCGCACAGGACGCGCTCCACGTCGCCTACGACGCCGACGAGACGCCCGACGACCTCACGGCGTGGGTCGAGGACAAGGTGATGAAGGTGTACGACCCCCAGGAGACCGTCCGGGCCTACGAGTTCATTGCGAACGCCGACCGCTGGCTCGGCCGCGTGCAGGCAACCCAGGAGTACAGCTACTGGCGCTACGTCACCGACAACGTCGCCGCGGGCGTCGCCGCCTCCCGCGACGGCACCTCCGGCGGCTGGACCCAGTACGGCGGCCGCCCGCAGATGTGGCCCTCCTCGGACGCCACGATCGACGATATCTGCCGCAAGATCGCCGTCTCCGGCGGCCTGAGCATCGAGACCGCCCGCCGGGAGGTGCTGCCGTTCCTCTCGGCGATGATCCACCACTGCAAACCCCGCGAACTCGCGGTCGCCGTGACGGCGTACTTCGAGTTCGACGAGACCCACCTCGCCGCCGTCTCCGGCAGCGGCGAGTCTACCAACAAGGTGCAGGGCATCGTCGAAGACGCCCAGGAGCTCCGAGAGGAGGCGCTCGAGGACCACGCCGGGGGCGCCTTCGCCGGCGACCTCCCCGAACGCGACGACGAGGCGGTAGCGGAGGAGGACGACGGTTCCGAAGCCACGGACGCGGAGCCAGCGCCAGCGGACGAGCAGACGGAACCCGAGGAGGAGGAAGACGCCGACGACTCCCAGGCCGGGCTCTCGGACTTCGTCTGACGCCCGGCTCGGCTAGTCGACGGTCGTCGCCCGCGCGGTCACGCCCCGTTCTCGCACGGTGACGAGCATCGTGTCCGCACCCGTGGGTCCGGGGAGTGCGGCGTGGAGTTCGATCCGACTGCGGTCCCCGTCGTCGTCGATGACCGCCTCGAACGCCCACCGACCGGCCGAGGGGAAGAACGCGCCGACTGCTCGCTCACTGTGGGGCTGCACGCGGAACTCCCCAGTCACGTCGGGATCCGCGAGCGATCGGTCGTCGGGAGTGCTGGGCGAGGCAGTGGCCGCTCCGGGCTGCGGCTCGGGCAGGACTGTGGCCCGGACCGAGACCGTGACTGGCTCGCCACGGCGGTTCCGGAGGTAGAGCCCGCCGGGGACGGTGTTCTCGCGAAACGACCGGCCGCAGCCGGCCAGCGCGATCGGGATGCTGGCGAGGACGGCGCGGCGGGACCGATGCATAGGCGATAGCTACGGGGGCGGGGAGAAGAGCGTTGTGACGGACCGGCCGCCTTACGCCAACGAGGGTCGCTCCTCGTTCGAGCCACCACGGGCCGCGTAGGCGACGACCGCCGCGGCGGCGAAGCCGACGAGGTAGAGCAGGCCGTTGACGAGGCGGGCTTCGGCAGTGTAGACGACCAAGTCACGGCCGAGCAGCGTCACGAGGAACATGGCGGCGCCGGCGACGAACACGCCAGGCCGGTAGCGTGCCAGCTCGGTGCCCGGCAGCCAGACCGCGGCAGCGACTAGCATCGCGAACGCCGCGAGCGCCGTCAACGCGAACGTGCCCTGGGCGGCCGGGCCGTAGTCGATCACCGGACTCACACGGCTGACGAGGAAGTTCGCGACGATCAGCACCAGCGCCGCGCCGACGGCCAGTCGGCTCCGTTCGTGGGCCGAGCGCCGGTAGTGCCCACGGATTGCCGAGATGGTCGTCAGCGTCAGCGCGGTGAAGATCGAGAGCGCGAACAGCAGGTGGGCGGCGTGTGTCGGCACCGAGTACCCCCACGGAATCGTGCCGTTGAGCGTCACCGTGATCGCGCCGACGGAGATCTGGAACGGCAGCAGGACGAGCGCCGCCGTGGCGAACAGCGCGGTCTTGCGGTCCTGGTCGCCCCGCCAGGCGGCGCCGACGACGCCCATGATCGCGAACCCGGTGATCATCGCGACGAGGCGGTGGAACCACTCGATGAAGCTCGGGATCGACTGTGGCAACACGCCGCCGTCACACAGCGGCCACTGCTGGGAGCAGGCCAGCCCGGCCCCCGTCGCTGCTGTGTACACGCCGAGTGCGACGAGGACGCCGGTCAGAGCCGTCGTGAACAGGGCGAACCGCCGGTAGCTGGGGCGCTTCATTAGCCAAAACTGGGGTACCAATCCACTTGGAGTTTCCGTTACGAGCGCGCTCGCGCGCGAGGCACGGAGCGGCGCGTTGAAGTCGGCGGCGGCGCCAGCGCGGGTATGGTCGATCTCGATGCCCGCGCCGAGCGCCTCGACGCCTCGCTGGCGGCGACGGGCGGCGACGCCGTCTGGTTCGCTCGCCCGAATGCCTTCGCGTGGCTCACCGGTGGCGACAACACCGGCAGCGCGACTGACGATATCGGCGTCGCCGCGGCGGGCTACGTGCCCGAGCGCACGCCCTCGTTCCGCGCCGTCGCCCTCGCGGGCGAAGCCGACCGCATCGCCGCCGAGGAACTCCCCGACGAATTCGCCGTCGAGACCGTTCCGTGGCACGAGTCGCTGGGCGAGGCCGTCGCCGCCGAGACGGTCGGGGCGGGCGTGGCCGACTTCGACGCACCGGGACTGGAGCGCATCGATGCCAGCCCCCTCAGGCAGCCACTCGTCGCTGACGACGTGGAGCGCTACCGGGCGCTCGCCGAGGAGACCGCTGCGGCAGTCGAGCGAGTCTGCCGAGAACTCGATGCCGACGACGCGGAGTACGAGGCCGCGTCGGCGCTGCGGATCGCGCTCTCCTCTGGCGAGATGTCGGCACCGGTCGTCCGTGTCGCCGGGAGCGAGCGCGCCGAAACGTACCGCACGCCGCCGGCCGGCGCCGCCGAACTCGGTGACTACGCGGTGATCTCCGTCACGAGCGAGCGTCGCGGGCTCCACGCGTCGCTCACCCGGACCGTCGCGTTCGACCCGCCCGAGCGCTTCGAGACCCAGTTCCGGGCCGCCGCGCGGGTCGAGGCGACCGCACTGGCGGCGACCCGCGAGGCCGTCGGCGCCGGCGGCGACGCTGGCGACGTGTTCGACGCGATTCAGACGGCCTACGACGAGGTCGGGTTCCCCGACGCGTGGGAAGCGGGTGAGCAGGGCGGCGCTGCGGGCTTCGCCCGTCGAGAGTGGCTAGCGGCGCCGGCGGCGACCGGGACCGTGTCGGCGCCGATGGGGTACGCGTACAACCCCGTCGTCGGCGGCGCGCGGAGCGAGGACACGTACCTCGTCGAAGCCGGCGATGAGCCGTTCGAGTGTCTGACCGCAACGCCGAACTGGCCGACGTTCGACGTGGCGGCCGTGGGCTACGACCTGACCCTCGAGCGACACGCGCCGTACGCGCCCTGAGGTGGGCCTCAACAGCGTGATCGCGTTCGCCCCTAGCCGGCGCATGGATCGCCGCCTTCCGCATCGACGCCGTCGGTGACAGCCCCGGAAGCTGTTCGACAGGTGTCGAACTGTGTTACGACGCAGGTGGATAGATTTTTGGCCACGCCGAGTAACTCCGAGCGTATGGGACTCGACGACGACGCCCGGGAGTATCACCGGTCCGATCCGCCCGGCAAGATCGAGATATCGACGACGAAGCCGACGAACACGCAGCGTGACCTCTCGCTGGCGTACTCGCCCGGCGTCGCGGCGCCGTGTCGCGACATCGACGCCGACGAGGAGCGCGCCTACGAGTACACTGCGAAGGGGAACATGGTGGGGGTCGTCTCCAACGGGACGGCGGTCCTCGGCCTCGGCGACATCGGCGCGCAGGCCTCGAAACCCGTGATGGAGGGGAAGGGCGTGCTGTTCAAGCGCTTCGCCGACATCGACGTGTTCGACATCGAACTCGACGAGACCGACGTGGACGCGTTCTGCCAGTCGGTGGAGGCGATGGAGCCCACCTTCGGCGGCATCAACCTCGAAGACATCGCCGGGCCGGAGTGTTTCGAGATCGAGCAGCGGCTCCGGAAGTCGATGGACATCCCCGTGTTCCACGACGACCAGCACGGGACGGCGATCATCAGCGGCGCGGGCCTGCTCAACGCCGTCGACGTCCTCGACAAGGACATCTCCGAAATGGAGATCACCTTCTCCGGCGCCGGCGCCTCGGCGATCGCGACCGCGAAGTTCTACGTCGAACTCGGTGCCGACCGCGACAACATCACGATGTGTGACTCCTCGGGGATCATCACCGAGCAGCGCGCCGAGAACGGCGACGTGAACGAGTACAAACAGGAGTTCGCCCGTGACCTGCCCGAGGGCGACCTCGCGGACGCGATGGACGGCGCCGACATGTTCGTCGGTCTCTCGGTCGGCGGTATCGTCTCCCCCGACATGGTGGCGTCGATGGCCGAGGACCCCATCATCTTCGCGATGGCCAACCCCGAGCCCGAGATCGGCTACGAGGAGGCCCGCGCGGCCCGCGACGACACCGTGATCATGGCCACCGGGCGCTCGGACTACCCGAACCAGGTCAACAACGTGCTCGGGTTCCCGTTCCTGTTCCGCGGCGCGCTCGACGTGCGCGCGACGAGCATCACCGAGAACATGAAGATGGCCGCGGCGGAGGCGCTGGCCGAACTCGCCCGGAAAGACGTGCCCGACGCCGTGGTGAAGGCCTACGGCGACCAGCCGCTCCAGTACGGCCCGGAGTACGTCATCCCGAAGCCTGTCGACCCCCGCGTGCTGTTCGAGGTCGCGCCCGCCGTCGCCGAGGCGGCGATGGAGGAGGGCGTCGCCCGCACCGAGATCGACACCGACGCCTACTCCGAGAAGCTCGAAGCCCGACTCGGCAAGTCACGCGAGATGATGCGGGTCGTGCTCAACAAGGCCAAGAACACCGACCAGCGCATCGCGCTGGCGGAGGGGACCGACGAGAAGATGGTCCGCGCCGCCGCCCAGATCCAGGAGCAGGGGATCGGCGACCCCGTGCTGCTGGGCAACAGCGACGAGATCGAGGGGATCGCCGCGGACCTCGGTCTCGACTTCACGCCGGAGATCGTCGACCCGCGCGTCGACGACACCGAGGCGTACGCCGACCGTCTGTACGAACTCCGGCAGCGGAAGGGCGTCACCCGGAGCGAGGCGAATGAACTCGTCAAACGTGACACCAACTACCTGGGGAGCGCGATGGTCGAGACTGGCGACGCCGACGCGCTGCTGACGGGGCTGACCCACCACTACCCGTCGGCGCTCCGCCCACCGCTCGAGGTGATCGGCACCGCCGACGACGCCGAGTACGCCGCCGGCGTCTACATGCTGACGTTCAAGAACCGCGTGGTGTTCGTCGCCGACGCCACGGTGAACCAGGACCCCAGCGAGGCGGTGCTCGAGGAGATCACCAAACACACCGCCGAGCTCGCCCGGCGGTTCAACGTCGAGCCGCGTGCGGCGCTGCTGTCGTACTCCAACTTCGGCTCGGTGGAGAACGAGGGCACGGCCAAACCCCGCGACGCCGCCGCGGCCCTGCGTGCGGACCTCGAGGCCGACTTCCCCGTCGACGGGGAGATGCAGGCCGACACCGCGGTCGTCGAGGACATCCTGACTGACACCTACGAGTTCTCTGAACTGGACGAACCGGCGAACGTGCTCGTCTTCCCGAACCTGGAGGCCGGCAACATCGCGTACAAGCTGCTCCAGCGTCTCGGCGGCGCCGAAGCGATCGGGCCGATGCTCGTCGGGATGGACAAGCCGGTCCACGTGATGCAGCGCGGCGACGAGGTCAAGGACATCGTCAATCTCGCGGGCGTCGCGGCGGTCGACGCCCAGGGCGAGTAAGCCGCGGCCCGGGGAACCGGCAATCCCGGCCACTGACGCATCTTTTAGGTTGAATTACGCCGTTATCGGTCGTCAATATTGGTTTGCTTATTTGAGGTATCTCCCCGACAACGACCGGAAAGCGATTCGCGCACCGGCGTAGGCTATAAGTTAGTCCGCCTCATCCGCCTGTCTATGTCTGACAAAGACAGTCCGGACGTGAGTCGACGGAAGTTCCTCGGCTTCGCGGGCGCGGCGACCGCGACTGCCGTCGCCGGCTGTGGCGGCAACGGTGGGACGGACACCGACACCGACCAGCCCGGCGGCAACGGCGACACCGACGAGCCGACGGACACGCCGACCGGCGACGACACGCCGACGGAGCGGCCGGAGCCCGAGACGCGCGACGGCTACCTCCAGCGGGCGAACCGCGTCGCTCACGAGCAGGCACCGTGGGTGTTCCTCAACCGCCAGTACTCCGTCTACGGCAAGAGCGAGGACATCGAGTGGCAGGCCCGCGCCGACGAGTTCATCGACGCCTACGCCATCTCCCCCGCGACCGACAGCGGGGACGACGTGGTGATCAACCAGTCCCAGATGGACAGCGGGCTGGACCCCCAGGACCACCGCGCGACGCCGACGGACAACATCGTGATGCAGGCGTACGAAAAGCTGCTCGACCGCGACCGTGAGGGCGCGATTCTCACCTCGCTGGCCGAGGACTATAGCCGACAGGAGGACGGCGTGGTGCGGTTCCACATCCGTGATGGGATCTCCTTCCACTCCGGGGACGACCTCACCCCCGAAGACGTCGCGTACTCGGTCAATCGGATCGTCGACCCCGACACGGGGATCGCCAGCCCGCAGCAGGACCAGCTCGCGGGCGTGACCGGCGCCGAAGTGGTCGACGGCGAACGTGCCGTCGACGTGATGAGCGACGGGCTCAACCCCATCGTGTTCTCGCTGTTCGCGAGCTACGGCCCGATCGTGAACAAGTCGTGGATCCAGGCCAACGAGAACGCCTACATCAACCAGAACATCGACGGCACCGGGCCGTTCGTGCTGGAGACGTACGAGCAGGGCGTCGAAGTGGTGTTCAACCGCAACGACAACTACTGGAAGGAGGCTGCGGACATCAGCAGCCTGACAGTCACCTCCGCCAGCGAGTCGAGCACGCGGGTGAACTCGCTGCTCTCCGGCGAGGCGGACATCATCGTCAACGTGCCGCCCCAGGAAGTCAGCCGGATTGAGGAGAACGACGGCAGCAGCATCGCCGCGACCCCGTCGACGCGCGTCATCTTCAACGCGATGCGCTACGACGTGGAGCCGTTCGACTCCCCCGAGTTCCGTCAGGCCGTCAACTACGCGATCGACCTCGAGAGCATCGTCCAGAACGTGCTGAGCACGTTCGGCGACCAGACTGCCCAGCCCACGCTCGACGGCTTCTTCGGGTTCAACGGGGATCTCGACCCGTACCCGTACGACCCCGAGCAGGCCGAGGCGCTGGTCGAGGAGTCCGGCTACGCGGGCGTCGAAGTGGAGCTCCACACCCCGGTCGGTCGCTACCTCAACGACGTGGAGATCGCCCAGGCGGTCGCGGGCTACCTCGACGATCTCGAGAACGTCACTGCGAGCGTCAACCAGCGTGACTTCCAGGCACTCGCCGGCGAGGTCACCGACGGCGACATCGAGACCAGTCCGCACTGGTACCTGCTCGGTTGGGGGAACGCGACCTTCGACGCGAGCCAGACCCTGATTCCGCTGCTGAAAAGCGACGGGGTCCTCACCAGCTGGTCCAACGACGAGTTCGACCGCGTGATCGAGGAAGCACAGAGCATGCCAAGCGAACAGTAGATGTCGTACGGACGGTTCCTGCTGAAGCGGGGCCTGCAGGGCATCGTGGTCGTCTGGGGCGTCGTCAGCATCGTCTTCGTGCTGCGGTTCATCACGCCGGGGAACGCGGTCGACGCCGTCGCGCCGCTGGACGCGAGCCCCGAGCTTCGCGAACGCATCGCGGCGGAGTTGGGACTCGACCAGCCGCTGTACGTCCAGTATCTCGACTACCTCTGGGAGCTGCTGCAGGGCGACATGGGGTACTCCTACATCTCCGGGATCGAGGCGAGTTCGATGGTGTTCTCGAAGCTGCCGGCGACGATCGAACTGGCCGTCGCCAGCAGCATCATCGCCATCGGGCTGTCGATCCCGCTGGGCGTGATCAGCGCGACGCGGCGCCACGAGCCGGCGGACTACGCGGCGACGACGTTCTCGCTGGTGGGGATCTCGACGCCGAACTTCTGGCTGGGGATCATGCTGATCCTGCTGCTCTCGGTGCAGTTCGGGATCTTCCCCACGAGCGGTCGGGCGTTCGGCTTCGTCGAGGCGTTCCGGATCGCCGCGAACCAGGGCGTCGGCGCCGGTGCCGACGCGTTCTACCAGTGGCTCCGGTTCATCACGCTCCCCGCGGTGACGCTGGGGACGTACTTCACGGCGCTGATCACCCGGCTCACCCGGTCGGGGATGCTCGAGGAGCTGGGGCAGTCCTACGTGCGGGCCACCCGTGCGAAGGGCCTGCCCGAGTCGCTGATCCGCTACAAGCACGCGCTGCGGAACACCCTGATCCCCGTGATCACCGTCCTCGGCCTGCAGCTGGGGACGCTGATCGGCGGCGCGGTCATCACCGAATCGGTGTTCTCGTGGCCGGGCCTCGGGACGACGCTGATCAACGCCATCAACACCCGTGACTGGCCGATCCTGCAGGCGACACTGGTCGTGATCGGCACGGGGTTCGTGATCGTGAATCTGGTCGTCGACGCCGTCTATGCGTATCTCGACCCACAGGTGGTCGCTGAATGATCTCTCCACGTACGCTCCGAAACCTCCGGAAAGAACTCCGTTCCAGCGCACTCGCGAAGATCGGTATCGTGCTCGTGCTGGCGATGATCCTGATCGCCGCGTTCGCGCCGTTCATCGCGCTGCACAACCCGACCAACCAGAACCTCGACGAGAACAACCTCCCGCCGATGGGGTTCAGCCGGACCACCGAGGAGACGACCTCGGAGATGGTCAACGGCTCGCTCGAGCTCACGAACGAGACGGTGTACGTCAACGCCAGCGCGAGCCACCCGATGGGGACGAACTCGCTCGGCCAGGACGTGTACTCCCGGGCGGTGTACGGCGCCCGCACGTCGATGATGGTCGGCGTGTTGGGCACGCTGCTCGCCGCCGTGCTGGGCGTGAGCGTCGGCCTCGTCGCGGGGTTCTACCGCGGCCGCGTCGACGACGCGCTGATGCGCTTTGCCGACGTGTCGCTGGCGTTCCCCTCGCTCGTGTTAGCCATCGCGCTGATCGGGCTCTGGGGCCGGGCGGCCGTCGACGTGCCCGACCCCTTCGTGGTGTTCGGGCTCGTCGATCCAGTGCGATCGGCGCTCGGCTTACCGACCGGGATGCCTGACTCCTTCGTGCTCCCGGGGACGGTGATCGTCGTCGTCGGCCTCGTGAACTGGGTCTGGTTCGCCCGGATCGCCCGGGGCGAGGCGCTGTCGATCCGCGAGGAGGAGTACGTCAAGGCCGCCCGCGCGCTGGGCGCCAGCGACGCCCGGATTATCGGCCGGCACGTGCTCCCCAACGCGACGACGCCGATCCTGGTGCTCGCGACGATTCAGGTCGCCGCGATCATCCTGCTCGAGTCGTCGCTCTCCTTCCTGGGGTTCTCCGGGACGACGCTGTCGTGGGGCTTCGACATCTCCCAGGGCCGCGCGTATCTCTCGACGGCGTGGTGGATCGCCACCGTCCCCGGGCTCGCGATCGTGCTGGCAGTGATCGGCGTCAACCTCGTCGGCGACTGGCTGCGTGACGCGCTCGACCCCGGCATCGAAGGGGAGGGGGGTGTCTGAGATGGCCGACGAGATCCTCAAGGTGCGGGACCTCACGACCCGCTTCTTCACGGAGGAGGGGCAGGTCAACGCGGTCGAGCACGTCGACTTCGACGTGCGCGACGGCGAGGTGTTCGGTATCGTCGGCGAGTCCGGCTCCGGGAAGTCCGTCACCGCGCTCTCGCTGATCGACCTGGTGGAGACGCCGGGCCGTATCGTCGAGGGCGAGGTGTGGTACCGCGACGCCGACCTCGCCGAGGAGCACCGAGACTCCCACCCCGAGGCGGTCGACGGCGACTACGTCGACGTGCGCCAACTGCCCGAGGCCACCCGCCGGTGGCTCCGCGGGCCGGCGTTCGCGACCATCTTCCAGGACCCGATGAGCAGCCTCAACCCCTCGATCACGGTCGGCGAGCAGATCGCCGAGGCCGTCGAGGTGCAGCGCCGTGCCCGCGCGAACCCGCGGCGCACGCGATCGCGGACCCAGGGGTACGGGCTCGGCCGACTCATCGCCGGCACCGTGCTCCCCTCACAGGGCTACGTCTCCGAGGAGAGCAAGCAGCGGGCGGTCGAACTGCTTGAACGGGTCGGGATCCCCGATCCCGAACAGCGCGCCGAGGAGTACCCCCACGAGTTCTCCGGCGGGATGCTCCAGCGCGCCATGGTTGCCCAGGCGCTCGCCGGCGAACCCGACGTGCTGATCGCCGACGAGCCGACGACGGCGCTGGACGTGACGATCCAGGCCCAGATCCTGAACCTCCTGACCGAACTGCAGGAGGAGGAGGACATGAGCGTCGTCCTGATCACCCACAACCTCGGCGTCATCGCGCGGATGTGCCAGCGCGTCGGCGTGATGTACGCCGGCGAAGTCGTCGAGCGCGGCTCGCTCGAGGACGTGTTCGAGAACCCGGTCCACCCCTACACTGAGGGGCTGTTGGGATCGATTCCGGACATCGAGGATCCGGCGCCACGGCTCTCACCCATCGAGGGGAACGTCCCCAGCCTGCTGGACGCGGAGATGGGCGAGAAGTGCTACTTCGCGGACCGCTGCCCGAAAGCGATGACGTCCTGTCTCACGGACATCGAGGAGCACGAGGCGCCGGCAGCGACCGACGACACCGACCATCTGGTCCGGTGTATCCTCGCCGATCGCGAGTACGACGAGTCCGAAGCGCTCGGCAGCGCGGCGAAACAGGGGGTGATCTCGGATGACTGAGACCGCTCCGGAGCGCGAGTCGGCCGGCGACGACGCGCTCGTGGAGGTGCGGAACCTCCGGAAGTACTACCAGGACGGTGGCGGCCTGCTCGACCGCGTGCTGGGTCGGGAGGCGACCAGCGTCAAAGCCGTCGACGGCGTCAGCTTCGACGTGCGCGAGGGCGAAACCCTCGGGCTCGTCGGCGAGTCCGGCTGTGGGAAGTCGACGACCGGCGAGACGCTCCTGCGGCTGCGGGAGGCAACCGACGGCACGGTGGCGTTCGACGGCGAGAACGTGTTCGACCTCGACGACGAGTCGATGTCGTCGTTCCGTCGCCGCGCCCAGATCGTGTTCCAGGATCCGTTCTCCAGCCTCGATCCGCGGATGACCGTCGGCGCCATCGTCGCCGAGGGGATGCGGATCCACGGGCTGCCCGAGTCGGATCCGACGGTTGCGACCGCCGCGGAGCTCACCGTCGGCGACGGGATCGACCGGACCGTCGAGGTGTCCGTCGCCGAGGACCTCGACCGCGTGGTCGACGGCGACGACGGCGTCGCTCGCGTGTCCGTGACCGTCCGGAAGGACGAAGGCGCGGACGACGAGACGCCGTACGAAGCGAGCGTGGACGGCTACGGCGACCTGCTGGGCGCCACTGTGGAGGACCGCGACACCGACCTCCACGTCGAGGTCACCGTGACCGGGAGCGCAAACGCGATCCGGAAGAAGCGAGCGGGTGACCTGCTCGAACGCGTGGGGCTCTCGGCCGACCAGGTCGACCGCTACCCCCACGAGTTCTCGGGCGGGCAGCGCCAGCGTGTCGGGATCGCCCGGGCGCTCGCGCTCGACCCGGAGTTCATCGTGCTCGACGAACCCGTCTCCGCGCTCGACGTGAGCGTGCAGGCACAGGTGCTGAACCTGCTCGACGAACTGCAGGACGAGTTCGGGCTGACCTACCTGTTCATCGCCCACGACCTGAGTGTCGTCCGGCACATCTGCGACCGCGTCGCGGTGATGTACCTCGGCAGAGTCGCCGAGCTGGGGCCCACCGACGAGATCTTCGAGAACCCCGACCACCCCTACACCGAGGCGCTGCTGGAGAGCGTCCCGCGTGCGGAGGTCGCCGAGCAGGGCCGCCGTGTAGCGACGCTGGCCGGCGACGTGCCGTCACCGCGCAATCCGCCCTCCGGCTGCCGGTTCCGGACGCGCTGTCCGAAGGTGATCCCGCCCGACGACATCGAGATCGAGCAGGCGGCGTTCCGTGCGGTGATGAACCTCCGTGAAGAGATCGAGGCCGAGAACCTCGATCCCGACGAAGTCCGGGCCGCCGACCCGGCGGCGTACCGCAAGGAGGAAGTGCCGGGCATCGCCGGCGAGAACGCCGGCGTCGTCGACGAGGCGCTCGAAGCCGTCGCCGACGGCGACTTCGACACCGCGGCCGAGACGCTGCGGGACCGCTTCGAGACGGTGTGTGAGACCACGCCGCCGGACGACTCGCCCGGCGGTGACGGAACGGTTGTCGCCTGTCACCTCCACGACTGACCCGGCACTCCCTTTTTGCCAGCATCGGACGGCTGCTGGCCGCCGTCTTCCAGTAACCGTCCGGCGGCTGTCAGTCGCCGCCTTTCAGTAACCGTCCGGCGGCTGTCAGTCGCCGCCTTCCAGTAACCGTCCGGCGGCTGCTGGCCGCCGCCTTCCAGTTCATCAGCAACGTTGACGTAGCTCCCGCCCAACGGTTCGAGCATGAACGCATCCGACGTGATGACCGCCGACGTGGAGACCGTGACGCCCGACGACGAGGTGGGCGAGGTGCTGGCCCGTCTCGCCGACGTGAACTTCAGCGGCTTCCCCGTCGTCGACGAGGACGACCGCGTCGTCGGCGTCGTCACCGAGGGCGACCTCGTCGACCTGTTCGAGGTCGACGACCGCGTGCTCTGGATCCCGATCGGCATCCCGCCGATCGTCGACACGCTCACCTACGCGTTCGACCTGCCGGGCGACGATGTGGATATCGCCGCCCACGCCGACGACCCGATCAGTTCGGTGATGACGACGGAGCCGGTGACCGCCGATGCCGACGCGAGCGTCGACGAACTGCTCGATCTGCTGGCCAACCCCGAGCAGGACATCAACCGCCTCCCCGTGGTCGAGGCAGGGAAACTCGTCGGCATCATCACCCGCCAGGACCTGCTGCGCGGGCTCAAAGCGGAGCGCGGCGCCGCGGGCGCGGCCTAACCGGGATAGGCCGGTACTGTCTGAAGGCGCCGCCGACGAACGATGGGCCTAAGCGGACCCCACTGCTGAGTCAGCATCGTGACTCGCTACCGGAACCTCGCACTCTTTCTCGTTCTCGCTGCCGTCTGGGGCTCGGCGTTCATGGCGATCAAGGCTGGCCTCGACGCCGGCTTCCCGCCGGTCCTGTTCGCCGCGGTGCGGTACGAGATCGCCGGCGTACTGATGCTCGGTTACGCGTGGTGGGCGCTCGACGACCCACTCCCGCGCGGCCGCACGCAGTGGGCCGAAGTCGCGGTCGGCGCGGTGCTGATGATCGCTGCCTACCACGCGTTCCTGTTCGTCGGCGAGGCCGACGATGCCGTCACCAGCGCCTCGGCGTCGGTGCTCGTCAGTCTGAGCCCGATCCTGACGACTGGCTTCGCGCGGGTGTTCGTTCCCCAGGAGCGCCTCGAACCCGTCGGACTCGCGGGGCTGTTCCTCGGCCTCGTCGGCGCCGTCGTCATCGCGAACCCCGACCCGTCGAACCTCCTCGCTGGCGGGATGGGCGCGAAACTGCTCATCGTCGCCGCCGCGACGGCGTTCGCCCTGGGGAGCGTGCTCACTCGCTGGATCGACAGCGACCTCTCCATCGAGGGGATGGAGGCCTGGTCGATGCTGCTCGGCGGCCTGCTGATGCACGTCGTCAGTCTCGGGATGGGCGAGGCGTTCGGCGCTATCGCGTGGAACCTCACCACTGTCGCGAGTCTGGGCTATCTCTCGGTGTTCGCTAGCGCGCTCGGCTTCCTGATCTACTTCGACCTGCTGGACAAACTGGGCGCCATCGAGATCAACCTCGTCTCCTACGTCGCGCCGGTGTTCGCAGCGCTGTCGGGGTGGCTGGTGCTCTCGGAAGTCGTCACCGTCGAGACCGTCGCCGGCTTCCTGTTGATTCTCGCGGGCTTTTCGCTGTTGAAACGGCGAGAGATCGCCCACGAACTGGACCGCACGGGCGTTCTCGGGTAGCGACCGGGGGGTTCAGACCCGCTCGCCGCCCTTGTACACCGCGGCCGGCTCGTAGAGGTTCGTGATGTCCGACAGCGGCGACTCCTCGAAGGCGACCACGTCGGCGTGGTTGCCGACGGTGAGCGTCCCGATGTCGTCGGCGGGAACCGTCTCCGCGGCCGTGCCCGTGCCGGCGACGATGGCCTCGTGTTCGCTCATGCCGACCTCGTCGACGAACAGCTCCGCCTCCAGCGCGTTCTCGCCGTGGCCCATCGGCGCCGGCCCGAGGAAGTCCGTCCCGAGCGCGATGGGAATGCCCGCCTCGTAGGCGCGCCGGGTGGCCTCGAAGTGGGCCTCGCTGGCGTTGCGGGCCTTCCGGAGGCCGTACTCCGGCACGCCGAACTCGTCGCCGCGCTCGATGAGTCGGTGCATGATCGCGAGCGTCGGCACGAACGTCGCGCCCGTCTCCTCGAACAGGTCCAGACACTCCTGGTCGATGTAGAAGCCGTGTTCGATGGTGTCGACGCCGTTTCTGAGCGCCGACTTGATCCCCGGCGCCCCCTGTGCGTGGGACGCCACCGGGATCCCGACGCGGTGGGCCTCCTCGGTGAACGCCCGGATCTCTTCGTCGGTGAACTGGCTCTGGCTCGGGGCGTCTTTCTCGCTCAGCACGCCGCCGGTGGTCATGATCTTGATGAGGTCGGCGCCCTCGCGGATCCGTCTGCGCGCGCCCTTCCGGCACTCGTCGGCGCCGTCGACGATGCCGTCGCCGCCGGCGTCCCGGCTGGTGGCCCACTCGTAGGGCAGGTAGTGGGCGTCGCCGTGACCCGCCGTCTGGGAGAAGCTCTGCCCGCTGGTGAACACTCGCGGGCCGGGGATCGTGCCGTCGTCGATGGCGTCCCGGACCGGGATGCCGGCGTCGCTGCCCACGTCGCGGATGGCGGTAAAGCCCGATTCGAGGAGCGTCCGCGCGTCGGCGGTGGCGCGGGCGGTGTTGAGCTCGCTCGACTCCCGGATCCAGTCGAACGGCTCCATCGAGCGCGTCCCCTTCAGGTGGAGGTGGGCGTCGATGAGCCCCGGGATCACGGTCTCGCCCGAGTGGTCGATCCGTTCGGCGTCGTCGGGCACGTCGACCGACTCCACCGGTCCGACCTCGGTGACGCGACCGTCCTCCACGAGGATTCGGGCGTCGTTGATCGGGTCCTTGCCGGTGCCGTCGACGAGCGTGCCACAGTCGATAGCCTTCATCGAGTCGTGCTAACGAGTGGCGTCTGATAGTGGTTCGCTTCGCGGCAGGGGAGGGAGTGAGTCGACTGCCGACAGCCGGCTCCCGAGAGCGCCGGACTCATGCCGTCGCGCGCCGAACCGAACGCATGAGCGATCCCGAGTCGTCGGAGTGGGAAGCAGCACTCAGACGGAACCGCGAGGAGAAAGACCAGTTCTTCGACGAGCACCCGCAGTCGCCGATCCCGCCCGCGGAGCGCGACGAGTTCGACGGCCTCGACTACTTCGAGCCCGACCCCGACTTCCGGGTCGCGGCCGAGGTGACCGTCCACGACGACCCCGAACCGGTCGAGATGGAGACCACCAACGGCCCGCCGGTGCGGTATCTCCGGGTCGCGACGTTCGCGTTCGAACTCCGGGGCGAGGACTGCGAACTCCACGCCTACCGCCAGGAGACGGGTGAGGACGACCCGCTGTTCGTTCCGTTCCGCGACAAAACCACGGGCCAGCAGAGCTACGCCGGGGGGCGGTACATGGAGTTCGAGCCCGAGGGCGAACTCGCCGACGGCGACGTCGTCACGCTCGACTTCAACCTCGCGTACTCGCCGTTCTGCGCGTTCAGCGAGACGTTCGCCTGCCCGCTCCCGCCCGAAGAGAACTGGCTGGAGGTCGTCGTGCCGGCCGGCGAGAAGGCGCCCGACTTAGGGCACGACTAAGTCGACGACTGTCTCGCCGTCGACGACGAGGTTGTACGCCGACTCGTCGTCGTTCCAGAGCGTGAGTGCGTTCTCCATCGAGAGCACGGCGCCGTAGGGCGCGTCCGGGAGCGCCCGGTTCAGCTCCGTGTGCTGTGTGACCACCGCGTACTGCTCGACCTGCTCGCTCCCGTCGCCGATCTTGAAGACGGGGTTGGGGTCGCTCCCGTACGCACGCTGGCGCTCGCCCTGCCGGCTCAGGTCGGGGCTGAGCTTCACCGTCAGCAGGTCGATCCGGTTGCTCACGTGGCGCTCCATCTCCGCGGCCTTCGCGTGGTGGTCCGCCGACGCCCGCACGTCGGCGCGGCGCTTCCCGTCGGGGCGCAGCAGCGCGTACGCGAACTGCACCGTGGTTTTCAGGAACGTTCCGGGATCGTCTGCCTCGCTCCTCTGCGTCCCGCGATCGCCTTCGTCCAACTGGTGCTGCATCCGCGGCGCCTCGATCTCGGGGCGAACGTCGAACGACCAGCCACGATCCGCGGGCGACTCGCCGGGCCAGAGTCGCAGCGTCGGCGAGTACACCGACGGCCCGGCGCCCGGGCGGGCGAGCGCCCGCTCGACCTCGCGGAGCCCCGTCGCCGTCTCCAGATCTGCCGGCGCCATCGCGAGCATCGTGCCGTCGTCGGCGACGGCGTCGAGGTAGCGCTCGGCGGTCGCCGCGGGGTCGTCCAGTTCGGAGAGCACGTTGCAGAACGAGAGCAGATCGATCTCGCCGACGGAGTCGGGGTCGAACGCCTCGGCCGTCTCGCGGTGGACCGTCGTGTGGACGTTCCGGGGGGTTTCGGCGAGCAGGGCTTCGAGGAGGTCCGCGGCGGGCGAGGGCTCCAGTGCGTGGTACTCGATCAGCGGCGGGCTCTCGTCGTCGGCAGCGTCGTGCAGGTAGTCGATCAGCGCCAGCGCCGGGCCGCCGACGCCCGCGCCCACGTCGAGCACGCGGAGCGTGCGTGGAAGGTCGCGGTTCGTCGCGAGATCGTCGAGCACGTACCCCATCGCGGCGTAGTAGTCAGGCAGGTGGTAGATCGCGTACCCGAGCGCCGCGGTCTCGTCGTACTCGACGGGGTTGCCGTGGTAGTAGTCGGCCTTGAGCCGGCGAACCGCGTCCCGGAGCCGGTCGCCGGAGTCGCCGTCCTGCCAGTCGAGGCCGAACCGTTCGACCAGTCGGTCGACGACGACGCGCTCGTACCGGTCCGGCAGCGACTCCGGCGCCCAGCCCGGCGGGTCGACGGGCGCGCCGCTCGCCGGGACGAACGTGCCGTCGTCGCGCTCGACGAGGTCGAGGTCGAACGCCGCCGTCCGGAGCGCCTGTTTCACGACCGCGGGGTGGGGGGTGTCGTCGAAGTACTCCTGAATCTCGCCGGGGTCGATCGGCCGGACCTCCCGGAGGTAGTTCACCGTGTCCCGGAGTCGGTCGCGATCGACGCTCATCGCTCCCCCTCCGTCGAGCGCGCGTCGGCAGTCGCGCCGGCCTCGGCGTAGAGCTCGGCGAACGTCTCGCCGTCGGCCTCGGCGACCGCCCGGGCAGCGTCGGCGACGGCGTCGGCGCCGCCGAAGGCGTCCTGGATGTCGGCGTACACCCGTGCCTCGCCCTCGGTGACGGTCGCGGCGATGTCGGCCAGCCCCGCGGAAACTGGCGTGTGGAACTCCTCGCGCACGTCCTCGCCAGCGAGCGCCCACGCGAGCACGGCGGCGTGGCTCTTGGCCTGGACCGTCTGCATGGCGTCGTCGTGCTCCGCGGGCGTTGTCTCGAACAGGTCGTTGCCGGCGTCTCGAAGCGCGTCCAGCACGGGGGACAGCGTCGGGCCGACGGCGTCCTTGACTACGGCGACGTTGCCCGGCGCCCGCGCAGGAGCGAACAGCGGGTGGAGGCTCGCGCGCTCACGGTCGGGCAGGTGCTCGCGCATGGCCTCGACCGGCGCGGCCATCACGCCCGAGAGATCCAGCATCGCCGACTCGGCGTGGGGCGCCCAGTCGGCCACGGCTCCCTCGACGGCCGGGATCGGGACGGCGAGACAGACCGTCTCGAACGAGTGGTCCGCCGCGGGGGCGCCGTCGGAAAGTGACAGGGCCGCGGCGTCGAACTCGGCGGCGGCGGCCTCGGCGACCGCGGTGTCGGTGTCGGCAAAGGCGAAGTCGAACGCCGACGGGGCGGCGGCGAGCGTCTCGGCCAGCCAGCGTCCCATCGCGCCGGCGCCGACGATACAGAGCGTCATTACCGGTTCGAGGGCGTCGTCGGGTGAAAAGGAGTCGGTTCTCGCTACAGTTCGAGCGTTTCGGGGTAGTCGGTGAAGTTCTCGTAGCCGTCCTCGGTGACGACCGCGATGTCCTCGATCCGGACGCCGCCGTGCTCGGGGTCGTACAGCCCGGGCTCGATCGTCACGATCTGGCCGGCTTCGAGCTCCTCGCCGCGGGGCGACAGCGACGGCGCCTCGTGCACGTCGAGGCCGATCCCGTGGCCCGTGCTGTGGATGAATCCTGTCTCCGTCGAGGGGTCCTGCCGGAGCGTCGGGTAGCCGGCGTCCTCGTACACCTCGCAGGCGGCGGCGTGAACCTCGGCACCCGTCGTGCCGGGCTCCAGCGCGTCGAAAGCTGCCTCCTTCGCCGCCTGGGTGAGCTCGTACCACTCCCGAACCGTCTCGCTGGCCTCGCCCTTGAGGAACGTCCGGGTCATGTCGGAGTGATACCCCGTCGCTTTGCTG
>Ga0207813_100193_pt1 | contig 44474 bp, 42 predicted proteins | sample A23E3SouthBayCA_2_FD_187730 | JGI IMG/M metagenome (GOLD analysis project Ga0207813, IMG submission 187730) | Aerobic enrichment media microbial communities from Eden Landing Ponds, California, USA - A23 E3 (4) (SPAdes) | ecosystem: Environmental > Aquatic > Marine > Unclassified | place... | reverse complement strand
CACCTCGATGAGGCGGTCGAACCGCCCCGGCCGCAGGATCGCCCGGTCGAGCATGTCAAAGCGGTTGGTCGCGGCGATGATCCGGACCTCACCCCGTTCCTCGAACCCGTCCATCTCGCTGAGCAACTGCATCATCGTGCGCTGGACCTCTGCATCCCCCGAGGTCTTCGAGTCCGTGCGTTTCGCCGCGATCGCGTCGATCTCGTCGATGAACAGGACGGCCGGCTCGCGTTCCCGGGCGACCTGGAACATGTCCCGCACGAGTTTCGCACCCTCGCCGATGAACTTGTGGACGAGTTCGGAGCCGGCCATCTTGATGAAGGTGGCGTCGGTCTGGTTGGCGACGGCCTTGGCCATCATCGTCTTCCCCGTCCCCGGCGGCCCGTGCAACAACACGCCGCTGGGCGGTTCGATGCCGACGGACTCGAAGGCCTCCGGCCGGTCGAGGGGCATCTCGACGGTCTCGCGGACCTCCTGTAACTGGTCGGCGAGGCCGCCGATGTCCTGGTAGGTGACCCCCGGGGACTCCTCGACCTGCATCACGCGGGCGCGGACGTCGGTCTCGTCGTCGAGGCGGTCGACGATCGACAGGGAGTTGTTGACCGCGACCCGCGCGCCGGGTTCGAGGTCGGTGCGGGTCTCATCGGTGACGTCGGTCAATGCCTCCTGGTTGTTCCCGTGTTGTTTGATGATCACGCCGTCGTCGGTGATCTCCTGGACGGTCGCGACGAACAGCGGGGACTGTTTGAGCTTCTTGTTCTCGTGGGTGAGCCGTTCGAGTTTCTGCTGGTACTTGTTGTTCTCGGCGTTCGCGTCGAGAAGGTCGTCCCGCATGTCCTCGTTTTGGTCTTCGAGGACCTCGATCCGTTCCTTGAGGGCCTCGATCTTTTCCTGCATCGAGTCCCCGTCGTCGTAGGGGACATCGACGTCGTCGACCGTGTCGGTCATCACCACCGGATAAGGGACTCCTGGGTAAATGGCTTCGGGTGGGGGTCGCCGAACCTTTAGGCGGGTAGGGCCTACCAATCGGTACATGACGCGGGTCATCCACACGGGGGACACCCACCTCGGGTACCGACAGTACCACACCGACGCCCGGCGGGAGGACTTCCTGTCGGCGTTCCGGACGGTGCTCGAGGACGCCGTCGAGGCCGACGTCGATGCGGTGGTCCACGCCGGCGATCTGTTCCACTCCCGGCGCCCCGACCTCCAGGACCTGGTGGGGACGATCGAGGCATTGTCGACGCTGTCGGCGGCGGACATCCCGTTCTATGCCGTGGTCGGCAACCACGAGGGCACCCACACCGCCCAGTGGGTGGATCTATTCGAGTCCCTGGGGCTGGCGACGCGACTCGGCACGGACCCCGTGGTCGTCGAGGACGTCGCCATCTACGGGTTGGATTACCTGCCCGAGGCCCGCCGCGACGAGGACGCCTACGCCTTCGAGCCGGTGGCGGCCGACCATCACCTCCTCGTCGCCCACGGCGCGTTCGCCCCGTTCCCCTACGGGTCCTGGGACCTCGACACCGTGTTGGACGCCGCGCCCGTGGCCTTCGATGCGGTGTTGCTCGGCGACAACCACGACCCGTTGCGACGCACGGTCCAGGGGGTGCCGGCGGTGTACTGTGGGTCGACCGAACGGGTGAGCGCCGACGAACGGGACCCCCGCGGGTACAATCTCATCACGGCCGATGACGGTGTCCAGATCAGTCGGAAGGGCATCCCCACCCGGGAGTTCGTCTACGTCGACGTCGACCTCGCCAGCGACGAGGGTGGGGACCGGGTGCGCCAACGGCTCCGGGAGGAACCCCTGGAGGATGCGGTCGTGATCGTCACGATCGCGGGGGATGGCGATCGCGTCATCCCCGCTGACATCGAGGCCTTCGCGGCCGAGCGCGGGGCCCTGGTGACGCGGGTCAACGACCGGCGGGACCGTGAGGGGGTCGACGGAGTCGACGTGGAGTTCACCGATCCCCGGTCGGCGATCGACGACCGGGTGCGGGACCTCGGGCTGAGCCCGGCGGCGCGACGCATCGACGACGTCGTCAGGACGGGGGACGTCCCGGACTCGAACGTCGGCGATGTCGTCGAGGATCGGGTGCGGGAGATCGTCGAGGACGCGGCGGCCTTCGAGACCGGGGCGGCCGACGATGGCGGCGACACGTCGGGGGATCGTGGGGACGGGCAGGTGACGATGGAGGACTACCTGTGAACATCGATCGCGTCCGCCTTGAGAACTTCAAGTGTTATGCGGACGCGGACCTGGAGCTGTCCCGGGGCGTGACCGTCGTCCACGGGTTGAACGGCAGCGGGAAGTCGTCGCTGCTCGAGGCGATCTTCTTTGCGTTGTACGGCGCCCGCGCGATCGAACGCACCCTCGATGAGGTGGTCACGATCGGGGTCGAGGAGACGAGTGTCGAGGTGTGGTTCACCCACGACGGCGGTGACTACCACGTCCGGCGCCGGGTGCGGGCGACGGGCGACCGCGCCCAGACCGTCGACTGTGTCCTGGAGGGGCCGGACCGGACCGTCGACGGCGCCCGGGACGTCCGGGCCGCGGTCGCGTCGTTGTTGCGGATGGACAGTGCGGCGTTCCTGAACTGTGCGTACGTCCGACAGGGGGAGGTGAACACGCTGATCGAGGCGTCCCCGAGCGAGCGCCAGGACATGATCGACGACCTCCTCCAACTCGGGGTGTTAGAGGAGTACCGCGAGCGCGCGATCGACGCGCGGCGGGCCGTCCAGCGGGTGCGGGACGGTCGCCAGGAGGTCGCAGAAGACCTCGCGGCGCGCATCCAGGAGAAGGCCGACGCGGACCTCCAGGACCGGGTGACCGCCCTCGAGTCGGAGCTGAACGAGGTCGACGACGAGATCGAGCGGTACGAACAGAACCGCGAAGAGGCCGAGGACCGCCTCGAGGAGGCACGGTCGATCCTCGAGAACCACGAGGAGCGACGCGCGGAGCTGTCGGACCTCGAGGAGGAGATCGACGCCCTGGAGTCGGCGATCCAGGAGACTGTCGAGGAACGGGACGACCTCGCCGAGGCGGTGGCCACCCTTCGCAGCGAACGGGACCGCCACGAGACAGCCGTCGACCGGCTGGCGGCGATCACGGGCGTCGAGTCCCCGACGGCGGCGACCGTCGAGTCGGCGTTGGGGGACGTCGCCGACGAGCTCGAGGAGCTGCGGTCCAACATCGAAGAGCAGCGGCGGGCGGTCCAGGGCCACGAGACCGAGGCCGAAAACGCAGCCGACCGGGCCGACGACCTCGAGGCGCGGGCCGCCGACCGCGCCACCAGTGCGGAGGAGGCTGCCGAGGCCGTCGACGAGTTGGACGCCGATCTCGCGGAGCGACGGGCCGACCTGGACGACGTCGAGGCGGAGATCGAGGCCGCCGAACGGGAACTCGAAGCGTCAGCCGCAGACCCCACCGCGGTCGAGGCGTTCGTGGCGGCTCGCGAGGCCACCGCCGATCGGTATCGGGAGCGGGTGACCGCCGTTGAGGCCGACCTGGAGGCCGCGCGGGACCGGGTGGCCGAGGCCGAGGAACTCCTCGAGGCGGGGCGGTGTCCGGCGTGTGGACAGCCCGTCGAGGACTCCCCGCACGTCGACGCCCTCGAGCAGCGACGGGACCGGGTCGAGACCCTCGAGGAGCGGCTCGCCGGCCTCCGCACGGTCCGGGCGGCCGCCGCCGAGGCCGTCGAGCGGGCCGAGGAGCTCCGCGAGGTCGCACGGACCCGCGATCGGCTCCGGGAGGAGGCCGACCGGGTCGCCGACCGGATCGCGGACCTGGAGACGTCCCTCGAGGAGCGGCGCGAGCAGGTCGAGGAGCATCGGTCGACCGCCGAGGACCTCCGGGCGGACGCCGAGGCGGCCCGCGAGACCGCAGCGACGGCGCGGGCGGCCGCGGCCGAGGCCCGCGAGGCGATCGGCGAGTACAACGAGGCGGTCGAGGCCCACCGGGCCCGGGAGGCGAGACTCGAGTCGCTGGCGGCGGCCCTCGACGCGGTAGAGGACGTGGCCGCCGAGATCGACCGGCTCGAGGACCGTCGCTCGTTGCTGGCCGAGCAGAACGACGAGCGGCGGGAGCGATTGACTGGGTTGCGGGACCAGCGTCGGGAGCTGGCGGCGGCCGTCGACGACCAGCGAATCGAGGACGCGGAGGCCGAGGTCGACCGCGCGGCGTCCTACCTGGAGGAGGTCACCGAGGAACTGGAGGGGTTACGCGACCGTCGCGACGAGTTGATCGGGCAGATACAGAGCACCCGCACCGAGATCCGGGAGCTCGAGGAGCTGCGGGACCGCCGCGAGACGGTCGCCGAGCGGGTCGACCGCCTCGACGGGCTCGTCGCGGAGGTCGAACAGCTGGAGGCGGCGTACGGACAGCTGCGCGGGGAGTTGCGCCAGCGCAACGTCGATACGCTGGAGCGGATGTTGAACGAGACCTTCGAGTTGGTGTACGGCAACGACTCCTACGACAGGATCGAGCTGTCCGAGGCCTACGAACTCACCGTCTACCAGAAGGACGGCGTGCCTCTGGACCCCGAGCAGCTTTCCGGTGGCGAACGGGCGCTGTTCAACCTGTCGTTGCGGGCGGCGATCTATCGGTTGCTCGCGGAGGGGGTCGAGGGGGCGGCGCCGATGCCGCCGTTCGTCCTGGACGAGCCGACGGTCTACCTCGACACCGGTCACGTCTCCCGACTGGTCGAGCTGATCGAGACGATGCGCACCGAGGTGGGGGTCGACCAGATCCTGGTGGTGAGCCACGACGAGGAGCTGGTCGCTGCCGCCGAGTCGGTCGTCCACGTCGAGAAGGACCCGACGACGAACCGCTCCCACGTCGAGAAGAGGGTGGCGGCCGCGGACTGACCCTAGGGGGATCGGTCGGGGTCTGCGGCCCCGGTGGTGGCCCGGAGGGTCGCCACGCCGCGCTGCCCGACGTCGGTCAACCGGTACCCCGGTTCGTCGCCGACGGTCGTCGTCGTGACGATGCCGGCGGCCCGGAGCTCGCCCACCAGGCCGAGGAGGTCGCTCTCACACAGTTCGACGGCGCCGATCAGTGTGCGAGCCGGGGTGGGGCCACGGTCGTACAGCTCCACCACCAGGCCGATGGCCGCCTCGGTGGCGGTCGCCTGCATCAGCTGACGCACCGGGTCGGGGAGGCCCGCGGCGGCCGCCGCCAGTGGCGAGCCACCGTCGTCGGTGAGGGCGGCGGCGGGACGGGTGGTCTCCTCGCCGGTCGCGGGATCGCGGACCAGCCACTCGTCGTCGCGGTCCTCGATGAGGAGGTACCGGTGACCGTCGTCGTCCCGCACCACGCGCATACTCGAGGCTGGGCCGGGCGACGGTTATGGTTGCCGCTCGCGGCGGCGGTACCGCCCGTAACCGTACGCGAACGCGGCGACGCCGAGGATGAGGGCGGTCCAGCCGAGGTCCGGCCGGACGTCAAAGACCAGCATCAACACGCCCGTGCCGGCCGCGAGGATCGCGACGTCGAAGACGACGACGAGCACCCAGAACTCGCGTTTGAGGGCGGGACTGGGCTCGGCGTCCGGCGGCGCCGGGCCCGGGGGCTCGTCGGCGCGCATCGCCGGACCCAGGACGGCGCCAGCGAAAAGCCTGGCTATCGGAGCGGTCGACCGACAGCCGCGGGGTCGTCAGCGCGTGGTGTCGACAGATCGCGCGTGCGTGGCCTTCAACCAGGCGAGCGGGTTCTCTGCGTCGTAGAGGACGATCCCGTCCTCGGTCTCGTATGCCTCGATCGTCGCTCGCGGGTCACCGACGGGAAGTTGCTCGTCGGCCGGGGCCTCGTCGTGGCGCGCGTCGTCTGACACCTATAGCACCTCTGCCATGCCATCCGTTACCACACGGTATAGGCCTTTCCATCGGGTGGGTCGCGTGGATGCACGCCTTTTTTGTCGGGGGACCCCGAGGCCACACCGATGACCGACGCGGACCAAGACACCCTCGACTCCTGGGGCGGTGCCGGCGACGACCGGGCCGCCGAAGCCGAAGCCGTCGCCGGCGACGACGGCGCCGTCTCGGCGGTCGTCGACCCCGAGTCCGCACGATACCCCGACGCCGACGGCACCATCGAGCTGGCGGTGACCCAGGTCGACTACACCGTCGAAGGCAGCGGCGACGCGGAGTACCCCGTCGTCCACGTCTTCGGCCGCACCGCCGACGACCGCCTCGAACACGTCCGCGTCCTCGGCGTCGAACCCTACTTCTACGTCCCCACGCAGGCCCTCGACGGCGACCCCACCACCGAGTACGACGTCATCGTCGACGCCCGCGAGACCGACGCCGACGGCGACCCCTTCGAGAGCATCCGCGGGCAACGACTGACCAAACTCGTCGCCCGCACCCCGCGGGACGTCGGCAACGTCCGCGAGGCCTTCGAGGAGACCTACGAGGCTGACATCCTGTTCCCCAACCGGTTCCTCGTCGACGCCGGCATCGACGGCGGCGTCCGCGTCCCGGAACGCCGCCTCACCGCCGACACCATCCAGGTCCCGCTCGCCGAGGTCGAACCCGCCGCCGTCGACGCCACCCTCCGGGTCAACACCTTCGACATCGAGGTCGACGACCGCCGGGGCTTCCCGGAGGACGGCGAGGAACCGATCGTCTGTCTGACCAGTCACGACTCCGCCCGCGAGGAGTACATCGCCTGGCTCTACGAGGCCCCCGACGGCGACGCGAACACGCCACCGGATCTGGGCGGCTACGACCAGCTCGACCCCGACGCCCCGCTCGAGGTCCGGGCCTTCACCGAGGAGGCCGCCATGCTCGATGCCTTCGTCGACTACCTCGAGGACACCGACCCGGACGTCCTCACCGGCTGGAACTTCGACGATTTCGACGCCCCCTACCTCCTCGACCGCATGGAAGTCCTCGACCCCGACACCGAGTACGACCTCGACCCCGACCGCCTCTCCCGGGTCGACGAGGTCTGGCGCAGCGGCTGGGGCGGTCCCGACGTCAAGGGCCGCGTCGTCTTCGATCTGCTGTACGGCTACCAACGCACCCAGTTCAGCGAACTCGACAGCTACCGGCTGGACGCCGTCGGCGAACAGGAACTCGGCGTCGGCAAGGAACGGTACACCGGCGACATCGGCGACCTCTGGGAGCAGGACCCCGAACGGTTGCTCGAGTACAACGTCCGCGACGTCGAACTCTGTGTCGAGATCGACCGGCAACAGCAGGTCATCGAGTTCTGGGACGAGGTCCGGTCGTTCGTCGGCTGCAAACTCGAGGACGCCCCCACGCCCGGCGATGCCGTCGACATGTACGTCCTGCACAAGGCCGCGGGCCGGTTCGCGTTGCCGACGAAGGGCCAACAGGACGGCGAGGACTTCGAGGGCGGCGCGGTCTTCGATCCCATCACCGGCGTCCGGGAGAACGTGACCGTCCTTGACCTCGCGTCGCTGTACCCCAACTGCATGGTCACCATCAACGCCTCCCCCGAGACCAAGGTCGAAGATGACTACGAGGGCGACACTCACCGCGCCCCCAACGGCACCCGGTTCCGGGCCGAGCCGGACGGGATGATGCGGGAGATGGTCGACGAATTGCTGGCCGAACGCGAACAGAAGAAAGCCGCACGGGACGACCACGACCCCAACTCGGCGGCCTACGCCCAGTACGACCGACAGCAGGCAGCTGTCAAGACGATTATGAACTCGCTGTACGGGGTGTCGGGCTGGGAGCGGTTCCGGCTGTACGACAAGGAATCGGCCGCCGCGATCACCGCGACGGGGCGGTCGGTGATCGAGTTCACCGAGGAAGCCGCCAACGAACTTGACAAGCAGGTGATATATGGGGATACCGATTCGGTTATGTTAGAGCTTAAACAGGACATCGGTATCGACGCGGCGATCGAGACGTCCTTCGAGATCGAGGACCACATCAACAGTCGGTACGACGAGTTCGCCCGGGAGGCCCTAGACGCCGACGACCACCGGTTCGAGATCGAGTTCGAGAAGCTGTACCGCCGGTTCTTCCAGGCGGGCAAGAAAAAGCGGTACGCCGGCCACATCGTCTGGAAGGAGGGCAAAGAAGTCGACGACGTCGACATCACGGGCTTCGAGTACAAGCGCTCGGACATCGCCCCGATCACCAAGGAGGTCCAGCGACGGGTGATCGAGATGGTCGTCCACGGCGAGGAGTTAGACGACGTCACCGAGTACGTCCACGACGTCATCGAGGACTTCCGGGCCGGCGAGGTCGAGGTCGAGGACGTCGGCATCCCTGGTGGGATCGGGAAGCGGTTGAACAACTACGACACCGACACCGCCCACGTGCGCGGGGCGAAATACGCGAACCTCCTGTTGGGGACGACGTTCCAGCGGGGCTCGAAGCCCAAGCGACTGTACCTCGAGAAGGTGCATCCGGAGTTCTTCCGGGAGATCGAGGCCGAGCGCCCGGAGCTGACCGAGGACCCGCTGTACCTGGAGTTCAAGCGGGACCCGGACGTGATCTGTTTCGAGTACGCCGACCAAATACCCGAGGCGTTCGCGGTCGACTGGGAGAAGATGCTCGCGAAGACGTTGAAGGGACCGATCGAGCGGGTGTTGGGGGCCCTGGACGTCTCCTGGGAGGAGGTTCAGGCGGGCCAGACCCAGACCGGGCTGGGGAGTTTCATGTGAGCCGGCGCGACCCAACCGCGACCCGAGACTTTCTATTTCGGAAAGTTTCGTTTGTGTTTCCGTAACCAGTCTCGGGTCGTCCCGAAAGCATTATGGAGCCGAGCCCCCAGGTTTCGGATGACCTAAAGACATGGCCACACTCGAGTTGCGCAACCTGCACGCGGACGTCGCCGACGACGATGAGACCATCCTCCGGGGCGTCGATCTGGAGGTGTCCTCCGGGGAGATCCACGCCCTGATGGGACCCAACGGCAGCGGGAAGTCGACCACCGCGAAGATCATCGCGGGCCACCCCGCCTACGAGGTGACCGAGGGCGAGGTCCTCCTCCACGTCGAGGACGGGGACTTCCCCGAGTTCGAGGTCCCCGCGGACAAGCGGACCTGGAACCTCCTCGAGATGGAGCCCAACGAGCGCGCGGCGTTGGGCGTGTTCCTGGGGTTCCAGTACCCCGCGGAGATCGAGGGGGTGACGATGACGAACTTCCTCCGGACGGCGCTGAACGCCAAACTCGAGGAGCGCGACGAGCTCTTCGAGGACGGGGACGGCGACAGCGAGGACGACGAGGACGAGGGGTACGAGTCCTCGCCGATGGAGGGGCCCGCCGACGAGGGCGAAGTCGGCGTCGCGGAGTTCCAGCAGCTGATGCAGGAGAAAATGGAGCAACTGGACATCGACGAGTCCTTCGCCAACCGGTATCTCAACGCCGGGTTCTCCGGCGGGGAGAAGAAACAGAACGAGGTCCTGCAGGCCGCCATCCTGGAGCCGTTGATCGCGGTGCTCGACGAGATCGACTCCGGGTTGGACATCGACCGGTTGCAGGACGTCTCCAACGGAATCGAGGCGCTGTGCACCGAGCAGAACACCGGCGTCCTCCAGATCACCCACTACCAGCGGATCCTCGATTACGTGGAACCCGATCGGGTCCACGTGATGCTCGACGGCGAGGTCGTGATGTCCGGCGGCCCCGAGCTCGCCGAGAAGCTCGAGGACAAGGGCTACGACTGGGTGCGGGAGGAGGCCTTCGAGGCCGCGTGATCACATCATGAGTTCAGACGAAAACCAGCTCCAAGACACCGACACCGAAGCCCGGTTCGAGTTCAAGAAAGAGCAGTCCTCGGCGTTCACCTCGGGGAAGGGCCTCGACGAGGAGACGATCCGGTTGATCTCCGAGGACAAAGACGAGCCCGAGTGGATGCTCGAGCGGCGGTTGCGGGCCCTCGAGCAGTTCAAGCAGATGCCGATGCCGACCGACTGGCCGGAGCAGCCGGACCTGTCGGGGTTGGACATCGAGGAGATCATCCCCTACATCCGGCCGGACGTCGACAAGCGCGAGGGCGTCGACGACTGGGACGAGCTCCCCGACGACATCAAGGACACCTTCGACAAGCTCGGGATCCCGGAGGCCGAACGCGAGGCGCTGTCCGGGGTGGGCGCCCAGTACGAGTCCGAGGTCGTCTACCAGAACATGCAGGAGCGCTGGGAGGAGAAAGGCGTCGTCTTCATGAACATGGACGAGGCCGTCCAGGAACACCCGGAGCTCGTCAAGGAGCACTTCATGACCTCGTGTGTGCCGCCCAGCGACAACAAGTTCGCGGCACTGCACGGCGCGGTGTGGTCGGGTGGCTCGTTCGTCTACGTGCCCGAGGACGTCACCGTCGAGATGCCCGTGCAGGCGTACTTCCGGATGAACAGCGAGGGCATGGGTCAGTTCGAGCACACGCTCATCATCGCGGAACCCGGGTCGGAGGTCCACTACATCGAGGGGTGTTCGGCGCCCCAGTACGCCACCCACAACCTCCACTCGGGCGGGGTCGAGGTGTTCGTCGGGGAGGACGCCCACGTCCAGTACTCGACGGTGCAGAACTGGTCGAAGAACACGTACAACCTGAACACGAAACGCGCCATCGTCGAGGAGAACGCCACCATGGAGTGGGTGTCCGGGTCGATGGGGTCGAAGGCGACGATGCTGTACCCGTCCTCGATCCTGAAGGGGCGCAACGCCACGGACAACCACATCACGATCGCGTTCGCCGGCGAGGGCCAGGACATCGACACCGGGGCGAAGGTCTACCACAACGCCCCGGACACCAAGTCGACGATCGAGTCCAAGTCCATCAGCAAGGACGGCGGCCGGACGAACTACCGGGGACTGGTCCACATCGCAGACGGCGCCCAGGACTCCTCGACGTCCGTTGAGTGTGACGCGTTGATGTTCGACAACGAGTCGACGTCGGACACGATGCCGTACATGGAGATCAACGAGTCCCGGGTCGACGTCGCCCACGAGGCGACCGTCGGGAAGATCGGTGACGAGGACGTGTTCTACCTCCAGTCCCGGGGGTTGGACGACGACGACGCCAAGCAGATGATCGTCGCGGGGTTCATCGAGCCGATCACCGAGGAACTGCCCATCGAGTACGCCGTCGAGCTGAACCGGTTGATCGAACTCGAGATGGAAGGGTCGCTTGGCTGATATGAGTGCGCAGTTGCCGGCCGACATCAGCGCGGCCACGGTCGAGGAACTGAGCGAACGACGAGACGAACCGGCGTGGCTCCGAGAGCGACGGATGGAAGCCCTCGAGGCCGTCGAGGACCTCCCGTTTCCGGAGGTCATCCACACGCCGGGCCGGCAGTGGACGAACCTCGGGGACCTGGACTTCGAATCGCTGGTCGACCCCCTCGCCCAGCGGGAGGCCAAAGAACTGGAGGCCCCGGAGACGGTCACGGCCCTGTCGTTCGCGGAGGCCCTCGACGCCCACGAGGACCGGGTGCGGGAGGCGTTCGGCAGCGTCGTCGATCCCCTGGAGAACCGGTTGACGGCGCTGTCGACGGCGCTGTTCACCACCGGCACCGTCATCATCGTGCCCGACGGCGTCGACGCGGAGGACGTCAAGATCAGGACGACGATGGCCGACCGGTCGCTGTTCAACTACACCCTCGTCATCACGGGGACCTCCTCGTCGGTGAACGTCCTCGAACGCCAGGCCTCCACCGGCGCTGGCGACGGCGACCGCTACTACAGCGGGATCGTCGAGGTCGCCGCCGGGGAGAACTCCCAGGTCCAGTACGGTGCCCTCCAGGACTTCGACGAGCGGACGTACAACTACACGCTGAAACGCGCGGTGACGGCCCCCTACGCCACGGCGACGTTCATCGAGGGGAACCTCGGGTCGAAGCTGACCAAGACCGAGGTCGGCACCGAACTCGCCGGCGACGGGTCCGAGACCAAGATCGTCGGCGCATTCTTCGGGCACGACGACCAGCACTTCGACCTGGACGCGAAGGTCTGGCACCAGGCCGAGAACACGACCGCTGACCTCGTGACCCGCGGGGTCATCGACGACCGCGCCCGGTCGGTGTACGAGGGCGTCCAGGATGTCGGGCAGGACGCCTGGAACACCTCATCCTACCAGCGGGAGAACACGTTGATGCTCTCCGACGAGAGCGAGGCCGACGCCTCCCCGAAGCTGGTGATCAACAACCACGACACGGAGGCCTCCCACTCGGCGACGGTCGGGCAGATCGACGCCGAGGACCTGTTCTACATGACCTCCCGCGGGGTCGCCCCGGAGGCGGCCCGGAACATGCTCGTCGAGGGCTTTTTCGTCCCGGTGCTCGAGGAGATCGAGGTCGAGGAGCTCCGCGACGAGCTCGCGGACGGCATCGTCGCCCGCCTCCACTGACCGGGCGACGGAACCGCTTAAGTCCGGGCGTCTCCAGGCTCGGGGTATGCACCACGCGTTCGCGGGCCGGGTATTCCACGGCCCGGAGGGCCGGCACCGATGAGCGTAGCGGCCCGCGTCGACTCGGACACCCAGCTCGCCCGCCTCCTTCAGATCGGGGTGGTCCTCGAGGAGGTCGTCGAGGCCCGGGCGGCCCGCCACTACCAGCAACTGCCGGCCGACGAGCGCGAACCCGCGATCGAGGCGTTGCTCGAGGACGCGCGGGTGGAGTCGGCCGACCACCGCGACCGCCTCGAGGGGTTGGTCGCGGCGTTGGATGCCGACAGCATCCCCTTCGAGGACGTCTCGGAACTGGTCGCCGAACAGTACGTGCCCCCGGGGGACACGGACGGGGTGTTGTACGACCAGTTGCATGGCGAGGAGACCGCCTACAAGTTCTACGCCGACCTCATCACCGCGATCGAGGAGGGGGACAGCCAGTTCAGCGTCGACCGCGAGCACCTGTTGACGACGTTGCGAGAGCTCCGCGACGACGAGGCCGCCGGCGTCGAGGAGGTCGCGCGGTTGATGGGGTCGACCGACGGCGGAGGTGGCGACGCGTGAACACCGCCGACCAGTACCTGAAGACGATCTACCTCGTCCAGGAGGCCGAGGACGGGCCGGCCCCGACGGGGGCGCTGGCCGAGCGGTTGGACGTCAGTCCCGCCAGCGCCAACGAGATGGTCGGCAAGCTCCAGGACCAGGGCCTCGTCGACCACGAGAAGTACGAGGGCGCGACCCTGACCGACGCCGGCATCCACCGGGCCCGCGAGGCGTTACAGACCTACTGCATCTTAGAGCGGTTCCTCGCGAACGTCCTAGAGGTCGAGGAGTTCCGGGCCGAGGCCCGGCAGCTCGAACCGGTGATCGACGAGACGGTCGCCGAGCGCTTGGACATGATCGTCGACCGGGAGCCCCAGTGTCCGGACTGCTTCGACGAGGCAGCCGACGCGTGTGCGTTGCTCGAACCCGTGACCCCGCGGGTCGACGGCGGCGCTGACTGACCGGCGTGAGCCGATACGTTTTCGGGGGCGGCCACCCGAGTCGAGGGTGGAGTCCCGTGGTGTAGTGGCCAATCATCTGGGCCTTTGGAGCCCAGGACCGCGGTTCGAATCCGCGCGGGACTATGCCGTTGGTGGGCTGAATCATGGACGAGTGACCGGGTGCGGTTCCCGAGTTGGTGGCCCCATCGCTGGGGAATGGCACCAGGTACCGACGTCATCCGAGCGGCCTACTCAGTACGGCTCCGTCGAAGCACTGACCGGCACGCGGTTGCGATGCAGTCTGAGAAAGTCCAGCGAGTCGGTACTGACAACGCGTGGCGATGCAAATTACGCGTCAGAGGATTCCCGAGGAGCCGTTCGAAGTGATCGAATCAGGAACCCTGCAAACACCACTGCAAATCCCCCAAAGATGACGACCCCAAAGAGGGAACCAGGGCCCGTCCTCAATAACTCCGCAACGGCGGCAAGCGCCGATCCGACGGTCATGCCACCCCACGCCACGGGCCTCGTGAGGTACTCGGTGAGCATCAAGGCCCCGAGTACGAGAAGCGTCACCGCGATCACCGCAAAACTCGGCGTCAGCTCACTCACCGGACCCTTCAGATACAGAATCGAGGCACCTAACCCAAGCATCCCCAGCATACGGAACGCGGAACGCATCCACTCGGAGGAGTTTCGAAGCGCCATAACCTGCCCGATCACCCCGATGAGGGCCAGCATGATTCCAATCGGCAGAAATCGAAATCCGCTCAGATCAAATACCGTCACGGCCGTGAGCAACCCGAAGCCGAGCAGAAACACCAGTAGGTAGTCCCACTTGATTTGTGTGGTATCCATGCTTTGAACCGATTAGGGGAGTCGTCCTCGGTGCATCGTTCGTTGGGAAGGTTTGATAGAGGTGTTGAAAATTGGCGATAGCTCAGGTCCCAAGCGGACCCGCCGATATCCCAACCTGTCTCCGAAGGAGGACGGCAGCCCCCGCAACGCCAGCCCCGGTAGCCACGATTTCGACATACGTCGAGGGGTTGCCGTCCGTTTGTTCCTGGACGAAATCAATGGTGTCCTGTGCTACGGTGTCAAGGAAGTACCGGAGATCCCAGACAGTGTCGTCGGTACTGTATCCCGACGGACAACCGAATTGTCGACATACTGTTTCACCGGCTCCTGAATCAAGGCCAATCCACCAGCACCCTGAAATGTCGATGCCTAACCAACCTGACTGGCTCCAAACGATCTCTCCGTATTCAAATTTGGTGATGTCTACGGATGCAGTCCAAAGTTCTCGCCCAGCACAACTATAGTAATTCTGTGTCAGAGTACCTTCCTGTGAAATACATACTTGGCCGATGTCAGTCTCGACACAAAGGCTGAAGCCGAATGAACCAGGGTTCGGAACATAGACGGTGCTGCTTGGGGAAATGCACCCGTCTTCGGTGCAGGTATCGAGTCGGTCTTCCTGCCACGGTTCATAATCGTTCCACGGACCGTCAGCGATGGTAGCGGTGGTGGAAGCGGCTGTTCGGGAGGTGATACTGAGGCTGCCGAGCGTTGCTGTGGAGGTTGCGACCCCAATTTTTCGAAGTATCTTCCGTCGGCTAGATGGATTGGAGCCCATATCCCCGGTTCGAAATAGTAAGTAAAAAAAAAAAAGTAACCGTGACTGGTTCACATCATATGCAATACACAATGTAGGCAGGAACGAATCCACTGCGCGCGGGACAATCCTCCCGACCCCGGGATACCTTCAAGTGTCGGTCCCGTGTTTGACTCCCCGACCAATGGGTTCAGAGAAACGCTACGACGGATACCAGTCCTACGACTACCTAGAGGCAGAGACAGATTACCGGGACTTCGAACTCGCACCGGTCCACGGGTTCGAGCAGCACCCAATCGAGCTCACCGCCGAGGAGGCGGCCCGCCTCGAGGCGATCACCGACGGCACCGTCGTGTCCCTGCACGACCACCCGTTCTACTTCCCGGCCGACGTCCACGATGACATCTGGCCGTACATCCGCGAGGGCCGGGCCCACATGGCCTACGACGCCCTCGCCGACACCCCACTGGACGCCGTCTTCGACATGCAGTTCGACGGTCTGTCCGGCATCCACTCGAAACACGGGTGGAAGTGGGACGACATCGTCCACGACGTCTCGATGCGGGCGTGTGACCTCGCCCACTCGGAATACGCCCGGCAATGCCGAAGCGTCGAGGACATCCACCGCGCCCGGGACGACGGGAGCGTCGCGGTGGTCCAGGCCCTGGAGTCGACGGCGATGATCGAGAACGAACTCGACCGCATCGAACTCCTCTACGGGATGGGGGTCCGCTGCATGGGGGTGACCTACAACGCGAGCAACAGCGTCGGCACGGGCCAGGGCGACATCTACGAGCGGGACGGCGGCCTCACGAAGTTCGGCGTCGCCGCGATCGACCGGATGAACAAGGTCGGGATGGCGATCTCGACGAGTCACGCCAGCGAACAGACCACCCTCGACGTCTGCGAGGTCACCGACGAACCGGTCTTCGATACTCACGCCCTCGCCCAGACCGAGGGCATGGGCCAGCGGGGGTCCTCGGACGAGCAACTGCAGGCGATCGCCGACACGGGCGGGGTGATCGGCGTCCTCTCCTCGACCCATCTCCCGGACATCGACACCTACATGGAACACTTCGAGTACCTCGTCGACCTCGTCGGGATCGACCACGTCGCCTTCGGGCCCGACGTCCTCTACGGCGACCACACCGCCCTCCTCGAGGTATTGGCGGCCTTCCACGGCATCGAACTCCCGGCGTCGACCATGGAGACCCCCTACGTCGAGGGGCTCGAGAACCCGACGGAGGCCTGGACGAACATCCCGCGGTGGCTCGTCAAGGAGGGGTACTCGGAGGATGCGATCGAGAAGGTGCTGGGCGGCAACGTCCTCCGGGTCCTCGAAGCGGTGTGGTGACCCGCGGGGCGAGGGGGTCGCCGGCACCCGGGGGTTTATGCGCATGTGAACCGGTCACACGCCCATGGCAGCCATCGCGTACCTCGTCCCCGGTGTCGGCCTGCCCGACGAGGAACTCGAGCGCCGGGAGCGCATCGCCAACGACCTCGTCGCCGACGACGTCACGGTCCTCGAAGCCGGTGAAGGCCCCCTATCGATCGAGAGTGCCGTCGAGGAGGAGTGGAGTAGTGTCGGCATCATGCGCATGGTCGCCGACCACGAGGCCGACTACGACGCCTTCCTGATCGGGTGTTTCGGCGACCCGGGCCTCGCGGCGGCGCGGGAACTCACGGACACCCCGGTCGTCGGGCCGGCGGCGGCGTCCTTCCACACCGCGGCCCAGGTCGGCGACCGGTTCGCCTGCATCACCATCCTCGAGAAGACCCGACCGTTCACCCGCCGCCTCGTCGAGGAGTACGGGCTGGGCGACCGCCTGGCCAGTGTCCCCGTCGTCGACGCCCCGGTCCTCGAGATCGACCACGACTCGGAGGCGCTCGTCGAGGAGATGATCGCCGCCGGACGGACGGCCGTGGAGGACGACGACGCCGAGGCCCTGGTGCCGGGGTGTATGAGCCTCTCGTTCATGCAGGTCCACGACCGCATCGCCGCCGAACTGGGCGTCCCCTTCATCGACCCGGTCACGATCGGGTTGGAGACCGCCGGCACCTGGGCCCGCCACGGGCTCACCCACAGTCGTGTCGCCTACCCCCCGGCCAACCGGTCGAAACTCGACGGGCTCCTCGGTGCCCGGTCGGCCGCCGACGACTGACCGGCATCGAGGGCGCCGCGGCGACGCTCCCATCGATCCCGCTCCCAACCGCAGCAGTACCTGACTGGTAAGGTATCTCTCTTATCGGGTGCTGGGCCCTGCATCCAGTAGCGCGGCACCGACCCCCGGCGGGTCCCCCACGGCCGCCCAACCCGAACGATGGTGACACGCACTCAACTCCAGACCAGTAAAGCGATCCAACGCGAGACCGGCCACACGTTCCACGTGGCCACGCGGTTCCTCCCCGAACGCGCCCGCCATCCGACCTACGTGCTGTACGCGTTCTTCCGGCTCGCCGACGAGGTCGTCGACGACCCGGACCCGGCACCCCCAGACCAGCTCCGCCTGGAACTCGAGGACATGCGGGCCGCCGCCCTCGGGCAGACACAGACGGCCGACCCGGTCCTCGACGCGGTCGACGATCTCCGGCGACACCACCAGATCCCCGCCGCCGAGATCGATGAATTCATCGACGCGATGCAGGCCGACGTCGAGCACACCGGCTATGCGACCCACGAGGACCTCGCGACCTACCTCCGCGGGTCCTCGGTCGCCGTCGCCAACATGATGCTCTCGGTCATGGAGCCCGCCGACCCGGCCGCCGCCAGACCCCACGCGGCCGCCCTCGCCGAGGCCTTCCAGCTCACGAACTTCCTCCGGGATGTCGCCGAGGACATCACCGACTACGACCGCGTCTACCTCCCCGAGACCACGCTGACCGAACACGGCGTGACCCGCGACAAGCTCCGCCGCCGCGAGGTCACCCCCGGGTTCAGGGCCGCGATCCGGACCGAGCTCACCCGCACGGAAACACGGTACCGTGAGGGCGTCGCCGGCATCCAGTACCTCCCCCAGGACTGCCAGTTCCCCGTTGTGCTGGCCGCCGTCCTCTACGCCGAACACCACCGCCTCATCCGGGCCGCCGACGGCGACGTGCTGACGACCCGTCCCTCGCTGGGTCGGTTCGACTACCTCCGGGTGCTGGTCCGGACCGCCTGGCACTGGCACCACAGCCACGACCCGGAGACCACCTTCTACAACGCCAGCGCCGTCACCCGCCGCCCCGACGACGGCGTCGGCGACCTCGAATCGCACGGGCTTCCCGCGTCGATCCGGTCGATGGTCGGGCGGGCGCGGACCCACTGGCCGTTGGGGTCGGGGGAGTGATGTCGATGCCATCCGTGATCGTCGTCGGCGGTGGGTTCGGTGGATTGTCCACGGCCGCCTACCTCGCCGACGCCGGCTACGAGGTCACGGTCCTCGAGCGCAACGACCAGCTCGGCGGCCGCGCCAGCGTCCTCGAGCGGGAGGGGTTCCGGTTCGACATGGGGCCGTCTTGGTATCTCATGCCGGACGTCTTCGAGCGGTTCTTCGCGCACTTCGATCGGGCGCCCAGCGACTACTACGAGCTCACCCACCTCGACCCCCACTACCGGGTGTTCTTCAAGGACGGCGACGAGCTGGCCGTCACCGGCGACCTCGACCAGCTGACGACCCTCTTCGAGGCGTACGAACCGGGAGCCGGCGACGCGTTCCGGGAGTACCTCGCCCAGTCCCGGGAGACCTACGAGGTCGGGATGGACCAGTTCGTCTACACCGACCGGCCCCGGTTCCGGGATTACCTGGACTGGGACGTCGCCAAGAACGCGCGCGGACTGGGCCTGTTGAAATCGATGGAGGACCACGTCGCCAGCTACTTCGACGACCCGAAGCTCCAACAGCTCGTCCAGTACTCCCTCGTCTTCTTGGGTGGCTCCCCGTCGAACACCCCGGCCCTGTACTCGTTGATGAGTCACGTCGACGTCACCCTGGGCGTCCACTACCCCGACGGCGGCATGGGATCGGTCGTCGACGCGGTCGTCGCCCTCGGACGCGAACTCGGGGTCACCTACCGGACCGGCTTCGACGTCGAGCGCATCCGCGGCCGTCGCGGCGCGTTCACCGTCGAGAGCACCGAGGGCAGGCGGCTCTCGGCCGACGTCGTGGTCAGCGACGCCGACCTCGCCCACACCGAACAGGACCTCCTCGCCCCCGGGGACCGCCAGTACGACCGTAGCTACTGGGAGGACCGGACGATAGCGCCGTCGGCGTTCCTGCTGTACCTCGGCGTCGACGGCGGCGTCGATCCGCTGGCCCACCACTCCCTGGTCCTTCCGACGGACTGGGATCTCCACTTCGACCAGATCTTCGAGGACCCCACCTGGCCCGAGGATCCGGCCTACTACGTGTGTGCACCGTCGGTGACCGACCCCACCGTCGCCCCACCCGGGGCGAGTACGGTCTTCGTCCTCGTCCCGATCGCCGCCGGCTTAGACGACGACCCCGAGACACGGGAGCAATACCGGGATGCGGTGCTCGACGATCTCGCGAGGAACGCTGGCGTCGACCTCCGGGATCGGATCCGGGTCGAGGAGACGTTCGCGGTCAGTGACTTCACCACCCGGTACAACGCCCTCGAGGGCACCGCCCTCGGGCTGGCCCACACGCTGCGCCAGACGGGGCCGCTCCGGCCCGACCACCGGTCGAGTGCCGTCGACGGCCTCTACTTCACGGGCGGGTTCACCCGCCCGGGGATCGGGGTGCCAATGTGTCTGATCAGCGGCGAGCACACCGCCACCGCCGTGCTGGAGGATGCCGGCGAGACCACGCCCGAGGCCGTGGCATCGACCGATTGATGCGGGCGATCGTCGCTCGCCTCGTGGTGGTGTCCCGGCCCCGGTTCTGGCTGTACCTCGCGGGACCGGTGCTGGTCGGCGTGGCCTATGGCGCCCCCGACGTGGCGGCCCTGACCGCGCCAGTGGTCGTGGCCCTGTTCGGGTACTTCCTGGTCCCGGCGAACGTCTTCCTGTACGGGGTCAACGACGTCTACGACGCGGACGTCGACACGGAGAACCCGAAGAAAGCGGGACGGGAGCGCCGGTTCCACGGCGACTCCGCGACGGTGGCGGCGGTCGTCGCCAGCGCGGCACTCGGTGTGGCACTCGTTGCGGTGTCACCGATGGTGGCTCGCCCGTACCTGGCCGGTTTCCTGGTGTTGGGGTGGGCGTACAGCGCCCCGCCGCTCCGGTTGAAGACACGACCGCCGCTTGACTCGATCGTCAACGGCCTTTACATCCTCCCCGGTGCCGCCGCCTACGCCGTCCTCGCCGGGACGCCCCCGCCACCGCTGGCGGTGCTGGCCGGGTGGGTGTGGGCGATGGGGATGCACACGTTCTCGGCGATCCCGGACATCGACCCTGACCGCCGCGCCGGGATCGACACCACCGCCACCGTGCTCGGGGGGCCCGCGACGCTGGTGTACTGTGGGCTAGTCTGGACGGTCGCGGCGGCGTTGTTCTGGACCCTGGACTGGCGGGCCGGCGCCCTCCTTGGTCTGTATCCGGCGGTGCTCGGCGTCGTGTGGTGGCGGTCGATCTCTGTGGCCGAGGCCTACTGGTGGTTCCCCCTCCTGAACTCCCTCGTCGGGGCGGTGCTGACCATCCCTGGGCTGTGGTGGGTGGTCCATGGCTGACCCCAGCGGGCTGGGGGAGCTGGTCGACCGGGTGGTGAGGGACAACCGCACCACGATCGCCGTCGTCTTCCCGATCGTGGGCGCGGGGGTCCTCGTGGCGAGTGCGGCGGGGCTGCTCCCCTCGTGGCTCGCGTACAGTCCGGTCGCGATCCTGTTCGGGGTGGCGGTGATGCGGTTGCCACTGGTGGGGACGCTGGCGCCGTTGGTCACGCGTCGTGCGGGGACCGCGCTGGTCGGTCTGGCGGCCTACACCTACGCCGTCGAGTACGTCGGCCTGACCACGGGTGTGCCCTACGGGAGCTTCGCGTACGGGGTGGCGTTGGGACCGGCCGTCGCCGGGGTCCCCGCCGCGTTGCCGGTGTTGTTCGTCCCCCTGGTGGTGAACGCCGTGTTCCTCGCCACGTTGCTCGCCCCCGGGGTGACCCGCGGACGGCGGATCGGGCTGGCGATCGCCATCGTCGTGGCCGTCGATCTCGTCCTCGACCCCGCGGCCGTCGCCGTCGGGTTCTGGACCTACACCGCACCCGGCCCCTACTACGGGGTGCCGGTATCCAACTACCTGGGCTGGGTGCTCTCCGCGACGGTGGCGGTCGCGATCATCGACGCCGGGTTCGACGGTGACGCGCTCGCGGCCCGCGTGCGGGCGACCCCCTACGCCCTCGACGACTTCGTGAGTTTCACCCTGTTGTGGGGTGGGGTAAACCTCTACTACGGTCACGCCGTCCCCGTCCTCGTCACCGTCGCCCTGGTCGTGGCGTTGGCGACCGTCGACGGGTTCGACGTTGCGGTCCCGTTCGACGCAAGGAGAGACCCGCGATGATCGGACTGCCAACGTTGATACGGATCCGAGCAGACGCCACTGGTATGGTCGAGGGGTATGGGGTGGACGCCGCGCTCGTCGAACGCGCAATTAGCGGGGCGCCGGTCGGGGTCACGATCACCGACCCGGACCGCCCCGACAATCCGCTGGTCTATGTCAACGACGCGTTCACCCGGATCACGGGGTACGAGCGGGCGGAGATCCTGGGCAAGAACTGTCGATTCCTCCAGGGCGAGGCCACGGACCCCGACGCCGTCGCCGAGCTTCGCGCGGCGATCGACGCCGAGGAACCGGTGACCGTCGAGCTGTTGAACTACCGCGCGGACGGGGAACCGTTCTGGAACGAGGTGACCGTCGCCCCGTTGACCGACGAGGACGGTGACCTCACCCACTTCGTCGGCTTCCAGGCCGACGTCACCGCCCGCAAGGAGGCCGAACGGGCGTTGGCCGACCGCACCGCCACCCTCGAGCATCTGGTCGACCGCATCGACGGGTTGCTCCAGGACGTGACGGCGACTTTGATGCAGGCGACCTCCCGTCCCGAGGGGGAACGCGGCGTCGTCGAACGGATCGCCGCGGCCGACCCCTACGTCTACGCGTGGTTCGGCGTCCCCGACCGGTCGACCGAGGAGATCGTCGCCACCACGTGGGCCGGGACCGGGGACTCGGTCGCGGACGTCGCCATCCCGTTCGGCGCCGACGATCTGACGAGTCGCGCCTACGCGACCGGGGCAGTCCAGACGGGCGCGGTCGCGGCGTCGGCGTGTGCCGACCACGTCCCGACGGCGCGGTCGGTGGCGGCGACCCCGATCGCCTACGGCGACACCATCTACGGGGTGTTGACGGTGTATGCCACCGATCCCGAGGCGTTCGCGGACGAGGAGACGGTCGTGATCCGGGCGGTCGGGCGGACGATCGGCACCGGTGTGAACGCCGCGCAGAACCAGCGGGTGCTGGTCGCCGATACCGTCGTCGAACTCGACCTCGCGGTCTCGGGGACCGAGTTCTTCCTCAGTCAGCTCACCGCCGAGACCGGCGCCGTTCTCGAGCATCGGGGCTCGGTCTACGACGACGACCAGCGTCTCTCGATGTTCTTCGAGGTCAATGGCGACCCCGACGCCGTCGTCACGGCCGCCGCGACGGCCGAGGGGGTCGACGCGGTGGAACTGGTCTACGCCGCCGACGACGGCGGCCTCATCGAGGTCGGACTGGCCGACGAGACGCTGGTCGCCGGGTTGGCCGAACTCGGCGGCCAGATCCGGTCCCTGACGGCGGCTGACGGCACCGCCGAGTTCACCGTGGCGGTGACCGAGGAGATCGAACCGCGGGCGGTGACCGAGCGGTTGACCGCCGCCTACCCCGAGATCGAGGTGCTGGCCGTCCGGGAGGGGCAGCGCCGCCCCACCACGAAACGGGAGTTCGTCGACGAAATCGACGAACAGTTGACCGACCGGCAGCGGACCGCCCTCGAGCGCGCGTTCATCAGCGGTTACTACGACGCCCCACGGACGACGACCGGCGAGGAGATCGCGGCCTCGATGGGCGTCTCGCGGGCCACCTTCCACCAGCATCTCCGCGCGGCCGAACGGAAGCTCATCGCGGAGTTCCTCGCCCAGTAGCGACCCCTGAAATTCGGGCGAATTCGCGTGAACACGGGATGAGGGCCGCGCCAGTTAATGGTCAGTCTCCCCTGGGACCTGGTGCGATGACGACAGACAACGAACAGCGGTTCACCGTCGATGCGTTCGACGAGGACCGTGTGCGGACCGTGGTGAAGCTCCTGTTGATCGCTGGGGGCTTGGTCGTGTTGTGGAGTCTGTTCACGGCCCTGCCCGGCCTCGACCGGCTCGTGCCCTCGACCCCGTTCACCTACAACGCCGTCGCGGGCGCCATCGTGACGGTGGGATTGGTCGTCGTCCTCACGTACGTGGGCCACCGCGTCGAACCGATGCTCAAGACGTCGGTCACGGGCCAGATGGACGTCGTCGACGATGCGGCGGCCGTCGTGAAGTACTTCCTCTGGTTCGCGGCGGCGATCGTCGCCTACCAGGGGTTCGCCCCCGTGGCGAACCCCACGCTGGAGGTCGTCGAGCTCGTGTGGGTGTACGACGCGTTGTTCCTCCTGCTGGCGTCGATCCCGATGGCGCTGATCGCGATGCGGATGTACCGAAACCTCGATGCGACCACCGACCTGGTCGTCGACCACCTCACCGAGAACGACGAGGACTCGGACGGGGACGACGGGCAGTCCACGGCGTCGCAGTCGCCGTAGGGCCTCGCAGCGACTCGCCAACCACCCCGGCCGGGGCCACCACCCAGACGAGGGCGGCGACCGCGACGGGTGGCACAGAAGGTTTCCCGACCCCGGGCGTAGGTGGTCGGGATGGCGTCCGTCGGATCCCGGGTGGTGATGGCCCTCGTCGGCGTCGGCGTCTTCGCCGTGTACGCCGTGTTGGCGGGGGTGTTGCTGTACGTGTTTCTGTGGGTGTGGGCGGCCCGTCCAGACCCGTCGACGACGGTGCTGGCCCTCGTTGTGGGCACCGTCGTGATGGCGTATCTCTCCTACCGGATCGGCACCGCCCAGTTGCTGGCGGCCCTCGACGCCGTCGTCATCCCCCGGAGCGGGGCGCCGGGTCTGTATCGGCGCCTCGATGACCTCGTCACCCGGATGGACGTCGCGGAACCGTTGCTCGCGGTCGGTCGACTCGGCGCGCCGAACGCGTTCGCCATTGGCGGCCGACAGGGGGTAATCGTCATGGATGCGATGCTGTTCGCCGTCCTCGACCCGCGTGAGGTGACGGCGTTGCTCGCCCACGAGCTCGCGCACCTCGAACGGCGGGATGCGTTCGTCCAGACGCTGGCGGTGACGGCGGTCAACGCCGTGGCCGGACTGGTGTTGCTCGCGTCGCTCCCGGTGCTGGTGTTGCTCACCGGCGTCTCCCGGGGGGTCGCCTGGGTCGCGGGTCGACCGCTTGGATGGGCGACAAATCCCGGCGAGCGCGTGCGTCGCTGGGTCGTCCACGCGGTGTTCGCCGGGCTCGTCGGGTTGACGTTGGTCGCGTTCGCCCATTCCCGGCGGCGGGAGTATGCCGCCGACGACCGGGCGGTCGCGGTGACCGGCGACCCCGCGGCGTTGGCGACCGCGTTGACCAAGATCGAACGGGCGACCCGGACCGATCCCCGGCTCCGGTCGCTGCTCGTCAAAGGGGAGGACGACGCCTGGCTGGGCCGCCTGTTCTCGACGCATCCGCCCACCACCGACCGCGTGGACCGACTCCGGGCACTGGCGGGGCCCTCCGAACAGCGTTGAGAGTCAGCCGGTGGTGGCGCGGACGATGACCGCCAGGTTCGTGGTGGCGACGATGATCCCCGCGACGATCAATCCGACGAGCCAGAGTTCCGTCACGCGGGCGAGCAGCCACGCCTGGCGGGTCGGCGCCCGTTCCATCAGGGTGTCGAGGCCCGCGTAGAGGATCGCGGCCGCGATCCCGGCGACGACGTTGACGAGCACCAGGACCGCGACCCCCTGTTGGAGGGCGAGGGCGACGACCGGATTCCGTTCGCCGGCCGCACCCACCACCATCGCGGCGGCCAGGGTCGTCAACAGATCGACGGCCAACAACAGGAACAGCGCCACCGCTAACCAGGTCCAGTACCGGTGCCGGAGCGCTGGACTGGGCCGCTCCATACCGTGTGGTTCGGTATCCAGAGGCAAGGCCGTTGCTCCGATTCTCGGGTTCCGGGAGGACAACCGTTTAGGCCGTCGGCGTCCGCCCTCCGGCAGTGCTTCGCTGGCTGACCTGTGGGGGTGACGGTGGGTGAGTGTCGCCGACGACGAGGAACCGGACCTGGACCTGGCGTCGTTCCGCGAGGAACTCGACTACCCGTTGCTCACCCTGTTCGAGGAGTACGGCGACGGGCATCTCCGGTGGTTCGTCGTCGGGGTGGTGACCTCCACACTGGCCCGGTTCCTCGCGATCGTTCCGCCCGTGATCTTGGGGTTGGCGATCGACGCGGTGTTCAACAACTCGAAACCCTACGCGTTGCCCTTGCTCCCACAGTCCTGGGTGCCGGTGACCGACGATGGCCAGTTCCTGCTGTCCGTCGGGATCATGGCCGGCGCCCTGGTGCTGTCGGCGGTGTGTAACTTCGCTCGACAGTCATCGCTGAACCTGTTCAGCCACCGCGTCAAACACGAGGTCCGGACCGCGACCTACCAGCGGATGCAGCGGTTGGACATGTCGTTTTTCGACGACCGTCAGACCGGCGAGCTGATGTCGATCCTCAACAACGACACGAACCGTCTCGAGCTGTTCCTGGACAACATGATGTCCAGCGCCATCCAGCTGGTGGTGTTGGTCCTGGGGATCGGCGGGTTCCTGTTCTGGTTGAACGCCCAGCTCGCGGTGGTCACCCTGTTCATCATCCCGATCGCCGCGGTGTTCACCCGGTGGTTCATGCGGACCGTCGAGTCCCAGTACAGTCGCATCCGGGCGACCGTCGGCGACCTCAACACCCGCCTAGAGAACAACCTCGCCGGCATCGAGGTGATCAAGACCGCCGGGACCGAGGAGTACGAGGACGAACGGGTGCGGGCGGCCTCCTACGAGTACTTCCGCCAGGACTGGCGGGCGCTCCGGTTGAACTTCATCTACCGCCCCGGGATGCAGTTGCTGACCTCCGTCTCCTTCGTGGCGACGTTCGTCATCGGCGGGATCTGGGTGACGACCGGGACCGCCCCCGGGCCCCTCACCGGGACCCTGCAGGTCGGGGAGCTGGTGACGTTCCTGTTGTTGACCCAGCGCCTGGTCGACCCGCTCACCCAGATGTCCCAGATCGTCGACCGGTACGAGGACGCAAAGGCCTCGACCAGGCGCATCCTCGGATTGATGGAGGTGCCGGTGACGGTGACCGACGCTCCCGACGCCGTGCCCCTGGATTCGGTCGACGGGCGGGTCGAGTACGATGACGTCCACTTCGCCTACGACGACGGCGAGGAGGTCCTGCACGGCATCGACATCGCCGCCGACCCCGGTGACACGGTGGGGCTCGTCGGGCCGACCGGTGCGGGCAAGTCGACGGTGTTGAAACTCCTCATCCGGTTGTACGACGTCGACACCGGCGCGATCCGGATCGACGGGCACGACATCCGGGAACTCACGTTGGACAGTCTCCGGGCCCACGTCGGCTACGTCAGCCAGGACACGTTCCTGTTCGACGGCACGGTCCGGGAGAACATCGCGTACGGGACCTTCGACGCGACCGACGAGGAGGTCGAGGCCGCCGCGCGGAAGGCCGAGGCCCACGAGTTCATCTCGGCGCTCCCGGCGGGGTACGATACACAGGTGGGGGAGCGCGGCGTGAAACTCAGCGGCGGGCAGCGCCAACGCGTCTCGATCGCCCGCACCGTGTTGAAAGACCCCGAGATCCTGGTGCTGGACGAGGCGACCAGCGACGTCGACACGGAGACGGAGATGTTGATCCAGCGGTCCCTGGACCGGTTGGCCGCCGACCGCACGACGTTCATCATCGCCCACCGCCTCTCGACGGTGCGGAACGCCGACCAGCTCGTCGTCGTCGAGGACGGCGAGATCGTCGAACGCGGTACCCACGAGGCCCTCCTCGACAACGATGGGTTGTACGCGAACCTCTGGCGGGTCCAGGCCGGGGAGCTAGAGGAGCTGCCACGGGAGTTCGTCGAGGACGCACAGCGGCGCGCGGCCGAACGCCCCGGCGACGACTGACCGATCGACCCGCGTTTTTTGGTGTCGGCGCCCCGCCCGACGGTATGCAGTTCAGCTTCGACGAGTACGACCTCGCGGCCAAGACCTGGGAGGAAAACGAGGCCCGGATCGCGGACGCGGATTTCGTCGCGCTGCCGACGGGCAGCACCGAACAGCACTCCCGGCACCTGCCGACGTTCGTGGACTCCCTGCGGGCGACGGAGCTCACCCGCGAACTGGCGGCGGCGGCCCCCGAGCATGGCCTGGACATCGCGGTGTTGCCGACGCTGCCGTACGGCGAATCAGAGCACCACATGCACTTCGCCGGCACCGTCACGCTGGACCCGTCGACCTATCAGGACGTCATCGTCGACATCGGTCGGTCCGTGGCACGACACGGCGCCGACCGGTTCCTCATCCTGAACACCCACGGCGGAAACCGGCGACCGCTGTCCCTGGCAGCCGACCGGTTGGAGCGGGACGTCGACATCGTGACCCACTTCGTCCACTGGACGAACTACGGTCGGGACCGCCTCGTCGAGGAGTTCGGCGATGACTGGGGGCACGCCGGCGAACACGAGACCAGTACGATCGAGTTGTTCTACCCGGAGCTGGTGCGAACCGACCGCAAGGAACCACAGGACACGACCGAGTCCCCGGAGACCCGGCGGTTCTCGTACTTCGAGGAGTTGACCGAGCAAGGCGGCCTCGGCGACCCGACCGCGTCCGACCCGGAGTTCGTCGAGTCCGTGATCGAGGCGACGACCGAGGACATCCTCTCTGCGTTGGCCGCGGACGTCGACGGGGACTGACCGGGGGTCAGGCCTGGTCGAGGCGGAACCGGATCCGTTCCTCGTCGCTGCCCTTCGTCTCCCGCCCGGTCACGGAGAAGGTGCCGAGGTCGGCGGTGTTCGTGACGTGGGTGCCGGCACAGGCGGTGCGGTCGACGCCCTCGATCTCGACGATGCGGACCTCCGTGATCGAGTCCGGGAGCATCGACAACCGGGTGCGGTCGGGGTCGAGTTGGGCTTCGGCGGTGGCCCGGTCGAGTTCGTACCAGTCGACGGGTCGGGCGGCGTCGATGTGGTCGTTGACCAGTGCCTCGATGTCGGCGAGGTCGTCGTCGGTGAACCGGTCCCGGGCACAGTCGAGGCGGGCGCGGTCGGCGTACACCTGATTCCCGGTGGTTTCGGCGTCGTAGGTCTCGAGGAGGACGGCGGACAACAGGTGCTGGGCTGTGTGGTGTCGCATGTGGCCCGATCGGCGGTCCCAGTCGATGGTGGCCTCGACGGTGGTGCCCGGGTCCGGGGGTGTCCCGTCGAGGTGGTGGTAGATCGTATCCCGTTTCGTGGTCTCCTCGACCCGCCAGGTGCGGTCGGCGGCGGCGAGCTCGCCGGTGTCGTGTGGTTGGCCGCCGCCACGCGGGTAGAAGTGGGTGCGGTCTAAGACGACGCGGTCGTCGACGACGCGGTCGACGGTCGCCGCGAACGACTGCACGTCACTGTCGGTGAGGTACGCGGCTTCGGTCACAGTCGTCCCCACGTCGGCTGGGAACTTCGGTCTGTCGTAACGACTAAATCCCGAACGGCCCCTATACTGGATAACCATGAACAATACGAACAGACTCCCGGGGGCGATGGTGCCGTGGGCGTCGAGATAAAAGAGCACCCCGTCGACGACGAGGAGTTCGCGGAGATGCAGCGGTTCGTCCACGACTACCTCGAGGCCTCCGTGGACAACGAGGAGGACGGCGGCCGGATGCGGTGGTACCCCTGGCACTCGGCGGAGTACCGGTTCAACCACATCATGAACGTCGTCGAGTTGGGCGCGCGCATCGCCGACCGGGAGGGCGCCGACGTCGACGTCGTCCGGGTCGCGGCGTTGTTCCACGACATCGCGAAACTCGAGGCCGATCAGGACGTCCACGCGGAGGCGGGCGCTCACGTCGCCCGGGAGTACCTGGAGACCCACGGCGAGTTCCCGCCGTCGTTCGTCGACCGGGTGTGTGCGGCCATCGAGGACCACTCCAACGAGGGCGCCGTCGACGAACTCCCCCTGGAGACCCAGTGCCTCATCGAGGCCGACCTCCTCGACAAGGTCGGCGCCAACGGCGCCGTGTTGATGCTGTTGCGGATGGGGTACGAGGCCCGCACCCACATGGAGGCCGGCGAGGTCGTCGACCGGGTCCTGGAACGCGGTGAGGAGAAAGTCTCCCTCGTCGAGAGTGATACCGCCGAGAGCATCGGGTACCAGCGGCTCAAGCGGGTGAAGTGGTTGTTGGAGTGGCTCGACACCGAGGTGCCACGACTGGACGTCGAGTCACCAGACCGGGAGGAGTAGGCCTCAGAGGGCGGTGGCGAGGACGTCGACGATGACCTCCCAGGGGGAGACCCCGAGGAGCACCGCCGCGAGGAAGTCGACGGCGAAAAACGAGAAGATGGCGGCGCCCGCGAAGTGGGCCTTCCGCATGTCGACGGCGTTGGAGAACCGGTAGAAGAACAGGGCGTTGAACAGGCTGATCGGGATGATCGCCAGCATCTCCCCGGTCCAGATCGCGGTTGGGTAGGCGGCGTACTGTGACGCCAATGCGATCGTGATGAGCTGGGTCTTGTCCCCGAATTCGCCGAAGGCCATCATCGCGAAGATCGGGAGGAACCCCCCGAACGGCTGGGGGACCGAGACGTCGAGGAGAGGGAGCGTGACGTCGAGTTCGCCCCCGTCGTGGTAGACGGTCTCCGCGCCGTCCGGTGGGGCATCCGCCGGTGGCGCCGATCGCACCAACAGCACGGCGAACAGGGCGAACAGGGCGGCGGTGAGAGCGTCTAAGTAGATGCCGGGCAGGGTCTCGACGAGGGTCTGTCCGAACCAGATCTCGAGGACGGTCCAGCCGGCGAAGGCGCTGCCGGCCGCAGAGACGACGAGGAACGGGTTGTACTGGGTGGCGAGGCCGGCGATGATGAACTGGACCTTCTCCCCCGGGAGGACGGCGAGCTGGTAGCCCGCGGCGATGGCGACGACGCCGAGCCAGGTGACCTCGCTCATGCGTCGGTCAGCTCCGGGGACGGGTCGTCGTCGGTCTCGGGTGGCCGCACCCGGATCGTGGAGGCAACGGTGTCCGGGAGCGCCTGGCGGTGGTCGCCGACCTCGACGGTGAGCATCCCGATCGGCGCGTGTTCGACGATCGTGAGTTCCGTCCCCGGTTCGATGCCGGCGTCGGCGAGGTAGGTGAGCTCGTCCTCACGGCGGTCGCGGACGCGGGCGACGACGACGCGGTCGCCGACCGCACACTCGTGCAACGGAGTGGTCTCGTCCTCGGCGGGGCGTTCGAGGTCGGCCGACGGGATCGGGTCGCCGTGCGGGTCCGTGGCGGGATCGTCGAGTACCGCCGAGATGCGGCGCTCGAACTCCTCGCTGATGTGGTGTTCCAGAGCGTCGGCCTCCTCGTGGACCTCGTCCCAGTCGTAGTCGAGGTGTTCGGCGAGGTACGACTCGAGGAGACGGTGGTGGCGGAGGACCTCGAGGGCGACGGTCTCCCCCTCGGCGGTGAGTTCGACGCCGCGGTACTTCTCCCGGTCGAGGAGGCCGCGATCCGCGAGTTTCTCGAGCATGCTCGTCGCCGTGGGCGGGGTGACACCGAGGTGGTCGGCGACGGCGGAGGTAGAGACGGGCGCGCCCTCGTCGCGTTCCAGTTCGTAGACGGCCTTCAGATAGTCTTCCATCACGTCGCTCAGCACAGTCACACCGGTATTAGATACGTCTAAAATAAATATCTTGTCTGTCGAACGGTGGACCTGTCACCCGGTTCGGCCCAGGCCGCGGGTCACTCGCCGTGGGCCATGAGATGGCTGCGCAACACGTCGGCGTCCTTGTTCCCGGCGCCGGTGGCGAGGATCACGACGGTGTCACCCGGGCCGAGGTCGCCGCGGTCGGCGAGGGCGAACGCCCCGCTCAGGGCGGCGCCGGCGGTCCCGCCGAGCTCGAGGCCGGTCGATCGCGCCGCCTCGACGGCCGCGTCGAGGATCGCGGTGTCGCTGGTGGCGACCGCACCCCCGCCGCTCTCACGGAGCGCCTCGAGGATGAGCGGGCTCGCCCCCGGGTCCGGGATTTCGATGCCGCCACAGATCGTGTCCGGGGACGCCCACGGCTCGTGGTGGTCCCGCCCCGCGTCGACGGCGTCGACGATGGGGGCACACCCCTCGCTCTGGGCGGCGTACAACGGTGGGCGGTCCTCGATCAGGCCCAGCGACTGGAACTCGGTGGCGCCCTTGTGCATGCCGACGAGGCCGACGCCGCCACCGGTCGGGTAGACGATGGCGTCGGGGACGGTCCACCCGAGCTGTTCGACGATCTCGTAGAGCATCGTCTTCTTGCCCTCGTGGCGGTACGGCGTGACGAACGTCTGGGTGGAGTACCACCCGTCGTTGTCGGCCATCGCGTCCTCGTAGGCCGCGACCGCGTCGCCGATCCGGCCCTCGACGACGGTCATGTCGGCGCCGTGGACGTTGGTCATCGCCTTCTGGGTGAACCCGGCCCGGGACGGGACGAAGACGTGGGCGTCGAGGTCGGCGCGGGCGGCGTAGGCCGCCGCGGCCTGCCCGGCGTTGCCGGCGGTCGCCAACGCGACGTCGGTCGCACCGTGTTCCCGGGCGGCGGTCATGGCCAGGGCCTGGCCCCGGTCTTTGAACGTGCCGGTGGGGTTGCGGCCCTCGTCTTTGACGAGGAGTCGGTCGACGCCCACGGCGTCGGCGAGGGCGGGACAGTCCACGAGGGGTGTCTGGCCTTCCTGGAGGGAGACACCCACCCGGTCGGGGAACGGCATCAGTTCCGCGTACCGCCACAGTCCACCGGGGTCGCGGGCGTCGAGGCCGGCGCGGGTGAGGTCGACGGTGTCGAGGTCGTACTCCGGGTTGAGGATGCCGCCACACGCGGCACAGCGGTGGGAGGCATCCACGGGGTCGAAGCACGTGGCACAGTCCACACACCGGACGCCCGTGAACGCGGCCGTGGTCTCCATGGTCGTGGCTGCGATGCGACCCGGAAAAACTGTGGCGTTCCGCGCGCTCAGAGGTGGGGGCGCAACGCTGCCAGCGCCGGGAACTCGTGGACGGTGTCGCCGACGACGATGGGGCGACACGCGCCGAGGTCGGTGAGCAGCGGGGTGGCCGGGGCGGGGGCGTCCTCGCGACCGACCGGGGTGCCACGGGGGAGGCGGCTGAAGGCCGGGACGACGATGACCGTGGCGTCCTCATACTGGGTGTCCCCCACGAGAAAGCAGGGGTGGCGGTCGTCCGCGACGACGAGAGCCGGGTGGTCGTGGCCGACGATGTACCGGTCGGCGGCCGCGGTGGGGGTGACGTGCCCGTGACAGACGACGGTCCCGTCCGGGAGTCGGTGGGCGGGCGCCGTCCGGAGGTCCGGGGCGACGACGTCAAGGAAGTCGTCGTGGTTGCCCGGGGTGACGACGACGTCGGCATCCGCGGTGGCCGCGAGCACCGCGTCGACGGTCCGAGAGACGCCGGCGGGGACGCGGTCGAACGCGTGGAGAAGATCGCCGGCGATGACGACCGTCGCGGGGTCGGTGGTGGTGACGGCGTTCCGGAGGCGGGTGGCGAGGTCGTCGCGTTCACCGAGCGGATAGTCCACCGACGACGACGCCGCGTACCCGACGTGGAGATCGGCGACGACGAGGGCATCGGCCTCGGGGAGGTAGAGCCACCGGTCGCCGTAGACCGGGTCGGTCATCGGTCGGTGCCCCCGTGGGCTGGTGAGGCGGATGGGGAGGGTCGGTCCCCGCCGATGGCGGCGACCAGGCGGCGGGTCGTGGGGTACAGTTCGGGGAGAGCGCGGGCGGTGACGGCGGCGACGCCGATGATGGCGACCACCGACAGGGGTTGGGCGATCAGGCGGTCCGCGACGACGTAGGAGACCAATCCGGGGTCGCGGTACCCGGTCACCGACAGGACCTGGGGGACCCCGATCTGGAGCCACTGGCGGCCGAAGGCAACGGCGATGAAGGCGTTCCGTGCGAGGTTCAACCCCCACAGCAAGGCGGTGACGCCCACCAGGGCACTCGCCTTGCGGTGGCGGGGGGCGTCGACGGCGGCGACGACGCCGGTGAAGACGGCGATGGCGCCGATGCCGGTGCAGGCGAACACGAGGACGGTCCGGTACTGGTGGCCGTCGGTGACGAAGGTCAGCATCGCCCGGTCGCCGGTCGCCGGGTTCTCGCCGAGGACGGCGTCGTACCCGAGGCCGGTCGTGACGGCGTGGGTGTGGGCGGCGACGGTCTCGACGAGCAGCGACCGGACGGGGTCGAGGGTGCCGGCGGCGAGGTAGACGGTCCCCGCCACCGCGACGCCGGTGGTGAGCCGGTAGAGGACCGGCGGACCGCGGGTGGCCACCCGCCAGGCGACCAGGAGACAGGCGCCGACGGCGATGGCCGCGCCACCCGTCTCGACGGGGGAGTGCACCTGGCGGGCGAACACGGGGAGGAGGGCCGCCCAGAACCCGGCGAAGCCGACCCAGCCGGCGACCGCGGCGCCACGGGCAAATCGGGGCCGTCGCCGGTGGGCGATCGCCGCGGCTCCGAAGAGGGCGACGACGGCCCAGGCGACGCCGTCGAGGGACACGGTTCGACGTGGTGGCACCGACACTAAGCGCTTTGCCCGCGTGACGACCGGTGACGTTTTCCCGGTACCCCTCGCACCGTGGGACATGGTCGACGTCCTCGAGAACCAGCGGACGGCGACCCGCTTCCGCGTCCTCGTGGAGATCGCCGATCGGCAACCGGCGGTCAGCCAGGGGGAGATCGCGGACGCGATCGGCGTCACCAGTCAGGCGGTCAGCGAGTACATCCGGGAACTCGTCGACGAGGGGTACGTCCAGATGGACGGTCGGTCGCGGTACCGGATCACGAAAGAGGGGGTCGACTGGTTGTTGACCCAGGCCGGGGATGTCCGCCGGTACGCCGATCGGGTGACCGACGACGTCCTCGGGGGCGTCAACGAGGAGGCGGCGATCGCGACCGCCGACATCGCGGAGGGGGAGTCGGTGACCCTGTCGATGCAGGATGGGTTGCTCCACGCCGCGCCCGGCGAGGCGGGCCCGGCGACCGGGGTCGCGACCACCGCCGCGTCGGCCGGGGCAGAGGTGGGGGTGACGGGGTTCGAGGGGATCATCGACATGGAGCCGGGGCGGGTCACCGTCGTCCAGGTGCCGCCGGTGCGGGCCGGTGGCAGCGGCGCCGTCGACACCGAGGCGTTGACGGCGGCGTGTGCGGGGGCGACCCTGGTGTTGGCGGCGGGGACCGAGGCCGTCGTGGCGCTGCGCCGCATCGACGCGGCCCCGGCGGTCACGGTCGCGGCGGGGGCGGTCGCGGCGGCGGCGGCCCGTCGCGGGGTGGACGTCGTGGTGGTGGCGACCGCCGACCAGGTGGGGCGGGTGACCGATCCGTTGCGGGACGCCGGCACCGCCTACGAGGTGTCGGCCGTCGACTGATCACCGCGCCGCCTCGCGGGCGACGGTGTAGGCCTCACGCACCCGGTGGAACGCGTCCTCGTCGCCGCCGTGGTCGGGGTGGACGTCCTTGATGCGGGCTCTGTAGGCGGCGGTCACCTCCTCGAGGGAGGCGTCCGCCGGCACCCCGAGGATCTCGAAGGCGGTGGCCGTCGAGTCGCGTGGGGCGCCCGTCGGTGCGGGGGTGTCGAACGGGAGGCGGGCGCCGAGGTGGGCGCCGGGCATCTCGTGTTCGACGAGGATGGCGTGGGTCGCGGTGCGGTCCAATCGGAAGTACGTGGCGCCGTCGAAGGTGATGGCGACGTCCCGGGTCGGCAGGTAGAACGCCACCTCGAGCCCGTCGACGACCGCGTCCTCGGTGTATGGCTCCCCGATCTCGGTGAGGTAGTCCCGGATCTCCGCCCGGCGCTTCCAGGCGCCCGGGCGGTCGGCGCCGGGCGCGGGGGTGGCGGCGGGCAGCAGTCGCTCGCCGAGGGCGAACACCGCGGCGAAGACCACGGTCAGCCCGGCGGCGATGATGAGGCCGAGTGCCAACCAGTCCGGGAGCGGGACCACGGGTGTCGAGTGGACCGCCACGGGAAAGAATCCTCCGCCGGCGCGTGGTCGGTCACCCGATGTACCGGAGGTCGTCGTCCGGTTGGACGCCGGCGCCGCCCTCCATCTCGTGGAGTTTCTCCATGACCTCCTCCATCTCCTCGGCGCGATCGTCCAAGGAGTCGTATCCAAGCTCGAACTCGAGGAGATCCTCGAGGGTCTCGAGGACCGCGCGGGCGCTCCGCGGGTCGACGAGGTAGCCGCTGGTCTCGCCCATGAGACACCGGCAGTCGAACCCGCGGCGCCCGCCCAACCCAAGCAACAGGCCGCTGGTGCCGACGATGCCGCCCGCGGGTTCCTCGCTGCGGAACTCGACATCGGCGGCCTCCAGCGGGTCGCGGAGTTCGGGCGCGGAGACGGCGCCGAGGACGGCGTACTCCTCGACGAGTTCCCCGGTCGGGACCCCGCCGAGGGCATAGACGTCGGTGACGCCGAACTCGGCGGCGATGTCGAGGAACGTCCCCGCCAAGCGATAGTGGCCGGGCCCGTCGCCGGCCTGGTGGTCGCCGGTCAACACGAGGAGATCGCGGCCGTCGGTCTCGACGGCGTGGACGGTGGCGGCCGCCAGGCGGGTGGTCCCGTCCTCGTCGACGAGGACCTGCGGGGGGAAGTGCTCGGCGTGGACCCGGCGGACGAGGGTCGCGTCGGCGTGCTCCTCGAGAAGGTGTTCGGCGGCGAGTTTGCCGACCTGGCCGACGCCGGGCAACCCCTCGACGAGCACCGGGTCGGACAGTTCCGCGTCAGCGACCGCGTCCGTCTCGATGCCCTGCATGCCCGCCACCGCGGTCGCGGCGCTTAAGAGCGCGTCGGTACTCGCCGTAGGGGTCTTCGGGGGAGAACGGTGCCGGGGCGCTGTTCGCCGTCGCGGCGCCACAGTCGGGACAGGTGTCCCCCAAGGTGTAGACGGGGCGGTCGTGGGTCCGCGTCCACGCGGTACAGACGCGGATGTCGGATTTCATCCGGGGGTCACTCGTCGGTCTCGCGGTCGCGGTGGTACCGCGCGGTGCCGCCACGGTCCTGGATGACGGCGGTCGCGCGGTCGGCGGCCGCCTCGAGGGCGGTCTCGGCGGTCTTGTAGTCCGGTGCCTGCACCCGGATGCGGTACTCGGGGGAGCCGACGTAGGTGACCTCGAGGTCGACCTCCTCGGGCACCTCGCCGTCGCCCTCAGCGGCCTCGAGGGCGGCCCTGACGTCGTCGACGCCGTCCGGGTTGGGCGAGGTGAGGTCGACGTACCCGGTGACGTCGACGTAGGGGACCGAGACGTTCTCGCGGGCCGTCTCGACGATGGCGTCGATGGCGGCGGCCTCGAGGTCGACGTCCTCGAGGGCGGTGTCGCCGTGGATGGCGGCGGCCTCGAAGGCCGCGTAGAGACTGTCGAACTCCGCGAGGAGGGCCTCGACGAGGTCCCGGTACCGGTCCTCCGTGATGTCCTCGCCGAAGGCCAGCGTCAACCAGTTGTCGGCCTTCTGGTTGTTCTTCCACTCCTGGATGGTCTCGGAGCGTTGGTGGTCGTTGACGTCTTTCAGGGAGAGGTCAATCTGCTGGGAGTCCCGGTCGACGCCGAGGACCTTCGCGACGACGGTTTGGCCCTCGTTGACGTGGTCGCGGACGTTCTTGATCCAGCCGCTGGCGACCTCGGAGACGTGGACCAGCCCGCGCTTGTCATCGTACTCCTCGAGGTCGACGAACACGCCGAAATCCTCGATCTCGTCGACCTTGCCGACGACGAGTTCACCGGGTTCGGGCCAGCCCTCGTAGTTCATTGCTCGGTGGTGCGGGCGGTGTCGCTGCGGTGTTCGACGGTCTCGACGATCTCGTGGGGGATGTCGGCCTCGCCCCCGGTCGGGGTGACCAGCGTCGTCCCACAGACCGCGCAGTTCACCTGGGTGGCGGCGCGGCCGAACACCACCTGTTCGTTCTCGCAGTCACTGCACTTGACCCGGTAGAAGTTCCCGGCCATGGTCACTCCTGGAACTCGAGGCGGCCGGCCCGCCACCCTTCGCGGAGGTGGGCTTTCCCGCATTCCGAGCACCGGTACCGGAGGTTGGTCTTCTTGGTGGGTTTCTCCCCGGCGGGCACCTGGGAGAACCGGCCGGCGTTCCCGATGGTGGCGCGGGCGCGGCGTTCCTTGCGGGCATCCCGTTTCATGTAGGTGCGTCGACCGCGGCGGACGCGTTCGACCTCATGTTGGTGGTGGGCGTCGCAGTGGGGACAGTACGTGTTGAACCGGCGTGGCATCTCCATGGTTGGTTGCGGGTTCGTTGGTCGTCGTGGCTTAAAACGGGTTTGGTTCGGCGCCACACCGTGGTGCCCGCTCCCGGTTGGGGGAACGCGAAGCGGTTAACTCCCCCGGGGTCCATCGCTTCGCCGTGAAGCGACTCATCGTCAACGGGGATCCCGGCATCCGGAAGGAGGGGATCATCGAGTACGAGGGCGAGGAACAGGTCCTGTTCCAGGTGACCCGGAACGGGGACTGGCACGGCCCTGACGAGGTCCAGTTGTGGTGTGTCATCGGGCCCGAGGACGAGCGCGAGGACTACCAGCAGCGGAACTTCATCCCGCACTGGTTGGAGGTCGACCGCGTCGACGCCGCGGACCTCGACGTGGTGAAGGCCGCCGGGGACATGGCGGTCTAGGCCGTCAGCAGCGCGGACTGGTCGACGACGTAGATGGTGACCCCCCGGGCCTGGTAGGCGACGGTGATCCCGGGTTCGTCGGCGAAGTCGAGGTCGGCGCTGCGGTACTGGGCGCGTTCGTTGGGACCGACGTAGATATAGGTGACATCGTACTTGTCCAGTAGCGCCGACCGCAGCTGTGGCGGCCCGGTGAACAGGAGGTCGGCGTCGTCGGCGCGTTCGCTGTAGGCGTCGCCGCCGCGGTAGATGCCCTCGGTGGCCCAGCCCGCGACGGTGGGGAGGCCAGTGAGGCTGGCGGCTTCGCTGGACCAGCCGTAGACGGTCCGACCGGGGGCAGCGACGATGTATGGCTGGCCAGGTCGGTCGAGCAGCCACTCGATGGCGGGGGCCTCATCGGCGTGCCAGGTGTGGACGAACGCGATGGCGTCGATGGTGGGTTCGGCCTCGGGGACGTTGGCGTCGTTGGCGGTGACGGCGACCGCGCCGTGGGCCACGAGGAGACCCGCCAGGGCGACGACGAGCACCGGGTGGGCCCCGCCGAGTCGCCGAACCCGGCCGACATCCGGGGTCGAGCGGTCGCCGAGCCAGTCGAGGGTCGCGAGGGCGGCGACGACGAGCACGGCGAGGACGCCGACGACCACGGGGAGGTGGTCGATCCAGACCTGGGCGTAGGCGTGGAAGTGCTCGAACAGCGCCAGGATCCCGTACAGGGACAGCGCCGCCAACAACACGCCGACGGCGACGCCACGCGTGCGGCGACCGGGAATCCAGGACGGGGCACTCGTCCGACGGGGGCGCTCGAGGACCGCAGCCAGTGCGACGCCGGCGGCGACGGCCCACAGCGGCCAGACCTGGGCGTACACCTTGAACACGGTGTTGAACCGGCCGGGGGAGGCGGCATCCCGAACGTAGATCAGTTCCACGAGCAGGACGAGACCGGCGCCCGCCACCAGCAGCAACGCCTCGAAGCCGGGACCGGTCGTGTCCGCCCGGTCCCGGCGATGGCTGCGGCGGTGCAGGTACCACGCCCCCGCCGCGAGGGGTCCGACCACGGCCATGGTCGGGAACTCGACGGCAACACTCACCGTTGCGAGGACGACCCACGCCCCGATCGCCGCCAGCAACCGACGGGGATCGGCGGTGGGGACATAGCCCAGGATCGCCCAGGCGAACGCGACCAGGAACCCGCCGTGGGCGACGAGCATCGCCACGAGCCCGGTGCGGTCCGGGAGCAGGCCCAGGCCCCGGTCGGCGGCGCCCGCGACCAGGACGTTCCCGACGAACGGCGCGACCCAGACCACCGCCAGCACCGCCACCCCGACGACGAGGATGGCGGCGACGATACTGCGTCGAAGCTCGTGGATCCAGGCGCCGACGGTGGTGGCCGGGGCGGTGTGGTCTCGACCGGTGACCAAGGAACTCGGCGTCGCGGGGGCGAAGGTCATGGCCAGCCAGGTGAGGCCCAGGCCCGCGGGGAGACTCCACGTGTTCACCACCGTCACGACCCCGAGCACCGGGGGCAACACGGCGAAGACGAGGCGGCGGCGACGCTTGAGAGCCGTGGCCGGCGTCCGGTAGTAGGCATACCCCACCGCGGCGACCAACAGGAGGAGGCTGGTGTCGGTCATGTGGGCGTGGAGGTCGCCGTTGAGGTAGGCGAACAGCGGGAACTCCGTGATGGTCCCCGGGATGACGCGGCTGGCGAACCAGTAGGAGAACGCGTCGACGGTCACCCGGACCTCCGCCGGCGTGTGCCCGGTCGCCGTCGCGAGGGCGGGGATGGCATCCGGGGCGAAATACGTCGCCACCGCCCCCGCCGTCGTGTAGAGGTTGCTGGCGAACCCGAACAGGAACGCGGCCACCCCACCGGCCAGCGACGGTGGGAGGTCGCGGTCGGCGGCGATGGCGGCGGCGAGCCCGTAGACGGTCGCCACCGCGGCGGCGTAGAACCCGGACAACGCGAGGTTGTAGGCCAACCGGCCGGGGGTCCCCGTGAGCAGTGCCAGCGTCGCGGCGAACAGGTGGCCGCCGTAGTAGTAGAGGACCCGCTCGCCCGCCCACCAGTGGTCGGCCGGGGGCAGGTACTCAGCGCGGAGCAACGACTGCAGCAACCCGAAGTCGAGGAACTTCTCCCCACCGCCGGGGACGGCGCCGGCATCGACCGACCGGATCGCGAGCAAGAACAGGAAGGCGACGGTGAACACGGCCGCGATCTCGATGGCGGCATCACGATCGATGTCCCGACCGTGGTGGTGGGCGATGGCGGCGGCGACGGCGAGCGCCAGGACGCCGAGGACGGCGGTGATGGGGCCGTAGACGAGTTGTCCGATCCAGTGGACGGCCAGGACGACGACCACGATCGAGAGCGGGAAGGCGGCGGCGAGGGTGTACCGGCGGCCGCGGGGGAACAGCGCGGCCGCCACGGGCAGGCCCCCGACGTAGAGGGCGAGCCAGGTCAGCCACCAGACGGCGACGGCACCCCACTGCATGTGTCAGGGCCCGGGGTCCGGCCGGACAAACGTCTTCTGTTTCGTGTGGTCGACGGCGGCGAGAAGTAGCGGGAGGTAGATTTGAACTACCGATCTCCGGGTTATGAGCCCGGCGGAATCTCCTGGCTATCCCATCCCGCTGGCCAGTCCTATCCCCGAGCCGTAGTTAAGAATTGTGTTTCGAACGCCGCTAATCGTCGGCGGCTTGCCCGCGCTGTTGGCCGGTCGCCCACTCGAACTCCTGATCCTCGTTGTGGAGGTGACAGGCCGCCGGGTGACCGGCCTCGGTCTCGTGCAGTTCGGGTTCGTCCACCTCGCAGACGGTCTCGAACTCCTCGCGCAGCTGTTCGCGGGCGGCCTCGGCGTCGCCGTCGACAAGGTCGGACAACGCGTCGTCGAACACCTGCTCGGCGCTGGCGTCGGAGAGTTGGTCGGGGACGTTGAACTCCTTGCGGATCTCGGCTTTCAGGTCGGCGTCGGCCACGTCCTCGAGTTCGACCTCGGCCTCCAGTCCGGCGACGTTCCGGATGGCGTCGACGTCGATGCCCTGGCGTTCCAGGCGCACCCGGAGGTCCATGACGGACCGCCACGCCCCCTGGTCGAACTCGTAGTCCTCGGGTTGGATGACCTCGGGACACCGCGTGTGGAAGTTACAGCCACGGGGTGGTGCCCCGGGGTCGGGGACGTCCCCGGTGAGTTGGATGCCCAACCCGCGTTGTCGGGGGTCGGGCTGGGGGATCGAGGACAGCAACGCCCGCGTGTAGGGGTGTTGGGGGTCCTCGAAGAGGGTGTCCGTCGGGGCGATCTCGACGATCTTCCCGAGGTACATCACCGCGACCCGGTCACAGACCTCGCGAATCACCCCCATGTCGTGGCTGATGAACAGAATCGACAGCCCGAACTCCTCCTGGACGTCGTTGATCAACGACAGAACCTCGGCCTGGATGGAGACGTCCAAGGCCGAGACGGGTTCGTCGGCGACGATCAACCGGGGGTTGACGACGAGGGCGCGGGCCAGGGCGATCCGCTGTTTCTGACCGCCGCTGAACTCGTGGGGGTACCGGTAGATGTCGTCGGCGTCCATGCCGACGCGCTCCAGGAGGTCCTGGGCGATCTCCTCCCGCCGCTTCCGCGGGCCGACCCCGTGAATCCGCAGCGGTTCCGCGATGGACTCCCCGACACTCATCCGCGGGTCGAAACTGGAGTCGGGGTTCTGGAAGATCATCTGGGCCTCCCGCCGGAACTGCTTGAGTTGCTTGTCGTTGTACTCCGTGATGTCCTGGCCCCCGAAGATCACGTCGCCGTCCGTGGGCTCCTCGAGGCGGAGCATCGTGGTCGCGGCGGTGGATTTCCCACACCCGGACTCCCCGACCAGACCGAGGGTCTCGCCACGACGGATGTCGAAGGAGATGCCGTCGACCGCGCGAATGCGCCCGATCTCGTTTTTCATCATCCCCTTCGTGATGGGGTAGTGTTTCGTGAGGTTGCGGACGTTCACCAGGGCGTCATCGGCGGCCTCGCCCCGGTCGAGTTCCGAGACGGCGTCGCTCTCACTCATCGGTCACGCCCCCGTCGGCCCGGGTCTCGAACTCCTCGCCGTCCGTGGTCGCCTGGGTGTTGCGCTGTCGTTCGAGTTCGGCGGGGTCGTACCCGGGCCCGTAATAGACACAGGAGGCGCGATGCTCCTCGTCGCCACGGACCTGGTAGAGGTCGGGTTGGTCGCCGACCTCGCAGTCCTCGGTGGCGTGGGCACACCGTGGGTTGAACCGGCAGCCGTCAGGCGGGTTCGTCGGGTCGGGCAGCGAGCCGCCGATGGCTCTTGCCTCCTCGCCCCGTCCGGGGAGACACTCCAGTAACGCGTGGGTGTAGGGGTGGGCAGGGTTCTCGAAGATCTCGTAGACGTCCCCGCGTTCCATGACCTTGCCCGCGTAGAGGACGACGACGCGGTCGGCGATCTCCGCGACCACGCCGAGGTCGTGGGTCACGAAGATCACGCTCATGTCGAACTCCTCCTGGAGGTCCTCGAGCAGCTGGAGGATCTGGGCCTGGATGGTGACGTCCAGGGCCGTCGTGGGCTCGTCGGCGATGAGGAGGTCGGGCTGCATCGCCAACGCCATGGCGATCATCACCCGCTGTTTCATGCCGCCGCTGAACTCATGGGGGTAGTCATCGACCCGGGTGGCGGCGTCCGGGATGCCGACGCGGTCGAGGAGGTCGACGACGCGGCCGCGGACCTCCTCTTTGCTGACGTCGTCCTCGTGGATTCGGATCGTCTCCCCGATCTGGCGGCCGACCCGGTAGACGGGGTTCAGGCCGCCCTGGGGGTTCTGGAAGATGTGGCTGATGCGGTTGCCACGGATCTCCTGGAGTTCCGTATCAGAGAGTTCCGTGAGTTCCATCCCGTCGAAGGTCACCGACCCTTCGACGATCTCGCCGGGTGGGATCTGGAGGATGCGGGTGATCGATTCGCTGGTCACCGTCTTGCCGCTCCCGGACTCGCCGACGATGCAAACGGTCTCGCCGCGGTCGACGTCGAAGCTGACGCCGTCGACGGCGCGGACCGTGCCCTCGTCGGTGTGGAAGTAGGTCTTGAGGTTCTCGACTTCGAGTAGTGGTTCGTCGCTCATTGTCAGGCCTCGTGGCGTGGGTCGAGTGCGTCGCGCGCTGCGTCTCCGACGAAGTTGAACCCCAGGACCGTAAAGAACAGGAAGAATCCTGGGATCGTCGAGATCCAGGGGGCGTCCCCCAACTCGGCCCGGCCGGCCGAGATGGTGCGGCCCCACGAGTAGGTGTCGGGGTCCCCGAATCCGAGGAACGACAGGGCGGCTTCGCCCAGGATGTAGCCGGGGATGGCCAGCGTCGCGAGGGTGATGATCGTGTTCGTCACGTTCGGGATCAGGTGGCGGCGGACGATCCAGCCGGTGTTGGCTCCGGCAGCCCTGGAGGCGGTGATGTACTCCTCTTCGGCGCGTTGGAGGGCCTCACCACGCACCGCGCGGGCGATCCCCTCCCAGCCGAAGAACCCGTACAGGGCGATGATGAACCAGAGCTGGGGGCCGAACAGGTAGATCGTCAACAGCAACAGGATGAACACCGGGAACACCGACTGGATGTCGACGTACCGCATCAACACCTCATCGACCATGTCGTAGTCGGCGGCCGTCGAGTAGGCGGCGACGGTGCCGACGACCGAGCCGATGCTCATCGCCATCACGGTCGCGATCAGGCCGACCTCCATAGACACCCGCATCCCGAAGATGATCAATTTCAGGATGCCCCGGCCCTTGGCGTCGGTCCCGAGTGGGTAGGCCCAGGTCCCGGTCTTCATCTCGGCTTGGACCAGGTAGGTCACGCCGACCGGAGGTTCGAGCTGGTTCTGGAGCCGCGTGGAGATGTCGACCGACCCTGGCGGGTCGAGGACCATGGGACCGACGATCCCGGTCGCGAACACCACCGCGAGGAACGCCAACGACACGACCGCCATCTTGTTCTTCTGGAACTGTTGCCAGTAGTAGGCGGCCAGTCGCTGGTTCCGATACAGCGGGAGGACGCCGTGGAATGCGATGAACACGAGCGTCGGGATGAACATCCACTCGACGCTGGTCACATCCCAGCTCCCAATCGTCGGACCATCGGTGATCACCCGCCAGTCGTAGAGGAACGCGGCGATGATCGCGAGGTAGATCAGGATCTCGACGAGAGAGGTCTTCGACACCGCGAGCGTCGAGACCTTCTGGGTCTCCCAGTCGATGTCGGTGAACTTCGCCGTCGTGGGTTCGTCTTCGGTCGCCATCACCGATCACCGTAGTCGATGCGTGGGTCGAACACCACGTAGGCCAGGTCCTGTAACAGGTTCCCGAAGATCGCCAGGAACACCGGGATCAGCGTCGTCGCCATGACGAGTGAGGTGTCCTGGTTGGTGATCGCCTTGAACGCGAGCAATCCGATCCCCGGGATCTGGAAGATGGTCTCGATGATGATCGACCCCGTCCACAGCAGGAACAGGAACTGCCCGACCAGGTACGTGGACAGCGGCACCAGCGCCACCCGGAAG
>Ga0207813_100191_pt1 | contig 45365 bp, 47 predicted proteins | sample A23E3SouthBayCA_2_FD_187730 | JGI IMG/M metagenome (GOLD analysis project Ga0207813, IMG submission 187730) | Aerobic enrichment media microbial communities from Eden Landing Ponds, California, USA - A23 E3 (4) (SPAdes) | ecosystem: Environmental > Aquatic > Marine > Unclassified | place... | reverse complement strand
GTCTGGATCGGGTAGGTTGAACACATCCAGATCCAGACACTTTCTCGTGGTCAATTCGGCGATTCAATTGCACCGATTACGCCGGTCGGGAAGTACCGAGTCTATAAACAAGATTGATGAAGCGGAGGAAGAGGTCAAGGAGTACCTGAATAACAGGGCGGCGAGTCGTGGGGCGGAGTACGGTATTGCCACTGATGGGGTTCATTGGAATATTTACAGAATAGAGTTGGGTGGAGACTATCTGAACTATGCGGATGTGGCTGAAGTGAATTTCAGGGATGTCCTGTTTCAGATTGCACGGAATAAGAACTATATTTCGCAGTCAAGTGTTGTAGAAGCTGATATTGATGAAAAGTCTGAGGAGTTCTTCGAGATTTTTGCGCGTGACGAGTTGAACAAGTTGCTGACTAAGGAAGCTCCCCGGATTTTGAGGCAGCAGAAGAAAGAGGGTATCGAGGAGTTCTATGATCTATACGTTGAACTACTGTTTGGAGAGGGTACTGGGGACCACGACTATGATACAACTCTGATTGATGATATTCGGGCTCCTGAAGATGCTACAACTACTGACCGGCGGAAGTTTGCGATTAAACTGGTGAACCGGTTGCTGTTTGTCAAGTTCTTGGAGGACAGGGATGTCTTACCTGATGACTTCCTCAGAGAGCGTGTTGACAACTACCAGAGGGCGGTCAATGAGGTTGATGATATCGGAGGCGGTCTATATAAAAGCCAGTTAGAGCCTTTGTTCTTCAATTTGTTCAATGCTGAGGAGTCTAAACGTATCACGAAGCATCAGGGCGGTTGGTTTGATGATGTGCCGTATCTGAATGGTTCGTTGTTCGCTCCTGAAGAGCGTGAACGGGAGTATGACGTTGATGACCGGATGCTGATTACAGTGGTAACGGACCTGGTGGAAGGCCACAAGCTGAGCAGTGACAAAGGGAACGGTACGTTAGATCCTTCGGTTCTGGGCAACGTGTTTGAGATGACGATTAACCATATCAGTAGCTCGGATGAGGATGATACTCCTTCTCAGAAGAAGGAAGGTGCGTATTATACTCCGAGTGACGTTATCAGGTTGATTAACAGGCAAACTGTTGATCCTCAGATTTACGAGATACTGGTTGATACGTACAGTAAGAACTTGTCTGACCGGACGAATATGGATAGGGAGACGGCTGAGGAGTTAGTCAGTGATTATGAACTGGGTGGGATGCTGCGTGAAATAGAGCAGCGTGAAGGGTATTTCAGTGATCCTGAGTCGTTGAAGGAGGCTTACGACAAGCTTGGTTCGTTGAAGGTGGTTGACCCTGCGTGTGGTTCAGGTCACTTTTTGACAGGGGTTTTCGACGAAATCCACCGTGTCCGTATGTCTCTTCTTCGTGGACTGGAGGGCGACAACCTGGATGATGACCGTATCTACGAGGCGAAGAAAGACTTGGTGCTTGACTCAATCTACGGTGTCGACGTCAATCCTATAGCTATCGAGATTGCGAAGCTGCGTGTCTGGCTGAAAATGGTTGAGGAGGGGTGGGAGGAAAGCTACGGTGAGTTGCCGAACATCGACGTGAATATCGTGGACGGTAACTCGTTGATCGGTTTGCCGACCTACAGTCCCGGCCAGTCGATGCTGAAAGCGTTCGACATAGATCTTTCCAGTATCCAGGATGTTCGTGACGAGTACAAGGCTGGAGAGATCAACCGCCGTGAACTAAATGAGAGAATTGACGAGTTGAAGCCTGAACTGCGGCAGACTTTCCTGGATCAGATTAATCACTACTTGGAGGAGCGTATAGAGACGGCAAGTGAGTGGAGTGAACGTACTGAGGCTCTCGGTGAGTTTTACCCGGCTTTCCGTAAGGTTACGGTTCGCCGCAGTGATGAGAATGCCTTCAGCGATGATCAGAAGTCACGGTTGACGAATGCCGGGTTCAACGTGGAGACAAGGTATGGGAAGAGTGCGAAGGTTACAGAACAGGATATCGATGATGTCGATAAGTATGAGGATATCTTGGAGGATGACTATGTCTTTGACGTGGAGCGTCAACCGGTTCTGTATGATCTTGAGCAGCTTGAGGACTTGAAGAACAGAGAGGATACAGAGGCAGTTTCGTACGAGCCGTTCCACTGGCCTGTGGAGTTCCCTGAGGCAGCTTTCAGCAACGGCAATGGGTACGAGGTGGAGTTTGACTTGGTTGTCGGTAATCCACCTTACGGCGATCTTCTTACGGATGTGGAGAAGCGTTTTGCTGAGGGTTATGAGACGGCGTCGATGAATGAGATTGTAGCTCCGTTCTTTGAGCGTGAATTGCAGATTCTGAAGGACGGAGGTTACTTTGGGAATATTGCGACGATGCGGTTTATGTATCAGACTCACGCTGATGCTGCGAGAGATGTGGTGCGGAACAAGTTGCTGGATACACGTATCGCCTGCTTCACGAGGAGACCTACGCAGGTGTTTGATGGTTCGCAGCCAAGGTCGGCAGTGATTACAGGGTACAGAGAAGACAACGAAACTGAATCAGTGCGGACCAGCAGGTTCCTAAGGTTCACTGAGGAGGAACGGGAGGAAATCTTCAGAAATATCAGTTATAAGCCGACTGAAGGCTTGACTCTCGGTGACAAAATCGGGTCCGGCGATAAGAGTATGCCGAAGGTCGGAACCGAGCATGTGGAGGACTTGCTTGAGGTGTTGAAGGAGAACTCAGATACCGTGTTTTCGGATAAGATGTCCCGGAAGTCTTCGGACCAGACGCCTCACGAGGTGTGGAGACGTGAGGGAATGTCGTACTTCGTTAATCCGTTGCTGGAAAACCTGTATCCGAGCGGGGACAAGCCTCGTGAGGTAAAGCCGATGTACTTTGATTCGGAATTAGAAAGGAAAGCTGGGTTCCTGGCGTTGCAGACCAGTACGTACTACGTTTTCTGGATGGTGTACGGGAATGAGCGTCACCTGCCTTGGAAACTGATTGACGGGTTCCCGTTCCCTGACGAAGACGAGCTGGAGGAAAAGGAGGATGAGGTTATCGAGTTAGCGGATGAATTGTGGAGCGAGATGAGTGACCGGTTCAAGGGCGGGAGCAGGGAGACTATCCGTAACAGCGGTGTCTTGAAGCCGATTTGCGACAAAGCCGACGATCTACTGGGGCCTATGCTCGGTCTCTCGGATGAACAGGTTGAGTTTGCGAAAGAGTACGACGAGAAGTATCGGTTAAGTGATGTGGATCAGACGCAGCTGGTCAGCGTTGATGTGGACTGGGAAGAGGAGGCTAAAAACACTGCTGAAGCGGAAGACGACTAATCACTCGGCTTTTCTCCTGGTGAATTTGAAGTAGCTTCCTGAGAGGAGGCTTCCGAGGATTACTGCTGAGGTGATGATGTAGCTGAGTGTGGAGACTATCCTGTCTATTCCGGTGGTTGGAGGGTTGAACTGGTAGTACATCCAGATCAGGATGAATGGTGCTCCCATGAAGAAGAACTTGTAGATGAACTGTTTCACGAGTTTGATTTCTCGGGGATCGACTTGCTTGTAGACTGGTATGAGGCCGACTTGTAGGGACCAGTATGCGATTACGGGTACCGGGTTTTCCATGATCCAGGTGTTGGTGTAGTGGAATCCGTTGAGTAGGGCGGAGATGAAGTAGGTTATGAGGAAGATCAGGGTTCCTGCTCCGAATGCTCCGAGCTGTAGTTTCTGAGGCAGGGATAGGTTCAGCAACCCTTCGTCGTCTCCCATACTGGTTATTGGCCATCCTGTGTTTTTAAAAACAACAGATTACCTTACATGGATAGGAGGATATCTTGAAAGGCGACTTTCCAGATGGCTTGATAGATGGATCTGAAGAAGCGAGTTTCGGCAATGAACTTGACGAGGGACTCGTATCTGCTTTCAGGAACGCAGTAGGGAACTGTGAGTACCAGCAGAAAACAGTTCTTTCAGCTCTTATCGCCCCTCATCTGGAAGTTGTCGACGCTGAGGAGGAGATCTTCAAAATCGACGAGGACGAGTTGAACCTGGAAGAATGGAGTGAGAGATATCTATGAATAACCGACTCCCTATCTTGGCGTTGGCAGTGATCTTGTTTGCTTCTACTGCAGTTGCCCAAGTCCCTGATTTGAACGTGGTGCCGGACAGGGTCGAGGACAATGTCTCGGCTTACAACAGTCATGGTTTCGACGTCACGTTCTCGAACCAGGACTCGTCCCAGAGTATTCACAACGTGACTGTGGAGAACACGTCGTACCTGTCTTGGAGCGATTACAGCTTCGATCTGGCTCCTTCGGAAAGCAAGACGGTGAACGCCTCGTTCTACACGGAGAACATCACCAGGTTCAACAAATCTCTCAGGACGGAGTACGGCTACGCTGGTTCGGATAACAGGTTCGACGGCCCGAACATCTCATTCAACATCTCCACGTACTACGAGGATACCACGGTCAATTTGTCGACTTTTGAGACGGATTTCGAGCTCGAGTTCGGGGAGAGTGATTCCTCGGTCTTCACGGTGAAGAACACGGGTAGTGAGAGAGCGTTCAACGTCTCCCTGGAAGGAGAGGATATCGAGTTCGCCAGAGATTCGGGTTTCGATATTCCTCCGGGCGAGGATGTCCTGGTAGAGTACAACGTCAGTATCCCGTTGCCGGAGGAGGATGCGACGGAGAAGACGAACCAGACCTATGTGAGAACGGTGAACGTTTCCGGTGAAAACTTCAACGAGACAAGTTTCAATACGTCGGTTTTCGTCCCGTTCAAGCAGTATGATACTGAGGAAGAGGAGCGTTCCCTGGTCGACCAGTTCGTCGAGTTCTGCAGTGACCCGGAGAACAGTGACTCGATTATCTGCAGTGACCGGCAGATCGTCAGGTACGAGAATAATACGGAGACGGTGTACAGGACTCCGGAGGCGAATGTTTCGCTGACGGAGGAGGAGATCTTGGCGTTGAAGGAGTTATCGAATACTACGACGGACAAGTATGAGGATATTCTGCACCGGGTGAGGCTTCAGCAGAACACGTTTAGAAGCGAGTTGAAAGAGACCCGCAGTAATTTCTCTGAGAGCTTTGGTGAGGTGGAGAATGCGACGGAGTCGAACCGTGAGATGATTCGGGACGTGAATCAGACGGTGAACGAGTTCGGTGAGGTGCAGGTTCAGGAAGCTCGGAATAGGACGTTCTGGATGATGCTTCTGTTTGCTCTCGGCGCACTCTACCTCTTAGGCAAGTTCTCCTGGTGGATCTACGAAAACAAGGATGAATGGATGAGTGACGACAGGTGGTCTATCAGTGGATAAGGAGTTCAGTGATACCAGGAAGCTTGTAGCAGCTGTACTCGGCCACGTATTCTTCTGGGCCTTGGTTATCGGCCTCGGATTCTGGCTGGGTTTCCCGCTCGGAGGTTTATCGGTCGCTGCTCTCCTAATTTTGAACCTGCTGGTGTTGGCAGCGGTTTACTATGTCCGGGATACTGGTTCAGTGCCGAGTTTCCAGGCGAAGAGGAAGGATCAACTGTCGAATGTTAATGCCACGGAGCTTGCCTGGTATTTTGTTAGGAAGTACAAGGGATACCGAGTCGGCAATCTGATTGATGACGGTGACGTCCCTGAGAAAAGCGATTTTGAGGACAAGGAGGAGGCCAGACGAATCTTCAAGTTCGAGTTCAATCCGTTTAATGTCTCTGGGCGAGCGTGCCTGTTCTTAGCATTGGATCAGGAGCTTTCAGCGGATAAAGACGACGTGGATAGCCTCAAGGAAGCGGCTGAAGAAATCAAGAGTGCTCGGATGGTCCGGTCTTGGCGGGTAATGGATTACGAGGCGAAAAAGAAGGAGGCGAGGGAGAAGCTGGGTATGACCAGTACGCCAGAGGTGTTCCTTGAGATGGACAGAGACGGCGACAATACTCAGGATGTCCAGCTGGTTTCGCGCCAGCAACTTGCTTCGCAGGGAGGTGGTTCTCAGGATGAAGGTTAAAAACTGTACTATTAGAGGTGTTACTGCAAAATGAGTATATTCAACGACAACTTCGAGCACAGTCCTCTGGTGATCGACTTGACCCAGAGGGTGAAGTTCCACAAAAATCATCACGCAGGGTTGCTGGACAAGGCCGAGCAGATCCCGTCCGATGTCCCACGAGCCAACGTCAACTACTATCCGAGGGACGCCACTGAGAAGTCAAGAGCGAATCGAACGGTAGAGCACGACGTAAGGCAGGACAGCATCATTCCGTTTGCCCCAGGTACTATTTCGCCTCGCGGCGTATTCTGGTTGATCCCGGACAGCTTCCAGGAGTTGCCTGACCAGGTTCAGCAACATCCACTGGTCGGACAGGTGTTTGCGAAGTTCATGAAGAACAGGGAGCTTGAGAGAGCTTTGAAGCTCCAGGCACAGAACGAGCCGGAACTCGTGGAAAAGCTGAAGCTGAGTGGTTCCTCTCCGCTTGACGATCAGGCCCAGATTAGGGTGAACAAGGCGATTCAGAATGTGATGGATCAGGCGGAGCGGATGAACTCGTCCAGCAGTGACGGTGATAATTGAGTGGCAACGAGAGAAGAGGTTCTCACTCTATTGAGCCTTGGGTTCATGCTGGGAGGACTGTTCACAGTCGGCCTTACTATTTCGTCTCCAGGAACTGATGAAGTCATGTTTGAGCAGTTGAATATGAGCCACAGGGACATCGCCCTGCACACTGAGACCGGAGACAGGTTGGACTGTACTGTTTCTCGTTTCGACGAGGTGCAGATCTCCAGGTCCAGCTACGTCTACCGGAATGCTTCCTGTAGTTCGTGGATCCAGGTGAACGGTAGTACGGTGACGGCTCCAGTTGAGGCGGAAGTACTGTTCAACGGAGATAACGAGCTGAGTGTCGGTTTCGATTTCCCCGAGGATTACGTGGTATGCGACGTTTCTGAGGGTATGGAGGGGAAGACTGGTGAGGACAGTTATGTCTACAGCGGTGCGGAGTGCGGGGCGTATTCCGGCAGTCTCTATGCGAAGTGGAACGACACGGAGTTTGAGAACTTCAATGTCCACGATCGGGGAAGGGAGTTGTTGGAGAACCAGTCTTCAAGTTGAGTTCCTGAAAAAGCAGAGCAGGAGATTTTGGAGTGGATAGAGCGGTCTACTTGAGACGGGTTTTTTGAGAGGTAGGGTCGTTTGTGTGAGATATGACGGATAGTAGATGGACTTCTGTACTTTCCAAATTTGAATCCCAGAAGCTGGTCTTTCCTCTCGTCATTCTGATTCTGGTTCTCGGTGGCCTGGTCGTCGGCAATCTTCTTGGTTGGGTTGAGCAGTCGACCGCTACAATATTCAGCTCGTTTACTCTTGTTGTGGTGACTGCTGTTTATGCCTATCAGACTACGAAGAGCGTGGAGTACACGGAAAAGAGTCTTGACGAGATGAGGCGTGACCGTGAGAAGCCTGGTTCGATTCTGGTCGTAGCGTACGGGATTGATCCCATGTTGGATGAGATGGAGCGTCGAAGTGAGAAGTGGGGGGAGCACGCGGAGAAGGCTTCTCTTCCGCCGGTGGATGAGTTAGAAATGCCGGATGAGGAGTTTCTCTCTGACTTGGATTCCCGGTATCCCGGCGTCACTGAAATGTTCCGTGACTACGTCCAGGAGAACCGGGTGTACAGTATCCAGTGGGAGAGATTGAATGAGGAGCTTGAGGGGGAGATTCGTGAAGAGTACCAGGATTTGCTTCAGCAGTTCGTGGATAATGAGCAGCGGGAGCAGGAACAATTGGAGATGTACGCCGACATCTTTGCCCAGAATGTTCTGGAGATGTCTGGTATGAGACGTGGACATTCTGAAGAGTGGTCAAAGGTGCGGAGTGAGTTGTTGGAGCTTCGTGAGATGGAGTTCGAGGACGAGGATGCGCTCGATGATCTAGCTGAACAATTTGAGACGGTGGAGTCCTTGAACCAGAATCTTATCGACCGCTTGAACGAGGTAAGGAGGGAGTTCAAGAGTGAGTACGGGATCACAGACTTAGAGATTGAGGAGGCGAAGCAGGAGTCGATTCTTGAAGAACCAGATGTGATCAAGGACGAAGTCTTTGTCTGACTTCAAGAACATTCTGACCACCCCCTGGTTTCTTTTCAATTCGCCGCCTATTCTTCGGATAATGCTGGAAGCAGAGGTTCCGCCTGAGAGGGTGAAGGAGAAGTTTGAGGAGTGGGATGAACGGTACAGCGTTGAGAAGCTGGAGGAACTGTCTTTGAGTGATTTGAGATCTGAGAAGGCGTCGTTTGATGCTGAAGTCATCATATACAGGACAGAGTACAATCCTGGTCGGTTGGTGACGCCAGCGATGGCGGCGGCAGCTGGGAAGGAGCCTTTGACTCAGGATCAATTCGAGGAGGTCCGCCGATTGATCAACGAGAAAGCGAAGGAGATCCAGATGAATTTCAAGCGGGCGAAGGGCCGCAGGCGAGATAAAGAGGAGGAGCAGAGGAAGGATTTCTGGGGAGAGGTAACCGATGGTCTCGATGTTTCTCTGGTCGGGTTCAGTCCGTCGATTGAGTTGCCGAAGCTTCGTTGACGCCCGAGATTTTAAAAATCGCTTTGAGAAATTCTACGGTGTAACGAGGGCCGTCTTCCTCTGAGGGAAAGGTAGCGTAGCCCAGGGTTTTTGTCATGTGTCCCAGAACCTCAGTCAGACCGGCTTAGGGCTTCGACACGATCACTCTCTAACAGGGAGGATGCGTGGGGAGACACCATTGAACCTATCGGAGGAAGCGACGGCCCCCTACCATACTCTTAAAAATGATCTTGAGAAGATTCTCTGTATGGAACCGGTTTCCTATTTCACTGGTATGCCGTTCTGGTTTTCCACGTCTATGGCTCTGCTGTTGACGTTCCTTGTCGGATACAGGTTTACAGGGATGACGGGGAACGGGAAGATGAGTCAGAACATCAATTTCGCCAGTGTGGAGAACAAGTTGAAACTGTTCTCGGCTTTCATCGTGTTCGAAGTCGTGTTCAACCTGGCGTTCGTGTTCTCGGGAAGCGTTCTTTAGTAACCGGATTGTGAGTGCCATGGTCCGGCTCCGAGTATTACGCCGCAGTATGGGCATGAAATCATTGAGTGTCCCCATATTGGGTTATTGTCTTCGCTGGTTTGTACGTGGTCGGCCTCTAACTCTTCGGCTGAGTTGATGTTTTCTCCGCATTCTGGGCAGTGAGGCATGCTTGGTTGTTTTTGGGCGACTGGTTGTATATCGGGTGGTTCGACTTGTCCAGAACATATAAAAAAGCAGTATTCTATATATTGTTTAGTTGATACTATGGTCGATGAAGATGTAGCAGGCTTCCTCATGAACGAGAAGCCCTGCAGGACACTATTCGCAGTTCAAAACCTGAAAGACGAGAAAACCTACGCCACAACAATCAGCAAGGTGATCGACACTCCATACTCCCATACCTCAGACATCCTTGAGAAACTGGATGATCTGGGCCTGGTCGAATCCGAGATGATGGGCAACAGGAAGATGCAGAGATTGACGGAGGAAGGCGTTGATCTCGTTGAGAAACTCGAGCCAATAGTCGGTGATGTATGGAGTGGAGCGGCGCAGGTCGAGCTGGAGATGAAGGAAGAATCCGGTACGGGTGCTTCCAAGGATGAGTAAGTGGAAGACGATACGAAAGAGCCGCCTAAGACGTTTTAGAAACTACGAACAAGCTAACAGTATATTGTTTGGAGCGTTCGTGGTTTCGATGTTGTACGCAGTCGGCGGCGATGCCTCGGTCACTATGCCGATGCTCATATTCGTGTTTTACGTAGCTCATTGGTACAATCGTAGAAACCGTTTCACGCGTATCAGGAAGGCCATCGATGACGCAGGAGGTGAGAATCGGTAGTGGTTGACGAGGATTTCTACGACGACCTGTTCGATGAACTCTACAGCCGTGCCGTACCGGGCTTGGAGGAGATCGAGGAGACGGAGTATCCGGAGGATGTGAACCTTCCTTACCTGCATTTCCTTGACGGCGATGAATTGGAGGAAGTGATTGAGGAATACTGCGAGGAGTACGATGTCCCGGATGGCCAGGTGATGGCTGTGAAGCGGAACGTGGTCTTGGGTAAAAGCCCGTCGACGAGCTTGGATAACGTGGATCGTGCTCGGGAGGACGTTGGCCTGGAGCCGGTTTCAGAAATGCTTGAAGGAGGGGATACGGAGTGAAGAGCAGCAGTAAATGCTCACTCTTCGGCTTTATTTTAGTAATTGCCGGCGCAGTCCTGCAGACATTCACTCTTATCGGAGCTGGTGCTATTCTCTGGGGGATAGAGTCTGCTGTTCGGGAGCTTGAAGACTTGAATGAGGAGATTTCAAAGGGTGATTCTGACCAGTGAGATGGTCTCCGGGTTACTGGTATGGCAGGCTTCAGGGTCGCCTAACCTTTGAAATCCTATACTTGACAACTATGCTACAGAGGTTACAGGAATGACGGACGACGAGATTGCGGTACGTATCCAGGCAGATGGCCTGGACAATGAACTCAAAATCAGAAACAGGGAAGATCTACAGGTGGCTATCGAGTCTTTGCAGCTGGCCGCCCGGTACCAGTTTGATGTGGATATCTCTGAGGAGGATACAGGTGAAGAGATCCAGGAATTGCTGGACTACGTTGAGCGGCTGGAAGAGGAACTGGACGGGGTCGAGGAAGATGTAGGTACGTTGATTGAGGAAGTCGGTGACGCCGTCGACGAAGATGCTGTAGAGGAACTGTCCGAACAGGTTGTAACGCTTCGTGAGAAGATTGAGGAACCAGAGGAGCAGCCGGATAGGGAGATGAAGAAGTCGATAGCTGAGTCGAAGCTTGAGGCCAAAGTTCGGGAGAGAGGCGAGGTTCCTTCAAGTTGGAGAGAGGTTACGAAAGAAGTTCTTGAAGAGATGAAGGAAGAAGGCATTCTCTCTGAGGACGCCACCATCCGTACTATCGAGGACTACACGAAGGTCCTGCGTCGACACCTGGAAGAGTCGTTATCCTCAGATCAAGGTGGAAATGGAGATAGTGAATCCAGTAGCCCCACGGATGAAAAGAAGGATTTAGGAGAGGAAAGCGGAGACAAGGAAGATTACACCTGCAGTGACTGCGGGAAGACGTTTGACTCGGCTGTTAAAACCAGAGAAACTCACCACGACTGCGTTTCTGATTCAGAGAAATCTGAAGTCTCAGAAGATGATGAGTTAAGTTCTGGCGAGGAGGAGTGTCCTCACTGCGGCGAACTCTTTGATCCGAGGGGCCTGAATAGGCATGAACCAAACTGCAGTGAGAACCCTGAGAATCAGGAGGAGGAAGAGCAAGTAGATGATTCGCCGGACCGGGGAAAAGAGGAGGGAGTGTACGGGCTTGAATGGAAGACCGTCGATGAAGCCGTCCAGGAATACAGGAGAGACGGTAGCAAGAAGCACCTTCTCTGCATCCGGTCGATGAGTTCCTTCACATCTCCGACGATGGCTGAAAACCACGCTGAAGAAGACGAAGGCGAGGTCTGGGCTGCTTCTGAGGAGCTTCCGGACGACTTCGTCAAGTAGCGGGGGTGATGTGTGATCGAGTTCGAGAAAGAGGATCTAATCGTTCCAACGTTCCTGCTCACCGTCTTCACCTTGGTACTGGTGCTTGGTACGCCCTCTGTCGACTCCAGGACGGTTGAAGAAGTGGTTACGTTCGAGGTCAACAAAGACCATCTAAGTGTGTTTGAGGGAGATGAATTGCAGTACCAAGAATATCGGAGAGATGAGATAGTATGTACTTCGGAAGTCAAAATTTGGGAGGATGTGACTGTAGGTGCCGGGTCTGGAGGGTATCAGCTAACAACACCTGAGAGTGTAACTGGAACCTGTGCTACAGTCAAGAAGGTCGAGAAAACCGTTGTAGAGGTCTACGGCTTTGAGGTGGTTCTCTAAGTGCCGGTACAGGAGACTTCCCGGAAGGCGTACCACGAGTTGAAGGAGGAGGGGAAGATCACGCCGCGTCAGGATGTTGCTTTCAAGAATATCCGAGAGTTCTACGAGGAGAAAGGGTATTGGCCGACTCCGAAAGAGGTCCACACGTTCCTGGCGTTGGAGAAAGCGGATGCGATAGCGCAGTTTGAGGGTCCGAACTATGTCAAGCCCAGGATCACTGAGATGATTGTCGGTAACGGCGACGAGGATGACCCAGATCTATTGGAGAAGGAAGATGCTCGGGACCAGGATTACATCGAGGACGTGTTGAGCGGACGCAGGCATGATTACGAGGCAAAGCAGGCTAACCCGGTGAAGATCCGGGACTACCAGTCAACGTTGAGTGAGGAAGAGGGTGAGGCCGCCGAGATAGAGAAACGGAAGGACGACGGCGGATCTGAGCGGGCTTCGGAGCAGGTTGACGAGGAACCGGATGAAGTGGAGATCCCCTACGAAGTGGAAGGTGGCGACGAGATCCGTATGGGTTCACCGGAGGAAGCTATCATAGAAACTACTGACCTGGCGTCGGTGAAGCAGCTGCTTGAGAGCAAGGCAATCCTCGAGGACTACCAGGACGAGATAGCTGAGAGAGAAGACGAGTGTGCAGGTACAGAATCAGATGGGGATCAGGATTCGGGTTCTGAGGATATGGATACTGTCGAGGTCGATGGCGAGGAGTATCTCTTAGATCCTCGTGAAGAACCCGAAGAAGAGGAAGAGTCTGATAGCGGGGAAGAATCTGAAGAAGCGGAAGAGAGTGAAGAAGAGTCGGAGCAAGAAGTCTTCATGCGGGACGGCGAGGTGGTTGTCTAATCGTAGATCGGAAAGAACTCCGGGGGAAGATTTCTCTGGTCGATAGTCACAGGGAGAAACGGCTCCACATTGAGCGTCGTGATCAACGCCAACTCCGGTGGAACCTGATAACCATCGCCGCTATAATTCTGCTCCTCGTTTGTGCCGGGATCTATGCCGCGAGGGTCACCCCTGTCCAGAAGGATGGAGGCATCGAGACGGAGCCGAAACTGGTCTCCTTCCAGGAATCCCATATCGAGTGGATTGACGAGAACTACAACGAGTCGATGGAGAACGCCTTCTGCTTGTTCGGCCATGTCGACGTCGACGAGGTAGTGGTGGAAAGGGTGGAGTACGTGGATAACCCGTTCAGTCAGACGGATGGATCCATGATATTCACCTGTGTTCCTCAGATCTTGGCGAGGTCAGGTCGCCTGATCATGGATGACGAGTTCAGTTTTGTTGGTGCTGTCCACACGCATCCTGACGGTGTACGCCTGAGCAGTATCGACAGAGATACTTTCCAAATGGCTGACCCTGTGGTGGAGACGTGGGGAGTCTATAATGGCAGCAGGTTGTCGATGTATGCTGATCCTGGAAGCTTGGAGGGTATGCACGTCGGCCTGCGGTACTGAAGCAGAGAAGAAAGGAAATGGAAGTGTTTTCTTCTGAAAATTGTGGGCGTTGGAACGCTGTGAATTGCCTGGAATAGGCTTTCAGTGATTTAGTCCATTTGGCTTCTGGGTCGTAGAAGGTCGACGCTGGTCACCTCCGTCATAGGGAACATTGGTTGAAACCTGAATTTAAAGCCAGTTGCCCTCCACTCCTAATTTAGTAATGCGGCTCTCTCAGGAGTTTACATCGGATCAATATTCTTCAGAGGAAGATGTAGAAGACGAAGAGCACAGCTTCCGTGTAGAGACGACATTGAATCTGGACAGCGACAAGAACGAGTTCGATATCAGCAGCTACGAGTACCACGGAGATGAGACAGGAGTCGTCGAGTCGTTCGGAGGCACATTTATTTTCTCAAACTGGCGAGATCTCCAGGACGTAGCTGACCTGTTGCAGACCTATATCAGAGAACAGGATGAGTTAACCAGGTCAATTACTGTTCCACTGGATTCAGGAACCGGGTTCAATAGTCGGCTTGGAGAGCACATCGACGACATTGATGAGGCCAGATTCACGGTAGATGAGCACCAGCTGGAGGTGAACGCTGAGGGGCTTCGAGGCCGTCTTCCTCACTACAGCAAGTCCGTGGACTACACGCAGCAAGACCGGAGGAACTCGATGGCTTTTCTCGACATGGTTGATGAATTTTTTCAGGAACAGGAGGAGGAACCGATTCTCCACTTGCAGCATCCCGATCTTCGGAGTGACGCTGTCCCGGAGTACGTCGATGGCCACTACCAGAGCAGTGTCCGGACAGCCTTTCGCGTCCTTGAAGAGAGGATCCGCGAAGAGGGAGGATTCCCACAAGATTCTGTAGGTATGGGGATGGTTCAAGACGCTTTCAGCACGGATGATGGACCACTAACCTTCGCAGAAGTAGAGGCGGAGAAAAGAGGTTGGATGTACCTGTACGCTGGAGGATTCGGAGCACTTCGTAACCCGCCGAGTCATCGAAATGAGGATTCAATTGATCAGCACCGGGCGATGCAGATCCTGCACTATGTCGATATGCTACTTGAAGTTCTTGAGTCTCAAGCAGTTGAAGACGTTTGAATCTCTTCAGTTGGAGACTTCATCTACGAAGTAAGTCAGAGCTTCTTCCAGCGAGTAGAACTCTCTGTCGTCTTCCTCTTCAGCCAGTTCATCAATCATCACTAAATCGTACTCGTCGAACATGTCGATTGTGTGCTCCATCGCAGTAGATTCGTCGTCTGGCAGGCACTCGAACCGGAGTGCGTCTATCTCACAGAACATACCGTCGACGCTGATTAACACGTCATCAATGGACTCTTGATAGACTCCTACACTCCTTGAACTACACAGGTCCCCCAGAAGGTCACTGAAATTCCTGTCCGTCATTGTGTAGTCAGTCTCCCAAAGCCGCTTCTCTCTGAGCTCATGATTCGTGATTTCCATACTGTGAACCCCGGGAGACATGTCTGGCGGGTCGACGACAGGAGAAACAGAGATGCCGTGTACCCTAACGCTCGGAGTTCCAACGTTGATCGTCAGCTCAATATTCTGGATATACCCATCTGCGTCACCTTCTTCTAATCTTTTTAATGTGAACAGCCCGATCCCAGCGTCTTCAGCTTGTGATATCCCGCCTTCCTGGAAACCACCCTTGGAGATGATGTACGCCATATTCGCCGATGAGTTTTCGACATTCCGGATAACCTCAGACACTACCTCTTGTTCGATAGTATCCTCGTGAAACTTGCATTCGATGATGGTCAAAACCTCTCCCCGGGTGGACTCGGTCCAGACAGCGACGTCAACCTCTTTCGAGTCGCCCTGACTTAGTTCCAAGTCGTATCTGTGTTTTACATCCACGACGTCTTCTCTGGCTTCGAGTCCCGCAACGATCATCTCATATACGTCCTCATCGACGTCATCCCAGTCCACGTCTTCTGGAATGATAGTCTCTTCAACGTACTCTCGGTGAACCTTTCCGACGTATCCGTCAGTTAGTCCAACTTCATCGGCAATATCAGAATAAGTCCAGTCAGGGTGTTCAATTGCTGTATCTACGATTGCCTGCTGGTTTTCAGTCAGGTCCTCGTCTTCCTTTTCTGGGTCAAGTCGCTTCTTCATTTCTTACAGGGATATCTATCCTGGGGCCTTTTTACCCCAGGCATCGACGTCAAGACAGATCTGAGATCTATACCACCCTAAATTGCCTATTTACAACAATGGGGTGGTCGACCCCCCTTTCGAAATTTCTTTTCGAGAAAATTCCCCTCCGTGTGCGAGGTGATTTCTGTCGGACTGGATCTTTCTTCTGGTCAGTGTTGATTCACTCGTTGGTGTTGAGGTCGGAAGCAGTTGATGCAGTTTCCCCAAGTCGAAGCCCGAGATGTTCTTGGAGAAACACGGTTTTGGCTATGAAGCTGGTTGTCGTGGTTGTTGGAGAGGTGTTTCTCTCGATGGTGAGGTCGGGTCGGATATTTTCTTAAACGTCGCTTCACCACTGTTTTCCAGGACCTGCGAACAGGTCTGCGAACGAACTCTTCGGTGATATATCTGAAAGCTATAGATCGAATCCTCTGGTTGACGTACGGGAATCACGGCAGCAGCAAAGAAAAAAGAGAGAACGCGGAAGTAATTTTACAGTCATTGTCTGGAGGTGAAGCGGTTAGACGTGAACAGTTGATGCAGCGTATCGGCCTCAGTGAGGACAATAACAGTGACGTAGACAGTTTCAATTCGCTTGTTCGTCCGTTGAAAGGTACGAGGAAAGGCAGTCCGTTTCCGGTCCAGTTCGTATGCTCTTTTACTCGTGAAGGCGACGTGTATCTGAAGTTGTCTGAGGAGGCTTTCTCTGCTACGTGGAATTATCTGAAGCTGTCTGTACTGAAGTTTATTGAAAATCAACACAGGAGATGTCCGGAGAATCATCAGGTACTGGATCAGTTGGCGTGGCTGGCGTATGCCAATCACTCTAACACCTACCAACATCGTCAGAACGCTCAGGAGGTATTGAAGCACCTTATTGAGAATGGTGAAACCAGGAAACAGGTTTTGATGCGTGTCTCCGACTATGACTACGGGGATGAGAATGACGATCAACGGTTTCGTGGGATGATGAAGTACCTACGGGCCAGCTGGAAGGAAGAGGAAGATGCCAAGAACCCTCTTCACACGGCCAACCATGGTTTCCTGGTGAGTCAGGAAATGAAAGGCCAGACAGCGTACTACGAGATTGATGTACGAGAGTTCAAGTCCTCGATGAACGTGGTGGCCGGGAATATCCGGTCGTTCCTATCTTAAACGCCGAGTTCTTCTCTTAAGCGGAAGTACTGTGGCAGGACGAAGTACGTGGAGCTGTAGCCTTCGTACTTGTTCGTGGCCTTGCTTTTCTTCCTCCAGTTGACGACTTTTCCGTTCTCCAGGCGTAGCCAGAACAGCCAGGCGAACCCGTTGTTTCCTCCTCTGGAGTATGTAGCGGTGTAGACGCCGTTAGGCAGGTTTCCGAACTGATCCTCGAAGTACCGTTTGAAGTCGTCTTGATCTTCCAGTTTGTAGATGCTGGTTCCTTTGACAGGGTTTCGAGGCAGGTGGATATGCCTGGCGGGTTTGTACTTGGTTCTCTTCCAGATTGTGCCGCTGTTCCGACCACTCTTCTCTTCGATGCGCTCAATTCTGTATTTCCCGCTGGGATCGAAGTTGTACTTCTCTACGAGTTCCTGAACTGCTTGTTCGGCTTCCACGTCGCGTTTTTCACCTGGATTCTCGAGTGCTCGATGCGTCTCCGTGGTTTTGAGGGAGAGGGTGAAGGGTGCGAACACCCCCCTTCTATGAGGGATGTGATTCTACCCGATTCACCCGCGTATTATGTAATATAATATATGTCTAGGATGCAGAGGTTTAAAATCACCTGCCACATAGTGTTCGTCTTCGCACCCCCTCTTCCCCCTGCTGTTTCTCGATTTTTTCTTCGCAGATATGGAGTATGGGAGGGTGGGGTGTTGGTTCGATTCCAGGCGAACTAATTTAAAAGATAGTTGTCAATAATTCACTGTGTCGAGTGTGTCGGGATCCCGAAGGAAGCGAAGCTCCAGTTGATTCGGAGGATTCCAGATACAAAACCGAGGGGACAGGAGAGAGGGTGTTTCCCTCCTCTTCTCCTCTCTTTGACCGGGTAGCTCAGCCAGGTTAGAGCGTCCCGCAGCGGATTGTAGGGAGAATAATTCGACCCTCCCCTCCACCCCCTGCACAAATCCAGAAGGAGTCTGCGGGAAGGTCGCGGGTTCAAATCCCGCTCCGGTCGCTTTGGGCTGGCATCCCCGAACTGCCGATTACGTGTCCGCCTTCAGGGGACGGGAGGTATTCGAAGCTCAGACATTGCTTGTCTGACTTCATCTGTCCCCGCCTGCTGACAAGGTAGGCGGGGAAATCACACTGTTTAGCCCCAGTAGCTCAGTGGTTAGAGCGCCTGCAAAGGTACTAGAGGCAGTCCTGAAGTCGGGTGAAGCCAGGTAGCTCATTGGGAAAAGCGAGTAGCAGTGCAGGTGCGTTAACGTGCCTTGCTACGCGGCTGTTGATCGAGCCACCGCCCAGCCTTGCTCAAAGGTCGGCGGTCGGACGGCTACAGCTTTACGCGGGTGCGAGTCGTGCCGTAATCGTGAAACGACTTCCAGTCAGGCGATCATCCTGGTGACCACAGTTTGTCAAGTAGCCGGGGGAACCGGAGGCGCGAGAGATGCGCCAAAACCCTTTGAGGAGGACGAGCGTTCAAATCGCTCCTGGGGCGACCCTGCGACCGGTGAGAGGGCATGTAACCACGAGAGCCAGCATCAGCACACCTAAACGCCGATTGGTGCTGAAAGCACGGCTAATAAGATGAGAAATACTCGTGGCGAATCGTCCCTCAAATCCCAATAGCAGGAATAGTGACGTGGAGTGAAATTCAAGGTGGAATACAATCGCTGACAGTTACGACCGACTGAAGGATGTTGAGGAAGAGATAAACCAGATTAAGGAGGCAGCGGATGGGATTCAGTCTGTTCTGAAGGATTTAGCTGACGAGCAGGATAGAGACGTAGAAGAGACGGTGATACTGTTCCCGAATCGCCGTCAGATAATTCTACAGAATCCCAGGGATGAGACGAAGGAGTTGATGGGGCAGCTTGCCCATCTCGTAGATTCTACTGATGATGCATTCATGTATAAGATCCGGCGAGAGGATATCTGGCAGAGTCCATACGAGTTCCTCGACGAGCTTCTGGACGATCTGCGAAGCGTCTTGCCCCGACAATCTCCGAACATGGAGGAGTGGATTGAGAGACGTTGGAAGCAGGCCCACCAGTTCACTCTCTACACCCACGAAGACGGGTACACCGTTCTGGAGTCAGAGGATGCTGAGGTCATGGAGGATGTAGCACGGCAGAATCTGGAGTACAACAAGCATTACACGGAGTTCCTGTCGGATACTGAGACCAGGATCAAACATGGCAAGGAAGCCGATGTCAAGAAAGTTCTCTACGAGGAGAATTACCCTGTCCAGGATCGGCGTGACCTGGAGCGGGGGAAGGAACTGGATATAGAGTTGAGTCAGGATCTGGAGCTGCGTCCGTACCAGAGTGAATGGATAAGACGTTTCGAGGATATCGGTTCAGGAGTTTTTGTTGGACCGAGTGGATCTGGGAAGACTGTGGCAGCGATAGGAGTGATGGAAGAAGTCGGTGGTGAGACACTGATACTTGTCCCGAAGGTTGAGTTAGCTCGGCAGTGGAAGCAGGAGTTGATTCTGAAGACGAATCTAAGTCCGAACCAGATTGGGGAGTACCACGGCGAGGCCAAGGAAATTAGACCGGTTACGATTGCCACGTACCATACTGCAGGTATGAGTCGGCATAGAAAACTGTTCGATAAGCGGGAGTGGGGATTGATTGTGTATGACGAGTGCCAGCATATTCCTGCAAAGATCCACCGTAGAACGGCTAACTTGCAGTCTAAGCATCGTTTAGGGCTTAGCGCTTCTCCAGTACGGGAAGATAAGAAGGAGAAGGAGATTTTCACGCTGATCGGACAGCCGATAGGGACGGACTGGAACTCGCTGTTTGAGGATGGTTTTGTCCAGGAACCGGAGGTGGAGATTCGTTACATCTCGTGGTCGTCGGATAATCAGAGGAAGAAGTACAGGCAGGCGGAGGGTCATGAGAAGAGCCAGGTTGCGGCGATGAATCCTGCGAAGCTGGATGAGGTGAAGAAGTTGCTGAAGCAGCATAGTGATGAGAAGACGCTGGTGTTCGTGGACTGGATTGATCAGGGAGAGAAGTATAGTAGGGAACTCGGTGTACCGTTTTACAGCGGAAAAACCAGTCACAAGCAGAGATCTGAGTATATTCAGAAGTTCAAGGACGGCGAGCTTTCGACGTTGATCGTCTCCCGTGTAGCTGATGAAGGAATTGATTTGCCGAACGCTGAGGTGGCGATCTTGGCTTCAGGGCTTGGTGGTTCTCGTCGACAAGGTACGCAGAGGGCTGGCCGCACTATGAGGCCGAAGGGTAGTTCTCAGGTCTACGTGCTTGGTACGAAGGGGAGTAACGAGCAGGACTTTGTTCAGAGACAGATGCAGCATCTGCAGGAGAAGGGTGTGAAGGTTTCGGAGAAGGAGGTTTAGCTTCTGGAAAGACGGTTTCTGGCTTGTTTGTAGAGGCTGTATGCTTTGGGTTCTCGGTCGTTAATCCGTGCGTGGATTGATTCAAAGACTACAAAGAGGCCGAGGAGCCAGGAGAGGAAGACGTTGACCTCGGTGTGGGAGATTATCCAAGCCCAGGCAGGTGATGGGATCACTGTATTTGTGACGAACAGTAGGTAGGCTAAGATGGGGACGACGACTGAGAGGATTATCGTGGCCACGTTCGCTGCAAGTGTTGGTACGAGGTCTTCTGGATGCAGTCCTTCTTTTTCGCGTTTAAGCCTGTTCTGCCGCTGCTCCAGGATTTGTATCTCGTTTTTTGCGTCTCTGAGTTTTTCCTGTTCCTCCTCCAGTTTCTGTTCTTCCGGAGGGGTTAGTCCGAGAACAGTGTTATTCTCTTCAAATCCTATAGATGGTATAGTATGTTCGAACGGGTCGATGTCTTCTTCGGGAAGAGGTGGTTCGTTGAAACCAGTGTTAAAAGCGGAGCCGTAGGGATCTGGATCCAGAAGGTTTCTGAGGGAGCCTGGGGCTGTAGATCCTGGAAGACCGGGATTCAAATGTTGGCTTAGTGAGGAAGATGAGAAATCTGAATGGGTGTTCTTGTCGACAACCTCATGGTACTGTTCCTCAAGCTTCAGTCTGGTTTTCTCGTCTAAAGTATCGAGATCGTGCTCTTGCTTGTACTCTTCAATGAAGTCTTCAAGGTCTAAGGCGTCTGTCCAACTTGGTTCGGACTTTACCTCTACCTCCAGGTCATCTTCCGAATCTTCCCCTGCCTCTTCACTGTCTTCATTTTCCTGCATCGCCTCAGCCAAATTGCTGAGCCTGGAGTCTGGGTCTGGTGACCAGCCTTCGCCCTCGTACTTGGAGGCAAATGGCGGGATGATATCGTTGAGAATCTTTTCTTCAATTTCGTCCATCCGTTCTTCCAAGATTTCTCGGTGACGGTAGCGGAATGGTTCTTCTTCCAGTTCTTTGGCTGAGTCACAGTCATGAAGGTCCAGAAGTTCTTGGTAGAGTTCGTCGACAGAGAGTTTCTCAATCGGCTTGGAGGCAACGAGAGTGATGTTCTCGACGAGTTCGTCTACGTTTTCTTCGGCTTTCTTCCTGTAGTCGGACTCACGTTTCTCTACAAGGTTGTCGACGGTTTCTTGGTAGTTGTCTCGTTGGTCACGGAGGCCTTCGAGATCTTCTTCTATCCGGTTGAGTTCGTTCCTTATCTGACGGCGGTCGGACTTGATCTGGACGTAGTTGTTGACGAGGAGGGCGGTGAGTATGGCTACGAAGACGGATGCGGAGGCGGCGAGTGAGCCGTAGAAAGCACCACTCATCAGTTACCTGCGTGTTTGAGTCCTGTTGCCAATACGTTTTCCTTGTCCAGCTTCGTGTCACTTTTTTAAACTACCTTCACCCAATACGGGACTATGAAGCGGTATCTCTTACTCGCGTCTCTAGTTTTGTTTGTCGGTGTTTCTGCCGCTCAACCATCTAACTCTTCGATTGACAGTGATCCTGGCTTGGTGAAGGCTGGCGGCCTGGCCTATGGTTTGGATACAGCTTGGGATAGTGCTATGCAAACTGTCGGTTTCAAGTCTCCTGGCGAGGTTGCATACGAGCGTGCTTCGGAGCTTGCTGTCGCCCGTGAAAGGAATAATACGGAGGCATCAGTGAAGGCTGTTGACCAGTTGAACGATGTGGTACGTGAAGCGGATAACAGCAATAAAGAAGGTCTTGAAAGGGCTGAGAAGGTTCTGAACAGTACGAGTAAGATGTTTCCTGAACAAGCAGAGTACGGTATCAGCAACGCCTTGGAGAACGTGGAGCGGGCGAAGAATCGTGTCCCAGAGGAAATGACGGTCAGCGGTCGTAGAGGCGGCGGTGTTCTCCCTGATATACAGATGCCGGATATTGGCGGTGATGGGGAAGTCAAGTCACCTGTGTCAGACGGTGGATCGGAAGAGAAATCGGCGAGGTGAGAGCCGAGTCAGTGGGACTGATTTCTAAACTGTTGAGTCTTCTCGGCGCTGCTTGGAGCAACAAGCTTGTCCCGTTCTATCTGATCTACGGTTTGATGAAGAGGATGGGTTTGATCTACCCTCTATGGTTTCTGATTTTGGTGGTTCCCTCTCTTCTTGGGACATACGCTTACTTGACGTCTCAACAGTTGCATCCGTTGATAGCTGTTATCGCCACAGTCGGAATCCAGTTCGGCGGCCAGGGAATCGAGGTGTGGAACGCTTTCTGGAGTCTTCAAGGCGCGTCACTGGTTGAAGGCTTTGTGATTGTGTTGGGTGCTTCTGCTGCGGTTCTCCGGTTGCTATGGTTCTACTACATCTTGAACTGGATAGCTGATAACGCGGAGCCGACAGTCAGCAACATCTCCAAGTTCGTCGTGGGGACGATTCTCTTGGGTATGGCGACGAGTGTGGCGCTTCTTGTGGATATCTATGCTATTCCGGAGACGAGTCACCTGTCCGGGTACACGTATGTCCTGTCGAATCCGGGGATTGTACTGGATCCGTTGATGCAGTTCTTGGGTCAGGCATCAGTTGATACTGTCAATCATTTAAATAACAGTGTCAATAATACATAAGTAGGAGGCTGATAGATTTTTGCCTGAATCCGATGCTATTGAGCGCCAGCAGTTTTCCGTCGACGAAACATGGAGCAAGAGGGACGAGGGTCAGAAACAGAATTACTACAACCAGGCTCTCAAGGAAAGGGAGCACGACCTGATTAACGCCCGTGAACAGTTGCAGATGCTCCGCAGCTACGAGCACGAGAGCAGTGCTGTAGTCGGTTCTCTCGTGGCTTTGGCGTACCAGTTGAACGAGGCGGCTGCTCACCGTGCAATGATGGAGGAGGACGAGGTGCCGGAGAGTATTGAGTCGATCCGGGAGCAGTTTCAGGACGCCTTGACGATCTCGCTGGAGCACAAGGATGAGGAGGTTACTTTGAGTCCGAGCAAGGTCCAGGAATTGAGTGAACAGGTTCCGGAGCTGGGACGTCCTCCGTACTACTTGAGGAAGTTGATGGAGCAGAACGGTACACAGCTGAGGAACTTGATCGGCCTTGCCTACGCCGGTACCGAGGTCATGACGGAGGGCAGCAGCGATGATGATAAACCCGAGAAATAGAGGTGATGCGAGATAGCTCTGCGGAAACAGTTCAGGTTCTTGGATGATTTAGAGGATGTCCTGACGAGCTATAACGAGGGGCAGATAGAGAATGACGACAACGCCTCCATGCTTTTCACAGGGTTGTCGGGTACGGGTAAAGGCCATACTTCAGGGTGGTCGAAGGAGCACGCTTTAACAGGTGACCACGCCAAACTGTTTGAGCTTCATGCGTCGAAGACTTCGCATTTGGCGGAGATTTTCCAGTTCTTGTTGCCGAACGGTTTCTTCCTGAACAGGGAGTCGAAGCAGATCTTGGAGTCGGTGAAGACGGAGCTGGAGAAGGGTTCGTATCGGGATCCGGAACTGGATGCCCGGGATATAGACGAGATACTGGAGCTGTGTGAGTCCGGTAAGCCACCTGAGCGCATGGAGAAGATTGACGAGTTCCTGGAGAAAGAATCGAATCATACCTTGTGTCAGAGATTGCAGGAGGCCCGTGAGAAGCAGCAGGAGATTCAGGACCGGTTGATGCAGATCCACAAATGGGGTTATACGAACAGTGAGATCCCTGACCTGTTCAGGAAGAACTACACTGGAAGCCTGAATGAGAGTTTCAATATCAGAGTTTTCACACCGATTTCCCGGAATATGCCGACGTGCGAGGTCCCGGACTTCTTCGAGCCATTTGGTGTACCTGCTGACGCATTTGAGCGTTACGAGGAACTGAGTGCTGCGTTGAAGGTGATTCATCCAGACCGTTTCGAGCAGTACAAGAATTTCTACGGCAGGGTTGTCAGCATCGGAGATACCAGTCTTCAGGATTTGAAGAATATTGACGAGTTGAATGAGTCGGATCACTACGTGGAGAGGGAGTTCGGTGACGGCCAGACGTATATTGATACACGGGTGCAGAATGAGAAGAACATCAGGGAGAAATTTCAGAGGGACTGGGATGGAACATTTACCGAAGGAGTGGCGTGTTCCTCTGATTTTGAGTTCAAGCTACGTGGTCGTTTGAAGGAGGCGATGCTGGACGATGATGTCGATATCATCACGCTTTACACAGGGTTTCTCAGCGATCACACGCTGCGGAAGTTCGTGATCACCTACTTCATGGAGATAATGTTCGACATTGCCCGGAACCTGTCGGGTAAGGAAGTCCGGAACTTGGATAGAGCGTTTATTGCGTCGATGATCGAGGCGCAGGATGTCGTCGAGATCAGCAACAAGGAGAACTCGTTGACCAGTGCCGACCGTGTCTTCAACAAGTATCTCTGGGAGCGCTTGAATGATGCACGGCACGAGAACTTCCACTTCTGGTTCGATACCAAGCCTGCTCAGACTCACAAACTGTTGTTGTCGAAGATTCCTCGCCGAGTCATCACTCAGCTGAATAAGGAGGATAGGCAGTCCTGGTACCAAGGTGAGAAAAAGAGGACTCTGGAGAAGGTCTTTAACTCAGGTTACTACACGAGCATGGACGGCAGTTATCCGGAGTTCGGTACCGGGTTCCTCTACGATGATGAGGTCGTGGAGTGGGAGGATAAGTACGGGATTCAGAAGTACGGTCACCGTTTGCCGTGTCCCAGGATGTGCGTCCATGACCCTGTGGACGAGTTTTCCAACGGTGACTGGAGCTTTTTCATTGAAGAGCTGGGTATGGATTCGATGCGGTTCGATTCTTACCAGGAGGCATTGTTTAAGGAGGACTGGGAGAAGAATGCGGAGCCGTATGTAGAGGAGCGTCAACGGAAGGAAGAGGAGAAAAGGAAGGAAGAGGAGGAAGAGGAGCAGACGAAGAAGGAGATGCGGAAGTCCGTGGCATGTTCCAAGCTGGAGGCGAAGGTCCGAGAGAAGGGTGAGGTTCCGTCGACGTGGAGCAGTATCCACGAAGAAGTCCTGAGTGAGATGAAGGATGAGGAAGTGGTGCCGAGCGATTTCAAGGTCCGGACTATCGAGAACTACACCAAGGATCTGCGCCGGGACTTGGAGGAGAACTTCGACAAGGGCGGTGCCGACGACCTGGATGTCTACGCTATCGCAGATGAGTTGAAGAGGGAGGTGCGTAATGGCGAACCTGCGTTAGTCTACAGGATTCCAAATTCCAAGGATAAGAAGAAGAGGTTTGCTAAACGGTATATTCTGGAGAATTACGATGTGGAGCAAGAGGTGGCTGAGGATGTAGCTGAAGATGCTGCGAAAGAGGCTATTCTGGATTTGCAGATGGATGGAATCCTTGATGAACACCTTCATCCTCAGGAGGATTTTGAAGATCCAGATGAGTACCGGGAAATCATGGGTATGAATCAGAGGGATCTACAGGAAAAAGATGAGGTTGTCGGTGTCGACGAGGAATCAGCTGAAGAGGAGAGTGGTGATGAACCGGAGCCGCCGGGCGAGGAATGGCTTTGTACCTGCGGAGCGTTGAATGAAGGCGATAGAACGGTGTGCAGGAATCCAAGCTGCACCAAATCGTATGAAGAGGTTGAAGAGGAGACGGAACGAAGTTCAAATTAGTTCTTTGCCTTCAGCTTTCTCGAGTGTGGTGACGAAGAGTTCCCGGTTTTTCTGGTAGTATTCTGTGTTGGAGAAAGCTTTGAGAAGTTCTTTGTTACCTCGGTATCTGTAGATGTCGACGGGGCTGGAGCCTGTTTCTCTTTTCCCGGCGTGTTGCAGAACTCCTTCCTGTATCAGTTTGTCGAGAAATTGGTAGGCGTAGTCGCTTTTCTTGTGATGCAATATCTCTGCGAGTTCGGATCTGCTGTAGGTGTCGTCGTTTCTGAAGACCTTGTTTTTGATGCGGTTGGTCCAGCTCTTTGAGAAATGCTTCATGAATTTTTGGATGAACTGCAGTTCTCTCGGTGTCTCCCCGTTGATCTGCATAATAGTCTACTGTGTAGTTGTTATTTTTAAGCAGAATGGGTCGTTTCAGACTCCAGTAGAAAAGGGGTTTATAAACAGATTTGGATAGATATGTGATATGACGTTTGAGAAGATCCCTGCTGCGAGCCTACCCGGGCGAGTAGGGGGAGGTGGTTGTTATGGGAAATAAGAAACTTTTCGGAATTATCGGAGGTGCTAGCATCGTAACTGCTCTCCTTGTAGTCATGGCATTCACCTTCATGCAGGGAACTGGTATGCCTGACGACGATTCTGGAGACGGAATAACTCCGCCTGCTCAGAACGGATCAGACACTACTGGTCCGTGGGAAAACCGTGACGTGAAGAAGAATATCGAGCTACAGGACAAGAACAACAACCCGATCACAAGCGGTACAATCCACATCCTCAGTGAGAAACCGACCGATAGCGACGGTCAGACAGTATGGGACAATCCTCGTACGATTGAACCGTACTTCGGATCCAGTGAGGAAGTTGCGACAATCAACGTAGACAGTGAGACAGAGACTTTCCAGAACAATCCTGGAACGTACTACGTTGTAGTTGAATCCAGCGGCAGGTACATGCACTTCGGAACTCTGGAGGTTCCGGACGGATCCAGCTACGAGGAGACTCTATCCGAGTACAACGCTGCTCCTCAGTCAGCCACTTACACAATGGCAGACAAGTACAGTCCTTCAGCTGAAACAGTTGACGTCGGTGTCAACAGCAACACCACCTCTATCGAGGAGTGGAGCGGTGACACCACGATCAGACCGGCTGAAGGTGAGGAGTACCGTGTCTGGAAGCTCGTCGCTCACACAGGAGATGTAGACATGACCACCGATTCAGATAGTGACGGTAACCACGACGAGGGAATCCAGAAGGCGTACTTCGAGCTGTCCGGCACTACAAGCGACAGTTACACCGTGTTCAATCCGAACAACGGTATCGACCAGCTTGGCAGCGACGACAAGGCAGAGCTTGATCTCGAGAGCAGGGACGTTGTAGTCACTGAGGACAGTCCTCTGACGATTACTCCGTACCTGGTCACTTTCGAGACCAGTACTGCTGGTGCTGCTGACGATGACGAAGTCCTGACTGACGGTGAGAACCCGATTGACTTCCAGCTCTTCGACGAGTCTGGAACAGGGACTTCGATGTTCGACGTCGTAGCGTAAACCTCAGCGCCATATTAGGCGTGGCTGATGCCTTTAGTGCACCGGGCTGGGAACATGGATGGTGTGCTGCAAGTCCCTCTCGGCAGGATCCGAGGGGGCAGGGAGTTCTCTCCCTATTCTTCTACTACTTCGATGCCTTCTACCCGGTTGCAGAGTTCGTGGATTCCCTGGTAGTGGTCGCTGCCGCAGATCAGAGCTGCTTCGTTGACCTCGTTGTCACCGGTGTATTCTGCTATTCTCTTGGCCATGTGGAGGTCTCGACTGGTGTTGAATCCGCCCATCATGGCTCCGGCGACAGCTGCTCCGGAGAGAAGTAGTACCAGTGCTGCGTGGACAAGGTTGAGGACGAGATCTGTTTCGGGTGCGACGGTTACGACGAATAGGTAGGCGTAGATGGCGGTGAAGACCGGTAGCCAGTTTGCTACGAGCCATTGACGAGGGTTTTCCCGTATCAGGGTGTGGATTGACCTGTCTACCGGTACGATTTCCGGGCTGTGTCTTTCTTCTATCCGGTTGAGGATCTCGGTGTCGCTCTTCAGTTTTGATCCGATTCTGTTGAGTACGGTGAGCCACGCCGCTGTGATGAACAGGACTATCGGTGCTGTCCGCCAGTTTTTCAGCTTGTTTTCGGGTGTTTCCCTGTCTTCGATGAACAGGGTGTCTATGCCGGGTACAGCGTGTTCGATGTTTGAGGTGCGGCCTTCTACGTCGGTGTTGAAGTGTGGGCCGTGGGAGATGTAGAGCTGGGTAGTTTCAGCCATTCAGGTGGCTTCTATCCCCTATTTATAAAAGACGGTTTCGTCCAGTTGTAACTTTATGAGGGTGCCGGATGATTCTGTGGAGTTATTGGCCGGGTACATCTACGGCCTGTTCGTTCTCTCGTTCTCTCTGTTGATCCTGTACGGGGCGGGAGCGGCTGAAGACCCTCAGAATTTCTCCAAGTTCATCCTGTACGCCTTGATCATGATCTTCCCGTTGGTGGGGAGGACGATCATCGTCTGGCTTCAGGACAGGAATGTTTTTGAGAAGATTGAGTCGTTGAGAGGCTTCCAGTATTTCTCGTTTCACAGCCCGGAGCAGACCCCGTTGGGCAGGTCGTTTCCCGAGGTTATGCGGGGGAAGGTCCTGTTGCCAATCTCGGTTATCGTGGCACTGTTCTTCGGCCTGTTTGTCTCGGTGAATGCCTCGTTTTCCACGGGTACGCCGGAACTGGTGACGGGAAGTATTTCTCCTGGCACGGAGTTGGCGTTGGCGGTGGAGCCAGCCGTCTTCGCAGAAACACTGTTGTTCAACGTGGCGATTCCTTTCGGTTTGATTGGAGTGTTCTACTACTTCCTGTTCACGCGGGGTGTGTCTCACCGGTTCAGCTACGCTCTCAGCCACGTCTTGTCGTGGCCGGTGAGCTCGTTGATCTTCCTCGCGTACCACTTTTTCCGGTACAGCGGTAGCGAGTACAGCTTGGCGAATATCCTGGTGCAGGGCTTGATTTACAACGGGGCGACGTTGTCAACCCATTCGATTATACCGGCGTATAGCTTGCACGCCTCCGGGAATTTCTTCTCGAAGGCGTCGAAGGGGGAGATCTTCACGTCAGACTTTGCATTGTTGGTTGTGATCGGCGGAGTCTTGTTGGCGGCTATCCCGTTGATAGTCTACTTCTTCCGGGAAATGGGGTAGTCGAGAGATTACTGGTCCGACGATTCATTACGTTGGATCGTGAACACGGAGGGTATGGATGACGACGATGTAAGCCTCTCTGAGTTATCTACCCGGATCGAGGAAGATCCTGAGGAGAGTAGGGAGAAACGGCTTCGATTGCTGTTGGATGCAGATGATGAGGAGTGGAGTGAACTGGAGCCAGCGGTGCATCTGCAGTTGACGGGAGCTCTTACTAACTACTCTGAAGACCTGGGAAAGGTCAAGGGCGTGGAGAGAGCGATTGAGTTGAACGAGCAGCTGGATGTGGAGGATCTTTCCGAGTTCCATACTGCACAGCGGTACTACCAATTGGCGAGCGAGTATTCTCTACGGGACACGTTCAGTTCCGAGAGTGAGACCCGGTACACGTTCTTTGATTCGGATGATTTGATTGACTCGCTGGGTTATTCCAGGGCGGCTGTTGCTTCGGAGGATCTTGACAGTCTTCCCTTGGAGAGGATTCGGAAGTCGTACACGAATTTTGCGAACGTCTTGGCTCAGATTGGCCGGGTGGTTGAGGCTCTGCGCTGGTACGATGAGGCGTTGAGGATTGACCCGGATTTCGGGATGACATTGGGGAACCGGGGACAGTGCAAGATGGAGTACGCTTCTCTACTGTTCACGGAGGGCCATACCCCGATTTTCCTGCATTCTGCGTATAACGATCTGGTGAAAGCGTTGGAGAACTCGGAGGACTTGCATCCTCGTGCGGAGGAGTCGTTCAGGTACTCTAAAACGAGGCTGGAACGGTTTTCAGATGAACGGCTGGCTGTTGAGAACCATGAGGAGTACGAGCTGGGAGAGTCTGAGTGGGACGTGGAGTACCATGAGTGGGTGCTGGAGAACGGGTTGTATCTGAACCCGTTGAACGATATCTCCACGCACAGCTCTGTCGCCCATGATTACTTCCACTTGCCGAATATGCTGCTGCCAGATGATGACGAGTTCCCGTATCCCGGGATCTACAACCAGGTGAAGCAGGAGTTTGTCTCCGCCCGGTACATGTATTTTGAAGGTGTGGAGAGTGAGGATGACGGCGGCCACTTCTCGGATCGTGGTGTGAAGCTGCCGGACACCTTGGACTACGCCGTGTACGGGTACCGGACGGAGCAGATGAAGACTGCCCTACGGATCTCGTTCTCCATCTTCGACAAGATCGCCGAACTCATCAATCAATACTGGGATGTAGGCCAGCGTGAACCGGGTTTCAACCAGGTCTGGCACAAGGGCGGTGATTACAGGCAGGGCTTGGCGGAGCCGTTCCAGGATTCGGATAACTGGGCGTTGAACGCGTTGTACTGGATTAAGAAGGATTTCCACCACAGTATCAGCGAAAGGGATGAGGATTCAGTTGTAACTGTGGCTCACGAGCTGCGTAATCTTCGGAGGATGGTGGAGCACGATTATACGAAGGTGTTCCATGATGATATCGTGTCTTCCCCTCCTGATCGAGAGTTTGGCGTTGTCGACGATTCTCTGTATGATGCGATTGGGAAGAAGGAGTTGCAGAGGGCGGCGTTGGAGATGCTGAAGTTGTCTCGAGCCGCTTTGATCTATGTCTCGCTGGCGATTCACTTCGAGGAGCGGAAGAAGCGAGAGGAGCTTGACGGTGAAGCATTACCAGTTGCTGGAGAGGCCATGATCCCAGATCACTTGAAGGAGTGACGGGACTGGAGATGTGGTCTTTCGGGATTGGGTTATTTAAATGAGAGTTACTGGTTTTTGTGTATGGGTTTTCCGGAGGGCTTCAAAGCTGCCTTAGTGATATCTTCCCTGCTTGTCTCCCTAGGTTTCGTCCTCGGGATCTACACTGTTCATGCAGGGTTCTACGAGAAGGTTGAGGAGTTCGTAGCCGGTGACGAAGCCTTGAACGGTAGTTACGAGGTGGCTGGGACGCCGGTACACTTCACCGAGAACATCAATGGATGGCGTGACGTCACCGGTCACGTCAACGAGTCCGGTATCTGGATCAAGTCAGGTAGAAGCGTGGAGGCTATAACTGAGACGTGCCGCCACGAGTTCCTACACAAATTCGTCCAGGAGAACACGGATTACAGGGATGATGAAGAGCTGGTGGAGACCTTGGATACTCGTGTTAGTGTTCCTGAGTGTCAAAATCTATTGGAAAAGGTTGAGATGGAGAATCCTCACTTCGTCCCCGGGTGATAATGTAGTGGGGAAGCAGCTGAAGATATTGGTAGTACTGGTTTTGGCATTGCTGCTTGTCAGCGGTGTTTCTGCTTTTGCAGGAGGTTCAGGGACTTCAAGCGATCCTTATGAGATTTCTACCTGTCAACATCTACAGGATATGCAGAATGATTTAGATGCTAGTTATGAGTTAGTGAGTGATGTTGATTGTTCGAGCTATTCTGGTTTTAGCAGTATAAGAGGTACTAATCCATTTACAGGCGAGTTGAATGGAAATGGATATATAGTTAATTCATTAACAATTCAAGAATCTGCATCGGAAGTTGGCTTAATCTCCAATCTTGATGGAACTGTCAAAAATATAGGTTTGGAAAGCGTTAATATAGAGGGAAATGGTTGGGTGGGTGCAATAGCTGGAGTAGGTGGTGATACAGGGACTATTTCTAATAGTTATTCAACTGGAACTGTCGATGGAGGTAACGATGATTATGTAGGCGGGGTTCTTGGAGGTGGACCTGTTCATGTAGTAGATTCTTACAGTTTTGCAAGTGCCTCAGGTGCTGAATTAATAGGAGGTCTTCAAGGATATGGTTACAATGCTGACATTGACACTAGTTACAGTGTGGGTGCGGTTACTGGAAGTGGGAGTTATGCTATTGGAGGACTAATTGGAAGCAATCCTAATGGGTATGTTAGTGGATCCTATTGGGATACTGAAACATCTGGTCAGTCTAGTAGTGATGGTGGCACAGGTTTAACAACTAGTGAAATGCAGGGTGCTACCCCTCTTTGTGATGGAACTATGTCTAATTTAGATTTCTCTAATACTTTTTACACTAGGAGTGACGATTATCCCGGTCTAAGAGCTTTTGCTTCTAATCCTTCTAATTTAAACTGTCCTCCTTCTTTAGTAGTGAATAGTCCTACTGATGGTGAATCTGGAGTTACTTCTGATGCTGAGCTTAAAGTAGATATTTCTGATGCTAATGGAGATTCGATGGATGTGACTTTTTATAATGCCCCAGATGACACACAGATAGGTTCTACACAGACGGGTGTTTCTGATGGGGGGACGGCATCAGTTACTTGGGATAATCTTTCGGCAGGAAATTCATATAGCTGGTATGCTGTGGCTGATGACGGTTCGGCAACTACAACTTCCTCAACTTGGAGTTTTACTGTTAATATTCCACCCGACCGACCCTCAGTCAACAATCCTTCTGACGGTGTTTCTGGAACAGATGATAGTGTCAATCTGAATGTGGCAGTGAATGATCCTGACGGTGACAGCATGGATGTCTGCTTTTACGATTCCTCTGATGACAGTCAGATTGCCTGTAATACAGGTGTTGCGGATGGAAACTCAACTTCTGTGACGTGGAGTGGTCTTTCCTGGGGAAGCCAGTATAGTTGGTATGCTGTGGCTGATGATGGTAAAGCAACTAATCAAAGCTCGACATGGAGCTTTACTACTCAGTACGCTCCTGACCTGATCTCTGGAAAGTTTGTAGATGACAGAACTACCTCGACGACAAAGCTGCTCTTCGGGATTGATGACTACGGTGAAACCGACGTAGATACTTGGAGTGGTACGGGAACTCTGAACTCCCTAACGGATTCCCAGCTTGAGGTAGACATAGGGCTTCCACTCTCTTCTAGTTACAGCGTCATCGACACCTTCGGCGCGACTTCAAACACTTACAGCGTAGATGTTTCGGAAACGGATTCTGGGGTCCGGGAAGACAGTTACAGCCACTCGCTCGACACACAGAGAGTCAACCGGACGGTCACGATATTCAACGACGCAGCCCCCAGCATCGACTACGAACTTGTTCTCGACCTTGCCGGGACAGTGATTCAGGGTCAGTCCTGGACAGGAACCATCTCAGGCAGTTCCAGCGTAACCCACACCGCAGTCACCGAATCCGACTGGATCACTGGAGAAACAGAGTCTACCTACGACAGGTACAGCGATTCGAATTATGACCACGGGGAAGACCAGCAGAGGATTCACAACAGAACCCAGTTTGTCGTCGACAACTCCCGTAGCTTCTCTTTCACCGGCGTCGATCTATCCGGTGTTTGCAGTGAGACTACTTCAGCGGACATAGCGTCGGGAACTGGAGTCCAAGTTACTACAGACTGTAATCGTCCGACCTTCCTCGTCGATAAGATCACTCAGAGCGCGGGAAGCGAGTACGAGGACGCGAGTTACAGCCACTCCTTGGACACGCAGGGAGTAGCGAAGAACAAGGGTCTCACCGAATTATCCGGCAGCTTCAGCTTCAACCAGGTCAACATCTCCGCCCCCTCAATCTCAGGATCTTGTTTTAACTGCGGTCAGAGGCAGAGGGATATCTCCGCCGGTGCAACCATCACCGAAGTCTACAACGCAACCTCAGATTTCATCTCTAATGAGGTCGAGTCCACGTACAGCAAGTATTCGGACTCAGTGTATGACCACAGCGAGGACCAGCAGCGGATTGTCAACCGGACTCAGCTGGACGTGGACAACGAGAGGTCATTCACCTTCCACGACGTGGATCTCTCCAGTAAGTGTAACCAGGTAACGTCCTCGGATGTTCCAAGCGGTTCTTCCACGTTGACCACTGACTGTAACCGGCCAACCTTCCTCGTCGACACTATCTCGGAGTCAGTCACCGAGTTCCAGGAGGATTCAACGGAGCAGCACGACCTGCCTACGCAACACGGGTACAAGAGGAAGGATCTCATGGAAAACGAGGGATACAGTTACTCTTCGGTAGATATTTCAGCTCCTTCTCTACCGGGGACGTGTGAGAACTGTAACGACAGGAATCGTGATATCTCCGGAGGTGCCACGATTTCAGAATACTACAACTCAAGCAGTGACTGGATTACCGGTGAGACAGAGTCTACGTACACGAAGTACAGCGACAGCGACCACAACCACACCGAAGACGGGCAGAGAATCCACAACAGGACACAGCTCGTCGTCGATAACTCCAGGAGCTTCACTTTCCACAACGTCGACCTCTCTTCGAAGTGTAGTCAAACTAGTTCAGCGGATATCTCTCCGACCACTGGTTTCCAGGTTACGAACGACTGTAACCGACCTACATTCAACCTCGACGTACTAACCACGTCTGTCGAAGAAGCCGAAGCAGATAGATCGAAGAATCACACGGAGTACATCCAGTACCTCAAGAAGAATAAGACGGTTTCAGAAAACGGCGGTTATAGCTGGAGTAACGTGAGTATCTTTGCACCATCTCTTGAAGGCTCCTGCAGTGAGTGTAATACCAGGACAAGAGATATTCCAAGTACGGGCTCGGTTACTGAAGTCTACCATGCTTCGGGAGACTGGATAGAAGTGAACGCTTCTCAGGAGTCCAGTGACTCGGCTTTCAGCCACAGTCTTGACTCGCAGCGTGTCTACGTCGCCAAGAACCTGACCGAGGCCGGAGGATACAACTGGGACAACGTCAGTATCTCCACTCCTTCGATCAACGGCAGCTGTGAGAACTGCGGTCTCAGGAACATCTCCATCGACGCCGGTGAATCCACTACAGAATACTACAACGCTTCGAACGACTGGATTCAGAACGAGTCCGAGTCTACGACGGAAATCGGGCAGAACACTTCGATAGAGGCGGGTATAGACCAGCAGACGCTCTACAACCAAACCCAGCTCAAAGTCAACAACACTCGCAGCTTCGGGTTCTCCAGTGTCGAAGTCTCAAGCAAGTGTTCCACCACTACCTCTGTAGACGTACCTAGCGGAGAAAACGTGGTCACGTCTGCCTGCAACAATGACAGCTTCACAGGCGACTGGATCAAGAACGAGAAGAACCAGTCCACGGAATACGTCTCCGGCGACATACAATTCGGAAAAGGCCTCGACACGGAGTACGACGCCGCCCAGAGTGTAGAGGTATCGAACGTCCGAACCAGTACCGACCTACAGGTTAACCTGGACTCTCTGGTCTCGGATGTACCGGGTTGCAGCCTGGACAACTCCACGACTCAAAACGCACCTGCCGATAGTGTCTCAAGTTTCGAGTTCCAGAAGTCCTGTACTCCGGGACAGCACTTGAACCGGACTCCGGTAGTGAAGACGGAGACGGATGATTTCTACAAGTATGAGATCGAGTTCGGGTTCGAGATCCACTCCAACCTCACTGACGAAGAAACGACGGAGTACGCTGTGAAGTCGTCCTGGGCGGATAACTGGAACAACCGTGACCCGACAGAGACAGAAGCACTCGTCGACGGAAGCAGCAAAGACATCCAGATCGACGAGAGAATCATCAACGGTACAGAGTACATTGTCTTCCAGATAGGCGAGAGCCACACGAACTCTTCCATCCACGAAGGAGTTCACTCGGCCTCGTTGACCTACTACGAGGACAAGACGCCGGGGTCAACCTCGGGAGGAGGATCCTCCGACGGCACCAGTACCGTGTTTCTCAGTGATGGAAGCGAGACACAGGTGGAAGAGGTCACCAGCAACAAGTACAACTGGACTCTTTCAGCGATTACCTCACAGGACTCTCAAAAGTTCCAGGTATCCGGCTACCCCGGAGCCACGTTTGAAAGGTACGTCGTGGTCAGGAACACGGGAGATAGAAACGTCACCCTGGATATCGAGTGCGTCAGCATCGAGGATGAGTGCAGCTGGGTGGAGACCTCGGTCGACCGCGTAGTCTTGAACAGGAACGACTTCACGGAGAAACAGGTCAAGGTCAACGGAACCATCCCGGCCAGCTTCGACGAGAGTGATGCTCCGGCGCAGTTCAGCATCCGTGTATCCGATCCAGAGTTCAACGGAAGTCAGTCCGGGCCGCACGTCGCATACGTCGACTTCACGGTGACGAACAGCCCCGTCTTTGGAAGGATGCTGGATGCAGCGGTGAAAGGATTCGAGGTTAGAACGTTTGAGTCGCCGGTTTCCTGGGGCCACTCACTTCCTTACGTGTTTGTTCTCGTCCCGTTGTTCTGGAGTGTCTTGGTCAACGTGCTGTGGTCTACAGTTGAGTGGCTGGTTTCCTTGTCTGAGAGGAACAGGCAGTGGTCTACGAACTTGAAGTGGATTTCGACGATAGCGGTCTTCTTCCTGACCTACATCCTGTTGTGACGAGGTAGAACCCACGCCATCCCTTCATTTTATAAACAATTTTTTATAAATCTGGAGTATGGTTTTGCCGGATTTCGTGAAGAGCCATCCAGTGATATCTGTCGTCCTGCTCTTCTCTGTAATAGCAGCTGTCGGGTTCACTGCCTACACCTACAGCCAGGGAACCTTTGTCGATGACCAGGGATGTGCCTGGACAGCTTTCGAGAACCCTGAGACGAGAGGCAACTTCACCAGTGTAGAACAGGTGAAGAACTACTTTGACAGTCACGGAGAACAGATACCAGCTAATCTTTCACTGCAAGAAAGAGACGGAATCGTCTACCACAACATCCCCGGAGAATGTGGGGAAGTCGGAGGTGAAACATCGTAAGTGAGACGGAAAACTGGAATACTGATTCTGGCTTTGGCACTGTTCACTGGTTTCACGACGGCTACAATCACCAGCGTCGACTCGATCACCTACAACTCTAATAATGATTTCTTCAACGGCGAGGTCTTCGCCATCTCGGTTAGTTCGGACCAGGCTACGGACAAGATCGATATCCACCTCGACGAATCCGAGCTTGACCAGGTGACGGACGGGGATGTGAATCAGTACTTGACGATTGACTTCACGCATCAGAACACGGAACTCCGGTACTCTACGACGCCGTCCTCGAATCTGAGGAGGGTTGAAACCTTTGTACCGTACCACGAGCAGGGATTTGAGTCGAAGGATGCGGCTATCACCGGGATCAAGGCGAGTTGTTACGATCTGAACTTGAACGGTGAGGGTAGCGGAGTCTACAATCAGTACTACGACGCCGGTAGTTTTTCGTACAAGTGGGAGATCTACTGTTTCCAGAACGACAGGAACCTGGGAATCCCGGCGTACGTCGATAACCCGGATGAAATCTTTACTACGAACGTGGAGCTTCAGGCCTCCGGCAAGACAGTTCAAACAGCTACGTTGTCGAATGGAGATGCTGGAAGTGGAAGGACCACGGATCTCGGGCAGCACGCAAAGATAATGTGGAACGGAAATCTGGCTACAGGTGCTTCCAAACCAGACAACTCCCGGATTCTTGCTTTACACGGTAACAGGTACTCCGGGAGCTGGAGGATAATCAATGAGGATGCCTATGAAGATTACAAGACATACATTCAGGGCGGGTCTGCCTTTGACACGCTGCAGGACTGGGCTGCAGGGATGCATAGTGGCTGGAAAGCAGCAGAGTGGATTAACGACAAGGCTTGGACTGCGGCGGAAGTCGACACCTCCAGCGATCTCGCTTACAGCACTGTAGAAGACTCCGGTTTCACTTCGGGAGCATTCACCTACGACACCGAGGATCTCCTCGTCTACCCAACTTTCACGGTGTATGTCGATGCGGGAGAAGATGGATACATCGAGGTCAGCAAGCCGACCGGAGAGCCAACGATTGTCTCCAGCAGTGGAAGTGAGATCGAGGAGCTTGGAACCGGAGAGGTTTCGGCCACGGTCAGGAACGTAGGGGACGGACAGGGCAGTTTCTCGGCTCGGCTAACCAGTTGTAGTGACGGGTTCACGTTCAGTGACGATCAGAGGACGAAGACCGTATTCCCTGGAAACAGTGTGTCCTACAGTTTTGACGTCTCTTTCCAGTCCACCAGTAGCGACCGGCAGGAAATCAGCGGGTCTTGTACTGTGCAGGTGAAAGGTGTTGAAGAATCTGATTCAACCAGTGTCAGTATCACCGGGATTCAGGCGTCGGAGTGTACCGCTGGGGAGCAGTCCATCTCTGTAAACGAGAACGGCTTGTATGAGATATACGAGTGCAAGCAGAACGAGCAGGGCAAGTTCCTCGTGAAAACTTGTAACGAGGGAGAGAAGGCAGTGGCTCAAGGCGACAACACGTTTGCCTGTGAGGAAGATACTGGAGGCGGCTCCGGTGGAGGCGGCGATGGCGGAGACGGTTTCTCGTTCCCGTGGCCTTTCGACGGATCTGATGGTTCCGGTCCAGGTCTTCTCGGCCAGCTTCACCTCGGACTGTCGATGATCGCCGGAATCCTTGTATCGGTAGCAGGCTACAGATCTGGGAGATACGTCGATGGGGAGCGAGATATCAAGGGAAGCTTCCAGCCGTTCAAGAGGAGAAGCGTTGACCGGGTCAAGCGTGGAAGATTCGTCGCCGGGGCAATCGGAGCACTGGTCGGATTCATCGTGGGAACCTTGGTCGCGTTGGCTATCCCACTCTTCGTCCAGGTAATCGTGATAGCAGGAGTAGGATACCTGCTCTACCGTTTCGGGTGATGCCGCAGGGTGGACATGAAGAGTAAGTCGGCGTGGTTCTTGGCAGCTGTTTCTTCACTGGTTTCCACTGCTGTAGGCCAGGGCAACTACACGGGAAACTATAGTGAGGCGGTGAACGCTACGTTGAATCCAGCGAATTGGGAGCAGGTGAAGGTTTTCTCGGAGATGATGGGCTGGCATATTGCCGGTTTGCTGGCTGTTCCTTTCCTCAGTTTCCTGGTCTTGGGTTTCTTGAACGGTGAGGTGAAGCAGGAGAGTTACTGGGAGATCGTGATTCTGTCGTTCCTGTTTACCTTGGTTGCGTTGGTGGCGTTGCTTATCGTCCTTCTCCGGTTCTAGAATTGGCCGGGTTCGCCTCCGGTCGAACTTATAAAAGTCAGTTCACCAATGTTTTCTCATGACGCAGTATAGCGGGTTCAAGAAGCAGTTCGTTCTCCATGTTTCTCCGACCCAAGAAGAGATACTTTCCCTACTGATTGAACGCCACGGTACGGATGAAGAGGGATTGGCCCAGGTGGAGATGTGGGAGTTACTGGATAAGGCTAAGTCCACAGTTTCTGAAGCCGTGGAGTGGCTGGAGAGCAACGACCTAGTGGAGCGAGAGGAGCGGGAAGGCCAGCAGGTTGTGGTCCTGAAGAATCCAGAGCTCTTCCCCGTTAACTCTGATTAGCTGATTCCATGTTGTTCACTTCGCTTATATGGGTGATTGCATCTTCACAGAGGTTCGATGCTATTTGAAGATGTACTCTCACCCCGTAGGAGAGGCTCTCATCCCACTCATCGGATACGATCTCCGATTCAATCGCCTTCTCGAATGACTTCTGAGTGCTTCCGAATGCAGGAGCCATCTCTTCTACCAAGTTTTCAAGCGATTCAGCCTCGGAGAACTTTTCAGCAAATTGCGAGCCAAAAAGCCGAGGCCCTGTCTCCATTTCGTTGAATAAGTTCTGCATGATCGGGGAGTATTCAGTAGATTCGTCGACTGCCTCTCCCATATCCAGATCTTCAGCGCCGGAGTACTCTCGTTGACCCATCTCAAATATCTCGTCAAGAGCCTCCATCGTAGACTGCTCTTCAGTTGACTCGGTAACAGCAGACATCTTTCTGAACACCATCGACAAACTCTGCACCTGTTCTACAGCCGTTTGATCCACTCGGTCAGGATACGGGTTTACGTGTTCATTCAGTTTCTGGGAGATCTTATACGACTCTTCTGAGATATCGCCGTAGTTCAAGTTGGATCTCTTCCGGGCGCTCAGGCAGATGCCGTGGCCCCGGCTGATCAGGGTGATTGCCTCTTCGTACCATTCGTCGACAGATTGAACCCTCTCTCTTCTCTTTCGCCGTACATAGCTGAATATTTGGCTGCCACCGGCACCAGCTAATGCAGCCAGTATCTCAGTCCACATTTATTGAAATGTGAATACCAGATGCCATAATTTCTCTGCCCAGGTAGTCACTATCGTTTATATTTCTCCTTCCCTCGTTTTGTTCTATCTCCCGGCGAGGTGACTGAGTTACCAATGGATGAGGGACCTGTAGATGATGTTCTGGAGGAGTTGGAGGAAAGCCACAGGGACAGGGTTGAGGACCGGAAAGACGTTGTCGAAGACGTTCTCGGCCACAGAGAGAGCATCTATGACGAAGTGACAGAGGAGCTTGACGAGGAGATTGAGAGGCAGAAGTCATTGTTGGAGAGCGCGGCGAACTCTCCCGACGATGAAAGAGAGGCCAGGATACGGGGACGCCTCGAAGAGTTGTACCGTGAACGCCGGGAGGAACTCCGTGCGTATTGGCGTGACCGAGAGTCTTGGGTGGAGGAAAAGATGGAGTTGGAAGAGGAGGTGGCTCAGATCGAGGAGTTTGAGGAGTTCTTTGAGCCGTAAGCTACCAGCAGAGGGTACGGCGTACAGGTCGTTCTACAAGGACGCTTCCCCGGTGTTTTATGCCCGGAGAAGTCTTATCCGTAAAACAGGTAGAGACGATCTGTCTACCCCTAATCGCGGGAGGGCAGCCGGACATCGAATCAAGTCTTCACCAAGGCCGTGACCTACCCCGGAAATTCCCTGTCGTTGGGGCTCGGGCGAAGTTTCGTCCTTGGTAAGGACGAGAGCCCGGGTTCAAATCCCGGCCTAGGCTTCACCTTCTTTCACGCTTCGCGGTCGTATCGCGTCCGCCACGCGACAACGGTGAATCGGTCCCCCAGACGCGAGAACCACTCAGCCCAACGTCCATCTCTGCCGACATACGACGATCCTGTCTGGACAGATTTATGTACTCTCTCGATAATACCACGGTATGCCTGACGGAGCACTATCCGAAGACGATACAGCACGCAACAGGGCAGCAACCGATACCGAGCGGACGCTCGTCGTCGGACAGGAACGCCCGATCAGAATCAGCACCGGACACCGGATTCGACATCACTCGGGGAAGTGCTCACGCCCCCACGGACACAACTACGAGTTCGTCGTCGAGGTCACCGGCGAACTCACAGAACAGGGCTGGGTTGTGGACAAAGGTAATATTACTACAGTATTATACGAGTGGGACCACCGCTTCCTGCTGGAACGGGGCGATCCGCTGATCGACGCCTTCGAACAGAGCGGCGACGGTGACGCCGTCGTCGTCCTGGAACAGCCACCGACAGCCGAGGTTATGAGTCTCAAACTGGAGGAAAAGATGCTCGAAGCGTTCCCGAATACCGTCTCTGACGTCTCAGTACAAGTCTGTGAGACGAACGAGCTCTGTGCATCCTACTGATGCCTGTCAACGCCGACAGCGACACCTTCGAGGCTGATCGCCCCGGCGAGTCCGACACCGCGTTGCCGATCAACGAACTGTTCTATTCTCTGCAGGGCGAGGGAAAGCTCTCGGGCGTCCCGACGGTGTTCGTCCGCACCAGCGGCTGCAATCTGCGCTGCTGGTTCTGTGATTCCTATCACACCTCCTGGGAACCCACCCACGCCTGGATGGACCTTGAGGACGTCCTCGACGAGATCGCGAACTTTGACGCCGAGCATGTCGTTCTGACCGGCGGCGAGCCGATGATCCACGACGAGGCAGTCGAGTTGTTGAACCGACTCGGCGACCGTGGCTACCATACGACTGTCGAGACCAACGGCACGATCTACCGCGACGCTCATATCGATCTCGCGAGTATCAGCCCGAAACTCCAGAGCAGCACTCCGACTGCTGATCGCGACCCCCAAGGCGAGGGCGAGTGGGCCGACCGACACGAGCAACAGCGGATCGATATCGACGCGCTCGCGGCGTTGGTCGACGGGTATCCGAGCCAGCTCAAGTTCGTCGTGACCGACCGGGAGGATATGGCCGAGATCGAAACCCTCCTCTCGCGGATCCGCGATGCGACGGCGAGCGCGGTCCCCGCTGAGGACGTGTTGCTGATGCCCGAAGGCACGACGCGAGGCGAGCTGGATCGCACGCGAAACGCCGTCGCCGACCTGGCGATGGAGTACGGCTATCGCTACACGCCGCGGCTCCACGTCGATCTGTGGAACGACGCACCCGGCACTTGAACTATGAGTGACGACACCCAACTCGACGACCGTCCGACGGACGAATCGCTGCCCGTACAGACCGACCCCGCTCCCGGGATCGACCACGAGAAAGCCCAGCGTGGCGTCAAACTCATCCTCGAAGCCATCGGCGAGGATCCGGATCGGCCCGGACTCACCGATACCTGGCAGCGTCGCATCCCCGAGATGCTCGCAACGCTGAGCGAAGGCGACCGACAGGCCGCCAAACCCACGATGCGGACCTTCGAGGCGACCAGTCAGGGACTCGTCGTGAAAACCGGTATTCCTGTTTACAGCCTCTGTGAGCATCATATGCTCCCGTACCACGGGACCGCTCACATCGCCTACCGGCCGGACGGCGACGTGGTCGGGCTCTCGAAGCTGATCCGGTACGTGCGCTGGCAGTCCCGACGCCTGACGATGCAGGAAGAATTGACACAGGATATCGCTCACGGGCTGGCAGAGGAACTCGGCGCGGAAGCCGTCTTGGTGGAGATCTCGGCGACGCATATGTGCGAGGCGATGCGGGGCATCGAGACGGAGACGACCACCACGACCCGGGCGACCGTCGGTCAGCCGACCAGCGACGAGCGCCAACGCTTCCAGGACGCGATCGCGCGGACGGACGGTGAGACGCGATGACCGAACACGACCGCGCTGTCGTTCTGGTCTCCGGCGGGATGGACAGCGCGACGGCCGTCTACGAGGCCATCGATCGGGGCTATGAGCCGCACTTCCTGCACACCTCCTACGGCCAAAACACCGAATCCAAGGAACTCGAATCCGCACGGGCTCTCGCCGACGAAGTCGATGCCGCTGACTTCCTGCACGTCGAGACGGAGCATCTCGCGGCGATCGGCGCCTCTAGCCTCACCGACGACGAGATGGACGTCGAAGACGCCGATCTCGATAGTGAGGAGATCCCCAGTTCCTACGTCCCGTTCCGGAACGCCAACCTCCTGGCCATGGCCGTCTCGTATGCGGAGGCCAACGACTGTTCGGCTATCTTCATCGGCGCTCACAGCGAGGACTTCTCGGGGTATCCCGACTGTCGACCTGACTTCTTCGAGGCGTTCCAGCGGGTGATCGACGTCGGCACGAAACCCGCGACGAATATCGATCTCGTCGCGCCGTTCGTCGAGTGGTCGAAGACCGACATCGCCGAGCGGGGACTCGAGCTGGGCGTCCCATACGAGCACACCTGGAGCTGCTATCAGGACGGGTCGCCGGCCTGTGGCACCTGTGACGCGTGTGCGTTCCGACTGCAGGCGTTCCAGAATCTCGGTGAACGCGATCCGATCGAATACGCCGAGCGCCCAGACTATACCGACGACTGAGAGTGGCCCGCCGGCTACCGGCCCTGGGTCAACCGGAACCCGATCTGCTGGGGCAGCCCGGCCTCGACGACTTCATGGATCACGGCGCTGGTGTCGTACTCGACCCGCCGTTGCTCGACCGTCCACTCGTCCGGGTCGACGATGCTGTAGGCGGCCCGGTGGTCGCTGTCGCGGGGCTGACCGACGCTCCCGGGGTTGAGGACGATCCCGTCGTCGTAGATCTCGTGGTGCTGGACGTGGGTGTGTCCCATAATCAGGACGTCTTCGTCGTCGAGCAGGTCGGGGCTGAACTCCGAGGGCTGCGTGTAGTGATCCGGATCGTCCGGGTGGCCGTGGACGAGCTTCACGCGCCCATCGAACAATGTCCGCTCGGTCGGCAACGCCGCTAGCCACTCGATCTGCTCGTCGGTCAACTGCTCGCGGGCGTACTCGACGCCTGCGGCGGCCATATCGTTGAATCCCGGATACTGGCCAGTGACGACTGCCCGGTCGTGGTTCCCTTCGATCGTCGTCACATCGGCGTCCCGAATAGTATCGAGACACTCCCCCGGCCAGGGATTGTATCCGACCACGTCGCCCGCACAGACGAGTTTGTCGACGTCGGGCATATCCTCTAGGACCGCGTCCAGAGCGACGATGTTTCCGTGTACGTCCGAGATGACCCCGATCTCCATGTTCTCGTCTCGTATCGGGTCGGACTTAGTACGCCCGTTCTCCCCGCGGTCGTCGCTCCGAAGACGAGCGTAACCACGCCGTTCTCCGAGTTCACGGGCGCTATCCGAACCGCATCGCTTTTCACAGTCGTGTTAGTATGCTTGTAACAACAGATGGGTCGACAGTCGAGTACGGACGACAACGGGGTGTGATCCTATGGACGAAGAAGACGCCGTCGAGGCACTCACGCGACTGGGATTGACGACATACGAGGCGCGCGTGTTCGTCGCGCTCCAGCAACTCGGGACGGGGTCCGCGAGCGATATCGCCGAGATCACGGCCGTTCCGCGCTCGCAGGTATACGGCGCGGCCGAGGACCTGCAGTCCCGTGGGTTGCTCGACGTCCAGCAGACGCGGCCGACGGTGTATCGGCCCGTCTCCCCCCAAGAGGCGGAACGCCGGCTGCTCTCCCAGCTAGAGTCGGTCGGACAGGACGCCTTCGCGTATCTGGAAAACGTCCGCGGCAGTGCCGACAACGACGAAGAGCGAAGCGAGGCGATCTGGACGGTTCGGGGCCAGCCCAGCGTGCGCGACCGCGTGATCGATCTGATCGGCGACGCAGACGAGCGGGTCGTCTACGGGACTTCCGATCCCGACCTCCTCGAGGAGGAACTCCTGGCGGCGTTGCAGGCGGCCACTGGGGACGGGATCGACGTGACGGTCGTCAGCGACGAGCCGGCGGTCCTCGATGCGGTCCCCGAATCGGTCCAGGCGGTCCGACAGCCGGCGGACGACCAGCCAGAGGCCAGCACGGCGCGCCTGTTACTCGTCGACTCCGACACGCTGTTGATGGGTATCATCTCGGCCGATCTCGGTGACGACGGGGAGATCGCGTTCTGGAGTGCCGGCACGTCTTTCGCGACCGTCCTGTCCGTGCTCGCCGAAGAGATGATCGAATTGGACCGATAGATCCGGTCGTTCACTCCTCGTCTGGCAGGTCGTCCTGCACGCGCTCGCCCGGATACCGCCGCAGGTCGTCGTGGCTCAACGCCGCATAGTAGCGTGATTTCGTCTCTTCGTCGCCGTCGGCCCAGTCGCTGCCCATGTACGCCAGCACGTCCGTGTCCGAAAGCGACAGCACGCGTCCGTCGAGTCCGCCGCGGGTGACGTGGGCGGTCTCGACTTCGGCGAAATAGTAGGTGCAGTTCTCGAAGGTGAACGAATCCAGTACCGAACACTCGATGTTGCCGACTGCGTCTGCGAGCAGCGGCACGTCCACGTGTTTCCCGGGCACGGTTTCGACGTCGAGATAGTCGAGTTTGTCGACGTCGCGGCCGCTGACCTGTCCGGCGACCGCC
>Ga0207813_100190_pt1 | contig 45575 bp, 41 predicted proteins | sample A23E3SouthBayCA_2_FD_187730 | JGI IMG/M metagenome (GOLD analysis project Ga0207813, IMG submission 187730) | Aerobic enrichment media microbial communities from Eden Landing Ponds, California, USA - A23 E3 (4) (SPAdes) | ecosystem: Environmental > Aquatic > Marine > Unclassified | place... | reverse complement strand
CGACCACGAGGAGTTGAAAGACGAGTTGAAGACCCATCCAAAATACAAGGGACTGCACAGTCAGTCCAGTCAGCGGGTTCTGGAGGAACTCGCTGAAGCTTTCAACTCGTGGTACTCCAGTGATGATGACCGGGACAATCCGCCCGGCTACCGCAAAGAAAACTACTACGACGACCAAAGCCGTCGCGTCCACGAAGAACATCCCCGTTCGACGGTGACGTGGAAGCAAAACGGCATCCGCCACGACACCAAAAACAACCGCGTTCGCCTGTCAAAAGGCGCGAATCACAAGGAACATCCCCGAGCGTGGGAATACATCCTTGTCGAATACGAGACGCGACCCGGCGTCACGGTTGAAAACCTGCAACAAGTCAGGGCCGTCTACGACCAATCGAAGGAGCGTTGGGAGTTGCACCTCGTCTGTAAAGACGAGATTGCGACGCCCGACGCTCCCGGCAACGAGACGGCAGGCATCGACCTTGGCATCAGCAATTTCGCCGCCGTCGCGTACAGCACCGAAGACGCCGACCTGTACCCCGGCAACCGCCTGAAACAGGACGGCTACTACTTCCCCAAAGAAATCGCCAAATGCGACGACAGCGGTGGCGACAGAGCCATGCACCTTCACAAGAAGTGGTCGGAGCGTCGAACCCACTTCTTCCACAGTCTCGCCAAACACATCGTCCAACGGTGTGTCGAGAAGGGTGTTGGCCGCATCAACGTCGGGGACTTGGAGGGCGTGCGTGAGGACGAGAACGGCGGGTCGAAAAACTGGGGTCGTCACGGCAACCTCGACTTACACGGGTGGGCGTTCGACCGCTTCACCTCGATTCTCGAATACAAGGCGAAAGTTGAGGGCATCAAGGTTGTAGAGGTGTCAGAGCGAGACACGAGTAATACGTGTTGCGTGTGCGGTCGGGAAGACGAGAGTCAGCGTGTTGAGCGTGGCCTGTACGTTTGCAAGGAGTGTACTGCGGCGTTCAACGCTGACGTGAATGGGGCGGAAAACATCCGTCTCAACACCAACGACGAAAGTAACTCCGAGTCTGCATCCAGTTCGGGTATAGATAGGAGTACCGGCTGGTTGGCACAGCCCGGAGTCCACCTGTATGACCTCACCTGCGGATTCCAACCGCAGGCAGAGGTGGTAGACTCCAAACCTTAATATCCCAACTGCGGTCGGGATTCCTCCGCCTTCAGGCGGAGGAGGATGTCAAGGAGACTAAAATACGTGAGATGCCACCGAAATAGACAGTGTTCTCCCTACCGAAAGCAAGCAATCCTGATAGACATTCTTTGCGTTCAGAGCGATAGTCAAGCAGTTACCTTGGGGTCAGGTACGCTTCGGCCGTCTCGGTCACGACGGTGATCTCCCTGGGGGAGAGTCATTGACGCCCCTCTACTCGTGTCGGATTCTGCTAATGTGTGATTCGTTCGAGTCGGGATGGTGTAGCAATAGTGCTAATCGCAGGACAGAGGCCGATTTTCAATTTCGTTTGAATCGTAATGCCCTGTGACATTGGTCAATTCCAGCACTGGTCACAGGCAAAATCGCACGGAGGAAGGGGAACGGAGTGCTCCGGCAGGGATTCGAACCCTGGTCATTGCCGTGAGAGGGCAATATGATTGGCCGGACTACACCACCAGAGCACGCACTCGTTCGTAGCGGGGTGTAAAGTATAACCGTTGCGCTTTCGGTCGGTATCGGGAGCGGGTCACACACCGTCGTCTTCGAACGGCGACCCGGCAGCCTCCGGTTCGTTACCACTGAGACTGATGATGTTCTCGCGGCCCACACGGAGCTTGCTGATCTCGTCGGCGTCGTCCATCTCTGAGAGGACCATACTGACTTTCGACTTCGACCAGCCGGTCTCGTCGACGATACGCGCCTGTTTCATCCGCCCCTCGTTAGCTTCGAGGATGTCGATGACGATTTCGGGGTCCGACTTCGCGGCCCGTTCGGGTTCGGCAGTGGACGTCGCCCCTTCGGATTCGGTTCCGGCGGCCGTGGTTTCGGGATCGACCGGTTCGGCAGTCCCGGGTGCGGACTCGGTCGCCGTACCGCCGTCGGGTTCCGAGGCGCCATCGAGCAGCGACGTCAGGAGTTGTGACCGCCACGCGACGACAACCGCCAGTCCGAGGACGGCCACGAGGACACCAGCCAGGACCATCCCTCCCACGTCACCGGACTGGCCGACGATCGGCGGTGGCTGCCCCTCCACGAGCGGTGTCATATCAGATATCGCACCCCCTTCCCCGACCCAGTCGTACGTCTGGACCATCCAGAGAGACCAACGAACCCATTACGCTAAACATGCCGAGGTCGCTATAAAAACACTGTGCCTCCGCGCAATCGCGTCTCTCTCGACTGGCAGATTCGAACGTCTGAGCGGCCCAGAGACGCCGGTTGACGTCCGGACTCGGACCCGTTCCGTCGGCTACCCCAGCCCGAACGTCGGGATGGGTGTGGCCCCGACGATACCGAGAAGTTCGAGGACCGCGAGCAGGAACGTCGTCGCGACGAGCGATACGGCGGCCGGGTCGAAGTGTGTGTCGCCGTGAGCATACCAGATGCGCTGGGCGAGTTCGCCACAGAGGCTTCCGAGGACACCGAAGCAGGTGCCGACCAGAAGGGCGATGGCTGGCCCGGTCGACGGGAGCGACAGCGCCGCGACGCTCGCGGGGAGCGCGATGTGGTGTGTAACGGGTACGCGGTCGAGTGAGAACGGGAGGGCCGGGGTTTCGACGGGGGTCCGGTCGGCTCCGAGCGTGTGAGCGAGGAGGACTGCCGTCGCGAGACCGAAAGCGAGATACTGACTCCCGGTGAGAAGGGCGAGGCCCGCAGCGAAGATGCCCGCAACGGCACCAAGCGCCGTGGCGGTCGACCACTGCCAGTAGTGTGGGAGCCACGGCTCGACGACGTAGCGGTGAGTGCCGTCGTCGGGGCTGCCATCGAGGCCGGTACGCCGCAGTCCGCGCCGGAACGGCGACATATCGAGGCGGTCGCGGTCGGCCCGACCGAGCAGGGGATAGCCGAACGCCACGCGGTGACAGGCCGCCGAGACGACGACGCTGGCCCAGATCGGGGACCACGGTAAGCCCAGACCCCCGGAGACCGTAGCCAGCGCGTGTCCGAGTATGCCGAAGACGCCGCCGACGGCGAGGACGTCGGGACGCAGTTCCGGGGGCGTAGCGATATGTTTCGCGGGGTGGTACTCGGACTCGCCGTCCAGATACCCCTTGCGGCCAGCGTACGCCGCGGCGGCGACGCCGCCTGCAAACGCGACGTGCGGACCCAGTAACGGCCCGAAGCCGACGAACTCGGCGATGGATGACCCACCCCCCGTAGACACTGCTGGGCCGCTCACGCCATCGGACGGACCGAGAGACGCCGCGAGTTCGCCGACCGTGAGGGCGACTCCGGAGAGAGCGAGCGCCGGGAGCGCGCCGATCGCGGCGCCGATCACGCCGCCCGCGAGCGCAGCCACCGCCGCGTCGAGGGCCGCGATCCCGCTACTCACGACCATCGATCGGCCCCACCCCTGGGAGTGTCGATCACCGACAGAGCACTGTCAGTGTGGTCCCTCATTCTGCCTACCGGGTGGCACCGATACCGAGAATAAAACAGTGACGGAGCAGTCATACGGATTATCGTAGATCATTTCCGGATAACGCCAACCTCGGGGTTGGCGCGTCCCGGTAAATCGCTACAGGAAACCGTATCAGGGGAGCGACAGCGTCCGGCCGACAGTCGCCGCGGGTGAGCCCCCGGGGACAGCGACCGCACCGATCATCCCGGCGGCGAGTCCGTCCGGGACCGGACCGGCCACCGACTCGCTCGACGACGTCTCGTTGGTCCCACCGTCGGTCGACCCGTCTGCGGTCGTCCCGTTATCGGCCGTTCCGTTGTCGGCCGTCTGGTTGACGAAATCGGGCGTCTGCGCGTCCAGAGACACCTCGACTGGCGAATCGTCCTCGCCAACGACCTGGCTCTCCGTGACGTTCACCTGGTCACGGTACTGCAGGAGCGATCCGTTCTGGATCGTCGCCCCGCCGGTGAACGTGTACGGACCGGTCGCGCGGACGCTCGGTTCGGTGAACCCGTCCTCGGCCGTCAACTCCTCGTATCCGGCCGTCGAGTACGGCAGCGTCATCGTGAACTCGCCGTCAGGGCCGGTCTGGGCGCGCTGGCGGTAAGTGAACGTGCTGTTCTGTGAGGGCATCTCCATCGCGACCGATGCGGTCACCGTCCGGTTCGGTGGTCCTTCACCCTCCACGGTGGCGCCGGGGACTCGCTCGAAGGTCTTCACCCAGGCCGAGTTGTGCCGTTCCATCGCACCGAGGACCTGCTGTGCTCCCATCGGAGTGATCCGCCCCGGTTGTCCCAGGACCGCGCCAGCGTACTTCCGGGTCACCAGCCGTCGGTACCTGATATCGTCGAGCGCCGTCGAGTTCGTGGTGTCGACGAGCCTGTAGTGTTCGAGTGCCGGGACCGGTTCGCTCGGGAAGGGACCGAAGCCGCCGACCTGCGAAGTGGGTTCCCCGGTGATCGGCGAGATAGTGTCGTTGGCGACGAAATCACGGGCAGCAGTCATGTTCTGGAACTGCTGGACGCCGTTAGAGATGGGGAGCTGTCGTCCGTTCACCTCGCGGAACTCCCAGTCCAGAACGATCGGCGTCGGACTGACGGCACTCCCGTGGAACCGGTAGAGCCGGACAGCGGTGGAGTTGTAGTAGCGCTGTTTCTGCCGGAAGAACCGCCGGTACTGGACCCCGCTCTGCTGTCCCGTCTGGTAGTAGATCCGCTGATAGTAGTCGCTCTGTGAGATGTTCCCCGCGGAGTAGAACTGGAACGGAGCGAAGTACTTGCCGCCGGTGTTGATCCGACGGGTCCCCGTCGTGAACTGCGTCGTCGTCTGGATCATCTTCCAGTCGACCATCACGTACCGGGTCTCGGTCCCCTCACCGTCGGAGAGGACCTCGAGTGCCTCGTTGGCCTGTGTCTCGTTGGTCGACAGCAGGAAGTTCGCGGCTCGGTCGGCGTTCTGCTGGAAGGGGTTCGCGACCGGGATCCGCTCGCCCATCGCGGTTATGTGGTGGCCGTAGTCCCACCAGGAGAGGACGCCGTAGGACCCGTCGGCGTACTCGTAGTCGTCGGTCCGCTGGTAGGTGTCGTACAGTTCCATCTCGTTGCCCGCACCCCCGAGGTTGCCCTCCTCGGGCGTCCCGTCGTCCATCCAGTCGAAGGCCTGCCCCCAGGACTGTGGCGTCTGTCCGGGCGCCGCCGCCGTCTCTGACATCGCCGCGGACGCGGGGTAGACCAGCGGCGCGAACACCAGCAGGAACACGGCCACGATGGTCAGCACCTGATAGGTCTCGATATCGGAGCCAGCACTGGAGAGGTCGGCGTACTCGCCGACGAGTCCGACGGCGTAGCCCGTCAGTGCCGCCAGCGGGACGACCAGATAGTAGTCGAAGCGTCGTTGCGTGAACGCCGCCGCGAGCATGAACGCACCCCAGACCAGCAGCAGCGTCAGTTCGGGGCGGGGCCGGTCGTAGACGTGTCGGGCGAGCACGTACACCGCCCCGACGGCAGCGACCGCGAGCGCGAATCCGTATCTGCTGAACGCCTGATCGAGCGTCATCGGCTGTGCCTCGCCGACAGTCGCCGCCGTCTCCGTCCGCCCGAACCCGACGACTCGTGTGACCTGGGTGACGAAGAAGTCGAAGACGTCGGGTACCAGGAGCGCACTCAGCCCGGCGATGACGGCGATGATCCCGACGATCGCCGCCGGATAGAACCCCTGTGCGATATCACGGGTGTCCCACTCGCGGGCGAACCAGGCCATGAACACACAGCCAGCGGCCACGACCAGCGCGAGCATCGGCTGGACGACGTTGAAGCTCGTCGCACTGATCTCGACCGCTTCGATCACGGCGAGGGTCAGCACCGCCGTGGTGAGCATCGAGATAGCGCCCGTGATCGCGACGGGTTCCGGACTCTCGCCGTGGGCGTACGCGGAACTGAGTTCGACGGCGTAGAACACACCCAGCACGCCGATGAGGAAGACCCCGGGCGGCCACGTCCAGATGTAGAGTGCGGTCGCGACACCGGCCAGGACGGCCCACCCGACGGGCCGTCTGAGGGACGCGATGTCGCGTTCGGCGAACAGTTCGTACACCGGTTTCTCGTCGCGTGCGACGGAGATCGCGACCATCGTCGTCAGGACGGCGGTCGCCTGGAACAGCGTCTCCGCGACGTGGTGGTCGGCGAAACCGACCGTACTCCGGGAGACGAACTCGCTGCCGGACAGCGCGAGGATCCCGACGGCGACGACCCCACCGAACCGGCCGCTAGCGCGCTTGCCGATGTAGTAGGTAGGGAGGGCGACGAGCGTCCCGAAGACGACGGGCGCAAACAGGAGGACCATCCGGACCGTGTGGTCACTCGGGTCTCCGAGGCCGACGATCAGGGCTGCCGCCGCCACGAGCTGGTCGAAGATGGTCCCGAACTGCGAGGAGTGGGCGCCCTGAGGGAACCCCGTCCAGGGATCGAACGGGCTCGTCGCTGGCCAGTGTCGGACCGTGTACGACACCATCCGGTAGTGGTACCACGGGTCGTTGCCCGGGAACAGTACCGTACCGTCGACGACGAAGTTCCGCCAGTCTCGAACGCGACTCCACAGCATGAACCCGAGGAGGACGACGAGCGTCGGGACGTAGTAGTAATCCCCGACGAACGCCATCACGTCACCGGGTTCGTCGATGTTCTTGATCTGGCCCCGCCATTGACTCATTACCGGAGCAACTGCCATCGCGCGCATAAGCCTTTTGACCTCTGTCTGACCGGTGAATGAAACGCCGGTCGGTCCCCGTGTTGGGCCGCTAGCGGCACCGTAGCCCCTCGACCAGGCAGGCACCGAGCCGCCGTCGCGGACGGAAACCTCTATTCGGAAGGGCCGTCCTACCCCCTGTATGCGCGTCTCGGTCGTCCTCTGTGCGCACACGCTGGACCGCTACGACGCAGTCGTCGACGCGGCCGAGAGCGTCCTCGCACAGACCCACGACGACGTCGAACTGGTCTTCGTCAGCGACGGCGACCGGGCGGTCTACGAGCAGTTCGACCACGATTACGGCGACCGTGAGGACGTGACCGTCCACTACCAGGAACAGAACAGCGGCCTGCTCGTCAGCCGCAACACCGGCGCCGAACTCGCGACCGGCGACGTGGTGGCGTTCATCGACGACGACGCGGTCGCCCATCCCGAGTGGGTCGAACGGCTCGTCGAGGTCTACGAGGAACAGGGCGTCGTCGCCGCTGGCGGGAGGATGACCGCGCAGTGGGTCGCCGGGAAACCGGCGTTTCTCCCCGAGGAGTTCTACTGGCTGGTCGGGGTCACTCACCGGGGGTACGCCGACGGCCCGGGCGAGGTCCGCAACACCTTCGGCTCGAACATCTCCTTTCGCCGCGAGGCGTTCCTCGACCTCGGCGGGTTCGACGACGACATCGTCGGGCGCAAGGGCGACAAAAACCTCCAGGGCGGCGAGACGGAACTCTGTGCGCGACTCCGCGAGGCGTACGGCAGCGGCGTCTACTACGCGCCGGAAGCGAGAGTAGCACACAAGGTGTTCGACTACCGCACCGAACCCCGGTGGCTGCTGGATCGCGCGTTCTGGCAGGGCTACTCCAAGCGCGCGATGGAGACGCTCGTACCGGACTCGACCGGCGAGGAATCGGCGTTTCTCGGCCGACTGCTCGGCGAGTTTCTCCCCGGACGCGTCCGCGGACTGGTCGTCGACCCTGACTACTCGAAGGCCGCACAACTGGTCTGGCTCGTTCTCCTGACCGGCGTCGTCGGCCTCGGTTACCTCTACGGGATCCTCAGGTGGGGCTGAACCGCCTGCTACAGGCCTGCACCCCCCGCGCCGTCCGGCACCGTTAAGCCGTCGCCAGCGGCACGCCCCAGTGATGGCCGAGTTGCCCGACGTCTGCGTCGTCACACACCCGCTCGCGGCCGCCGGTGAGAACGCCACCCGGAGCCTGCTCGACGTCCTGTCGGCGATCACCGGCGTCGCCCTCGTGACCGCCGATCTCCCCGCGGATTCGGAGATCCGCGACCGCCACGAACTCGTCGAACTCACGCGGAAGGGCGCTGGCGACTCGGTGATCGTCGCGGCCGCGCGATTCCTCCTGAACCAGCTCCGAATGTGTCGCGTCCTCGCAGGCCGCGAGGAGTCGGTCGTGCTGTTCTACGGCGCCACCTCGTACCTGCTCCCGATCCTGTTCGCGCGGGCTATCGGCAAGACGGTCCACGTCGAACCACGCGGCGACGTACCCCTGACGCTGCGCATCCAGTGGGGGCAGACGCTCCCCGAGCCGGTCGCAGCCGCGCTCGCGGGCCTCGTCCGCGCACTCGAACGCGCTGGCTTCGCGGCCGCACACGGCGTCGTCACGTACACGCCAGGGATGGCCCGACAACTGGACCTCGATCCCGACGCCGACGGTGTCTACCCGACCGGCGCGCGCTACGTCCGGACCGACGAGTTCGACGTTCGGATCCCCTACGGACAGCGGGACCGCCGCGTCGGCTTCCTCGGCCGTCTCGACGAGGAGAAGAACGTCCGTGAACTCGCGGCGGTCGCCAAGCGCCTCCCGTCGGACGTCACCTTCTCGTTTATCGGCGACGGCGACCTCCGTGAGTGGCTGGAGGCGGAACTCGCCGACGAGATCGCGGCGGGCCGCGTCGAGATGCGCGGCTGGGTCGACCACGACGAGGTGCCCGCCGAACTCAACCGACTACGCCTCGTGGTGCTCCCCTCGGAACCGACCGAGGGCCTGCCGACGAGCATCCTCGAAGCGCTGGCATGTGGGACGCCGGTCTACGCCACGCCCGTCTCGGGAGTCCCGGACGTCGTCCGTCCCGGCGAGACCGGCTTTCTGATGGAGAGCGCCGCCCCCGCGGATATCGAGTCGGAGCTACTCGCGATCCTCGACCGCGAGGATCTGCCCGAGATCAGCCGGGCTGGCCGTGACCTGATCGAGTCCGAGTACAGTTTCACCGCCGCACAGGAGCGGTATCGCGCGATCCTCCGGGCGGTCGCGTGACCGCTGTCGCGCGATCGGTTCGGGAGCGTTCGTGCAGTCGGCCGGGATGTCGCGCTCACTCGATGCCGTCGGCGACGGGCCTGCTCTCGGAGGCTTGGGTCGTGACCCGCGGGCTGTAGAGGGTGACCGGATCGCTTCCGGGGTCGTCGAAGCCGTTGGCAGCGAAGAGGTCGTTCTCCCGAGTCACCACGTCGGCCTCGTAGAGCGGCCAGGGTTCGTGATCGACGCGGGCGTAGCGCAACTCGCCGTCGGGAGCCTCGGTGAAATAGCGGGCGCGGGCGGTGAGGAACTGTTCGAGCGACCCGCCGTCGGCGTGGAACTGCCGACCGGTCGGTCGGTAGGTGGCGTCGTACCGGCAGGCGCGGGCGCCTGGATGGCGGCGCCGACTCCGGAAGGTCACTTCGCGGCCGTCGACGGCCATGTCGATGTCGGCGAGGAAGTACGGGAGGTGATGGAACAGTCGGGCGGCCGAGACACCCAGCACGCCATCCGCGTCGAGGCTGAAAAAGTAGACGCCCGACGCGCCCTCGCAGGTGACGTACGTCCGGAGGTTCAGTTCGGGGAGCCGGAATCCGGTGGCAGCCGGAAGTCCGCGGGGTCGCACCTCGACGTTCGTGAACGGCACGACCGAGAGCCAGGCGTCGCCGTCGTAGGTGTCGACGCTCAGCGCGTCGGGCAGGTGCGCGTCGACCACGTCGGGGTCGACCGCCCAGTTCGCGAACAGGACGTGGCGCCACCCCATCGTGACGGGCAGGTCCAGTGCCGAGAGCATAGTGGCACTTGGGCCCGAGCGCCCTTCAACGGTCGGACGCGATCCGGCGGCTACGCGGCCGTCCCCGGGTTCAGAACCCGAATATCGGGACGAACCGGAAGGTCAGATACGCGCCCGCCGTCGCGATGGCCGGGACGACGTTTTGCATCAAGACGACGCGAGCGGTCGTCGCGGGGTTGAACAGGTCCGCGGCCCGCGGGATGTCGTCGGGATCCTCCTCGCCGATGGGCGGCAGTTCCTCGCCCTCCTCGTCGGCCGAGAGCGCGTCGACGCTGACCGGCGGCGCGTCCCCGGATGTGACCGCCTCCGGGACCGTCATCGGCCGCGTCGCACGCCCCCACCCGAGGCCGACGATCGACATCGTCGCGATGATGACGAAACTCGCGGGGATACCGATGGCCGAGAGGAAGACCACGAGCGTCGAACTGACCGACGCGACGACGATAGCGGCCGTCAGCGGCAGTTCGGTGATGTCGCTCCCCATCGTCTCCAGGGTGCGCCGCGCGATGGTGAACGCGCCGATGGTGACCGCGATCCCGCCGAGGATGATCGCCGGGTCCATCGCGAGTTCGCCGCTACCCACCAGCGGCGCGACGGCGTTGGCGATGTTCGAGGTGCCCGAACTGAACGCCATCAGACACCCGATAGCGATGACCGTGACCGTCCCGATCAGTTCCCGCCGGTTCGTCGTCTCGTGAACCCCCGGGATCGGGAGCAGGCCCGAGCGGTCGAAATCCAACAGTGGTCCCTCGCTCCGCTCCATCGCGACGCGCTTGTTGAGTCGCGCGTAGAAGTACCGGCCCAGGATCAGCGACACCCAGAAGCCGATGATCGGCGAGACGACCCACCAGGTGACGATCTCGCCCATGACCGCGAGGTCGAGGACGCCACCGGCGAGACCCAGCCCGGCGATGGCTCCGACCGCCGTCATCGACGTCGACGCCGGGACGCCGAAGACGTTCCCGACAAGCAGCGCGATACCGATGAAAAAGAGGACCGCGATAGACGATTCGAGCGTGAACACGCCCGTATCGACGACCAGTTCCGAGCCGAGTTTCGTCACGACGTTCCGACCGATGGTCCACGCGCCGATGAAGAAGAACACGCCCATCAACGCCGCGGCCGCGGTCTTGGAGATGGCGTCGGCGCCGACCGCCGGGCCGAAGGCCGGTCCGGTCGTCGATCCGCCGATGTTGTACGCGACGAACATCGACACGAGGACGCCGACGACGAGCAGTGCTTCCACCATCAGTGGCCACCACCGGTCGCCGCGTCGTCATCTTTGTCCGCACTGTCGCTTTCGCCTGCACTGTCACCCTCGTCCGTATCTTCGTCCCCGTCCGTCCCGTCCGTGTCTTCGCTCCCGTCGCCCGACTCTGTCTCCATCTGTTCCTCGACTTTCTCTTCGACGGTCTCACCGACTTTCTCTTCGACAGTCTCTCCCACCTTCTCCTCGACGGTCTCACCGACTTTCTCCTCGACAGTTTCTCCCACCTTCTCCTCGACGGTTTCGCCGACTTTCTCTTCGACAGTTTCGCCGACCGTCTCCTCGACAGTCTCTTCGACAGTTTCGCTGACGGTTTCTTCGACAGTTTCGCCGACCGTCTCCTCGACGGTTTCACCCACCTTCTCTTCGACCGTCTCCTCGACGGATTCGCCGACGGCTTTCTCGACAGTTTCGCCCACTTTCTCGTCTACGGATTCGCCGACGGCTTTCTGGACGGTCTCTTCGACAGTCTCGCCGACCTTCTCCTCGACGGTCTGTTCCATCGTCTCACCCACGGCCTCCTCGACGGACTCGTCGACCGTGTCGTCGACGGTCTCCTCGACGGTCTCCTTGACCGCGCGGGTCATCCAGTCCGGGTCGAACCGGGCCATCTTCCAGACGACGTGGATGACGTACGAGATGAGCACCCCGAACCCGAAGGCCAGTCCTACCGCGTTCCCGGCCACGACGATCAGACCGACTGAAGTGGCGATCAAGAGACCGTACGCGAGGTCGACGATCGAATCGACGCGGTCAGGATGCATCGGTCACCACACCCGTCGTTGTCCCCGGTCGACGTCCCAGTTCACCGACTGCATATGCGAGAGAACACACGTGTACGTTTTAAAACAGGGTCGGAGTTGAAAAACCTTGGCTAGCGCCGCCGCACCGGTCCGCGACTGGCCGGTCCAGCACGGGCTCGTACTGACTACTGTCGCGATGCGCCGGGACGCGCCGACTCTGGTGTCGTCACGATCCGGGAACGACCTGCGACGATCACTCCATATATCCCAGTTGCTTGAGGCGGTCGGTCACCTCGTCGCCGTCATCGGATTCACGGCCACCGTCGCGGACGATCGGGTCCTGTGTGCCCACGTCGGGATCGTCGGCGAACACGTCGAGCACCTCGCCGTCCACGTCCGACGGGACGTCGACGCCGTAGCTCGCGAGGACCGTCGGCGCGATGTCGCGGATGTCGATCTCGCCGATATCTCCCCGGGTACGGATGTCCGGGCCCGAGGCGACGAAGATGCCGGTCGGCGTGTTCTCGGCGGCCCAGCGATCCGGTTCCGCCTGGACGACGCCGCCGCCCATCCCGTCGTTGACGTGGACGCCGGGCCGCTGATCGAGGACGATATCGGGCCCGATATCCAGGTACGGCCCGCTGTAGACCTCCGCGGCGGGATAGACGCCCTCGAACAGCGGCCGACCCGCTTCGTCGGTGACCGCTTCGAGGTCGGCGATCAACTGCTCGCGGACGCGCTCTGTGTCGAACGCGGGGTTGAGGTAGACCGGCCCCTGACCGCTGGCCAGCGCCTTCGTCTCGTCGACGACGATCTGGTCCATCTTGCGCTCGCGCTTGGCGCCAGCGCTCTGGGGGATCAGTTGCTGGATCGACTCGGGGACCGTCGCGGCCAGCAGGTCGACGACGCCGAGGCGCTTGGCCACGCCAAGCGCCCGCTCCCGGGTGAGGCCGACGCGGTTGAAGTACGCGTCCAGGCTCTCGGTTCGGGCCTGGTAGCCGTTCTCGGCGAGCCACTCGTTGATGTAGAACTCCGTCGTGGTGGCGGCCGCGCCGTGGTCGGACATGATCACGAGGTTCGTGTCCGGCAGGTCGGCCAGTTCGCCCAGCCACTCGTCGACGAGTTCCCAGGCCCGGCGGGTGGGTTCGTCGTCCCAGAAGAAGTGGTGCAGGACGTTCAGGTAGAACAGCGTGACGTGGGTGAAGTCCATCCCTTCCTCGACGAAGAGGTCACGGGCGACTTCGAGACGGAGGTCCAGCAGGCGGAGTATCTCCTCGACTTCGGCGCCGCGCTCGTCGTTCGAGGAGAGCAGCGGATCGGGATGAACACTGTAGTCGTAGCGCTCGACGAGTTCGGCCTCGAAGTCGGCGGGCGCGGTGTAGCCTGACTCGAGCGATCGGTACTCGCCCTCGACGGCGTCGGGACCGCCCGAGACGACGTAGCCGTCGAGGTCCCGGGGCGGGTACATCGAGGGCATGTTGACGACGGCCGTCGAGTAGCCGTCGGCGTTGAGGTAGTCCCAGAGCTCCGCGGTGCGGTAGTCGTCGCCGCTCATCACGTCGATACGCTCCTCGGCGAGGTCGATCCGCTCCCACCAGTAGACGCCGTGTTTGCCCGGATTCTTCCCCGAGGAGTAACACTTCCAGTTGGGGTAGGTGACCGGCGGGAGACAGCTCCGGCTGGTGGCGTGGGTCCCGCGCTCGCGGAGGGCGGCGAGGTTCGGGAGGCGCCCCTCGTCGATCCAGGGTTCCGCGAGGAGCCAGCTCGCGCCGTCGAGGCCGACGACGAACGTCCGCGTCATTACCTCGAAGGCCGCGAGCGCGAGACAAATGTGTTCCGCTCGTGTTCGCGGAATCGGAGACCGGCCGCCACGCGAGGGGCGGCCCTCATCCGCCGTCGCGGGCCGCGGCGAAGACCGCGCGGAGATCGATCCGGGCGGCGGGGACCCATCCGAGGAGCGCGGGGAGGTACACCCCCAGGGCGCGGTCGAGCAGGATCACCGCGGCGGCCGCCCCCTCGCCGACACCGAGGCTGACGAGGACGAGCGTCGCCGACGCTTCCGCGACGCCGACGCCCCCGGGCGTCAGCGGCAGGACGGTCACGCTGTAGGCGGTCACGAGCGCGACCGGGAGCAGCCACAGCGGGGCGAAACTCTGGCCGAGCGCCCCCAGCAGGAGCCACACCCGGATCCCCGGGACGACCATCAGCGTCCCCGCCCACCCGAGCGCGTACGGGACGACCACCGACGGCCGCGCCGAGCGCCGTCTGAACAGCGCCGCGGACTCGTCGGTGAAGGTGGGGAGCGCCGCGACCAGCCCTGCCAGGCGGGCGCCGACCCGTGGGATCCGGGCGACTGCGCCTTCGAGGCGGCCCAGGAGCGCGCCCGCGGCGTCGAGTCGCCGCCCGGCCGCCAGCACGGTCGCGCCCGCGAACAGGTAGAGGCCGACCGAGAGCGCGACGACCGCCGCCACGCCGCGGGGGAGACGCGTCGCCACCGCGAGCAAGCCGACGAGCGCGACGGTCCCGTACAGCGCGGCGTAGAGGCCGGTGTTGAGGCCAGCGACGGTCACGGCGTCGGTCCACTCCCGGCCCGTGTAGTGGCGAATGACGACCGGCGCGACCGAGTGACCCGACGCCTTCGAGGGCACGACGTGGTTGACGAACTTGATCACGAGGTCGATCCGCGCGGCCGTCGCGAACGCCGTCTCGCGGATCCCAAGCAGCGCGTACCACATCGAGAAGCGCGTCCCGAACTCGACGACCGTCACGGCGATGACGGCCACGACGATAGCGGGATCGATATCCGCGAGGCGAGTGAGCGTCTCGCGCCAGGGGACCTCCCTGGCGACGATCCAGAACGCGCCGAGCGCGACGGCCCACTTCAGTACCCGGAGCGCGAGACCCCGAACGTCGGTCCCGTCGTCGCTCACGGCTCCCCGTCCACCTCCGACGGGTCGTCGGTCGCGGTCGCACCCTGAGTGGCCGCCCGCCCGCTGGCGCTCTCACCGACTGACTCGGCCAGCGTCCGGACCGGGACGAACTCGAACGGTTCGGCGAGGATCCGGCGGACTGCCCGGCGCATATACGACCCGGTGCGGACGTACACGCGCCGCGGGACGCCCGCGACGGCGGGCAGGTCGACCAGTTCCCACGGGTGGACGTACAGCACCGGTGGGACCCCCCGCCGCGCGAGCAGTCGCATCCCCAGGATCGTGTAGCGGACGCCGAAAAACCGGATCCACGTCCCCGTCAGCGGGAGGCGCAGACCGGGCATCACACTGACCGGGACCTCTCCAAGTCCGTCCGGCGCGTCCGGATCGACCGCTGTCGCCGGACTCGGCCGCGTCGTGTCGTGTTCGCCGCCGTACCATCCGGGGATCGATCGGCACGGGACGACGCTCGAATCGTAGGCGTAGCCCGTCTCAGCCAGCGACGCGAAGTGGCCTCCCGCCATATCGAACGACGGCGCCCGGAACCCCGTCACGTCGGTGCCGGTCACGGCTTCGAGGCGGTCGCGCGAGCGAGCGAGTTCGCCCCGCCGCTCGTCGGGGTCGAGTTCCGAGAGGTGTTGGTGAGTGTGCGTGTGAGACCCAACCTCGTGGCCCCCGTCGGCGACCCGGCGGAGCAGATCCGGGCGGTCGTCGGCGATCTCGCCGACCGCGAAGAACGTCCCCGTCGCGTCCGCGTCGCCGAAAGCCACGAGCAGGTCACGGACCCCCTCGACGCCGACGCCTCGCTCGTCGGTCACGCCGCGCGCCCTCCGGTAGGCCGGGAGGTGCGTGAAAAACTCCAGATCGACCGAGAGCGCGGCGGGGACCGACATGGCTCTGCCCGCCGGTTGATCCCCGCCGCACTTATACTGTCGGCAGTCGCGGTCGGGCGTCGACACCGCATCGTCCGGCGCGTCCGACCAGCGCGACCGGCAGATTCAAACCGCCGCCGCGACTGGACCCGCGTAGCAACGCATGCCAGACCCACCCCTGGTGGTCGCACAGGCCGGATCCCTCCCCGGTCTGAGCAACGAGGCGCTGACGGCGCTGTTCGTCCTGCTGGCCGTCGCGGCGCTGGTCTGGGGGTTCGAGCGCTACCGGACGACGTTCGCGAGGGTGGAACTCACGCTGGCCGTCGCCGTCGCCAGCGGACTGCTGGCGGTGGCGTTCGCGCCCGGCCTGTTCGGGACGCTCGCCGCCCTGCTCAATCTCGACAGCCGATTCCTGTTCATCCAGATCCTCGTCGACGCCGCCTTCCTCTTTCTGATCCTCTACCTGGTCGCACAGATCAGCGCGACGCGGACGCTCGTGGGCAATCTCACCCGACAGCTGACCGTCCAGCAGGCCGCCCCCGACGCGACAGACGACGAGCGGACGGTGTACGTGATCGTCCCGGCGTACAACGAGGCCGACACCATCGGCGCCGTCCTCGAATCGCTGCCCGACCGCGTCCTCGACCACGCCGTCAGACCGGTGGTCGTCTCCGACGGCTCGGACGACCGGACGCGCCGCGCCGCCGAGACCTACGACGCCGTCGTCGTCGAACACCCGCTCAATCAGGGACAGGGCGGCGCGCTCAAGACCGGGTTCGAGATCGCGCTGGAGCATAACGCCGACGTGGTCGTGACGATGGACGCCGACGGGCAACACCCCGCCGACCAGTTAGACGAGATCGTCCGGCCGATCGTCGACGGCGATGCCGACTACGTCCTCGGATCGCGCTACCGCGGCGAGGACAACTCCGGCAACTCGCTGACCCGGCGGGGCGGCATCCGCGCGTTCACGTGGCTGATCAACGTCCTCGCCAAGACGGACATCACCGACTGCACAAACGGCTTCCGCGCGATCCGGGGGTCGCTGCTGGCCGACCTCGACCTGACCGAGGAACGGTTCTCGGCGCCCGAACTGATCATCGAGTCCCGGAAGAACGGCCTCCGCATCACGGAGGTCCCCGTCACGATCCGGGAGCGGGAGGCCGGTGAGACCAAAAAGCCGGGCCTCGGCTACGCGGTCGGTCTCGCGCGGACTATCTTCGTGACGTGGATCCGCTGATCGGTCGCTGCTGCTGACGATCGGCCGCGGTACCGCCGCTCGCCCCGGTCACTTGTACCCGAGGTCTTCGAGGAGCCCGTCGATCTCGAGTTTCTCGCCGGGGTCTAACTCCGAGTCGGGCATCAACGCGCGCAGGCGATCGGCGACGCGGTCGTCCGCGACCGGATCGAGCTCCAGCGGGTCCGCCTCCAGGTCGTAGAGTTCGTACCCCCAGTCGCGGTCGGGGTACTCGACGTACTTCCAGCCGTCGGCCCGGACCGCGCGCTGCCAGTTGTCCTCCCGGAGGAGCGACTTGCCACAGGCCCGGAGGTAGGCGGCCCGGTCCGTGACCGAGTCGGGCGGGAGCAGCGACTCGCCGTCGATCGGTGCCGGGTCGTCGCCCGAGAGACCGGCGCTCGCGGCCCGGTCGACGCCCAGCAGATCCAGCAGCGTCGGCAACACGTCGATCTGTCGGACCTGCGCGTCGACGGTCGCCGACTCGACCCCCGGCCCGGTGAGTACCAGCGGGACGTTCGCCGTGAAGTCGTAGACGTTCTCGCCGTGGCCGTCCTCCATGAAGTGGTCGGGAGCGGGCGGATCGCGGTCGAAGCGGCGCTTGAGACGCCGCTCGACGGCGCGCGTGTCGAGGCCGAGACCGTAGCGCAGGCCCGTCCGCAGGAACTTCGCGGCGCCGCTGAGCGGGCTGTCGCGGTAGGCGATCGCCTCGCCGTGGTCGCCGTGGAGCGCGACGACAGTGTCCTCGGGGAGGCGGTCACAGAGGGATTCGAGTCGGCGGTCGAGCGCCGAGAGCGCGCGGGCGTAGGGGGACTCGCCGTACTCGGGGTCGTCGAACTCCGGCGGCACCTCGATCGGGGTGTGGATCTCCCAGAGGTGGAGATAGCAGAAGAAGGGCTCGGACAGCGAATCGAGCGTCGCGGCGGCCTCGTCGAACCAGTCACCGACGAGTTCGGCGCGGCGATCGCGGTAGTCGTAGCCGTCGAACCCCCGGTCGAGGTCCGTGTCGGCCACGAGCGGCCCGGTCACGAGCGCCTGCGTCTCGTAGTTCGCGGCCGAGAGACGCTCGGCCAGGGTCGTCACCTCCGGGTCGAGACGGGCCTGTTCGAGCGAGAAGACGCCGTTTCGCTCGGCGTAGGTCCCGGTCAGCAGACTCGCGACACAGGGGGTCGTGGTCGTCGCCGTCGCGTACAGATCGGTGTACTCGATCCCCTCGGCGACCAGCCCATCCAGAAACGGGGTGTCGGCGTGGTCGGTGCCGACGAAGTCCCGACGCAGACAGTCGACACAGACGAACAGGAGATTCGGGTCCGCCATCGTCACCCCGCGTCCGAGTAACCCAGGTCCTGCAGTTGTGCCTCCACGTCCGCCGCGACGTCCGCGCGCTCGACGGCCACCTCTTCGCCGCCCTCGGTCATCGACACGTCGGCGTCGCGGGCGACGAGTTTCCGCTCGAAGTCCTGCCAGGCGACGGTCGCCGTGTCGTGCCACGGCGCGATGGTCAGCGCCGCGTCGGTCGTCGTCGTCCGCAGGTCGTTGCCCTGCCAGGCGTCGGGCGGGTCGATACCGACGGCGCCCGCGAGCGTCGGCGCCACGTCGAGGAGGCTGAGGCGGTCGACGTCGGCGTCGACGCCGTCGAACACCACGGGGACCTCGATGAGCGTGTCGGCCACCCGCCGCCGGTACCCCTGGTGGTAGTAGTAGCCCTCCTCGCCGAACTCGTCGCCGTGGTCGGCCGTGAACGCGAAGATCGGGTCGGCGTCGATCCGGTCCGTCAGGTCGGCGATATGGTCGTCGACGCGGCCGAGCGCGTCGAGGTAGTGCTCCAGGATAGTCTCGCGCTGGGCCTCCGAGACGGTCGAGGAGCCGAACCAGTGGCGACCGCCCGCGGCCTCCGCGACCCGGTCGATGGCCGACGGGACGGCGTCGTCACCGGTACCGTACGGGCGGTGGCTCCCCATCAGGTGGACCCAGAGGAAGCGCGGCCCGTCGGCGTCGTTGAAGCGCTCGACGGCCTCGTCGATCACCGCGTGGTCCTCGGGCAGGTCGTCCATGTTGGCCTCCATCGGGTAGACGCGGCGGTAGACCTGCCGGACGATGTCGAACGAGCCGAGAAACTCTCGGAATCCGCTCCGGCGGTTCGAGGCGGCGTTGCCGCTCCCGCGCATGTAGTTGTCGTAGTGGTCGAACCCGGCGTCGAAGCCGAACGCGGGGTCAGCCTGCGCGGTGGGGACGAGTCCGATCGTCGTGTACCCGGCCTCGCTGAACGCGTCCGCGAGCGTCGGGCCGAGCGCCATCGATCGGACGGACGCGGCCAGGCGCGAGGACTGGAGAGCGGCGAGGCTCGGACGGGTGTAGTGGCCCGCGGTCACGCCGGTCGCGACGTCGTGCCCGGAGACGAACGGCATCTCGTCGACGAAGTCGCGACGGACCGAATCGGCCGTGACGAGGACGACGTCTTCCATTACCTACTCGGGCGTCGGCAGGGATCAATACAATAGCTTCGGAACGACGCACGGACTCCGGGCCGGGGTCGGCGGTCGCGGACCGGGCGGCGACCGGTCATACGCCAGCGACGTGCCGCACTCCGGTAGGGCGGCTGCTACACGCCAGCGACGCGCCGGACTCTGGACCGGATCCGCGTCGAGAGGCCGAGCAGGGCGGCGCCGTAGACGGCGGCCCCGGCGAACACCACCGCGATCGTCCAGAGGACGCCCTCCGGAACGGCGGGCGCCACCGGCACCAGGACGGCGGCCATCGCGCCCGCGGCGAGGACCTGTCGTGCGATCTCACCGACCGGAACGTCGATCCCGCCGATCTCGCTCTCGAAGACGTACCACGACAGGGCGAGGTACAGCACCGTCGACGTGAGCGTGGCGACCGCGGCCCCGTACCACCCGTGTCGCCACACGAGCAGGAGGTTGAGACCGGTGTTCGTCGCGACGAAGACAGCGTTGACGCGGAAGGAGAGGTCCGGTCGATCCAGCCCGTCGAGCGCGCCGACGATCTGACTCCCGAACCCCTGGAACGTGCGTGCCAGGACGAGCACCACGAGGATCGTCCCACCGACGGCGAACTCGCTCTCGTAGATGGCGAGGACGCGCCCGCCGATCACGGCCGCACCGAGCGCGCCCGGGATCAGCAAGACGCCGACGAACAGCAGACCGTCGCTGACGAGGTCGGTCGCGCGGTCGAACTCGTCGTCGGTCCCGAGGTCGCTCAGCTCCGGGAACAGCGTCTGTCGGACGGACTTGCCCACCAGCGCGAGGAAGGAACTGAGCGTCCACGCGGCCGTGTAGATACCGACGAGGTCGTCGCCGACGAACAGGCCCAACACGAGCACGTCGGTCCAGCTGAGCGCCACGCCGCGCAGGTCGGTCAGCCACGAGTACTTCGCGAACCGGCGCAGGTCACCGAAGTCGCTGCGCTCGGGGACCGTCAGGCGGTCGCGCAGCAGCCACAGTCCGACGAGCGTGAAGACGAACAGCGAGACGACGTGGCCGTACACCAGCCCCGCCACCATCGCGCCGCCGAGGACGAACGCCACCTGCCCGGCGAGTCTGAGCACCTGCTCGGCCGTGCCCAGCCATCCCGAGGCCGCGACGCGCTTGCGCCCGACCAGCCCGCTTTTGATCATGTCGAAGGCGATGTTGACCAGGATCAGCGCGGCCAGCAGGTGCCAGGCGTCGGCCCCGATGTAACCGTTGACGACGCCCTGCAGGGCGAACAGGACGACGCCGACCGCGACGCCGTAGCCGAGCACCGCGACCATCCCGCCCGAGAAGTGCCCCGTCGGGCGCTCGGACTCGGACATACGCTTGGAGACGGCGGTCTTGACGCTGTTGCTCGGGAGTTTGAGCCAGAACAGCAGCGCGAGGATCTGCGAGTAGAACCCGACCCCCGCGGCGCCGAAGTACCGCGCGGTAAAGAGCGTCGTCCCGAACCCGGCCAGCGACCGCGCCAGTTGCGCGAGGAAGTGCAACACTGCTGTCCGGTCGCGGCGCATACCCGGGAACGCGGCACCGGATCAAATAACAGGTGCGGTCCGTCGGCGACGAGACGGTCTCCCCGTGAGCGGGCGGGACGGTCTCATCGCAGGTAACCAAGGTCCGAGAGCCTGTCCTCGACTGCGTCCTCGACGTCGCGCTCGCCCGCGCTCCCGACCCTGACGCCCACGTCACGGAACGACTCGAACGTCTCCGCGACGACACCCTCGTCGTCGTCGGACAGTTCGACCCTGCTCTGCGCGTCGGGGATCCGGAGCGTCGCCGCGTCGTCACCGCGCCTGGCGTACTTGACGACGCCGTCCTCGTCGGCTCTGTACACCGCGCGCCACGGGCCGAAGTACGGTTCGCGCTCGGATTCGGGCAAGGCGAGTTCGTCGCCCGGCGGCCGGATCCGGTAGGTCGAACTCACCACGTCGCCGTCGGGGACGAACGCCGACACGGGGTCGCCGTCGCCGACTGCGGCCTCGACTGCGGCGGGGAACTGCGTGAGCGACGCGGGCGCGTCGACGCGGCGGCCGCCGTCGCCTCCCGGCGGTCGGACCACGAGGGGCACGTGGGTGAGTTCCTCGCCGATGCCCCAGCTGTGGTGTCTGAGTCGCACCGACGAGTCGAGGTCGCTTCGCTCGCCCAAGCCCTCGCCGTGGTCGCTGGTGACGACGACCAGCGTCTCCTCCAGCAGGCCACGGGACGCGAGCGCTCCGTGAAGGCGTTCGACCGCGGCGTCGGCCTGCCGGATCGTCCCGTCGTAGAGCGGTTCGAGCGCCGCGAGCGCGTCCCAGAACTCGTCGGTGAACGGGTCCGGGCCGTCGTCGCCCTCGACGCGTTCGAGGGCCTCGTGGGCTTCGTCGTCGCTCCAGCGGTCGTACTCGGCGTCCGGGACGAACGGCGTGTGCGTGTCCATGAGATTCAGACACGCGGCCCAGGGCCCCGATTGGGCGTCGATCCAGTCGAGGAACTCGTCGACGTAGACGTCCGCGCCCTCCTCGTCGGGGTCCTGGCTGCCGCCCCGTGGCTCCAGTTTCTTGTAGACGCCGTTGAGCACCGACCGCACCGGCGCGTCGTGGGCCAGCGCCTCGCGGAGGTACTCCGCGCCCGTGAGATCGCCCTGGACGTCCAGCGGCGCGAGGCCGCGCTCGAACAGCCTGAAGTTCGCGCGCCGGGGGCCGACACAGGTGTCGAACGAGTCGGCGAGGTTCGACGTCTGCGAGACGATGACGTTGGCGGTGAACAGTCCCGTCTCGTAGCCGTGGTCGGCCCCCAGGCGGTGCCAGACCGTCGCGTCCGGTTCGACGAACGACTTGTGCTCCGTGACGTTGTGCTCCTCGACGTGATAGCCGGTAAAGAGGCTGACGTGACTGGAGATGCTGTGGATGCTCGGCGCCCGCGCCTGCTCGAAGACGGCGGCCTCGTCGGCGAACCGCTCCAGGAACGGCGTCGTCTCGTTGTCGCGCCCGTAGAGACTGCAGTTTCTCGCTCGCGCGCTGTCGAGGACGATGAGGAGGACGTTCGGCGGGACCATCCGTTGTGAAGCGGTTGACCGCTCCGGGATTTATATTGCCGGGTTCGCACTGGTTCCACGCCCGGACGGGCCGCGACGCACGATGTACCGACACATCGCGACGCCCTCACCTGCCGCTTGTCAGTTCCTCGTAGACGGCCAGATGGGTTTCGAGCGCGCTCTCGATGGTCAGCGCCATCTCGTCCATCGTCTCTACCCCTCGCTGGACCTGCGCGTCGTAGTAGTCGGGGTCGCTCGCCAGTTCGCGGACGGCCGCCAGCACTGCCTCGGGCGTGCGGTCGGCCCAGACGTAGGTTCCTCGCTCGGCGAACAGTTCGCGGATGTCGCCGCCTGCCGTCGAGACCATCGGCGTCCCGCAGGCGATGGATTCGAGGCCGACGTTCGAGGTGTTGTCGTCCCGCCGCGGCGCGACGGTCACGTCCGCGAGGTTGTAGTAGTCCGGCATCGCTTTGTTGTCGACGAAGCCCTCGAAGGTCAGGTCGTCGCGCCCCTCGAACCGGTCGGCGAGGGGGCCGTCACCGACCACGACGTACCGGATGCTGTCGTCGTCCCGTGTGAGCCGGGCCATCTCGTCGACGATGTGGGCGCCCTGTTCCTCGCTCAGCGTCCCGACGTAGAGGACGACCGTCTGGTCGTCGTCGACGCCGCGTTCGGCCCGGAGATCGACGATCCGTTCCGCCGAGTAGGGGTAGAAGACGTCCCTGTCGATCGTGGCCGTACAGATTTCGGTGTCGTAGCCGAAACGATCCCACCGGCGGTCGCCCTCGTGGACCTTCATCTTCTTGTCGATACCGAGGAGGCGGCCCAGCACCCGGTGGAAATACGACGACTGGATACCGGGGCCGACACCGGCGACGAGCGGTCCCCAGTAGACGAGGCGGACGAACAGTACCTGATAGGTGTTGATCGGGACGTGGACGACGTCCGCGTCGGCGAACGCCCGACGGGCCTCCCGGAGGAGCGCGAGCGGACTGGCCAGCGAGACGGTCCGGACGTCGGCGGGGCCGCGAACCTTCCCGGGTTCGTTCGTCAGGACGACCACCTCGTGATCGGACTCGCGAGCGACCGCGCTGATGATGTCGGCAGCGCGCGTCCGGGGCCCGGTCCCCGACAGGCGATAACAGAAGTACCCGATCTTCATCGGGCGCACGTACGGGAGCCAGACAAAAAGTGTACCCAAACGCCAAGCCAGCGACCGACGACCGCTCGCGACAGCCCCCGACAGGAGATCCCGCGATCCAGAGACGTTATTGAGTTCGGCGTGGAACGTCCGGTAATGACCGTCGTCGTCCTCGGCGTGGACGCGCTGGACCCGGACCTCGTCGATCCGGACGCGCACCCGAACCTGACGCTCGACGCCCACCGCGCTATCGAGACCATCGTGAGTTCGGCGGGCGAACCGAGCACGCACGAACTCTGGCCGACGATCATCACCGGCCTCCGTCCGGAAGATCACGGTCTCACGCTCGAAGACGACGGCGTGGCGTGGGGGAACCCGCTCATCGAGTTCGGGAGCACGGTCGCCGACTACCTGCTCCCCGAGCGCATCCAGACGCGCATCGGCGCGTGGTTGCTCACGAACACGGGTGCCGACGCCTTCCGGACGCCCGCGACGTACTACGCCGAGAAGGGCATCGAGACGGTGTTCGACGGGCGCGAGGCCGCTGCGATCGGCGTCCCGAACTACGTCGTCGACCCCGACACAGAGGACCGCGAGCACAACCTCCGGCGGAACCTGGGCGACCTCTTCGAGCGCGACCCTGAAGCGAGGGGCGGCCACACCTCGGCCGATCCCGACGCGTTCTACGAGCAGTGCATGGAGATGGCGATGATCCGAATCGCGCGGGCGCGGCGCGCGCTCAGGGGCGGCAGGCACGAACTCGTCTTCGCCTACACCAGCGGCCTCGATCTGATCGGACACGTCACCTACGACCTCCCGGACCTCCAGCGGGGCGCGTACGACGAACTCGACGAGTTCGTCGGCGAGCTCCGTGCCGACCTCGGCGACGGCGACGAACTACTCTTAATCAGCGACCACGGCCTGCAGGACGGACTCCACACCGACGAGGCGATGGTCGCCGGGACCGATCCCGAGATGGTCGGAGCAGTCGAGAGCGTCCTCGACGTTCGGGGGGTGGTCGAGGCGGAACTCGACGACGGGAACCACCTGGGCGACGGGACCGACCGGACGCTCGGCGACGGGGACGAGGTGCGCGAACAACTCGAAGACCTCGGGTACATGTGACCGCCTCCGGCGCCGACGTCGGTTCGCGTCCCGGGGCCGTCGGCGACACCGGTATCGTTTTACTCCGAGATGTTCGAGAGGTGGTATGCCCTCGAACGTCCTCCTGGTGGTGCTGGACAGCGTCCGCGCCCGGAACACGTCGCTGGGCGGGCACGTCGCCGACACGACGGCCTTTCTCTCCGAGTTCGCCGACCGATCGACGCTGTACACGCAGGCCCGCTCGCCCGGGGCCAAGAGCCTGACGAGCCACACCAGCATCGTCACCGGGCTGGACGTCGAGGAACACAACGTCACGTCCGCCGAGGACCGACTCGCGCCGGGCTACTCCGTGTTCGAGCGGCTGGGCGACGAGGGGTACGAGACGGCCGTCTTCTCGGAGAATACCTGGCTGACCGACGTCGAGGTCGGCCTCAAGGAGGGGTTCGACACGATCGAGGGGCCGCGGAACCTCCCGTTCCCCGACGCTATCGACCCCAAACCGTTCGTGGCGGCGAGAGGGCGCGGCCAGTACGCCGAGTACGTCAGGGCCTGTCTCGCCGACGACCGGCCGCTCCGGTCGCTGGCCAACGGCGTCGCCACGAAGGTCGCCTGGGACTACCCGGCCCTGCTCCCGAACTCGCTGCAGGCCAGCACCGCTGCGGACGTCTACGTCGATCTCTTCCTGGACTGGGAGGCGCGACAGGACGGCCCCTGGGCGGCCTGCATCAACCTCATGGACGCGCACATTCCGTACGAACCCGACGCCGAGTACGATCGCTGGGGCGGAGAGCGGGCGCGGGAGATTCAGGACGAACTGCCGGACCTCAAGTGGGTCTTCCTGGGCGGTCAGCGGCCGTGGTGGATGCGCCGCGCGCTCGAGGGACTCTACGACGGCGCGATCGCGCAGATGGACGCCCAACTGCGCCGCCTCGTGGAGACGCTGGAACGGCGGGACGTGCTCGACGACACGCTGGTCGTCGTCACCAGCGACCACGGCGAGGGGTTCGGCGAACCGAGCGAGATCCGCGACGTGCGGGTCGCCGAACACGGCGTCTCGATCCACGAGTGTGTCGTCCACGTCCCCTTACTGGTCAGTTATCCGGGCCAGACCGAGGGAAGCGTCGTCGAGCGTCCCGTCTCGCTGACGCGGTTCCCGGACGCGGCGACGGCGGCCGTCGACGACGAGGGGGATCCGGAGACGTTCGTCTCCGATGGTCCCGTTCGTGTCTCTGCGGTGGGGCTCAACGAGGCGCTCCGGGAGCGCGCCGGGGAGTACGTCGACGACCTGTCGCCGTTCACCGACACTGCCCGCGCCGTCTACGAGCGGACCGACGGGGTCGTCCGGAAGGACGTGACCTGGCGCGACAGGGCGCGGCGCGTCGAGGTCCGTGACGCCCAGACGAGTTACGTCGTCTCGCGGGACGACGACGGGTCGAGCGAGCGGGTCGACGCCGAGTTCGCGGGGATCGCGGACGCGGGCGTCCGCAAGTCCGGGACCGGGGTGGGCGAGATGGACGACACCACCAGACAGCGACTGGAAGACCTCGGCTACGTGTAGGTCGCGCCTCCGGTCTCGACGCGCTCGTACTGTCGGCTATACGTTCCTGAAGATATTCGCCACCCCGGGGTGACGAATTCGTTCGATAAGGTATAGCCGACAGTATCACGAGGGTCGATCCCGCTCGCTCTCGTACTCCCAGATGAGATCGAAGTAGCGTTTCAGGCCCGCGACGAACGACCCGTTCTCGGTGATCGCGGCCTGTCGCATGTGGTTGGGGACCTCCTCCTCCTCGACCAGCAGGATGGCAGTCCCCGTCTCGTAGTCCATGCTGGGATCGGTGATCGTCCCGCGGAAGGGGAGTTTCCCGGTACTGAATCGGGCCTCGACCTCCGGGTACGTCGTGGTGATGTCCTCGACGAGGCCCCGCTGGAGACGACGGTTCTCCGGGGAGAGGTACTCGGGGGAGAGAAAGAGGACGGAGACGTCGATTCCCCGTTCGAGCGCGTCCTCGAAGGCCGGTTCGACGTCCGGGAAGTACTCGAAGCTCTTGGTGACGACGTGGACTCGCTCGTCGGCCTCGTGGTAGAGGCGCCGCGTCTCGCGCTCGCTGGGTTCGCCCACGTCGACGACGTGGAACAGCTCCTCGGCCGGGCGGATGTCCTCGCTGGCGCGCTCGTAGCGGGGCCGGTACTCCGCGAGGAACTCCTCGCGGGCGTCCTCGATCTCGTCGGCGAAGCTGTCGAACTCCTGGCGCCGGTTCTCGACGGCCCGGTCCAGAATCTCCGCTGGCGGTTTCGGCTGGTACTGCTTGGGCCGTCCCGGGATGACTTTGACGAACCCCCGATCGGAGAGCGCGTCGAGCACGCCGTAGATGCGCGCTTTCGGGATGCCGGTCGCCTCCGCGAGGTTCGGGGCCGTCGTCCGACCCAGCGACAGCAACTCGGCCAGCGCGGTCGCCTCGTACTCCGTCAGTCCCAGCAGGTCGAAGACGCCCTCGCCGCTCATGTGTCCCGATTCGATCGAGTGCGGTAAAAAGTCACCCGAAAACTTATGAAACAGAACGTGTATAGTTACTCGATATCTGAGTAACCATGGGCGAGACAGATCGGAGCGACGCCGAGCATCTGGACGACGTCGAAGACGGATGTGGCTGCGTCGAACTCTGGGAACACACCAGTGAGCACCGCGAGGAGGAGTAGACCGGGCAACGCGACCGATCGGCGGATCGGGAATCGCGGTCCCGGCCGTCACGCGTCGGCCCCGTCCGCGGCGGACGGTCCGTGCGGGGTCGGGAACACCACGGTTTTTTCTCGGGGACCGTCGTAGATCCGGCAATGGTGGACCGCGACGCGGTGTGCGTGCTCGTCCCCACGTACAACGAGGCCGAGACCATCGGGTCGGTCGTCGAGTCGTTCCGCGACCGCGGGTTCGAGAACGTCCTCGTCGTGGACGGCGACTCGGAGGACGGCACGGCCGAGATAGCTGAGGACGCGGGCGCACGAGTGGTCCAGCAGTCGGGAACGGGGAAGGGACAGGCCGTCCGCGAGGGGATCCGGCGGAGCGACGCCTCCGTTATCCTGATGCTCGACGGCGACTCGACCTACCGGGCCGAGGACGCCGACGCGATGCTCGAACCTATCTTCGAGGGACGAGCCGAACACGTCATCGGGGACCGCTTCGCGGACATGGAGCCCGGCGCGATGAGCCGTCTCAACAGGGTCGGTAACGGGATCATCAACGCGGCGTTTCGCCTCATCCACGGCCGCGATTTCACGGACATCCTCAGCGGCTACCGGGCGTTCACCCGTCGCTCGGCCCAGCGGCTCACGCTGACCGAGGACGGGTTCGGCATCGAGACTGAGCTGGCCGTCGAGTGTGTCAAGCACAACGTCTCGACGGCGGTCGTCCCGATCAGGTATCTGGCCCGACCGGACGACTCGGACACGAACCTCAGGCCGTTCCGCGACGGCGGACACATCGTCCTCACGCTGTACCGGATGGCCAAGACGAACAATCCCCTGTTCTACTTCGGGAGTCTCGGGGCGGCCAGCACGCTCGTCGGCGGCGTCCTCGGTCTCTGGGTCGCCGTGGAGTGGATCACCCGGTCGATCAGCCACGAGGTCATCGCCGTCGTCGGGGCGTTCGCCATTCTCTTCGGCGTTCAGTTGCTGATGTTCGGTGTCCTCTCGGACATGCTCGTGACGGTCAACCGCGAGCAGACCCGACGGCTGGAGGACCTGGCCGCGCGGGTCAGCGACGAGACGGACGGGAACTCGCCCGGAGCGTCCGGGCGAGCGGTGTCCCCGGAGGACGGGCTCGGCGGGGACGGACCCGGACAGACCGGATCGCGTTCGGCGCGTGAGGCCCCCGGCGAGACCGGCGACCGCTGACGGTCGTACCGCGGCCGTCGCGGACCGACGGGATTCACACTCCGGGCGGTTGACGACGGGAACGGCCAGCCAGCGGTGTCAGAACGGGACCAGCGCCCGCAGTTGCGCCAGCAGGCTGGTCGAGGCCGCGTCGCGCTTGCGCTCGAACACCGGATGGACGGCGTTGAGAAGGTCCTGCTCGGTCTCGAAACGGTCCTGTTCGACGGCGTCTAATGCCTCCCCCAGCGCCATCGTGTTCCCCGCCGCGTCGAAGGGGATCTGTGTGTTCCCGAACTCCGCGCGGAGTTCCGGCGCGGTCGCCGGGAACTCGACGTCGCTACTCTCGAGGCGAGCGTCGAGGGCGGCGATACCGAACTCGATCACGTCCGGTTCGTCGTCGACGTCGTTCGATGGTGGCCGAACACCCATTACGCGGAGCAACGCACGCCGCCCCCGAAAATCCTGTGGGCCGTCGCCGACCGTTCGCCCCGTCGCCCCACCGCCGTCAGGGATATGCCGAGGGACGACCATGGAGAGGATATGGTGCAGGTGCCGTCGATCCCGCCGTGGCTCCCCCTCCAGCAACTCTTCTTGCTCGTCGCCGTGCTCGGATCGCTGGTCGCAGCTCGACGGTTCAGCCCCGACGAACCGCGCTGGGGAAACCTCCTCAGGCGCCGGTTCGTCCTCGGCGTGCCGTGGGGATCGGTCCTCACAGTCCTCGGTGTCGTCTCCGTGTACTGGATCCTCCAGGGTGGATGGGCGGATCCGCAACGGCCGCTCTCGATCCCGTACTACTCGTGGTCGTACTTCTACCCGCTCGGGATGGTCGTGTCGTCGTTCGCTCACCGGAGCCTGGGGCACGTGACCGGGAACATGATCGGGACCGTCGCGTTCGCGCCGATCGTCGAGTACGCCTGGGGTCACTACCCGCGCGGCCGCGGCAGTGAGTCGTTCGCCTCGCTTCGGACCAACCCCTACGCGCGGATCCTCGCGGTCCCGGTCGGGGCCGCGCTCGTCGGGCTGTTCACGAGCGTCTTCTCGCTGGGGCCGGTCATCGGCTTCTCGGGCGTCGTGTTCGCGTTCGCGGGATTCGCGTTCGTCACGCGCCCGCTGATGGCCATCGCCGCGCTCGTCGCGAGCGACACGCTCCGCCTGTTCTGGCGGGCGATCCGGAACCCGCAGATAACCGCTCGCGCCGGACCGGGGTTCAGTTCGCCGTGGTTCGCTGACGTGGCGATCCAGGGCCACGCGATGGGGCTGCTGGCTGGCGTCGTCCTCGGCGTGTACGTCCTCGACCGCCGCGAGTCGACACCGAACCCGCTGTACCTGTGGCTCGCGGCCGTCCTCTACGCCGTCGACCAGACGCTGTGGGCTGTGTATCTCCCTACCGGGTCGAGCGAGTACATCCTCTTTCGCGCGGTCGGTCTCGGACTGGTGTTCGTTCTCGCGGCGATGATCGTGGCCGCCGTCGCCACGTCCGACCGACCGCTCGTGCCGGGAATCGACCTGTCGCGCCGCGAGACGGCCGTCGGGGCCGTCGTCGTGCTCCTGCTGGCGGTGAGCGTCGTCGCAGTCCCGTTCAACCTGACGACCGTCGAGGGACCGGTCTCGCCGGGCACCGAGACGATCGATATCCGGGACTACACCGTCACGTACGTCGAAAACGAGCCGAATCGGTTCGCGACGGTCGTCGACACGTCGGTGTTTGGCGAGATCAGCGACCTCCGGTCGAGCGGCGTCGTCGTCTACAGCGAGCGCCGGAACGTCTGGTACGAAGCGATTCCGAAGGGACGGTTGAAATCGGCGGGTCGGTCGTCGGTCCAGATCGGCGGGATCGGGTGGTCCGAGCGGGTGTTCGCCTTCCGCGAGGGCTGGTCGGCGGTCGGCAACGGGTCGACCTACCGTGTGTCGCTCCAGCACGGCGGCGATCGACGGGTCGCCTACACGGCCACACCCGTCCGGGCCGAACCGATACTCTCCGGTCGGAACGTCTCGATAGCGCCCGTGGACGGCGGTTTCGGTCTCCGCGTCGCCGAGGGCAACACGACTCTCGGCCTCGCGCCGATACCCGATCCCGGCAACGAGACGGCCGTCGGCGGACTGACGATCAACAGAACCGGTCGGGACCTCTACGCGATCGACAACGACACCCGGGTCAGGATCGCGAAGAAGAACGTCCCCCGGAGCAGGCAGAACTGACCAGTCCGGCGCTCGCGGGGCCGATCAGCCCGCGGTCCAGTCGACCCGGAACACCTCGACGTCTATCGTCCGGGCGGACTCCTCGTGGTGGTCGAAACTGTGGGGGAGATCGAGTTCGGCGGCGAAGGCGTGCGAGACGGTTCCGCCGTAGTCGGCTGCGAACGACTCGACGAACGATTCGCTCCCGGCGTTGTGGATCGAGTAGGAGACGTCCGCGATGTCGGCCGCCGCCGCCAGAAAGGCGCGGTCGGCGTGTTCGTTGCCGTCCTGAGCGCCGAACGGCGGGTTCATCACGACTGTCGTCGGCCCGTCGGGACAGAGCGGCGGACGGGTGGCGTCGCCCAGCACCCACTCGACGTCGGCGGCGGCGCCGACGCGGCGTTCGTTCTCCCGCGCGGTCGCGAGCGGCCCCGGATCGAGGTCCAGACCGACCACGCGGTCGGGCCCCCGCAGGACGGCACCGAGGGCCAGCATCCCCGTCCCCGTTCCGAGATCGATCACCGTGTGGTCCTCGATGTCGTCCTGCAGGTCCGCCGTGTGGATCAGGTGGGCGGCCATGTCCGGCGGTGTCCGGTACTGTTCGAGGTCGACACTCGGGTCGTCGAACCCCGCGATGACCGCGAGTTGCTGGGCGAGTGCTGTCTTCGTACTCATTGTGTAACCTCCGGGACCCGACTCCTGCGTAGCGACGGGCGAGTTGGTCCGACGAGTGATTTCTCGCGGGAATCTATAAACGTTTTCGGATAATCGACAGTAATTCGACGGCGGACCGTGGGGTGTTCGCCGTGCCGTGTTCGGGAAGAGATCGGTCGCGAAAACGAGCGGACACTCACCAGGTGCCGTGGAACGTGTCGAACGAGAGGTCCTCGAGCGGTTTCTCGCCGATAGCGATCTCGTACTCGCCGGGCGTGAGCATCGGTTTGTCGAACTGCGGACCGTCGTCGGTCGTGATCCGCGGGCACCCGGTGTTGACGTAGGCGTCGAGGCCGAAGTTCAGCAGGCGGTCCGGGGTGACCTCGTCCATCGTCAGCAGGTAGGCGTCGTCGTTTTCCTCGACGATCTCCTGGGCGACCTCCCAGCGGCCCTGGCCGATCTTGGTGCAGAAGATGACGCCCCACTCCTCGGCGTCCATCGCGCGGTGGACGGCGCCGTAGCGCTGTTTGAGGAACTTCTCGGTGTCGGCGATGGTGAGCGCGTTGTTGACGGGATCGGCGATGACGACCGTCTTGTCGGGGTGTTCCATCGCCAGACCGAGCGGGTGGAACTTCCCGCCGCCGACGTAGAGGATCTGGTCGGCGTCGACGTCGGCGCTGGCGTAGTTACAGCCCAACACCTGGCCCTCGTGGGTGAGGCGTTCGTCGCCCCGCCGGGTGTGGACCTCGTAGCCCCGTTCCTCGAGGAACTGGCGCATGCCGTCGAACTGATTCATGTGCTGGGCGGTCGTCACGAGTCCCACGTCGGAGTCCTCGTCGGCGGGCGTGAGTTCCTCGTCGACCGCTCGGTCCATGATCGGCGTCACGTCGACGTTCGAGAACAGCGGGACGTAGATGATCTTGTCCGACTCCTTCATCGGACTATGGCCGAAGTGGACGAACACGTCCGTCCGGCGCATCATGTAGGTGTCGAGGTCGCAGGCGCCGTAACAGGGCTGGCCGGAGAGCATCACCGTTACGCCGTCGGGTAGTTCTCGACGGAGGTCGTCGGCGACGCGTGGGCCGCGCCGCTTCAGCCCCTCGGGGAACTGCAGGCCGACCGTCTCGGCGTCGCGTTCCTCGACGGCGTCGACAATCCGGTCGAGTTCGTAGTCCCACTCCCGGTCGTGTTTGAGGGCCATCCCCGTGTTCCGGAGGTCGCCCTCCGTGTCCGCGGATTCGTGACTCATTGGATATGCTTACCCGTCGAGACCGTATAACGTCGGCGCTTCGACACAGCGCTCGGTACGACGGCTCGTGGCGCCACGTCGCGGTGAGACCCCGGTTATCGCGGATTGGTTTTCACTCACCCCAATATTGCTTCTGGGACCAACGTGAGGAGAGCCAGGAAGACGACGAGGACGCCGAGGGCGAGTGCTCGCAGGAGGCCTCCTGAACGCTGTCGGTTCGGAGGGAGGGATTCGGCTAACCCCGAGAACGCGAACGCGATACCCAGAAAGAGCATGAAGTGAGGGCCGTCGAGTACAATACCGAAATACACCCACCCGAGGATGCAAACGAACGAGAAAAACGAGAAGAGGAAACCCTTTCCTCGGCCGTCTGGCTCACGAAACAGCATCCGTCGAACTCCCTCCATACGTACTAACAGAAACTTGACCGAATAAGGCGTTCGGCTATATCGCCCAGTGCTGGAGCGAATCGACCTATGCGGTAGCAGGTCATAGCAGTCCGAGGACGAACCCGGCGCCCATCGTCACGAGGACGGCCGCCGAGAACGCGGGGAGGTACGGCGTGTAGCGCTCGACGCGGTCCTCGAAGCGCTCGTAGCCCGCGATCAGTACCGCGGTCAGCGTGACGATTCCGAGGATCACGGTCAGCGCGTAGGCGGCCATCAGCGCCAGACACCGGTCCGATCCGGCACAGAGTGCGATGATCTCGAACTCCTCCTCGTGGGCGAACCCGAGGACGAACGCGAACCACGCGATGCCGAGCAGTCCGCGGTCGGCCGCCTCGTCCGGCGACGGACCGCCGTGGGAGTGGTCGTGGCCGTGATCGCCGTGGTGGTCGTATCCACTGTGGTCGTGACCGCCGTGGTGGTCGTGTCCACCGTGGTCGTGACCGCCGTGATGGTCGTGATGGTCGTGATCGTGGCCTGCAGACTCCCTGCCCCCGTCGTCGAACTCCCCGGCGTGGCTGTGACCGTGGCGATACTCGTGGATCCCCAGGGCGATCAACAGTACGCCCGCGACGACGCTGATCGGCCCGCCGATCCGGACCGACCCGAACAGCGTTATCGGATCGTCGACCTGCGCGAGCGAGAAGTACGACTTCGCGTAGAAGAAGACGGCGACCATCGCGAGGCTGCTGACGAGGTGGCCGACGCCGATGATGAGACCGGCCGCGAGACCGTAGAGCCACTTGTGCGACTTCCCGAGAGCGTACGACGCAGCTACGGGCCACCCGTGGCCGGGTTCGAGGCCGTGGACCGCGCCCAGGGCCACCGCGCCGATCAGTAGACCAGCGGCGTCGCCGTGAATCATCTCCCGTCGAACGTCGATATCCACGGTGTTAGCCGTTTTTAATACCGAAACGCCGCTCAGTCATACTCGGAGTGAGCCCGGTCGATCGACGGACGAAGCGAGCCCTCGCCAGGATGAGTCGACACCGTCCTTGTGCTCCGGCACAGAGGAGGCGGTATGGCCGAGTCGTTTTCCGAGACGGACCTCGGACGGGGCGCGCTCGCGGCGGTCGGACTGGCGCTGATCGTCTATCCGGCGCTGTCGACCGGCGAGGCGCTCCTGACCGGGACCGCACCGGGCGGGTCGCTGTCGGGGTGGCTGACGGTCGGTGTCGCTATCGTCGGCGGGGGCTTGTTCGTCCGGACGGAGTGGTCGCTCCGTCGACTGTGGCGGTACGCGCTCGTTTTCACTGGGTGTCACGTGATCGGCGGGTTGCTGGCGCTGGGGCTGGTCGCCGAGACGGCGTTCGTCCCGCGGGTCGACCTGCCGACGCTCCGGGCGGGCGTGCTGTCGGTGGCGTACCCGCTGACTGCGGCTGTCGACCTGCTGGGCGGGGCCGGGCGGTTCCGGCGCGATGGGGAGTGGTGGGAGCGGGGCCGAGGGCGGTGAGTGAACGACCGTGACAGTCGGGTCGGCGAGTCGGCACCTTGAAATCCGTCAAGTCCGTACTACCGTCGTAATGAGCATCGAGACCGACGCGGTCGAGGCCGACGACGGGGCGGACGTGGACGCGCTCGCGCGGGAGCTTGGCGACGCGATCACCGAACTGCCCGTCTACCAGCGCTACATCGAGGCCAAGGAAGCGGTCGAGGCCGACGAGGAGCTCCAGGCGGAGATCCGCGAGTTCGAGCAGATCCGCGAGGAGTTCATGCTCGCCCGCCAGGCAGGCGAGGCGACCCAGGAAGACCTGCGGGAACTCCAGGCGGCCCAAGAGGAACTCCACGACATCCCCAAGATGTCCGAGTACGTCGAGGTCCAGAGCGAACTCGAACTCCGCCTGCAGGAACTCAACGAGATCATCTCCGACCCGCTGACTGTCGACTTCGGCGGGAAGGCCGGTGGCTGCTGCGAGGACTGAGCGGTTCTACTGCGCGCCGGGGCGCCCGCGGTTCGTAACGTCTTAGCCACCCCGGAGCGGAGTCGAGTTCATGACGATCACGAGCGACTGGGGCGACTGGCTCCTCCGGGCGGTGGAGGACGCCGACCCCGACGGCGTGGCGGTCTGGTATCTCGGCTGTAATGGCTTCATCGTCAAGGGGAGCGACGGCACCACCGTCTTCATCGACCCCTACCTCGGCCCGGGGAAGCCCCCGCGGACCGTCCGGATGATCCCGGTGCCGTTCGACCCCGACGACGTCCGGGAGGCCGACGCGGTGCTGGCGACCCACGCACACTCCGATCACGTCGACGGCCCGAGCCAGGGCCCGATCCTCGAGACGACCGGCGCGGAGTTCTACGGCACCGACGCCAGTCTCGCCGCGGTCGAGCATCAAGAGTGGCACGACTCTTACGACGTGGACGATCAGTTCACCGAGATAGCGGAAGGGGACGCGCTCGAAATGGGTGAGTTCACCGTCCACGTCGAACCGGCCAACGACCCCGACGCCGAGCATCCGGTCTCGTTCGTCTTCGAACACGAGGCGGGCACGTTCTTCCACGGCGGGGACGCGCGACCGGGCGAGTTCGAGCAGGTCGGCGAGTCCTACGACGTCGACCTCGGCGTCCTGGCGTTCGGGACGGTCGGCCGGATCCAAGACAAACGAACGGGCGAATCGAAACGGACCAGGTGGTACAACGACGAGAACATGATCGTCGAAGCGGCCAACGAACTCCGTCTGGACCGACTGGTCCCGACTCACTGGGACATGTGGAAGGGCCTGCGCGCGGACCCGACGGTCCTCCACCACCACGCGGCGAGTTTCGACTACCCCGAGCGTCTCGAAATCGTCGAGATCGGCGACCGGATCGATCTCTGATACGGATTATTGTAGATCATTTCCGGATAGCGCCAACCCCGGGGTCGGCGCGTCCCGGTAAATCGCTACAATAAACCGTATGAGACGGGCCGTCGTGAGTCGGTTCCGGGTGTCGGTGGGCGACGACCGACACGCCGTCAGGCGGGTGGGACACCGTCCCGCACGAAATCGCACCGCCCGAACGTGTAAGAACCCATACAACAAGTCTCATTAGGGTTGTCGTCAAACGGGGTTAAACATATGAGCGACTCGCAGCAGTACGAAGTGGTGTCCGTCTCCTCGGACGGGGTGACCGTCGACAAACGGTTCGAGGAAGACGAGTTCCCCGTCCCGGCCATCGCGTTCGAGATCAGTTCTACGCGGGCCGAGACCGTGACGATCCGTCTCGTCGATCAGGTACCCGAGGGCGTCGAGACCGAAGATCTCGGGTTTCACCCGGAGTACGGGAGCGAGTTCTGGACGCTCGAGGACGACCAGATCACGTTCGAGCGCGAACTCGAGGCGAACTCGGAGTACACGACCGTCTACGGGATCCGTGCGACCGGTACGGACAACGTCGAACAGTTCCTCACTGAACCCACTATCGAGAGCGTCGACCCGCCGCTTGACGGTGACGACGTCGTCGTCAACGAGGAGAGCAGCGACGTCGTCCGGGACGTCATCTCGGGCGACGGTGAGATCCCTGGTCTGGAGGACGACGAAGGGGAAACCGGCGACGAGGACGACGAGGACGTCGAGACGCTCGATCTGAAAGACCCGAACGAGCCAGCCGATACCGGCGGCGAGAGCGCAAGCGGCGATGGGGGCGCCGCGGTCGCCGACCTCGACGCCGAGACGCTGACGGGCGCGCTCGCGACGGAGATACGGAACGGCAACGTCAGCGAGGACGACGTGAAACTGCTGCGGAAGGCCTTCGACATGGCGGACGACGACAGCGGTGCCAGCGTCGAGGCCCGGATCAAGCGCCTCCAGACCGAAGTCTCGGACCTGCTGGCGTACACGGACGCGCTGGAGACGTTCCTCGACGAGAACGGGACCGGCGACGAACTGATCGAGGACTTCGACGATCGGATCGACGAGTTCGAGAGCCGGATCGAGGGGTTCCAGTCCGACCTCGACGAGGTGAGAGAGTACGCAGAGGACCACGACGAGACGCTGAACTCGCTCGAATCCGACGTCGAGAGCGTCCAGCAGACGATGAGCTCCCTGGAATCGGACGTGGCATCGGTCGGCGAGGATGTCGAGAGTATCACCGAGGACCTCGAATCGGTCGAGTCCGAGGTCGAGAGCGTCTCGGCCGAACTCGACGACCTGGAGGGACAGGTCGGCGACATCGACGTCGAGAACGTCAAATCGGACATCGACGAGATCGAAGGCGAGATCGAGGACCTCAAAGAGTGGCGCGAACAGCTCTCGTCGGTCATCGGCGGATAACGGTCGGACGCGAGTCGCTCCCGAACCGGTCCGGTTTTACCCCACGCCGTCGTCACAGTAGCCAATGAGCACCGTCAACGTTGCGGTCCCGCGGAAGGGCAGACCGCTGGAAGCCGTCCTCGACCGGATGGCGACGGCGGCGGGCGTCGCGGGGGTCGCCGACGACATCGTCTCGACGCTACGCTACGAGAAAGCCGTCGCCAAAGAGTCTCAGGAGGCGACGGGCGACGTCTACGAGCGACTGGCGACTTACAGCGACCTCTCGGACCCGACTGCGCCGGAGTATACGCTCGTCCGGGACGAACGCGACGGCGTCCCGCGACGGATCGTCTTCGACAGCGTCACCGTCCCGCTGTCCGAGGGGATCGACGTCCGACTGGTCGGTCGCGAGGAGCCGTTCCGCGCGCTACGCAAACACGAGGTGCCGCTCGGGTTCGACAGCGCCGACCTCGTTTTAGAGGAGGTCGTCGAACTCAGAGACGACCCGCTGACCGAGCTGGCCGACGTCAACGAGCGGATCGACCCCCACGACACCGACGTCCGCGTCGGGGGCGGACTGGGTGACACGGTGTGGCACACGTTGCTCGCGACGCCGGGGACCACCGCCGAGTACGACGCGGACCTCGACAGGTCGCTGGTGGCTGCCCACGAGGGGACGCTCTGCATCTCGCCGCGCTACGAGCGTCTGGTCGAGGCGACGCTCGGGACCGGGACACTCGACGGTATCGAGTTCACGTACCCCGCCGAGGGCCAGAGCGAGGAAGCCGCCATCGCGGAGACGGGACTCGGCGTCTATCTGACTGTCACGGGCTCGACCGCCCGCGACCACGGTCTCAGCGTCGGCGAACGGCTGTTCCCGAGCGAGACGGTACTCCTGGAGAACGCCTCCGAGATGACCGACGACGCCCGCCGCGTGAGCGACGTGTTGACCCGCGAGCAGGCGGCCGAACTGACGGCCTGATACTGCCGACCCGAGCGACTCACGGAGAGGGTTGAAAAGAGACCGCGTCAGGCGGCGGCGCCGCCGGACTCGTCTTCCTCGTGTTCGATAGTGTCGAGGATCTTCAGGGGAACGTCCCGGAGCGCACCGCCGACCTCGCTTTTCGCGATCCGCTGTGCGTGTTCCGTGTTCTCGGCGTTGAACACTTCCATCTCGATGAGGAGGCCGACGAGTGCCGTGTCGGCCGCCACGTACGCCGACTCGAACGTCTCCCCGCAGGCGGGGCATCCCGTGCCGCCGACGTCCACCTCGACGTAGTCCATGTCCTCCTGATTGAGGCGCTTGCCCGCCTCGCTGATCGCCACGCCGATAGCGTCGTCGATGTCTTCGACGTCACGAACCAGCCACGCCGCTTCCATCGCCACGAGATAGTTCATATCCACTCATCTCCCCTACTCCGCCTTCGGGCTTTTGATTCGACGCCACGCGCCGTCTGTCGGGCGGGCCCGCCCCGGCTCACTGCCGAGATCAGCGTCGGTGCCGCGGTGCGCACGTCACCGCTATCACAGCCATAACTTATGAGAAATCATCGGCTCACCACGGATCGAGTTACTCGCTGACTGACGCCCGCGGCCCCAGTGACGCCTCTCGCACCGACGAACAGAGAAGTCTACGTAGCGGACGTGAAACGGCTGTTCTACCGATCCGACCCGAATCGTACGAGCGCAAAGTTTATGTACCAATAGTGGCCGAGACCTGAGCATACCACGATGCGTTCCATACCGAAACGCGTGCTGGCGTTCACCCTGTACCAGTTGAGCCTGTTCGCAGCCATCGCACTGTTCCCGCTGGCCATCGTCGCCCGGAAGTTCGGGGTCACACTGCCGATGCACAGAGTCGTCAGTCGGTTCGGGCACGTCTACGACGAGGCCGCGACGCCGACGGCCTGACGGGCGGCGGCCGAGACGAGCGGCCACAGGCTGTTTCCGGGACCGCAGTCCCGCCGTTCTCCCCCGGTTTGATCGGATCGACCGCCATCGCGTAGCGGTGTCGGAAAAGGTGGTTTTATCAGCACAGGACTGATACCGGCGGGCATGCGCGACCACCACGCTGGTTCGGAGTTCTCTCGACATCTCGACGATCACGGCGCCGGACAGGTCGATCCGACGGAGCCGGAGATCGGTTCGCTCCCCTCCGAGAGCGCCCACGAGGGCGAGGTCAACGAGACGGGGACGACGACCATCGGCATCGCCACCGAGGACGCGGTCGTCATCGCGACGGACATGCGGGCATCGCTCGGCGGCCGGTTCGTCTCGAACAAAAGTGTACAGAAGGTCGAGCAGATCCACCCGACCGCGGCGCTGACGCTCGTCGGTTCCGTCGGCGGCGCCCAGTCGTTCATCCGGACTCTGCGAGCGGAAGTCAACCTCTACGAGTCCCGCAGAGACGAGGACATGAGCATGCAGGCGCTGTCGACCCTGGCGGGTAACTTCGCCCGCGGCGGCCCGTTCCTCGCGATCAACCCCATCCTCGGCGGCATCGACGACGATGGCACCCACGTCTACAGCATCGACCCCGCCGGGGGCGTCATGGAAGACGACTACACCGTCACCGGGTCCGGGATGATGGTCGCCCACGGCACCCTCGAAGACCGCTACGAACCGGACCTCTCCGTCGAGGAAGCTCGCGACGCGGCCGTCGACGCGGTCCGCGCCGCCGCCGAACGCGACACCGGTTCCGGCAACGGCGTCTACGTCGCCGAGGTCACTGCCGAAGGCGTCGACATCGAAGGGTTCCAGAACTTCGACGGCGTCTGAGCCACAGGGTCACTCTCTCTGCCGCCATCGGACACTCGCACAGTCTCCTCCACACTCCGGGATGATCATACCACCGAATGGACACCGCTCACCCGCGTTCGTCTGGAGAGCCCCTGCAGCGTAGCGTACGACAGAACGATCCCTCAACGGTCCCGCTCTCGTTCGATTGTCGACGAAGAGGGAGTGTCGGGGCGCGCCCGTATCTCGTCTTCGTCGCCGTCTCCGGCTGAAATCGACCGTCCGCTGTGAGCGACACCCTCGGTTTCGAGCAGTCGCTCGACTCGACGTTCGAACTCCGCTTCAGAGAGTTCGCCGCTTGCGTATCGTCGACGGAGCGTAGCGATCGCTGAGGCGGAACACTCAGAGCGCGTCCCGTCGCCTACCGACCCACTGTGCCGGTGTAGCGTATAAAGCAGGAAACCAGAGAGGAACAGAGCAGCAGTTCCGAGAGCCAACCAGTGCAATCCGTTTACCGGGACGACACGCGGGTCTGGTATCTGGTTGTACTGTGGTGTGCGCAGGAAGACACTCACCAGCCACGCGCCGACCAGGGCACTGGCGGCGGCAGCGGTACCCCGAAACCGATGGCCGTCGAGGATCGAACGGTGGAGGGCGCCGATCATCAAGCTTCCGTACGTACCGCCGAGGTCAAAAATTTGGTGGGCAGGTGACCGGAGGCAGCAACATCGTAGTTCGCTGGCGGGTAGCGTCTATGCGGCGAACACGACCGAACGAGACACACTCTCGGACGGTCTGATCACCCTCTGTGGCGGGCGCGCGACGCGAGTGCTGAAACAGCCACCGAGCGTGGATTCCAGACAGCTAGCACGGTTTATTACCGCGCCGGGTCTGAGCTACGGATATGGATCTGTTCGGGACCGCGGGCATCCGCGGCGCGGTCGGCGAAGCGATCACGCCGGAGTTGGCACAGGCGGTCGGGTGCGCGGCCGGGCGCGACGGCGACGAGTTCGTCCTCGGCCGCGACGGCCGGACGACCGGTGCAGGCCTGGCGGCCGCCGTCGGGAGCGGCCTGCTCGCGGCGGGCGCCGACGTGATCAGGATCGGTCAGGTACCGACGCCTGCGCTGGCACACGCTTCGCAGGGGCGTCGCGGCGTGATGCTGACCGCGAGTCACAACCCGCCGCCGGATAACGGTATCAAACTCTTCGTCGACGGACAGGAGTACGGCGACGACGCCGAGTCGCGGATCGAACGCCGCGTCGCGGAGGGTGTCGACACCGCGCGCTGGGACAACTGGGGGACCGCCCGTCGTGCGGACCTGCTTGACGACTATCTCGACGCCGTCGCGTCCTACGCCCGGGACCACGGGGACCCGCTGGACGGCCTCGACGTCGCGGTCGACTGTGGCAACGGGATGGCGAGCGTCGCGACGCCCGCCGTCCTGCGACGACTGGACGGTCGCGTACGCGCCCTCGACGCCAACGTCGACGGCCATTTCCCGGCCCGCGAGAGCAAACCGACCGCGGAGACGCTCACCCGTCTCCGCGAGTTCGTCGCCGACGGCGACGCCGCACTGGGCGTCGGTCACGACGGCGACGCCGACCGCATCGTCGTCGTCGACGGGACGGGCGAGGTGGTCCACGAGGACACCGTCCTCGCGATCCTCGCCGAGTACTTCGTCCGCCAGTCGACGGCCGCCGACCCGGTGGTCGTGACGACGCCCAACGCCTCCGGCCGGATCGACGAGCGCGTCGACGCGGCGGGCGGCCGCGTCGAGCGGACGGCGCTCGGGATCCTCCACGAGGGCATCGCGGGAGTCCGGGAGACCGGTGGCGATGACACCGAAGTCGTCTTCGCGGCCGAGCCGTGGAAGCACATCCACCCGGGACTTGGCGGGTGGATCGACGCCGTCGCCAGCGCGGCGGTGTTCGCCCGTCTCGTCGCGGCAGAGGGCCTCGACGCGCTCCGCGATCCCGTCACCGAGCGCCCCTACCGGAAGGCCAACGTCGACTGCCGAGACGATCTGAAGTCCGAGACGATGGCGCGACTGGCCGAGTCGCTCCCCGACGCCTACCCCGAGGCGGCGGTCGACACCGAGTACGGCGTGCGCCTCGCGTTCGACGACGGGTCGTGGGCGCTCGTCCGCCCGAGCGGCACCGAACCCTACGTCAGAGTCTACGCCGAGAGCGACGACGTGGACGCGCTGATCGAGGACGTTTCGGCGGCCGTACGAGAAGCCGTGGACGGGGTCGAGCGCGATCAGTAGCGCCCGACGTACCGGTCGAGCGCCCCGGTGACAGCATCGATGTCGTCAATGTCCGACCGATCGAACGAGAGGTCGGCGCGGTACCAGGCCGGTCGGTGAAGCGTGAGGGCGTCGTCGGTCAGTTCGTACCGCTCGATGGTCTCCCAGTCGTGGACCTGCCGTTCGACGCGCAGGCCTCCGTCGGTCACCGCGACCTCCTTCCCGTCCGAGTCGGCGAACAGCGGGAGCCACCCGGAGAACATCGCGGGGAGCATCCAGACCAGCGACCCGCTTGTGTCACCGACGCCGAGGACCGCGACGAGGGCGACGGTCCCGCCGCTGAGAACGAGGAGCACGCCGACGGCGATCCTGATCTGGCGGCGCGTCCCGGGCGGGTTCCGAGCCTCGAAGCGGACGTGTTCGGTGAGCGCGTCGACCCTGTCGCGGCGTCGCCACTCGGCGGCGACCGTCACCGCGATCAGCCAGGGGAGCACCGCCAGCGACCCGACGGCCCACGGCGTGAACGCGGCCGCTGGGAACCCCACCTGGCCGTCGACGACCGGCCAGAGCCATCCCAGCGGGAGCGCCAGACCGACCAGTGCACGGGGGACCGCGAGCAGACGCCCCGGGCCGTCGAGTCCGGTCGTCACCCCGAGTCCGACGACGGCCCCGAGCACCGCCCCGACGACGACCGAGGGCCACGTCGGTGCTGGCGCGAAAGCCCCGATCGGAGCGACAAGCAGCGCCGCGTACACCGTCAGGGAGATGCGGAGGGCACGTCGCATCAGTCGTATGTTGCGATCGATTCCACATATTCCTACCGCCCGACCGCGCCAGCGCGGGGACAATCCGACCGACTCTATAAGTCGCTCGCGGCTATCGGGTCCGGCATGGACGATCTACTCGACAGGGCGCGCGAGGCGGTCGCCTCGGCGTACGCCCCCTACTCGGAGTACGCGGTCGGCGCGGCGCTCCGCACCGCGGACGGGACGGTCTACACCGGCTGTAACATCGAGAACGCCAACTACAGCAACAGCCTCCACGCCGAGGAGGTCGCCCTCGGGTCGGCGGTCCGGGACGGCCACCGCTCGTTCGAGGCGCTGGCTGTCTCCTCGGCCGAACGGGACGGCGTCACGCCCTGCGGGATGTGCCGGCAGTCGCTCTCGGAGTTCTGCGGCCCCGAGTTCCCGGTGGTCTGCGAGGGCGAGGACGGCCCCGTCGAGTACGCGCTGGGCGAGTTGCTACCGAACGCGATCAGTCGCGAGACACTGGAGGACAGATGAACGGTGGCCGTGAGTCCGACGGTGACGGACTCGGCGAGGCGACCGACGGCGTCGCTGAGACGCCCGCGAGCGAGGACCCCAACGAGGACGAACAGTACCACCTGGAAGTGAGCGCGGGCGACGTAGCCGACAGCGTCCTCCTCCCCGGGAACCCCGAGCGAGTCCCGAAGATCACCGAGGCGTGGGACGACAGCGAGGTGGTGGCCGAGCACCGCGAGTTCCGGACCGCGACAGGCACTTACGACGGGACGCCCGTCTCGGTCACCTCGACCGGCATCGGGTCCCCGTCGGCGGCCATCGCCGTCGAGGAACTCGCCCGCGTCGGCGCCGACACGCTTCTCCGGGTCGGGTCCTGCGGTGCGATCCGCGAGGAGGTGAGCGTCGGCGACCTCGTGATCACGACGGGCGCGGTCCGTCAGGAGGGGACCAGCGACGAGTACGTCCGCGAGGACTATCCCGCCACAGCCGACCACCGTGTCGTCTCGGCGCTCGTCACCGCCGCCGAGCGACTGGGTTACGACTACCACGTCGGGATCACCGCCAGCACGGACAGTTTCTACGCCGGGCAGGGACGGCCCGGGTTCGAGGGCTTCGAGGCCGCCGGGAGCGACGAACTCGTCGAGAACCTCCGGGCGGCGAACGTCCTGAACTTCGAGATGGAAGCCAGTTCGATCCTCACACTGGCAAATCTCTACGGCCTCCGGGCGGGCGCGGTCTGTACCGTCTACGCCAACCGCGTCACCGGCGAGTTCCGCACCGAGGGCGAGCGCAAGGCCGCGAAGACCGCCAGCGAGGCCGTCTCCGTCCTCGCGGAGATGGACGCCGCCGCCGACGCTGCGGGTGTCGAAACGTGGCATCCAGGCCTCGGACTGGGCGAGTGACGGCGAGGCGCCGGCGTTCGCGGATCGCCTTCACTCGGCGGGCGGTTCGGGCAGATACTCCCCGACGTAGTCGAGGCAGGCGATCACGTTCAGCGACCAGATCGACATGATGTTGGTCTTGGCGGTCGGGATCTCCACGAGTTCGCCCCGCGGCCTCGCCTCGACGGTCTCGGTCTCGATCGGTAAGTCGATCTTCCGCTCGTCGTCGTACAGCAGGAGGTCCCAGACCCGTTCGCCGAGGTCGGCGTCGTCGGAGCGCTCGGCGGCGTAGCCCGCCATCGCGGTGGCGTACATCGGGAGTTTCTCCATCGAGTCGGCGACGCTGTCGGGCAACCGCTCGTACCGTTTCTCCTCGTCGAGGTAGAGTTCACCCGTCTCGGCGAGCATCTCCTCGAACTCCGAGTCGTCGAGCAGGGCGGCCAGCTCCGGCCAGACCTGCGGGCCGCCCATGCAGTGGATGAACGTGTGTCCGTAGTTGCCGTCGCCGATGTGGTGGAGCTGTGCGGTCTCGGGGTCGTAGCCGAACGTCGACCCCGAGAACATCCGGTAGGGCATCCCCGCGAGGCAGTCGATACCGGTCTCGATCTTCTCGCGATACTGGTCGTCCTCGAAGCGTTCCCACTCGGTCAGCCAGTTCGACGAGAAGGTGAGCCAGTCGGGCGCGACCCGGGCGTGGGTCGGATGATCGTCGTCCTCGACGAAATCCCGCATCGGGTCGACGTCGACTGTCGCGCGGTCGGCGTCCCGGACCGAGCGCATGATCTCGCCGATGCGTTCGTCGCCGCCAGTGAGGTAGTAGTAGAAACGGTGGTGGCCAGCCATGCTGATCCGGACTTCCTTGCAGCCGCCGCCCCAGTGGCGGACGTTGTGACGCGATCCCAGTCCCGCAAGCGGTCCCTCGTGGTAGACGTCGACCTCGCTGGTGTGACGGGTCTGGGCCTCGGCGAGGTGAAAGAGGTCCGCCCGTCCGGAGCGCAGGAACATGTACCAGAACCACATGGTCGGCATCTGCTCGGTGTTCTGCCAGGCGTACCCGCCCACGTCGTAGTACCACTCGTGGCGCGCCGGATCGTAGGTGTGCATGATATCGCCGTAGTCCCAGAACCCGTACCAGCGGCGGCGC